>Ga0181536_10003478_pt1 | contig 17128 bp, 24 predicted proteins | sample PEATcosm2014_Bin_41_FD_121105 | JGI IMG/M metagenome (GOLD analysis project Ga0181536, IMG submission 121105) | Peatland microbial communities from MTU Mesocosm Facility, Houghton, MI, USA - PEATcosm2014_Bin17_60_metaG | ecosystem: Environmental > Terrestrial > Soil > Wetlands > Peat | place... | reverse complement strand
GGCCAGATGAGCCTGTCACTCCACCATCGACTTGGCAGAAGGTGGTCCTCGGAGTTGTCAATGTTGTCCGAGCGATTGTTAGCGGAGGTACCGAATTCGTTGTTCCATTCATGGTCCCGAGACCATGTAAGGACTGCACCTAGGGCCGCGTCCGCTGACCCTCGATTCTTGCAAGTTCCTGTTAAAGTAACAGCAGTACAGAAAAAAGGATTCGAGATCGATGACGGACTGGGATAGGTACGATCATGCCATCGCACTTCGAGAGGCAGGGCGGCATCAGGAGGCGCTGGTTGAACTTCGATCACTCGCCAGCACGTCCGAGGACCCTGAAGAAAACGCTGTCGTGCAGATGGCAATTGCGCGCTGCCTTCGGGCCTGCGGCAAGTTAGGTGAAGCTCGGAGAGCTCTCCGGGACGCCTACCCTAGCCTATCGACGCAAAGTAGCGCATATCTCAGAGTCAAGTTCGTTGAAGCCTTGATTGAAGAAGGTGAGGCATTCGCCTATTGTGCATTCTTTGGCTTACCCGTCCCCAATATTCCCGAGGCGCCGGAGCTGGACTCCGACGCATTAACCGCTATTCGCAAGCGGGAAGCGAAGCGAGCTGCAGAAAAGGCAGAGCAGACTAAACGTGAACGGGCGGAAGCTCTCGTACGTCAGCAAGAACTAATCGTCGAATGGCGGGCTGGGCAGTACTCCGGCTGTCTCTACGACGTTCCCGCGATGCTGCGCATCGCCGGAGACGAAGTGCAGACCTCTCGGGGTGCTCGTTTCCCCGTCACCCACGCGAAGCGCGGCCTTGCTGTCGTTCGCAAGGTCCGCGAGTCAGGTCAACCCTACGTCCGCAACGGACACACCATCCACCTCGGCCCATACGCCATTGACCGCATAGAACAAGACGGAACCGTAAAAGCCGGTTGCCATGTCGTCTCTTGGGAAGAGATAGAACGCATCGCGCCGCTTCTTGATTCAACTCTCACGTTAGTTGCCGCAGTTGACTCCACTTCGGAGGTGCTCTAGTGCGAAAGACAAAATGCAACAAGGAAAGTCTGAAAAGGTCACATGAACAACCTGTCGTCGACCTGATGTTCGAGGCGTTGGTATGCCTGGAGGACAAACTCCTTGCACTGCAAACGCTTGACGATTTCGACCTGGAAATCCTTGCCATCATCGCGCCCGCTTTGAATGCCGCGCGAGGGGTGCGGAAGTCCCACTCGGCCGACTTGGAGGTGCAACCGTGAGAATCACCAAACGAAAGAAGAAACTGGTTCGGCTGTATCAACGCGAGCGGGCCAGAGGCTTTCAGGCCTCGTGGGCTCTGTCCAATGCCCGCACGCGCCTCGAATGGGACAAACACGAAGTAGCCGAGTATTCCAGCGGACAGCCAATTGACCCGAAGCGTGGCAATGTGCGGCTCCGCGTGGTGCCCGACGATACATGTTCCTTCGAGGACTTGGAAGGCGACTGCTTCAACCCCAAAGCCAACCCTGACATCCCTGCCTCACACCTGCAACGCGATCGCGAGGAGTTCATTGCGAAAGTGAATCAGGAAGGGGTGTGGGGAATCATTGGCGAGTATTACGACGGAGAGGTTTGGCAACACGTGGACTCCTGCTTCGGATTCGTTGGTGATGATTGGGAGAACTCCGGCTACGACACCGACATCATGCGGGTGACGTTAGATGAAGCGAAAACTGCCCGTGTCTGTCGTTGCTGTGGCCGGCCGATCGTCAAGAAAACGGAGGCGTGCTAATGCGAGACACCTCGATTCGTGAATCCCTGACCCAGAAGCAATGGGACTGCATCTTCTACGGCTGTCCTGGCGCCTGGGCTGGCAATAAGCCTGAGCCGAACCAAGCCGGCACCATCGTCATAGACGGCGGGAGCATCCTCGCCGCGGTCCAATACCTGAATCGTCAGCGCCTCCGCGTCTTGTACGCCAAGGCCCCGCTTCCGGGCATTTGGTGTTCAGACGACGGGATCATTCTCGGAATCGGTCTTCGCCGCTAATTGCAGAGCCGCGGCGATCATGAAAGAAAACAAAAGGAGGAAAGTGAAATGTTTGCAATCAAACCGGATGGCAAAAAGAAGATAACCCTCACAGACCTGCTTATCTGTGGAGTGCTGGGAGCGGCGTGGTTGCCCTTGGGCATCGCAGCCGCTGCAGGCATCGGCGGCTATATGTATTTGCAGAATAAGACTGAGGAGTACAGGAGAAATCATCCGGAGGAGGTGAAGAAACTAAAAGCTAAGTGAACTCCGGGTATCCGCGTTGTTCTAGCCAAGCCTCTGATTCAACTTCTTCCCCCGCTTCTCTTTCCGCGTTGTGAATCCATGCAGTAGTCCCCATCGGCCACAGCGTTCGAGAAGCATTCCGTTCGAGAAATTCCCTTAATTAATTCCGTTTGTCAGGCCCATTCCGTCGAACGAAATCCAAATCAAAAGGAGAAACACGCAATGCCGACTCCATACGAAGTCGTTACTGAATCCATCATCAAGCAACTGGAATCCGGTGTAGCGCCTTGGCGCAAGCCCTGGCGCACGGAGATGCCGACAAACCTTGCCAGCAAGAAGGAATACCGAGGCATCAATGTTTTCCTTCTTGCTTCGCTGGGTTACGGCTCGCGGTACTGGTTGACCTATCGCCAAGCCCAAACGCTGGGCGGTAGCGTCAGGAAAGGAGAACACGGGTCCAAGGTTGTCTTCTGGAAGATCGACGAATATCGGAAGGAAGACAAGGAGACAGGAGAAACGGAAAATCGCAAGTCGATTCTGCTCCGCTACTACACGGTCTTCAACCTGGAACAATGCGAGGGAATCAAGTCCCCCGAGCCAACCCGCGTCATCGCTCCCCTCGAGCAGTGCGAAACAATCGTCAACTCCATGCCGAATCCGCCAGGCTTCGAGCAGGATGCACGGGCCTTCTATCGGCCATCCACCGATACGGTGGGCATGCCCGCTCGCTCGGCATTCGATTCCGCTGAGGAGTTTTACTCCACGCTCTTTCACGAATTGACGCACTCGACCGGACATCCTTCTCGCCTTGGCCGCGAGGGGATCATGGACCACAACCCATTCGGCAACGAGGATTACTCGAAAGAGGAACTGGTTGCTGAGATGGGAGCAGCCATGCTGTGCGGTGTTGCCGGCATCCAGTCGCGAACACTCGATAATTCGGCGTCCTACCTGCAGTCCTGGATCAACAGACTCCGCTCCGATTCCCGCTTGGTGGTGTCGGCTGCATCGCAAGCACAAAAAGCGGCCGACTACATCCTCGCGAGGACCGCAGCAGAAACCGATGCGAAAGGAGAAAACAAACACGAGGTTCTTTAACTAACGATCACTGCTAGACGATTCCCCTCCGCAGTTGCACCACCCTGCAGTCCAAATCCCAAAACAAAGGAAGGAACTTATGGCAACTCCAGCCGTAATCCCTATTTCTATTTCGAAAGGCCGGCCAATCCGTACCAAGCGCGGTCGAATGGTAATTCTGAGTCCCCAGGAGATGCTGGCCCTGCTCAAGGCCGCAAAGAATCGCTCGACGCGGGATTGGGCGATGATCCTGCTGGCTTATCGGCACGGCCTCAGAGCATCCGAAATCTGTGGAATCAAATTGGCCGACATCGATGTGAAAGCCGGCTCCATATCGATTCGTCGGCTCAAAGGCTCACTCCACACGATTCAACCTCTTTACCAGCACCGCGGGCAGCCGTTGCTTGACGAGACGGCTGCACTGAGAGCATGGCTGCGCAAACGGCCGGCGGATGGCTCGGACTACCTATTCACCAGCCAGAAAGGAGGAAAGCTCGGTCGGACGCAGTTCTTCCGCAACTTTCAGACAGTTGCCGAGAGCGCTGGCCTGCCGGTCGAGAAGCGCCACCCGCACGTCCTGAAGCACTCCTTGGCCTCCCACTTGGTCGCCGGGAATGCCAACTTGGCACTGATTCGACAGGCCTTGGGCCACCGGTCCATCTCCAGCACACTCCTTTATATAGGTACAACCGATGAGCAGGCCTCGGAGGCCCTGCAGAGGGCGCTAATGGGCCTGTTTTGATGAGCTTACGTGACGCAACAAAATGAGCGTTCTGTTGCATTTTGACCCCGATCGCCACTGCATTGAAAGGAGTTACGAACGATCATTAGATTCAGAGACATCGACATAATGTTACATTTTGCCCGCTGGGAGGGTCTTTCGAGGCTCTCCCTCTTCGCCTGGGACGCGACGCGGGCGGGAGAGCATTCTTCCTTTCCAGAAGACATCTAAACGCTCTAAGCCTTGTCAATGAAGGGTGCTCCACCCGCCGCTCTGCAGCACCCTTTTGGGGGTGACGTGTCACCCCCTCACCCGGCGTCGAAGACGCCGCTCTTCTGGCGCTCCCCGGCGCTACCCCGTAAGCAGCTAATTAGCCCGTTGACTGATCTCCATTGCCTTGTCTGCGCTTGCAAGACCTTTCAGGATATCGTCTCTTGCGACTGTTCCCTGGTCTAGGTGGGCCAAGCACCATTCAAACTCAAGTTTGGACCAAGCGTACTCGCCCAATCGAAAATGGGCTACCGCTAACCAGTAATGCGCGTTGAGTTCGTTCACGGCCTGCAATCCGATGGATAGAGCCTCTTTTATCCGGAGTTTGGCTAATTTCAATTCACCCAAGACGAAATAACATTGTCCCAGGTAGTAAAGGGTTAGTTCCTTTTCGTAATCGCCGGAGATAGCGGCCTCAAGAAGGGATCGCGCTTCCTTATGCCTGCCCACGCCCATGAGTGCAATTCCGCGATGTCGATAAACCTCTTCCTTAAGGTCCTGATTCTCATCCTCTTGGACCAATCTGGCGTATTTGCTGTCAAGTATTTCATCAAGTAGGTCAAGTTCCTTCTTCCAATTTCCGTCATCACGCAAACAAGCGGCATGCTCGTGGTTCCATTCCTTTGCGTAGGACGACCTGGCCCGAGCGGATGTGACGAGGTGCTTCTCGATCCGCTCTGCGTAATCGGTCAGATTGCCTGCATGATCGTCCGCGGTTAGCTCGCTTCCGCTATACCGCCCAGGGCATACGCTTGGAACGTGGAAGACCCGCATGCCTGATGGAATTGCGGAACGAACTGCGGAGCAATGGCTCGAGGTTGTGACGCTGTAGGTGGCGGTGGTGAACAGGACGGCCCGTTCGCCGGCATCGTTCGCTACATGATGAGCGATGGGAAAATGCGAGCCGTAGCTGTAGATGGTGTCGCCGGTGAAGTAGAGATTGCCCTGGCGATTCCGCGCTTCCTCCTGTGTGCGATGTGCCCACAAGTGCGGAATCTGCCCGGTATCGAAGACATGCTTCTTTCGTTTGTTCATGGCACAGCTCCTTTTTTGTGGAATTGACTGCGTTCAGACACACCCCGAGCAGGGAGTGTTTGAGTTCAGGGGAAATGGATGGAGACCAGACTGGAGAACTTACGAATTACAAGGATTGGACTACAGCTGGCGGGAAGAGATCCTGAGGCGAAGAGCGGAACGGAATGGAGACATCATCGTTGTTACTCTGCCTGAATGGCGATCGACGCGATGGTCGCTCCAGAATCCGGGTCTGCCACGACCGCGAGCTTGTAAACATCCGTCCACTGCTCGTTGCATTCGTGGCAGGAGATTCTCTGAGCGATTTCACCAGCGTCGAAGTCCATGGAACCACCCGCGATGTCCCAGGAGCCGCAAAAGGGACACACGAGTCCGCCCTGTTCGAGGTATTTCAATGCTTTTTCCGGTTTCATTGTTCTTTTCCTCCTTTTTCTTCCTCTGGTGTTGCCGTGTCGTAGTCGAATTGGTGGATGATTTGGGCTATTCTGCGGCTTCCCAGCTCACGGGCGATTACTTGCACCTGAGACAGGGATGCCGCATCTGCCGCCATGACGTAAGGTCGTCGCTTGCAGACCTGGGCCACTGCGTCTTCCGCCGTCTTCGCCGCAACGTAATCCTAGAACCATTGTTGCTGGTCGTCGTCATAGCTCACTACAAGAAATTTCTGCATTCTCGTACACTCCTTTTTGTGAAATGTCGTGCATTTCTTGCAACATCATGCCGGCTGCTTGGACTTCATCTTGCTGATCAGGTAATCGTGAGCGTCAGCAGTGTTGTTCGCGACCACTTCCAACGCCTTGCACGTACCCCGAAGCACCGCAGGAACAACCAGCTCATTGAACAGATCCTTCGCCTTCTTGGAATGATCCTTGATAAACGGTTTGACCTGGTGGTGCTCAAAATAGATGCTGAATCCTGGAACACCAATAGACATACGCATAGTTGCACTTCCTTTTCTGAGTGACATTAGCCACTCCTCCTGCCCACTCAACTGGAATGGGCAGGCAGCAAGACTAATTTGTCTCAGATTTTCCTTACTGGAGGGTTGCGCTGGCTGGGCCCTTTTGGCGGAGCAACCTTTCCAGGCAGGGCAGGAAGAGATAAATGAAGAGCACGTTCACGAGCGTTCCGCCGAGCGAGAACGATACGCCCAGCGGATCGAGGCCATGCGTGCCATAGTTGACGAGCTCGGTTCCGAGCAGAGATGTGCTCTTGTGCTGGCCAATCCAGCGTAGACAGCGAGTGGCATTGAACCACCGCTGAATGCGCATGGCTTCGGCGATGTCATCGGCCTTCCACACGGAAGCCCAGATGAGCACCCAGAGGCCAACGCCTGCAAGGAACGAGCCTTTTTGTGACGGCGTGAGATTCATAGGATCACCTTCACTTTTGAGATTTCCGATTCCCGCCGGTATCGGCGAAAAGCGGATTGAATCAGCTTCAGGACCAGGAGTTCGAATGCATGGGTGTGAACGACGCGACGACAGACCGCAGCCAGTTTCTGGGCTGCAAAGCTCTGAAGCCTAGTCGGGTTGGCTGTTTGTTGTCTGAGATATTGATCGAGAAACGGCAGATTGATTTCACCTGGGCTTCCGCCTACGCTGCAAAGGTATGCGATGACCTTGAGCAGTTTGCAAACCGATATCACCTAGCAGCTCCTTCAATATCCGCGCCCACTGATTTTGGAGGGGTGCAACAATTCCGTGTGCAGCTCCCGGCGGCAATTCAGAAGCTCCGCAGCGAACATCCAATTCTGGCCGACCAAGGAAAACACCGGGTCCAAAAAAACAAACTTGAAGGACTGAGAAGCAGCTACATTACTCAGCAAAAGGTCACATTCGAAGCCAAAGTCGCTTTAGAGACCTATCCCGACCAACGTAGCGTCGAGCAAGTCAATGAGGAGCTCTCGGTTCTCAAAACCGAAGTGGCCAAGATCGACATGGAAATGAACGAAGTCGCAAAAAATGCCACCGTGCTGGATGATGCTCTCGCATTCTTCCAAAATCGATCCGTTGGCGAGCAACTGGCGTGCCCCCTGTGCGGTGAAACCACTCGAACGGTCGAGGAGTGGCGCAGTCACATCCAAAAGGAAATCGAGATCAAGAATCTGGCTCCTCTCCAGGCGCAGAAGCAAGAACTCGCAAAGAGAAGGGCTACCTTAGAGAAGGCGAGGGACGAGAAGGTCGCCTTGCAGAGCAAGGTCTCTGACGAGAAGGTCAAATTGCTCGCGAGTGTTGCAGAAATCGAAAAGGCAATTTCTCGGACAATATCGCAAACTGAGGATCCCGTGGCTATTCTTGGCACTGAGATCAGCACTTTGGACCAAGCCCTGCTTTCCATGCAAGGACAAGTCGAAGCGATCAATTCAAGTTTTGATGCTTTTCAACAAGCCCTCTTGGATCTCGACCGGTTCCAAAGGATTGGCAGAGCTCAACAGGAGATGACCAAGATCGAGGCGATCAGCGAGAACGATGCGTACAAGCAATTGAAAACGCTGCGCGCTGATGCCGAGCAGTACGCAGAAGATGTCGATCTACTTATCGAGGGACTCAAGATCGTAGTAACAACAGAGGCTCAGCAGAGACTTGTCACCGTGCAAAAGTCTATCTCAGACACCTTCACGAACCTCACCAATAGGCCGGATTTCCCCGGCCTCAAGGTCTCTGCCTCCGGTGAAGGCTACATAATTGAGTTAACAAACAAATCGGATGTGACTAAGGCGGTCCCTATCTTGAACCACGCTGACATCAACTGCGCTGCCCTCAGCATCTTCTTGGCCTTGGCCGGCAATGCCCAAATCTCACACCGCCTGGGGATAGTAATTCTGGACGACCCATCTCAAAGCTTAGACAAGATCTGCAAGCAAAACCTTTGCACCGTGCTCACACGGCTATGTGACTCGCGCCAAGTGATTGTAGCGACCGCCGACACTGAACTCCGAAGTGCAGTAAGGGACATGCATAAGAATAAAGTTTCGTACACTCTCAGCGACTGGACGCCCACTGGTGGACCAGTCATCGAGCCTGAATCAACATCTGCAGCCCATGCGGTTTGACACATTCTCGGCACTGATGGATATCTGCCACCGCTGGCCATTCGAACATGGCAAGATCATTCAGCTGTTGCTTGCCATCTCCTTTGACACCCGCCGCGGAGGTTATTCGGTCGAAAACCGTACTAGCGAAGGCGTCGATTTGGAGATGATTAAAGGGGCGAAGAAATTCGCTATCGAGGTAAAGACAACGGAAGGCTCTCATATAACTGCCGCAAACCGAAGCAAAACAGGTCATCCGCTTCGGAACGTTTGAAGTGGATTCTCGCACCGGGGAACTCCGGAAAAATGGGTTGCAGGTCAAACTGCAAGAGCAGCCGTTCCAAATTCTGCTTGCCCTTCTGGAGAAACCCGGCGAGGTGGTCACGCGGGAAGAGTTACGAGCGAAACTCTGGCCCACGGATACATTTGTAGACTTCGAGCATGGGCTGAACGCCGCAGTGAAGCGGTTGCGCGATGCGCTGGGTGACACCGCAGAAAATTCACGCTTCATCGAGACCCTGCCGCGACGCGGCTATCGATTCATTGCTCCTGTCAATTCTCACCCTCTACCAGAGCTTGAGCCTGTCATAGGTTCACGCGTCAAATGGCCAGCGATTGCCTTGTTGGTCGGCATTGTGACACTCGCTTCAGTAGTCTATGTCCATTTCCATCGTGCGCCGAAGTTGACTGATAAAGACACCATTGTTCTCTCCGATTTCGACAACAAGACGGGAGATGCGCTCTTCGATGACACGTTGAAGCAAGGACTCTCGGTACAGCTTGAGCAATCACCCTTCCTGAACCTGCTTTCCGACCGCCGGGTAAATGAGACTCTGAAACTGATGGGCCGTCCCGCCGGTGACCGGTTGACACCGGAGGTCACACGCGAAGTCTGCCAGCGCACGAGCAGCAAGGCCATGCTAACGGGCTCGATTGCGGGGCTTGGCAGCCAGTACGTCATTGGCCTGAAGGCCGCGAACTGCAACACGGGGGATGTGTTGGCGGAAGCACAGGAGCAGGCAGCGGCTAAAGAAGCGGTGCTCAAAGCTCTGGACAACGCGGCAGTCAGCCTGCGCAGCAAGCTGGGCGAGTCGCTCAGCACGGTGCAGAAGTACGCCACGCCCTTGGAGGAAGCGACCACGCCTTCGCTGGAGGCGCTGAAAGCGTACAGCATGGGAGTTGAGACAATAAACACTAAAGAAATCATAGCCGGGCTGCCCTTCTGTAAACGGGCGGTAGAACTCGACCCGAATTTCGCCATGGCCTACGGCGCCTTGTCGAGCATTTACTACAGCGTCGGCGAAGTGGGGCGGGGGGCCGAAAATGCACGCAAGGCCTATGACCTGCGGGAGAAAGTGAGCGAACGGGAGCGGTTCTATATTGAAAGCAGGTACTATAATAATGCAATCGGAGACATGGAGAAGGCGACGCAGACCTGCGAGTTGTGGAAGCAGACCTACCCAAGAGACTTCGACCCTCTCAACGGGCTTGGGGTTTATTCCATGAAACTGGGAAACTGGGAAAAGGCACTTCAGGGAAACCGCGAGGCGCTGCGCCTCGAGCCAAGCGCTCTTTTCCTCTATGGCAATCTCGCGTGGAACTACATCGCCCTCAACCGGCTGGATGAAGCCGAGGCGGTGTACAAACAGATGGAGGAGCGCAACCTGGAGACCGATTGGCTGCCCCGGGCCCGCTACGTGTTGGCGTTCCTGAAGGGCGATGAGGCACAGATGGCGCAGTTGCTCTCATCCGCCATGGGCAAGCCGGGGGCTGAAGAGCTGTTGCTGGCCTCGCAAGCGGACACGGAAGGTTGGTATGGCAAGCTGAAGAACGCGCACGAACTGACCCGGAAGGCGATGGATTCAGCCCAGTACCGCGACGCCAAAGAGATTGCTGCAGCATATCAGGCAGAAGCGGCGCTGCGCGAGGTGGAGTCGGGCAACCGGGGGCAGGCACGTACTGATGCCGATGCCGCTCTGAAGCTGGCCTCGAACCGCGATGTGCGAGCCATTGCGGCGCTGGCTCTGGCACGGGCAGGCGATACGGCAGGAGCAGAGAATCTGGCTGTCGAATTGAACAAGACATTTCCGCTGGACACGCTGGTTCAGGGGTATTGGTTGCCAACAATCCGCGCGGCTGTCGCCTTGGAGCGCAGAGACCCGAACAAAGCAATCGAACTATTGAAAGAATCAAACACCATCGAACTCGGTCTACCCTCGCGAGGCAACGTCTTCCTATGTCCGGTTTATATCCGTGGGGAAGCCTACCTGATGCTGCACGACGGAAACCGAGCGGCAGCGGAATTCCAGAAGTTCATCGACCACCGGGGACTCGTGGCGAACTTTCCATGGGGCGCATTAGCCCGCCTTCAAATCGCTCGCGCCTACGCGATGCAAGGCGACACCGCCAAAGCCAAGGCGGCGTATCAGGATTTCCTCACGCTCTGGAAAGACGCCGACTCAGACTCAGACATTCCCATCCTCATCGCTGCCAAAGCGGAGTACGCGAAGCTGAAATAAATTCGGTGGTGAGAGTTGTGGTGCCCGTATGACACAGATTTTTATCGCAGTTATTGTTATTTTCGGAGGTGACCCCGCAGTTCTGTCATTTCTTCGTTGAAAGAAAGGGCTGGCAGTTTCTTTTAGCTTTTCTTCGATGTCACGGCGAAGAAGGCGGTGGCCTCCTGGTGCACTTTCTTGCCGCCACATTTCGGACACTTGACTTTGCCTTTTTCGTGCTCCGCAAGTGTAAGGATGATTTCAAATGGCTTCTTGCAATCCTCACAGTGGAACTCATAGCGGGGCATAGAGACCTGCGAAAAGCGCCAGAGCAGCTGGGCTTCTATTCCACCGTCTACGCTTGAGAAACGTTGGTGTCAAGGCTAGCAATCAGCTGCAAGGAAGGCAGTTTCCCGTAACCACGTGTATTGGGACTGCGTGAGTGCTCTTGGGAAGGGAATTGTGATTGGGATTACGCTTTCCATCTCTTTTTATGTCCATTCCCATTCAAAGTTCCAATTCCCCCTTCATTACTAGAGTGTGTGGATTAGTCTCACTATGAGTTAACCCCTAGAAGACATCCTCGAAAAGCTTGGCTGCACGACGACGGGCACAGTGGGGCGCGGACCCTCTCCTTTTGGACGGGACGGAATTCCGATACCTCACGGGGTGAAAACTCAAAGTGGGGTCTATAAACCCACGAGTTCTTCCAAAGTATCAGAGTCGTGGGCCACCGCGTCCAGATGCTGCTTCAGTTTCGGCCAACTCGCATAGCCATACTCGCGTGCGACCATGTGTTGAGTGTCAGCGAGTCTTGGGTTTGGGGTGTCGGGCAGGCGATTGAGGAGAAAAAAGCGCGCCAAGGCTGAAGTGTCGCCTTGACGGAAATCCTGCAAAAGGTGTCTTGCTTCGTCGTCAATGACGTTCGGGTTCCGGGGTAAAGTGCGAGGCGTCATGGCTCCCCCTTTGCCGTCCCCGTCCGCTTTGGAGGAAAAAAGCAGTCACAACTGTCGACACCGAAGCACCGTAGCTGGACTTTCCGCACCAGCGGACGGGCATCACCAATTTCTAAACGGAATCATATGTCCGTGTGTGCCCACTGACTACATCGTCAAAGCGGGCCTGTGTCCTTCCAAGCAACCAACCTCGGTTGATATCTGTAACAAGGTCGCCGCGGGTTTGCCGGTTCACCCTCCCAAGTGAGTATGGAAGAAGGCCGAAATGCGCCGCCGAGCGTCCAGCGCGGCAGGCTCGTTGTAGGCGATGCCTCTAAAGCGCAGCAGCTTAAACCAGAAATGCTCCTTGTTGTTCATGAACGAGTGCCCGGCATCGGGGTACTCCTTCACATCGTGAGCGATGAGGGCGCGCTGGAGCGCCTGCTCAAGCTGGTCGGCGACGCCCTGCTCCCAGTGGCTCTTTGCGCCATAACTGCCGACGACAGGGCAGGCGGTCTTGAGGAAGTCGTCTACATCGGGGGGAAGCTTTCCGCCGTAGTTGATGCTAGCTGCGGAGAATCCGTGGCCGGAGACCAGTAGCAGGGCAAATCCGCCGCCCATGCAAAAGCCGATGATGCCGATTTTGCCGGTGCAGCCGAGTTGGGCGGCGAGCCAGCTACGGCAGGCCTCTACGTCTTCAAAGGTTGGTCCTGAGCGGGCCGTAAGGTCGCGGATGATGGAACGGATGCAGAGCAGCAGTCCGCCACGGTAGTAGAGATTGACTGCCAAGGCCAGAAACCCCGCGTCGGCGAGCCAGTCGGCTTGGTTGCGGTGGTCCTGACTCATGCCGCCTACGTCGTGCAGGACGACGACACCGGGCGCGGGACCGGGGTTGGGCGGAACGGCAAGGTAACAAGGCATCTGTCCACTTGGGGTTTGGATGAGGACATTGGGCATGGTCTTTCTTCCGAGTCTGGCGGCGGTTCTGCTGCGGAGATTGGATTCTACTCTTGAATCGTGACCTCATCCAGTTCGTCTGCCGTATAAAGTCACCTTCCCATCAACCACGTTCGCCACGTAGCGGCCCTCACTGAGGAACTGCATCACTTTCTTGCCAGACCGCGCCATCTGCGCCCACTGGGACTTTGTCTGTGGGTTCTGCTCCAGCCCACGAATCTCGTTACCTTCGAAGGTGAAATCCACCTGCCGGAGACCCTTCTTGGGAGTGCACCGAACAGGGAATAGCGTTTCCCCTAGAATGACAGTCTTGGCGTTCTGCACACGGGTCTGCCGCCAAACCTCAATGAGTGATTCCTCTAGGGATAGTTTCACCGCACACCGAATCCTGTGGTGGATTATATGCTTTCCGGCACTGCCCAAGAGAGGCAGAAAAGCACGGAGGAGAAAATATGCTGAATGTCGAAATCAGATTTGTCATGCAAGGGAAGGAAGTGTCGGTAGATTCTTTTGTCGAAGCAATAGTACGAGAGGTTCGCGCTACGGTTCGTGAGGAAATCAGTCGGACTTTTCCTAAGCATGAGCAACAGGGTTCTGATTCTCCTCGGAGATTTGACTCCGAGGTGCCACGGCAGGCTGTATCCGTCCGCGAAGCGGCTCGTTTGTTGAGCATTTCCCCCCGGACGGTGGACAAATATGTTGCATTGAAAGCCATCCCAACAATTAGGGTTGGGCGGCGAGTCTTAATTCCCATGAAGAGTGTGAGCGAAATTGTGTCAAAGGGGATTTCCAAGAAACAAATCAGAAATCGACTGGCATCAGCTAGTGGTGGCCTTCAACAATCGTCAGAAGCTTTGCCTCCAACTCCTCGGCGCACGTGAGCAGCATCCTGTTCGCCGCCTCGGCACGACTCGCTGGTTCGCATTTTGACAAGATTTCCGTTGCGGCGTCTTTCCACCGCTTTGCCATTTCTTGCAGTTCTTTTTTCATTGTTCTACCCCTTTCATGACTTGGGGTAGAGGTGGGAAGAAATAGGTTACTCCATGGTCTGTCTCGACGCACTGGTTGTGTTGACTAAGCGAGGTGTCGAAAACTAACATTGCGTCAATCGCTGCCCATGATTGGTCAAACCATTTCGCACTACCGCATTCTGGAGAAGCTCGGGGACGGGGGCATGGGCGTTGTCTATAAAGCGGAGGACACCAAGCTCCACCGCTTCGTTGCCTTGAAGTTCCTTCCTGACGGGTTTTCGCTGGATTCACAAGCACTGGGCCGCTTCGACCGTGAGGGGCAGGCGGCTTCCGCCCTGAACCATCCCAATGTTTGCACCGTCTATGAAATCGGTGAACACAAGGGCCAGCCCTTTATTGCGATGGAATTCATGGAAGGCACCACGCTGAAACACCGCATTTCCGGCAAGCCGCTTCTGCTTGAGCAAGTGCTGGAACGGGGAATTGAGATTGCCGACGCACTTGGTGCGGCTCACGCCAAAGGAATCGTCCACCGCGACATCAAGCCTGCCAACATTTTTGTGACCGAGCGCGGTCACGCCAAGATTCTGGATTTTGGCTTAGCCAAGCTGGCACCGGGGGGCGGTGCCGTGAATCTTTCGGCGATGCCCACAGTCAGCGAGCTAGAACAGCTTACTCGACCGGGCACGGCGATTGGCACCATCGCGTACATGTCACCCGAGCAGGTGCGGGGCGAAGAGCTAGATGCACGTACAGATTTGTTTTCGTTCGGCGTGGTGCTTTATGAGATGGTGACAGGGGTTCTGCCCTTCCGGGGCGAGACCACTGGCGTGATAGCGGAAGCGATTCTGAATCGCACGCCAGTTGCGGCGGTGCGACTGAATCCTGACATTCCTCCCAAGCTCGAAGAAGTCATCAACAAGGCGCTGGAGAAAGACAAGAAGTTGCGATACCAGAACGCTGCCGACATTCGCACGGATTTGCAGCGGCTGAAGCGAGATTCGGATACGACCCGTTCAGCCGCCGCGACAGCGCAGGTCGAGTCGAAGTCCGCCCGGAAATCCACCCGATTCCGGTGGGCTGCCGCTGCTGCAACAGTGATTGTTATGGGACTGGCCGTGGGCGGTTGGCTGTTTTTCTCCCGCAAGGCGCACGCGCTGACTGACAAAGACACCATCGTCCTCGCTGATTTCGACAACAAGACAGGCGATGCGGTGTTTGACGGCACGCTGCGGCAGGGGCTTTCCGTGCAACTCGAACAATCACCCTTTCTAAGCATTATCTCGGACGAGCAAGTCCAACGGACCCTGCAGATGATGGGCCAGCCAGCCGACACAAAACTCACACCAACGATTGCGCGGGAACTCTGCCAGCGGACGGGCAGTGCCGCCGTCCTCGACGGTTCGATAGCTCAGATTGGCACGCCATACCTTCTGACCCTCAAGACGGTCAATTGCTCAAATGGGGAAACGCTGGCGAGCACGGAGGCACAGGCGAGCGACAAGAACCATGAGGTTCAGGCTTGGATTGACGCAAATAAGTTCTAGGTGAGGGAGCACTGCACCGTTGGCACAGGCTGTCACAAGCCATTTGTTCGGGCTGCATGGCAGCACGGCTTGCCCTTCACCGTTTCCCGTAGATGGCGACTTTCACCTCAATCAGATGTAGCACGCTCATGGTTCCAAAAGTGATTTGTTGGTGTCTAACTGGGTGTGGAGTCCCTTGATGAAACGACTCTGTGTTCTCACAGCGATTGCGGTTGCCCTACTCAGCACGACGGCTATTGCCCGGCTCAACCATTTCGAACAGCCGTTTTTGGTCGAAATTGGAGACAAATACGGGTTCATGGATGCTAGCTGCCGGATGGTCGTTCCGGCTCAATACTCGGAAGCGTTCGATTTCACGGAAGGGCTGGCAGCGGTCGAGGTAGGCCAGAAGTGGGGTTACATCGACCGCACTGGGGCTATAGCGGTAGCACCCCAGTTTGCGGGAGCGTTCCATTTCTCCAACGGCCTAGCGAGTGTCCGATTGGAGGAGAGCAGCCCACTGTGGGGCTTCATTGATAAGACGGGAAAGGTCGTTGTTAAGCCTCAATTTGGTACGCCTCTGTGGTTTTCCGAAGGCTTGGTGGAGGGATACGGGGAAAAGAACAAAATATTGAACATTCCACTCGGATACGTGGACTCCAACGGAGAGTACGTCATCCGCTTGGAAGAGCCGGGGCAAGAAATCGAATTTCTCGAAGGATTCTCAGAGGGAATGGCGGCGGTTTCGATGCGAGCGGTACACCCTGATGGCAGCGTCGGCCCCGGCGTTTGGGGTTACATAAATCATTCAGGCGAATGGGCAATCCGACCGACCTATGAAGGAGCAGGCGAATTCCATGAAGGATTGGCTGCTGTGATGAAAGATGGACTTTGGGGCTACATCGACAAAACAAAGAAGTTCGTCATCCCGCCGCAGTTCGAAGGCGCAATGGAATTTTCGGAGGGAATGGCAGCGGTTAGAATTAAAGGTCAGTGGGGTTACATCGACCAAACCGGAGCGGTTTTGATAACACCGCAGTTTGAACGCGGTGGTCTGTTTAGAAGTGGCATGGCTACCTTTGATAGGAATCGGAAACTTGGGTACATCGACAAGACGGGCACGGTCATTGTTCTCCCCGACCTCAACTGGGGCACCGAATTCGTAGATGGGTTTGCGGCGGTGTCCGATAGCTCAGGATACGGAGTCGTCGACACCACAGGAAGAATGGTCTGTAGGCTCGATAAGAAGTAGCCTCAGAGTGGGCGTGCTGGTTATCTCAGAGGGCTTTCACAGGAAGAATTTCCTCCAGCTTGTGCCGCACATCTTCACGGTCGAGAACCTCGACGCACGCAATCTCCCCGTCCACAACGTCAAGGATGAAATAAAACCCCTCGTTTGGGACCAGAGCCACATTGCGGTGACCGGGGCCGTAGGCTCCATTGGGCTTGGGGCGGGTGTAGAACGTGGCGCAGATGTCATCCCCGCAGCGGCACCGGTCGTGAATAGCCAAGGTCGGAACTTGGGCTGCCAATTCGGGTTCGCCCTTCTCGACGAGAAGTTGGCGAAGTTCGGCTGCGAACTCGGGGAGCGTGTCGGTGAGGAGCGGTCGTTGTTCTTTCTGTTCGTTCATGGTGACCTGCTGCTTTGGAATGGGAAGTCAAGTTTTGGAGCAGCATATGAACAGCACAAGGATGGCTCGGAACTCATAAGCGCAACCGCAGCAACGACTTGGATTGACTTGCGACGCCTTAGAAGGCAGACGCTCTATCCAACTGAGCTACGGGCGCGTGGGTTACTGCAATTATATCACTGAGTTAGAAGCCTCTGTTGAGTGGACTCTTCAGCCTCACTCTCACTGTGCCCAATTTTG
>Ga0181536_10003475_pt1 | contig 17134 bp, 16 predicted proteins | sample PEATcosm2014_Bin_41_FD_121105 | JGI IMG/M metagenome (GOLD analysis project Ga0181536, IMG submission 121105) | Peatland microbial communities from MTU Mesocosm Facility, Houghton, MI, USA - PEATcosm2014_Bin17_60_metaG | ecosystem: Environmental > Terrestrial > Soil > Wetlands > Peat | place... | reverse complement strand
GTGGCACCGGAGCGGCGGTTTCAGGCGAATCCGAATCCGTTGGCGGGGACATGGGGAGCTTGACTCATGCCCCGACTCGCGTGTCAACCGATGGTCAATGGCCGGATACCTGGGCAGTTACGAATTTCCTAACAAAACTAATGTATTCCCCGTTGGAAAGGCGCTCTTGACGCGCGCTGGGCGGGATTTGGCTAGGATATGTCGTGGCACTCCGTCTGACGAGTATCTTATGTCTGTATTGGAGCGGTGGTCCCGCGAGAATATTGTATGCTCGACTTCCATCGATATCAGTTGAAGGCATCTGTAAGGACGTTCGCTTAGCCGACCGCGGGTCAGCCCCGATCCACGCCATCCCCAGGCGGCACCGTAACCCGCTTCCGGCCCACCACCCCACCGCGATCCACCCCACCCCGGTATCATTAGGTCAGCCGGCCGGAATTAGGCTGTCTGAGCTAGCACGGCGGAATTTCGCAATATGCGTGCCCTGTGAAGACCGAACGACTATATGACCAACGCGTCTACGCCCTAAAGTGGTAGATGCAGAGACGTAAAAAGATGCCCGACAGGAGTAATAACTGCATTTATATTCGACTCTAAATTACTAATATGTTGCAATATCGGTTCAGCATTATCCTCTCCTAGCTTTTTCGCCACACCTCCTGCGAAGCCCCCAGCCATGATTGCAGCCAGCCAAGCTAATTTCCGGCCTAGCCAACCGATCGCGCGTTTGAGCGTCCTGGCTGCTAAGCGGATGGATGATAGATGGGGCTGATCCGAAGTAAGTTCAGTCAGTAGCGCGTCTCTCGCTACCTCTATATCAGTGATGATCTCGTCCGTAGGTGCATCTTCGATCTCGTCAGGCGGTCGGTTCCCCCCTATCCCTTGACGATCGGCTGATGACCGCCGAATTTCCTCTATCAATCTGAGCCCATGCTCTGCATCCCGCGTGATTTGCGGCAGCAATTCAAGAATGCGAATCGCCTCTTGTCGATCTGCTTCCCATTCAGTTGGGAACGCAAACCGCGTGACAGTCGCGTTGAACTCGTCTGTAGCGTTGAGCTTGTCTGAAAGGCCAGCCGAAACTAATGTTCCGGGCGCTCGCGTAATAGATGCTAACGCTGTTCCCGAGCTTGTAGCAGTGCTTGTAGCGGCAGCGTTCGTTACGATAGCACTGGGAGGCGTCGCCATCTTCCTACGCCGCTCGGCAAGGAGACGGGCGTGGTGAGCGTCTTCTGTATCATCCTCTACCGGCGGGCGTCGTGGGGGGCGGGCCATGGGAGAAATCCAGGGGCTGAGGTTGAACCCCAGTAGCAGCGTTGGTGGTTCGTTGCCACCCAGTCAGGGACAGCGACTCGGCTACCGCGTCAGGATCGGCAGGCTTCAGAGGGTCGGGGGAGGACACTGCAAGAGCGCATGGCGTCCAAACTATTCGCATTTCGGCATGGGCAACTCGTCCGGGCTTCCCCAGGAGCGAACCCATGCCACGACCTCCTCATGAGGTATCAGCAGGCCGGCATCTGCCTGCTTGATCCCCTCGTCGATCGCGGCCAACTGCCATTCCTGCACGGCCACGAAATCGCGCACCGCCTGTTCGATGACCCATGACTTAGGACGATCCAGCGCCGCCGCGATGGTCGTGACCCGGTCGCTGAGTTCTGTTTCGAGCCGGATGCTCACGGGCGCGGTTTTGGTCATCTTCGCGTCTTTCTCTACAGGGGCACTGCATTGAACTACACCGCATTCAGCGTCAATAATCAAGGCACTCCGAACGCGATCGCGAACGCGCTTACGTCGTCACGTTCCTGGCGGCGCTGGCATTAGAGCCAGCGTTCATCACGGTTCCAATTGCCCCGGCCCGCCGGCACCCACGATGGCGCGCATGATCCGTTCCATGTGCTCGGTCAGCTTTTCCGGCAGCGCCGCCAGCCCGGCGTCGAGCGCGTCGAACCGCTTCTCGTGCCGCGTCAGTTGCTGCTGGACCTGACCGAAGCCGCGGGCAACCTCGGCCGCGAGGTCGTGGACGGATTGCTCCATCACGCCAAGCCGCGCCTCGATGCCGCCGAGACGGACGGGCACCGTGCCGGCCAGATGGTCGAGTTGCAGGCGCAGCAGCCGCACCTCGCGCTCCATCCCCTGTAGGCTGCCCGACAGCAGCGTCAGGTCCACGGTCTCACTCATGCGGCGCCTCGGGCGCCGAGCGGCTGTTCAATTGGTTTTTGGCCATGGGTTATGCTTCTACCGCTTCTAGTATATCCGAATCTACGACTTTCCGTAACGGCGGCAAGCCGCTGTCAGCCGCTGTCAGACGAGCGGATGCGCGCGGCGGTAGCCCGATTGGTCAAACACGCCACGCGAAAACTGGAGCAATGCCGATGCCGGAATTGGTCATTCATCTGCCTGACGGCCTGGCGAAGCGCGCCAGACACGCTGATTTACACCCCCCCCCTGTAGCCCCGATGTGAATCCGATCGAAATGGTCCGCGCGAAAATCAGGTCTGTTCTTAGACAGAAAGCGCTCGGAACGGTAGCGGCTCTTTTGAAGGAATTGGGAGAGATAACGAAGTGGGTAGCAGCGACCGAATGCCGGAACCATCCACGGCACGCCGGTTATTCCCAATCAGGCTGAAGAGTCTCTGACAACCATGGGTCGAAGCGGACTCGCCAGGCCCGAAACGCGCCGGCGCTTCCGGTCGGCGGGAAAGTGCTCTAAGCGCGTCGCACGAAGCTCCAATACAGCGGCGTTCGTCCCGCGCGCAGGGCTTTCGCCTCATACCGGGTCGGCGGCCAGCCCATCGGCCGAGCCCCCGCCGGCGGCGGCGCGTCAAACAACTCCTGCGCCGCCATCACCGAGCGCACCCAGTCCTGATACGTCGGGTCATCGCTGGCTACGCGCCAAACCCCGCCCGGTTTCAACACCCGCGCCACCAAAGCCAGCATCGCCGGGTGCACGAACCGCCGTTTGGCGTGACGGGCCTTCGGCCAGGGATCGGGAAACAGCAGGAACAGCCGGTCCAGGCAGGCATCCGGCAACTTCGCCAGCAACAACCGCGCGTCGTCCGGCCACAGGCGCAGATTGCCCGGCAGAGTCTCGTCCGCCTCGCCGCCTTCCGGCACCAGCCGGGACAGTAACGAACAAATGCCGTTCTCGAACACCTCGCAGGCGATCAGCCCGATCCCGGGGAAGGCGGCGATTTGCGCCAGGGCGTGCTCGCCGCCGCCGAAGCCGACTTCCAGCCACAACGCGGCCGGCCGCACCGCGAACGAGCCCCACGGATCCTCTGGATCGACCAGCAGCCTGGGCAGCGTCACATCCAGCAGCTTTTCCTGCCGCGGCCGGAGCTTATGGCCGCGGGCGCGACCATACAGCCGGTCCGGCGGCGGCTTGACGGCGTAACCCCCACCGTCATGGCCCGGACTCCCACCGTCATCGCCCGGACTCCCACCGTCATGGCCCGGCTCGTTCGGGCCACCCGCACCAGCATCGTGCCGCGCCAGATGGCCCGGTCGAGCCGGGCCATGACGATGAGAGGGCGGCAGGGACGCGTGGGCACCGCCTTCCTGGCCTCGACCTGGAGAGAGCAACGCGTCGGTGACCGCGGCGGACAGCTTCAACGCCCGGCCAGCGCCGTCCGTGCCCTGCCGCGGTGACGCCGGCCTTAGCGTCCCAACGCGGCCTTCAACACCGGCACCAGATCCGTCTTTTCCCACGTGAAAGTGCCCTTCGCCTCATCCGGTTCGCGGCCAAAATGGCCATACGCCGAAGTGGGCACGTAAATCGGCCGGTTCAAATGCAGATGTTCGCGAATGCCCCGCGGCGAGAGGTTGACCGCGTCCCGCAGCACCTTCTCCAGCCGCGTCTCGTCCACGTCCTTGCCGGTGCCGTGCAGGTCGACATACACCGACAGCGGGTGCGACACGCCGATCGCGTAGCTGATCTGCAGCGTGCATTTGTCCGCGAGGTCCGCCGCCACCACGTTCTTCGCCAGATACCGGCAGGCATAGGCCGCCGAGCGGTCCACCTTGGTCGGATCCTTGCCGCTGAACGCGCCACCGCCGTGCGGCGCCGCGCCGCCGTAAGTGTCGACGATGATCTTCCGCCCAGTCAAACCGCAGTCGCCATCCGGCCCGCCGATCACGAACTTGCCGGTCGGGTTGACATAGAACTCCCGCTCCGGCGGCAGCCAACCCGCGGGCAGGGTGGTCTCCACCAGCGGCCAAAGCATGCGCTTGATCTCGGCCTGCTCCAGGCCCTCCTCGTGCTGGGTGGACACCACGATCGAGGTCGCGCCGACCGGCTTGCCGTCGACATAACGCAGCGTCACCTGGCTCTTGGCATCCGGCAGCAGGCCTTTGACCGAATGATCGCCCGCCACCCGCCGGTCCCGCATCGTGCGGAGGATTTCATGCGCGTAATACAGCGGCGCCGGCATCAGACCCGCCGTCTCGCGGCAGGCGTAGCCGAACATGATGCCCTGATCGCCCGCCCCCTCATCCTTATTCCCCGCGCTGTCCACCCCCTGGGCGATGTCGGAGGACTGCGAGTGCAGCAGCACGGTCACTTCGGCATGCTGCCAGTGGAACCCCTTCTGCTCATAGCCGATGTCGCGGATCGCCATGCGGGCGAGGTGGGTCAGCAGTTCCGGCGTCACCGACTCGGGGCCGCGGGTCTCGCCGGCGAGCACCACGCGGTTGGTGGTGACCAGCGTTTCGCACGCCACGCGGGAGTACGGATCCGCCGTGAGGAACGCATCGAGCACCGTGTCGCTCAGACGGTCGGCGACCTTGTCGGGATGCCCCTCGGAGACCGACTCGGAGGTAAACAGATACTCGCCTGTATCGCGCATGAGGACTCTCTCCGTGGCGGCGCCGATTGACATGGTCCGGATGGGATTCGGGACGGGCGGTGTGTGACGGAACGGGTTGCCAGGGTCAAGATGAAACGCGGCGGAACGTGAATCATACGTCAACTCGCCGCGGGCAGGATGGGGCCGTCATGACCCGATCCGATCGCGACCCGCCCGAGGACCGTCAGTGGTGGCGCGATCACGCCTATGTCAAGGCGCCAGATTTGTTGCCGGCATTTCCCGATGCCTCACGTGTGCGTCCAAAGGGGAGACGCCGTCGCTGGCAGGACCGCCGGGGTCTGATCTACGAATGGGATAGCCGCCACGGCGCGGTTGAGATAGACGATGACCTTGGCAGACATATCGGCGAATACGACCATTGTCTGGCGAACGTTTGAAGAGAGCGGGTCCAGGCAGGAGAATCGAGCCGTGACCGTCAAATATCACCTCCGCGGCTTCGACAGGCGCACCGAGTTCCTCGGCGTCGATATCGATATCAGCCCGGAGCTGCTGGCCGTGGTCCGCGAACTTTTGCCCGAAGCCGCGGACGATCCGGAATTCATTGATCCGCTTCCGATCACGGACAGCCAGGCAATCCGCGTGGCGGAGGTACTGGGCGTGCCCGTTGATCCCGATCGGTTTGAGTATTTCATCGAATCGGATGAGGACTGGCGCGTCGTCGCGGCCCAATGCGAGGCCCTGCGCGCCAAGGCCTGACGACCGCCATTCGGGGCGCGCCGGTCACCGGCGATAGCGTCAGCTTTTTGCCGATCCCGGATGGTGCGGCGGCTGTTCAGGCGGGAATTGCCCGTTATCCGGCGATGTTGGCGTCGGGAGCGCCAGCGGCGAGGGCGGCCATATGGCCCAGGATGAGATCGCGGGAGCGGGAGCGGCCTTGGTAGCGCTGCTCCTCCTCGCGCTTCACGATCGGGAACGTCGACAGGACGTAGTCGGCGTCGTCGCGGTCCGGCCCGTATAGATGGAAGAACACCGCATCGAGCCGCGCCCGCCGGCGCAGGCGGTCTTCCTCGTCCCAGGCGAACGGCGGGCCTTGGTAGCCCTGGTCGCGGGCGAAAGGTTCCATATCGTGGGCGGTGTAGGTCAGGTGCAGCACATCCTCGCGGACAATGTCCCCGGCGGTACGGGGGCCGAAACGGCAGTCATAGGCCTCGGGCGGGACGACGGGGAGTTGTTCCATCTCAAACCAATTGAGATTGTTTCCATGAAGCTTTTGCCGCACAACAAAATCCAGGGGAAATGAATTCAAATTGGCCTCGAGCAGCGGTGCCCACGCCGCGAAAGTGTCAGTCTCATCGGCTTTCGAAACCTGTGACACAATGACTGGAAGACTGTTCCCATAGCCTGCCGAAGGGCAAATTGCGCATATCACTGTCCGAACATTTGAAGTTGAAGAAATATGTTTTAAGCCAATTACCCACGGTTGCTTATATTCCAAAAGATCATTCGCCGAGACCCAGAACTGAGGGACAGGCGACCAGGCCGGGTCGGCGTGATAGGCTTCGGTTGCTATCATTGAATACGCTGGGCGCTTAAGATTTTCGGAATTCACCACAATCGACGCCGCACGATGATCATACGCCTGCACCATCTTTCCTTCATATAAGGGAAGCCACTTCGCGCTGCCCTTCTCCCACCACCCGCCGGCAACACGATAGGCGCCCAGTTTGACGAGGTCGGCTTCGGTGCGGAACTTCCCTGAGTCGTTGGTCATGTGGAACATCGTCGAGTAGCGCACCGGCCAAACGTAGCGTGGCGGCTTATGACGGTGGTCCACCAATACCGGCAGCCGACGGTAGATGCCGCGCGTGATCTCCGCGTCACGCAGCGTACGGAACACCGGTGCGGTTCCCGTGTTCGGATTGACCGCCGCGAAATCCGCGGGAGCGAGTGGGAATGCGTTGATCTCGGCCATCGCGGCGTTTTGCTGGAAGAACGCGCGATCTGCCCGCGCGAATTCCCGTCCCGGGCCGCCCATGATCAGGGCGCGGAATTTAAATCTGTGCGCCTATCCGGTTAGCACAGGTTGGACGCAATGGCGTCATCCGGATGCTTTGCCATGAATGAGAGCCAGAGACGTTTCATTAATAGCATGATTTCGAAATTCCCAGGCGACCCAAACAACTGCGCCACCTCTGCCAGAATGGCGCCTTGATCTATGTCAAGGCGCCATTCTGGCAGAGGTGGTATCCGATGATATGCCCTGGAAGGGGAAAGACTAATGCGTTGGAATCAGGTTATTCTGCCCGTGGCCCTGCTGGGCTGCGTGCCGTTGCTGTCGGGGTGCATCACCAGCGCCGTAGTCGCGGGAACCACGGCGGCTTCGAATGCGTCCAAGACCAGTGGCACCCTGATCGATCAGGCTCAGATTGACCAGTTCCAGAAGGGCGTCGCTACTGTGGCCGATGTGGAAGCGAAACTCGGTCAACCACAGCAAACGGCTCGGAACCCTGATGGTGGTCTCACGGTGACCTACACGGGTAAGAGTGCCACTGGGAACGCCCAAAGCTATGTGGCATTTGCCCGGTGGGCGAAAGGCAGCGAGACGACGATCACCACACGAAACGTAGCCTTCGTATTTGATTCTCGTGGCAAGCTGATCGACACCAGTGCAACCGAAAGCAGCCTGACGTGCAAGTTTGGAGAGTGTCCAGGCTGACTGCTTGATGACGATAGCCGACCTTTTTGCTGTCTGCGAAATATAAACCCCATCCGTATGTGACGTTGCCTTCTCCGGTGCCGATCTTCCGAGTGGCAACTGGTCGATGCCCGCACGAGAGCTTCCGTGCCATACCGTGTGTCCTGTGAGAGCCTGAATGAGATCGATCAGTTTTCGCATGATGAACTATTTAGGGTTCTCCCTGTGCTAACCGGATAGGCGCATAAATCTGTAATATACGTCTGGAAAGAATTTGGTTCTGTCAGGGTCTGTAGGGTGATTTTCAAAATCGAAAAGTGCCGCGAGCCGGCCACTTGTGCTTATGAGCCGAAAGAATTTCGCCGCACCAAGATCGGCCGCGATGCCTGACGGAACCAACAGACCTGAAATGCCGGTAGGCTTCAGAAGCGCGAGCGACCTTTTGACAAACAACGAATAAAGGTTGATATCCCCTCCAGACAGCAGGGGATACATGTCGCACTCATGTGCGGCCGACGCCGCCGCCTCAGCGGTGGCCGCCGCGAGGTCATATTCCGCGGCGACCGGGTCCTTGCTTTTCCAACGTTGGCCGATCAGGCGTTTGCGGTCGCTGGCTTTTTGCGCGAGCGCGATTTCCGGCACACGCGCGGCGAACCACTCCACCTCCTGCATCTTCATCCGGTCCCAGGGCGGATTGCCGATCACCGCGTCGAACCCACCGGGCGCCGCCTCTTTCTCCCAATCGTTCCAAACCCCCGGAAACGCTGCCTCCCAATGCAGGAATCTTCGTTCTTGAGCCAAGGCGCGCGCACGGCTGAGGAACGCCATCGCCGCGTCGTATGCCTCCGTCGCCGTCGCCACGCGTTTTCGGCCCTGGCGCACGTCCACCGCGTCGGGCGGCGGCGGCTTCGGCGCATCCCCGGCGGCGATGCGCACCGGGTCGCCGTATAGCGGAGAAGCTGGGAAGATGGCGCTTCGTGCGTAGCGCTTCCGCGATCCAGCAGCGTGTCACGGGCCTCATTCTCTACCACCACCACTCCGTGGCGGAAGCGATCCGCGGTCCGCGCCAGGTGCGCGGCACGGTCTTTGGCTTCCTCCGACAGGAACAGCAGTTCATCGGCGATGTCGCGGCGTCCCCGGCCCGGCTCTTGCCGCGGAAGCCGATGCCAGCCGAGTTGATCCAGGATCGGATGAATGAATTCAGCTTCGGTTTCCGCCTCCAATGGACGGGGAATTTGGGCGAGTTTTGCCCACTGGCGGCGCACCGCTTCGGTAAACGCGATGACCTCGGCGGGATTCTGCTGGCGGTAGGCATCGGTCTCGCGGATGCCGTCCTCCAAGAAGAAGCGCGTGAACAACCCGCCGCGAATCATTACCGCTCCAATTCCTTACCGATGCGGAGCGTGCCGGATGGGGATGCCCGTCGGCAAGGGGCGGCGTCCTCGGGCTCCATCGCATGTAGGCCGCGGGGATACCGCGCCGCCGGTCACGTCATCCCAAGCACATCCATCATCGAATACAACCCCGGCGGTTTTCCCGCCACCCACAGCGCCGCCCGTACCGCTCCGGTCGCGAAGGCACGGCGATCGAACGCGCGATGCGTCAGCGCGATGTGCTCGGTGGCGGAGGCGAAGATCAGCGTGTGCTCGCCCACCACTTGGCCGCCGCGCAGCGCCGCGAAGCCGATCGCCCCCGTTTCGCGCGCGCCGGTGTGGCCGTGCCGGCCGCTCACCATCACGTCTTCCAGCTTCCGGCCACGCCCTTTGGCGACCGCGCGGCCCATGCCGACGGCGGTGCCCGACGGGGCGTCGACCTTTTGCCGGTGATGCATCTCCATGATTTCGGCGTCGTAGACCTCCGCCGGCAACGCCGCGCCCATCCGCTCGCACAGCGCCAGCACCAGGTTCACGCCGGCCGAGAAGTTGGAGGCATAGACGATGGCGATCGATCGCGCGGCGGTCTCGACGGCGGCCTCGTCGGCGGCGGAGAGACCGGAGGTGCCAAGCACCCAGGCCTTGCCCGATTTCGCCATCGTGGCGGCGGTGGCCTGTGCCGCGGCCGCGTGCGTGAAGTCGATGACCACGTCGGAGGCGGCGGCGAGGGCGGCCAGATCCGCCAGCAACGGGGTGCCGGCGGGCACGGGCTTGCCGGAACCGGCGCGGCCAATGCCGCCGGAGAGAGTTGCCCCGGCGGCCGGGACTTCCTCGGCCAAAAGCTGGCCCATGCGGCCGGTGATGCCCGCGATGCCGATGCGTTGTGCCATGTTTGCCTCCCTCGCTCAGGCGAGGGATTCTGCGTGCGCGCGCCGCGCGCGTCCAGGGGAGGCGTGGAAACTCCGCGGCGGCGAACCGGAACGCTGAACGCCGTCACGCCCGGTCGAGCCGAGCCATGACGGGCGAGGGAGACTGGCCGGTCCGTCCCGCGGAACCGATCATTCCGCGATGCGATCGGAGCCTATTGCGAATAGCCCGGTGCGGGATAGTACGGCGCCTGATACGCGGGCGCCGGGTAATACGCGGGCGCGGGGTAGTAAGCGGGCGGCGGCGCATAGGTCACCACGGGCGGCTGCGACGCGATGATGCCGCCGATCACGGCGGCGGCGCCCAGACCCAGCAGCGCGCCGGCGAGCGGAATGCCGTGGCCACGGTATCCGTAGCCGCCGCGATAACCCCAACCCTCAGCGCGATGGCCCCAGCCGCCGCCACCATGGCTCCAGCCACCACCACCATGGCCCCGCCATTCAGCGTGCGCGGCCGGCGCGGCGAGCAACCCCAACGCGACCGGGGCGGCGATCAGCAACGTCTTGAACTGTGTCATGGCCTGTTCCTTTTGCTGGCCTCATGACCAGCAAGCTGGCGAACGCGCGTGTCCGGATTGCGGCGGCGCCATGGAATCATCGAGGCTTTGCTGGGCGGCGCGAGCGCCCACGCCACCGTGACAACGCCGGTCTGGCCGAACGTTGCAAGTTACCGCGCTTCGCCGATTTGCAAGGATCGCCCGTCCATCCCGTCGGCCGCCACACCCAAATGCCGCGCGATGCTCGGTGCCAGATCGACAATCCGCACCGCGTTCGCCCGCCGTTCGCCCGCCGCGAATTCCGGGCCGTCGATCAGCAGCACGGGGGACTGCTCGAACCGGCCCAAACCGCCATGTTGCCCGCATCCCAGCCGGTCCGGCTTGTCCCACCGAGGCTTCGCCACCAGCGAACGCCCAGGCACGCCAAACGCGTTCAATCCGTCATCCGCCCGCATCGACACCGCGAACGCCAGGCCGTGATGCGGGGCTTGGCCAACCGCGCTCAGTTCGTCCGCCGCGAACACGGAACCGGCCCAGGAGGCGGCGCGGAGATGGGCGTCGAGCGCGGCACGGCGGGCGGCGGCGTCCGGGTGCAGATAGATCAGTGCCGCGGTGCCGTTCGCCATCGCCACCACGTCGGTCGAGTCCGGGCCATGCTTCAGGCCGGCCGCGATCAGTCGCGCCTCCACATCGATCACGCCGCTGACGGTTTCATGGCCGTGATCCGAGGCGACGATCAGCAAAATGTCATCGCCGTTGTCGCGTTCCCGTGCCACGGCGTCGATCACCATGCCGGCGTGGCGGTCGGCCTCGCGCAGCACGGCCAGGTGCTCGGGCGAGCCGAGCGGCACATTGTGTTGAATGTGATCCGGTTCGCCGCACCACAGCAGGCCGAACGCTGGTCGGCGGCGCTGAATGACTTCGGAGATGAAACGATCCGTCATCGCCCGGTCGCCGGCCGCGTCCAGCGTGACGCGCAGCGGATCGTCGACCGGCTTCAGCCCAGGACCAACTGAAATCGCCCGATGATAAACATGCCCGAACCCATCGGGGTCGTGCGCGCGCGCGGCCCCTGGCGAGACGTTGTTGAAGACAATCGCCCCGCCAAACGGCGCCAGGCGCTCGGCCAGAGTTGGGACCGCCAGCGATTGTCCGGTGACCGCCTTCTTGTGGCGCAAAAAGTCCGGCCGGCCGACGTCATGCGGAACCAGCACGCCGTCTTCCAGCAATGCCACGGCGTTGCCTTGCAACGTGTGGCGAGCGGGAAAGCATCCGGTCGCGAACGTCGCCGATACGATCCGTGTCGCCGAGGGAAACGCGCTGCGATAGGCGGAGAAATATTCCGCCTGACGCATGAACGCCAGCAGGCGAGGCGTCGTCGCCTCGGTCACGAAGTCGCGGCGGAGGCCATCCAGGATGACCATGATCACGCGTCGCATGGGAAGGTCCTTGTGTTGCCGGCGGCCGTGGTCGCGCGCTCTACCGGGTCTCGCCGTCCGGTCGCTGCACGGTCGCGGCGATGCCGTGGGCGAACCCGATAACGTATCCGTCGAGATCGCGATTCGCGAACTCCCGGTTGCCATGCTACGGCCGATCCATCAGCACATAAACCACCTGACACCGACCGGCGAAAAGATTGACTCTCGGTCCGCTCTCTTCGTCATGGCCCGGCTCGTCCGGGCCATGACGGCGGGAGATGCGCACGTCATTCTTTTCGCCGTTTGGTACGACCCACCGGCTTTCAGGTCGTCTGCGCGGCCACCGAACGGAAACGCAACAGTGCCAGGCCGAAGAACAGCCCGCCGATCAGTGCCACCGCGACGAACTGCGGCCAGACCACCGAAAGCCCCGCGCCGCGATACAGGATGGATTGCGCGAAAGAAACGAAATGGGTCGACGGCGATGCCCGCATGATGGTCGCGAGCCAGGGCGGCATGCTCTCGAGCGGGGTGTTGGCGCCGGACAGCATGTTCATCGGCATGTAGACCAGCATGTAAAGCAAGCCGAGTTGCGGCATCGAGCGCGCCACGGTGCCGAGGAATATCCCGACGGCGGTGGCGAAGAACAAGTAGATCACCACGCCGAACATGAACAGAGGGATCGAGCCCGCGATGGGAATGTGCAAGATCGCGCGTACGATGACATAGAGCGAAACGGCGGCCGCCACCGTGATCACCAGGCCATTCGCCCACACCTTGGACAACGCGATCTCGAACGGCCGCAGCGGCATGGCGAGCAGATGGTCCATCGTTCCATGTTCCCGCTCCCGCACGATCGCCGCGCCGGACATGATGATGGCGAGCATGGTGATGTTGTTGATGATCCCCATCACGCTGGAGAACCACGCGGTCGTCACGTTGGGGTTGAACGCGATCCGTACCACCAGATTGACCGGCGTGAGCGGGACCCCTTCGACATGACTGAGAAAGTCCTCGATCTCGGTGGTGATGATCTGCTGCGCGTACCCCGAGCCAAGACCCGCCTGTATCATCGCGGTCGCATCGACGTCCACCTGAAGCCCAGGTTGGCGTCCGCCCAGTACGTCGCGCTCGAAATTGGGCGGAATGGCGATCACGAAGGTGTATTTCCCCGCGTTCATCAAAGCGACGATGTCCCGCTCGGCGATCGGCTGGGGTGGTTGAAAATACGGCCGTAAGAACGCATGCGCGATGCGGCGTGACAGCTCCGAATGGTCCTCGTCGGCGATCGCGATCGACGCATTGTGCAGCTCCTGCGAATTGCTTTGCGCCTGGGTCATCACGGCGAAGGAAAACGCATAGAGCACGAGCCCGATCAACACGAAATCGTGCAGGAAGCTGCGCACCTCCTTGGTGCCGAGCCAGAAAATGTTGGACAGACTGCGCATCGCCGATCAGCGTTCTTGCTTGCGGAGCAGCAGCAGGCTGATCAGCAGCAGAACCGGAACGAAGACCGTCAGCATGGCCAGATCGCCAGCGAGGTCATGCAAGCCGAGGCCCTTGGTGAAGGTGCCGACGCTGATCGGCACGAACCAGCTCATGGGAAAACCAAGGCCCATGAACCGGGCGGCTCCGGACAGCGAGGAGACCGGAGTCATCATCCCGGAGAACTGCGACGCCGGCAGAACGGTCAGGATGGCGGTGCCGAACAGCGCGGCGATCTGCGTGCTGGTAAAGGCCGAGATCACCATGCCGTACGCGGTCGTCGTGGTGACGTAAATGAGCGCACCCACCGCCAGCACCGGGAAGCTGCCTTTCAGCGGCACCGCGAAGATGAACGTGGCCATCAGGAACAGCAACGCGAAGTTGACCATGGCGATGGCGATGTAGGGCAGTTGCTTGCCGATCAGAAATTCGATGCGGCTGACCGGGGTGACATAGAGGTTGGTGATCGAACCGAGTTCCTTCTCCCGCACGATGGCGAGCGCCATCAGGATGGCCGGGAACAGCGCGAGCATCATCGACAGCGTCGCCGGAACCATCGCGTAGATGCTGTTGAAATCCTGATTGTACTTGAATCGGATCTCGATATCGGCGGGCGGCGGCGGGGCCGGCCGCGTCGTCTTGACGGCGGGGTCCGTGAGATAGAGCTGATGCATCCCTTGCAGATAGCCGCGAATGGTTTGCGCGCGGAACGGCATCGCGCCGTCGACGATCGCCGAGACCCAGACCGGCCGCCCGCGCTTGATATCGCGGCCGAAACCGGGCGGGATTTCAACCGCCGCCGAAATGTCGCCATCCCGCAGCCGCCGCTCCAGATCGGTGTAATCGGCGATCGGCACCTTCTCGACGAAGTAGGTCGAGCCGCGGAGTTCTTCGAGATACGCCCGGCTCTCGGTCGTTTGATCGCGGTCGAGCGCGGCGAACGACAGATTGTTCACGTCGGTCGAGACGCCGAAGCCGAATACCAGCATGAGCAGGGCGGTGCCGAACAGGCCGAAGGCCAGCCGAATCGGATCGCGCAGCAACTCCAGGCTCTCGCGGATCGAATAGGCGAACAGCCGCCGCGGACTAAACCACGGATGGCCGCGCGCCTGGGTCCGCGGCGCCTCGGTCGCGTTGACCGCCGGCGCGGTCGCCATGCCGGTTGCCTCTTCCAGGTAACTGATGAACGCCTCCTCCAGCGTCCGGGCGCCGCGTGCCTTCACCAGCTCGGCGGGCGTGTCGGTCGCCAACACGCGACCGGAATCCATGAGGGAAATCCGGTCGCAGCGCGCCGCCTCGTTCATAAAATGGGTCGAGACGAAAATCGTGACGCCTTGATCGCGCGACAGTTCGATCAACAGCTCCCAGAACCGGTCGCGTTCCAAAGGATCGACGCCCGAGGTCGGCTCGTCGAGGATCAGAAGCTCGGGCTGGTGCACGATGGCGACCGCGAGCGATAGCCGCTGCCGAATGCCAAGCGGCAGATCGAGCGTGCGTTTGTCGAGATATGCCTCGAGGCCGAAGCGTCCGACCAAGCCGGCGATACGGGATTTCGCGGCGTCCCTCGGCAAATGAAACAGCCGGGCGTGGAGATCGAGGTTCTGCCGGACCGTCAACTCGGTGTAGAGCGAGAACGATTGCGACATGTAGCCGACGCGTTCACGCGTCGCCATATCGTTTGGATCGATCGGCTGCCCCAACAGCAGCGCCTCGCCGGATGTGGCCGGCAGCAGGCCGGTCAGCATTTTCATCGTCGTGGTCTTGCCGCAGCCGTTGGATCCAACGAAGCCGAAAATTTCGCCGCGGGCGATGGCGAAGTTCACCTTGTCGACCGCGGTAAAATCGCCAAAGCGGCAGGTCAGGTCGCGGGCGACGATCACCTGCTCGGCGTTCTGGACCGGGCGCGGCGGTGTCCGGGTTGTTGGACCGCCATCGCGCCGGCGTTCGGGCAGCAGGGCGATGAACGCTTCCTCCACCGTCGCCGCGTTGTGTGCCCGCCTGAGGTCCGCCGGAGATCCGGTCGCCAGCACTCTGCCGTCGTTCATCGCGATCAGCCAATCAAACCGCTCGGCTTCTTCCATGTACGCGGTCGCGACCAGGACGCTCATGCCCGCTCGGCGCGATCGCATGACATCGATGAGTTCCCAGAACTGGCGGCGCGACAGCGGGTCGACCCCGGTCGTCGGCTCGTCGAGGATGAGCAGATCGGGGTCGTGAATGAGCGAGCAGCACAGGCCGAGCTTCTGCCGCATCCCGCCCGACAGCTTCTTGGCGGGACGGCCGGCGAATGGCGCCAAGCCGGTGGCGGTCAGCAGTTCCCGGGTTCGCCACGCCCGCTCGGCGCGGGATTGTCCGAACAGGCGGCTGAAAAACGCGATGTTCTCCTCGACGCTGAGATCGGGGTAAAGGTTGCGGCCAAGACCTTGCGGCATGTAAGCGATGCGCGGGCACAACGCGGCGCGATACGCGGCGTTCGCCATGTCGCCGCCCAACACCTGAACAGTCCCGGACTGGATCCGCCGCGCGCCGGCGATGAGGCTCAGAACTGACGACTTTCCCACACCGTCGGGCCCGATGAGTCCGACCATGCACCCGGCCGGAATATCCAGTGTGACGGCGTCCAGCGCGGCCACTTTGCCATAGCGCTGCGTGACCCCCTCCAGCCGCGCCGCCACACCTGGGCTGACGATCATTTCGCCGCGTCACCTTGCAGATTGGCCGGCCAACCGACCGCCGGATCGGTCCGCACGTAAGCCATGCCGGGCAGGCCGCTGCGCACCGACACCGCGCGGCTACGCAACCGCTCGGGATCGATTCGCACTCGGACGCGGAACATGAGCGTGTCCCGCTCGTCCTTGGTCTCCACGGTCTTCGGCGTGAACTGCGCCTGTGACGCGACAAAGACGACCGCGGCGGGGATCGGGTGATCGGGATACGCGTCGAGCACGATGCGGGAGTCCGCCCCCGGTTTGGCGCGGCCCGCCTCCACCGTCGGCAGATAGATGTCCATGTAGACGTAGGAGGAGTCGAGCATGGTGAACACCTTGCCGCCCGCCGCCAGCACCTCGCCCACGTTCGCGACGCGATATTCGATCGGGCCATCCTTCGGTGCCACCAGCGTGTTATCCGCGATGTCGACCTGATAGAGTTCAACATCGTGGGTGGCGGCATCGAGCGCGTGGGTCGCCTCGCCGATCCGGGCGACCGCCGCGTTCTGTGCCTGCAGCGCGCCGTTCATTTGTTGCGCCCGCTGATCGAGCGTCTCCTGGGTCTCAAACCCTTTCGGCACCAGCGCGCGCGCGCGATCCAGTTCCTGCTGAGCGAACAGCACCTGGGCTTTTTGCTGCGCCAGGTTGGCAATGGCTTGGTTCAACGCGGCTTCGAACGGCCGGGGATCGATGGTGAACAGCAGGTCGCCGGTCTTGACGTAATCTCCCTCGTGGAAGTAGACGTTGGTCAATTGCCCGCCCACCTGCGCCTTCACTGAAATGGTCGAGTAGGCTTCCACGTTGCCAATGACCTGGATCTCCACCGGGACATCCTTCTGGGAAACCACCGCTACCGTGACGGGCACGCCGCCGGCCCCACCGCTCTTCCTGCCTGGATTCCCGGAGGTAGATGCGCCGCCGTTCGAGCAACCGTATAAGAACAGGAGTGACACTCCGATAACGGTAAGATTCCGAAGCACTTGCAGGAATCCCCTGGGCCCCTCGCAGCGATGGCCTGAATGTCTAGACATAAAACGATCTTGTACCTCGGACCGCCCTGGGAGCATCGCGGTCAATCGGCCTTCGTGGTATTGGCGCCCCGGCATCGGTCATTGTTGCTGAAGATGTCCCGCATGGAGCTCTGGGTGAGCTTGACTTGTTTACTGTCCCCTCGACTGACCCAGAAGGCGACTGCCTTCACACGCGCCCAGAAATCCCGCCTGGCTT
>Ga0181536_10003474_pt1 | contig 17140 bp, 14 predicted proteins | sample PEATcosm2014_Bin_41_FD_121105 | JGI IMG/M metagenome (GOLD analysis project Ga0181536, IMG submission 121105) | Peatland microbial communities from MTU Mesocosm Facility, Houghton, MI, USA - PEATcosm2014_Bin17_60_metaG | ecosystem: Environmental > Terrestrial > Soil > Wetlands > Peat | place... | reverse complement strand
CTCGCCCTCCCTGGTCTCCGTAGAGATGTCCTTCTCAAGCTCCTTAATCTCCTCGGCGACCTCCTCGACCTTCTCGACGATGTCCTTAATCTTCTCCTCGGTCACCATCTCGGCCGCCCCCCCCTCGGCAGGGGGTGCGGGCGGGAGTGCGCCCTCGCCCTCGACGGGCGGGATGTCGGCGGGAGGCTCCTCAGCGGGCGTCTCCTCGACAGGAGGCTCCGCTGGCGGTGCTGCCCCGCCCTCGGCGGGCGGTGCGAGCGGTGCTGCGGGCGGTGCCGGGGGAGGAACGGGCTGGGCCGTCTTGGCAGAGGCGTCCTTCTTGGCGTCCTTGACCTCTGCCTTTGCCTTGGCCTTCTCCACCTTCTCTGCTGCCTTGTCGGACTCCTTGCCAGCGGACTTGCCCTCGGACAGGTTCACGGTGTCGCCGGGGCGCTCTCCTGCCCCTGGGCGCTCCGCTGCCTTGCCAGAGTCTACTTCCTTCGGCTCGGAGTGGGTTCCGCCGCCGCATCCGCGGCCGTCACTATAGGTAGCGGGCTGCGGCCCGGCGTCCTTGCGGTCGTCCGCCTGCTTCCCGGTGGCGTTCTTCGGGTCGCCCTTGACCTCGGACTTGACAGCGCCCTTCTCCTTGGTCAGGATGGAGGGGTCCTCAAGCAGGTCGTTTATCTCGACCTTGTGGACCTTCTTGAACTCATCGGCGACCTTGGAGTAGTGCGCGTTGACCGCCGTCTGCTTCAGGGCCGCGACCAGCGCCTTGGTGCTGTTCGCCAGGAGCGTCTGCGCAAAGGCCTTCTGCGCCTCCGGGGGTGCCGTGGGCAGCATGGTCTTGGCAATGGTCCAGGCGGCTGCGACACGGGTCTTGGCCTCCCTTGTCACTGCCTCCCTGCTGGCCTTCATGTCGGTTAGCGCCGTCTTCAGCGAGGTCTTGGAATCATTTGCCATAGTCTTTCCTCTCTCAGGGTTAGGGACGTTACTGCCCTTCTTATCAGGAATCGGATAGTTGTCTTTCTTGGCCGCCTGGACTGGTGCCGGTGCTGCCGGGGGCGGTGTCTCCTCGGTGGGGAGGGGCTCGGGGGGTGCCTCTGGAGGTGCCTCGGGGGGCAGTGCCTCCTGCCCTGCGGGCGGCGGTGCCTCTGCCGATGGCTGCCCCAGGGGGGGTGCCCCCTCGGGCTGAACGCCCTCGGCGGACCTGCTGGTGGCTATCTCCCCGATGCTCTCGTCCAGGCCGTCTAGCTGGGTACGGAGGCCCTCGGACCAGTGCATGCCCTCCTTGAGCCTCTGCCAGGCGGAGAGGAGGTCAATCTTCTCCTTCATGCCCCGTATCTCGCGCTCTATCTCCGTGCGCTTCTGGGCAAGGTAGTCGAAGGTCTTCTCGCCCTCCCCCTCCGGGAGGGTCATGTCCAGGCTGTTTATCTCGTTGTCAAGCTCGCCCAGCTCCGCGACCTTGCGCTGGTAGGCGGCAATCAGGGGGTTAGGTCCTGCCATTACCGTAGGTTCCTCCCGTCATCCATGGAGAGGAGGTACTCTCCTACATTAAGGCCCTGGTAGTCATCGTTCTCCGAGGCTGCCTTGGCGAACTCCTCCCCCGAGGCCGATACCTGCCTGGTGTACTGGGTGGCAGGGCCTATCCACTCCTCCGACACTATGGACCTCTTGACCGCCCCTGGGAACGCCGGGGTCTGTACCCAGGACGCCTCCACGAAGCGCACGCCGCCGCCCGGCAGGGACTTGTGACCGCAAAGCTCGGCTATCCGCCTGGGCACCCCGTCGTCGTCGGGCAGGAACGCCCCCTTGCTGAACTGGAGGTGGTGGCAGTAGGAGCCTGCATCGGCCACCCTCTGGCCGCAGAAGGAGCAGATGACCAGGTCCGTCACGCAGCCCATGCTGAGGTACTTGACCTTGCCGGTGCGTATGTCGGCCGCCAGCTTCTTGTGGCTGAGGTCCGTGGCGACCAGGATGTCCACGAAGTAGACGCTGTCCCTGGGGTCCTGCGTAAGGTGTATCTTCCTGAGGATGCTGTCGATGATGTGGCCCTTGGCGTACTTCGAGTTCTGGAAGTGCTCCACGAAGTTGAAGGCCCCCACGAAGGTCCTGTGGGACATCTTCATGACATCGTTGGACCAGGCATCGTCGTTGTTGTTCACCAGGTGGGCGCTGGCCGGGCGGATAAGGAAGTCGTAGGGCTCCTCCTCGGTGGCGACGGAGGACATGATGGTGCAGTGGCTCAGGAGGTACTTGCTCTGGGCGGACGAGGCGGTCTTCCAGAAGCCCTTGGCCTCGGGGGACAGGGGGATATGGAAGGCGAGGCCCCCCCAGGCATTCTCCCAGTCATGCGGGGAGAGGACCGGCTCCCGGACTATCGCGTTCGCCGTCTTTGGAAAGGCCATTATCCTGCCTACTAAAGGTGTCCCCTAGTATGTATTTGTGTCTCTAGCGGGGGAAGAATGCCCCGCATCCCCTGCATTCCAATAGGCTTTCCCCGCCGGACTCGGGGTCGTCCACGGGGGCGGTATCCTGCCCCTTGCAGTTGGGGCACTGCGCGGGAGCGGGGGCGTCCGGGAACATCCTCCTTATATCGCTGCGCTCACCCTCGGGGGCGGTCCTGACCTCCTTGGGGCCAAAGTACGTGTCCTCAGGAGGAAGCCCACCCTTGGAGCGGCACTCGTTACACCATACCGGCCCCCTGACGTTCTGCCCCTTCTCCAGCTCCAGGGCAGGCTTGCCGCAGGTCTCGCAGGACCTCCACCAGGTAGCCTTCTTGCCGGCCGCCTTCGAGACCATCTTCTCGCGCAGGAGGTCCTGGACCTCCTTCGGCAGGTTCTCCAGCAGCCCCGCCTTCTCCATGCCCTTGATGAGCGAGTGGTAGGCGTAGTTCTCCTGGGGCTTTATCCTCAGCGCCCGCTCCAGCTCGTACACCGCCCCCCCTATCTCCCCTTCCTGTGCCAGAGCGATGCCCAGCATGAAGTGCGCCGGGCCGTTGTAGGGGTTGCTATCCAGGGACTTCTTCAGGAGGCCCGCCGCCTCGTCGGGCTTGCCGTGCTCGAAGGCGTCCTTGCCCTCCTCGTAGAGCTTGTTCGCCAGCAGGGGGTCCCAGCCTGTCCTGGCTGCCTGTATCCCCATCTCCCCCAGGCCCTTCCTGTCCTCGTCCGTAAGCTCCAGGGTCGGCTCCTGGATGCGTATCCTCACCATGTCCTGCACGCCGGGGGGCAGGGAGGTCCACCTGAAGTGGGTCCAGTACCTCTCTATCCCCAGCCTGCCCGCCATGCTGCGCCTGGCATCGGGGGGAGTGCTGGCCCACCAGGAGGCGGCGTCCTCCGCCGTCTTCCTCCTTGCCTGGATGCCCATGGCCTTAAGCTCTTCCCTGTCCTTGCCTGTAAGCTCCAGGCTAGGCTCCTGGCCTTCATTAGCAGTCGGCTCCTGGGCTGCGCCGGGGGGCGGCTCGTCGGTCTCGTCCAGGTACTTGGGCGGGCGGGAGTCCGGGTGGTCTATGGCATAGTGGTCGATGAGGGCGCTGCGGGCAAAGTCAGGGGAGTCGAAGAACTGGTTGTCGCTGTCTATGTCCGGGATGAACTGCCCGCACTCGTAACAGGCCTCCATCCATCCCTCGGGGTACTCCGTGGGGTACTGGACGGCAGGCTGGTTGATGAACGTCCTCTCCTCCGGCCTCCTGGGAGGAGGGGGAGAGCTTCTCCTCAGCGGCCTGCCGTACACGGTGCCGAGGTCGGTCACGTCCTCCTCGGGCTCGTCCTCTGCCGTCCCTGCGCCCTTGTGCAGGGGGATGGGGGGGTTGCCGGTCTCGTCGATAAGGGCATCGTCCAGGTGCTTGCGCTGCTTGGGGGGGAGGAACTCCGGCGAGTCGTGCGGGTCGATATCGGGGACGATGAGGGCCCCTGCCTTGCCCTGGAGGCTCTCCGCCACCTGCTCCACCAGCTTCCTGTCCGCCTGGGGGCTCTGCTGGGTAACCTCGTTGACCGCCGACTGGGGGATGGAGGAGGAGGGCGGGGGCCGGTTGCCCTGGTCCTGCTGGTTGATTATCCCCTGGACCATCCGGTTCTGCAAGGTCATGTTCTGCGTTACCACCCCAGGGTCGGGCTGTGCGGGCGTCCCGGCACTGGGCCCGGAGGGCTGCCCGGCAGGCGGGGGGGTGACCGGGGTAGGCGTGGGCTGCTGGAACCCTGCCGGATGCGTGGGGTCCTCGCCGGGCGCAGGCTGCCCTACCCCGTTGGCGGTCCCGCCAAGGGGGGTGCCCGCCCCGTAGGACTTGGTGCTAGCGTTTATCCCCTTGACAATGCCATGGTTCCAGTTCTTCCCGCACCCGTTGCACTTGGCGGTCTCGAAGTCGGCAGGCATCAGGCCGTAGTCGTCGGAGCCGCAGTGCGGGCAGCGGGGCCTGCCCCCGGCAGCCCTGCCCATTGCTGGATGGCTCGGCCTTATCATCGTGACAAGGCTCCCGCCTGGGGACATGGCCTCCATGCTCGTACCCACCGACCACCCGGCGCCGGGCAGGGAGGGGTTCCCCCTGGCTATCTCGGGAGAGAAGAAGACATATGCGGGCATCCCGCCCGTGGATAGCTGAATCGCGGCCTCCATCGTGTCCTCGGGTATATCGCTGCCCTCCTTGAGGAACGTGGCCGTCTCCGGGTCGGGCTCCTTGGGCACGAGGAGGGGGTTGTTGGGCTTCACCCTCTGGGTCAGGCCGATGAGGGAGGCGGATATGCCCATCTCCCCCAGGAGCCCCCTGTCCTCCCTGGTGAACATGCCCGCAGGCCCGCTGCTCTTCCCGATTTCCTCCCCGCACCTCGCGCAGGACTCGTCCGTCTCCGTGAAGAAGAGGGGCTGGGGGACATGCTCGGAGTCCGTGGTCCAGGAGGAGTCGGTGCCGGGGGGAGGGGGCAGGATGAGGTGCCTGTCCACCAGCTCGTCGATGACGTCCTGGCCGCAGGCGGGGCAGTAGACCTCGGACTGGTAGAGGTAGGCATCGAGGCCTGGCGCGTCCTCCTTAAGCTCCTCCCTGAACCTCTGGGCGTCCGTGTAGGCCGCCCTGGCCGAGGACCGGAGCAGGGGAGGGGTGTCCTCCAGGTCCTCCATTACCTTGACGGGGGTCTCGGACACTGCCTTCTTGGGCTGTCCCCCCCTGGACAGGGGGAAGATAGGCATATGGGTAACCAGGTCGTCTATCTCCTTGGCTACCCTCCTGACGTCGGCCTCCGCTATCCTGCCGAACTGGGCGAGTATCTGGGCCGCCCGGAAGGCGGGCTCGGAGGGGAAGGCAGCCTTGCTGAGGGCGGATGCCTTCTCGAACTTGCACCCGAAGCCCCCCTTGTGCCAGTGCTCGTGCCACTGGTGCCCGCACGTGCATACGGACTTGTCCCCCTCGCTCTCCGTGAAGCCGTGGCACTCGCACTTGCGGGAGGCACGGCGGGCCGGGCCGTTCCATGCCCTCTGTATCCTGTGCTGCCTCTCGTCCTCGGGGGATACCTCCCGGCTAACACTGTACCTTTCCTGGCACTTGCAGGGCTTGCCCTCCCTGTCGAACCCTATGCACCCCCCGAGCCTGTGGAGGTCCTTGGGGCACTGGCACTGGGGGCAGGCGTCAATGGCCCCGTGCTTCCGGCCGCCCCCGAGGATGCCCTCTGCCTGCTCCGGCGTCATCCTGTCTATCTGCTCCTGGCCGTACCCCATGCCCCTCAGCCTGGCCTCGTCGGCCCTGGTAATCATGACCTTCACCCGCGTCCCGTGGGAGTGGAGCAGGTCGCTCAGGAAAGTGACCCCCTGGCCGCACTCGGGGCAGACCGTGTCCCGGTTCCTCCTTGCGGGGGAGACGGTGCCGTGGTCGCGGCACGTCGGCAGGAGAGCACCGTGCTTGGTGCCCTCGGGCTCCGAGCCCTTCTCCCCGAACGGCATGTTGTACTCGTCATCGCTCCCCGGCTTGGCATGGTGCTGCCTCGTGGCGAAGGCGGGGTCGTCGTAAAGCTCGGACTTGTCGAACCCCCCTACCCCGCCTCCTGGGGTGGGGAGCAGGGTGCCTTCCTTGGGTACCAGCAGGGGCGAGTGCGGCATGGTTCTCCTCAACTAAAGCAGCGCATAGCGGTTTTTCGGGTATTCTAGGGGGTAGGGACAGGAGGGGAGATGGGACGCTTTATAAGGCGGTGGTGGATGCTGATGCTTGCGGTCGTGGTATGGGCGGCAGGGCAGGCGGTGATATACCGCATGGAGCGGTACCCCGCCCCGCACTTCCCGTGGTTTAGGTAGCCCGGCTGGCCTTCCATTCCTGGATGCGGTCGTCGATGGTGTCGTACCCGAACTGCTTGCCCGTGCTATGCACCCATCCCAGGAAGGCACGGGCCTCCTTGGCCTCCTTGCCTGTAAGGGATTCCTCGATGCAGATTAGGGCCTCGTCAGGGTCGTACGTCCCCGCCTGCTTTACGCCCATGAACAGCAGCCGCTTCGTGGCTTGGTTCATCTTTTTTGTGCCTCCTACCTCTCGCTCTGCTGCTTCTGCCTCACCAGCTCGCTCACTGCGGCATCGAGCATGACGTCTGCCAGCCTGTCCAGTGCCCGGCGGTCCCTGGTCAGCCTTTCCAGGTCGTTCCATGAGAAGGGCCGGGTGGTGTCCTCCAGCCGGGTCTTGAGTTCGCCGAGGGTGGAGTGCCACTCTATCGAGCTGCACTCCTCGGGGCCGTTGATTGCCAGGTATGCCATTCGTCCTCCCTACGCTGTTACTGCAAACTGCTCGAAGGTCTCGACAAGGATGGCGTCAGGGTGCTTGTGCATCACGAACGCCGCCACCTGGGCACGGCCGGAAACGTAGCCCGCATGGTTCTTTAGGGGTATGGTAAGGAAGCTGCCGTCCCTCATCCCCGGGGTCCGGTAGATGACGTTCTTGCCGTGGAGGCGGGCGAACTGCGCCCGCTGTGCCTTCTCCGTCGCCCACCTGTCTGCCGCCTCGTTGACGAGGTGCTCAAGGTCCTGCTTCATCTCGAACGTGTCGGGGCCGACACCGGTCACGACTTCCGGGGGGAGGCTGAGGCTGGCGATGTACTGCTCCACCTCGTCCCGGCGCTCCCGCGCCTTCTGTGCGGCCTCTCCCGGTGCCGTTGCGGGGTTGTACGTCCTGCCCAGCTCCGGCTTGGGGTCATAGATTCTCCACTCGAAGCGCATCCCGCCGCCGTTGCCGTCATCGAGGCAATACCCGACCTTCTTGCCGTCCAGGTAGAGGTCGGCGTCCAGGGTAGACCCCTCCATGCCACGGTGCGAATTGACGTTGGAGATTGCGAGGCGGGGTGCCTTGCCTATCGTGAGGGTCTTTGCCATGCGGGTGTATCCTCCCAGGTATAGTATACATCAGGATACACATCAGGCGGCAGGATTATGGGCGATGCGGAACTCCAGCCCCAGGGCCTTGGCACGCCCTAGGCACTGCTCCCTGCCCTCCCTGCTGGTGACGGAACCGGGGCCGCCGTCGGTGGGGTCGGAGCAGAACATGGCCTGGAACGTCTTGGTCAAGCCCTCCTTCTCGAAGAGGATGAAGACCCTCCTGCTCCTGGTGTTGTAGACCAGCCTCCAGCACTTACGGGACGGGGACACGTTCACCCAGGCCTGCTCGCGGGTTACCTTCCCTGGCATCCGTACATACCTCCGCAAAGGGCTCAAGCACTGGGGCTTAATACTGATTTTAGGATATGGTGTAGAGCAAGCTCTGGCCAGTGGCATCGCCCGGCCCGAGGCCCGAGTCGAGGAACTCGCCGTACACCGTGCCGGAGCAGTCGAAGATGTCGGTGACGGAGATGGTCACGTTCTCGTTGACCGCCGCCGTCTCGATGACGTACCCCGTGGTGTAGTTGCTAATCCAGCAGCCCTCGTAGATTGTGGCCACCGCGTAGAGGCCAGGGTTGCCGAGGTTGTTGAACCCGCCCTCGTTGGGGATGTCCGCCTTTGTCAGGTCGGGCGTTCCGCCGCCCACGCCGGCCGCGTTGCTGGGGTCGGTGGAGGCCAACTGGCTGAAGACAATCTCGGTCTTGATGTCGAACGGCCACCTGTGGTGACGGATGGAGGGGACGCCGCCCGAGACCCCGGCCTTGTAGCCGAGGACCTGCATGATGTTGGCGAGGTAGAGGCATGTGCGCTGGATGGTGATGCTCAGCGGCTCGGTGACGCCGGGCACCAGCTCGGCAACCTGGTCGCCGTACCCGAGCCCGCGCACCGCCTCGACCGTCCTGGTCTCGGAGATGTTGAACTGGGACGTCACCCCGAGCTTCACGAACTTGCCGACGCCGACGATGTCGGTGAAAATCTTGAAGCGGGACGAGATGACGGACTCTGTCTGGGGGCTCGCCCCCTGCTCGTAGATGTAACCACCCTGTGCCATGTTTCCCTCTCCTGTCTAATCAAAGCCCCGGAAGTCCTTTTGCTCGCGGTTGCCTACTCGGCCCCGGCCAGCACCAGGCTGTCCAGCAGGCCTCCCTTCTTCTTCGCCTTGCCCTTCGCCTCGACGGCATCGGCCTCGGCCTTCTCCTGCATGTCCTGCTTTCCCAGGACCTTGGCGGCGTTTCCGAGCAGGCCGTACGCCCGGTATATCGCCTCTACCGCCTCCCGGACAGGCCGGGAGTCGTTGGCATCGCATACCGCCTTGGCGTCCAGGTACATCTCCTTGAGGCGGTCGGCCAGGGTCTCCACCTTCTTGAGCGCCGTGCTGGCCTTCATGGGGTCCGAGGCTGCTTTCTTTTCCTCGACTGGTGAACCGCCAGCATTCCCCTTGGTCCGGCATGTCGGGCAGTACTTCTGCCAGAAGCTACGCAGTGTCTTCGTGTCCCGCGACTCAGGCTTGGACTTGTCGAACTGCTTGCCGCAGTCGCGCCCGATGCAGGTAGACTCGGCACCGAGCTTCTCCGGGAGGGTGGTCTCGGGGCGGTCCAGCTTGGCAGGCTTCTCGTCCACCTTGCCGTGGGCCTCCTCGACCTCCGGGGTCCTTCCCCCGGACTCCTCGATGTCCCCGGTCTGCTCGTGGACGTTAATCCACCAGCTCCCCTCGGCGGCCGCGTCCTTGCGGACGGCGACTACCTCGAAGGCGCTCCCCTCCTTCTTCTTGTTGTGGATGCTCCAGGCAACGGCATAGGGCTCGTCGATGCTGGGGTCGTCCTTAAGCTCGTGCATCGTCTTCTCGCTGATGTCCGGGGGGGTCACCGCCTCCTTCTCGAAGGAGGCGATGTTCAGCCCCCCGAGGCAGAAGCGCTCCATGTTAGGTGCCATATCGTTGCCGCTGCGGCAGTCGCACGCCTGTCCTTCCTCGACATCGCTGCCGCACTCGGGGCAAGGGTTGTAGCGTACCCACTCCTGGCGCTCCGGGGACCAGGTCTTGCCCTCGTTCGGGCAGCCGGTCTCATGGCAGTTGACGCCGTTGATAGCAAGCATCTCGCACTGGTTGCAGGAGGGCACGTTGAGGTCGGCCATCTCCATGTCCTCGCCACTCCAGGCCTTCTTGCCCGATGCCGCCCTGGGGGCGGCGGCGGCAGGCGCGGTGGCGGGTGCCTCGGGCTCGGCGGGACGCCCCTTGAGGAGCGCCGTGGCCGCCTGGATGACTGCCAGCAGGGCCTTATCGTTCAGCAGGTCGTTGACGGCAGCAAGGGCCTTTATCATCTTGGCAAGCCCCTCGCTGGATATCTGGGTCAGGTCAACCATCCCGCTGCTGCGCTGGGCAGGGGGGGCGGCAGGGGCAGGAGGGGCCGCTGGCGGCACGGCCGGAGGAGCACCCGCTGCGCCCGGCACGGGCTGGGCAGTCTTGGACTTGGCTGCCAGACGGGGGACCTCTGCGGTCTCCGGGGGCTTGGCCTCCGTCCCGTCCCGGTCGGTGACCCAGGGGTCGGCCCCTGCGGATGCCAGGGCTGCCTTCTTGCGGCGGGCTATCAGGTTCGACTTCATCTTGGCTCCTCTAAATGTCCACTGGCGTCAATGGTCCTGGAAGCGGCTGGTTCCTGAGCGCCGTCAGGGCCGCGGTAATCTCGTTGAGCATCGCCGAGTACCAGATGTCCAGTGCGGCCGCCGGATAGATGGTGATGCAGTCCAGGGACCCCTGCATGCCAGCAGGGGAGTTGGGGTTGCACCACGGCGTATAGGAGTGTACCGGGCTGCCTACCGGGGCCGGGGTGGACGGGAGCGATGTCATGAACCTCACGGTGTTCGATGACATCTTGGTCGTAATCCCCACGTAGAACTCGCTGGTGGGGAAGGTAAAGCTGAAGGTGGCCGGGGGGCTGGCCTCCGGGACCGGGCCCGTGAAGGTGCCGTTCCCCACCAGGGATACCTGCGGGTCCCCGTATGCCGCAATCAGGGCCTTGTCCGACAGGTCCGTGGTGTCGCCGATGAACAAGGCCTGGAGGCGGACGCTGATGACGCCGTTTGCCTGGGTTACGACCGGGTTTATCTGCATTCTGCCGCCTTGTCGCTATGGGGGGAAGGGTGCTGCCCCCTCCCCCCACGTCTTTCCCCCTTACAGGGTCGTGGTCACGGTGAAGGTGACCGAGATGTAGAGCAGGCTGAACATCGGCTTGAACGTGACAGTGACGTCCACCGTGGTCGGGTCTGTCGGGTCCGGGATTACGGTGAGGTCCTTGTAGCCGGTGATTATCTCGTTGTTCACGAGGGATACCAGCCTGGCGTTGCATACCACCGCGATGTCCGTGGTCAGGCCGTCTACCAGCTTCCTGCCGATGAACTGCTGGAGGTCTGCCCTGAACTGCTGGCAGACGTAGTCGGTGACCGTGGTGCAAGTCGGCTCCGAGGTGATGGGGTTGCTCGGGTCGGTGCTCTTGTAGTGGCGGATGTAGAGCGCCCCGTTGTTGTTGGTCAGGCAGATGAGCCCGTTCGATGCCATCAGGTTCATGGTGGTGTCGTCGTACTGCACGAGCAGCCTGCTGAACCCGACTAGGCTCTGGTTGGTCAGCGTGGTGGCCACGTCGTTGGCGGGGTTGGTGTTCAGCCCTGCCATGGCGGCCGCCATGAACTCGCCGGACACGGCGTACTCAAGCTGGATGCCGCTCTGGGAGTCCGTCAGGAGTATCGCTGCCGCAGGCATGCCGATGGCCAGCATCCTGGCGTTCTTGAGGGACACGGCATCGGCGCTGGCCTGGGCCGAGGTGGTGGTGCTGGAGTAGCCCACGAACCCGATGGCCTCCCCCTTGTTCCTCACGTTCGCCTGGGTGATGAGGAAGCGGCTGAGGAACTGGTGGACCGAGGTGCTGGTGCTCAGCGGGACGATGACGTTGGCCTTCTGGGTGGTGCCAGGGAGCGCCGTGGTGAGCGTCTGGATGGCCGCTATGAAGCTGGCGTCCGTGGCGGTGCCCAGCCCTGGCTGCTTCGGGACCTGGATGCAGCCGAACTGCTGCGCCCCGTTCTCGGTCATGAGCTGGACGCCCAGGCTGAGGCGGTTGACGGTAGTGGGCTGCCCGTAGGCGGCATAGGCCTTGCTGGCGCTGTCGTACAGCGTGATGGCCATGTCGGCGGGGGTCTTCTCGGTCTGGAAGGAGACGTAGTAGTACTCGCCGATGGCCGGCTGGTTGCCGGAGTTGTTGAAGGTCTGGACGATGGCAGTGTCGCCGGTGTTGGCACCGAAGGTGGTGACCACCGTCGTGTTGAGCCCGGCGATGCAGACGAGGTTGTTGGGCTGGGCATCGCTGTACGGGAAGTAGGTAGACCCCGAGTAGCGGACCTGCTCGCTGCTGACCTGGAACACCAGGTAGTCGCCCGGCTCGAAGGTGTAGGGGACCGGGACGCTCTGCCACCCGTAGTCCGGGACGGCATCCTGCGGGCTGACGATGGTGAACTTGAGCCCTGTGTTCTCGTCGATGTAGGTCTGGTCGAGGTAGCCCTCGCCGCTGGACCCGTCCGGGCTGGAGGAGGTGACGAGGTAGCGGAGGGAGTATGGCTGGGGGTCGGCCGGGTCAACGCCGCCGTCCAGGTGGACGGCCGCCGCCGTGCTGATGGTGCCCACGGTGACAAGCTGGGCCAGGACGGTGCCGAAGGTGGTGGTGATGCCCGAACCGGCCAGGGTGATGACCTGGTTGGTGGTGGTGACGCCGTTGAAGGTGATGGCGTTGCCGACCTTGGTGATTCCATAGGTCCCGGTGGTGTTGAACGCCACGCTTATGGCATTGCCGCCGACTCCGGGCGTGGTGCAGAAGAACAGGATGCCCTGGGTCGTGAGGTAGGACTGCGCCCCTGGGTCCACGTCACGGGTATACCCGTCGTCCTGGAAGGTCAGGGTGACAGTCTCGTCCACCTCGCCTGGGGAGTCGTACAGGTCGGGGAAATTGTAGGGCCAGATGATGCCCTGCTGGGCGAACTCGCCGCTCTGGTGGACGGAGCTTGCCCCGGCATTGAACGATACGACCGGGAGCACCCTCCCGACCTCGTCGTTGATGGTGTAGGTGCCCTGCCCCGAGATGCCGGGGTTGGAGACCTTGACCGTGTAGCTGTGGTCGTTCAGGGTGCTGCGCCAGTAGGAGGCGTAGACGTTCTGGCCCAGTAGGGGGGGCTTGTAGAGGGTGAAGTGCCTCGTGCTGCCGGAGAGGGCTATGACCCGCTCGGACTCGCCGGGCAGGTAGTTCTCCAGGGCCTCCACGGGGTTGACGCCGACATAGACCTGTATCTTGGTCGGGTCATCGGTGACGGTCCCAGGGCCGTTGCCCTGGCCGGTGCCGTCAGTCGGGTTGTCCGGGAGCGTGAAGACCAGGTTGGAGCCGCTGCTGGCCCCCGTGCAGAGGCGCAGGAACACCTTCTCGTCCACCACGGTCGTGAGTATCTGGGTCGGCCCGAAGGGGGTATAGCCGGTGGTGGAGGTGCCGACCGTGGTCGCGGAGCTTGCGCCCCAGTTGATGGTGTCGTTCCCGTTACCGTCCGTGCCGAGGGTATAGTCCGTGTCCTCGATGAAGTCCGTCCGGTTGGGGCCCAGCCCTACCTGTATGACGGACGACACGTTGTTGGCCGGGATGATGTCATAGGTGTTCTGGTAGGTGTTGGTGTAGTAGCTCAGGGTGAGCGTGCTGCCGGACACTACGGGATGGGTCAGGGTCACGAGGCCGTGCTGGCCGTCCACTGCCTTGACCGGGTTGGCGGTGGTGCTGCCGTTGACCGTTGCCGTGACCTTGGTCGGGTCGGTCGTGACCACGCCGCCGCCGCTGCCGTCCACGATGGGGACATGCTCGACCTTGAACACCGTGTTGGTGCTGGGGCCGAACCCGCCCTGGAGCTGATAGAGGGCCGGGTACATGTCGCTCAGGACCGGGGGGGAGCCTGCCAGGACCGGGGACTGGGCCGTCAGGGTGCCCGCGTCCAGGGTCGGGATGTTCATCTGGAGGAGGGCATAGAAGTCCGCGAGGGTGCGCTTCCCGCCCCCTACCTTGGCGATGTCGAAGGAGATGGTGTCCGTGCCCGCCCCGCCGATGGCCTGCGTGTCGAGCACGCCGGTCCCCGCAGGGGAGGACTGGGTGTCGTCAAAGACGGTTATCGTGACGTTGCTGCCGGTCGAGCCGGGGAGCGAGACGCTGACAGGCACGTAGTTGCCGTTGGTGTCGTAGACCTGCCATGCGGCATAGCTCGGCACCTGGTCGGACTCGTCCTCGTTGGCGATGGGGGTGTCGGTGCGCAGGAAGTAGTAGGTAATCTCGACGTTGTCGCCGGGCACCATAAGCTCCTGCGTGTAGAAGGCACCGGTCTGCCCCTTGAGGGAGATGACGGTGAGCGGGATGCCGTTGTCAGTCACCTGGAGGTACGCCGGGTTATCGGTAATGGCGGATGTCCCCGGCCCCGTGCCACCGGCATTGCCCCCCACTACCACCGGGAAGTAGGTGGTATGGGCCTCGTTGGTAATCTCGGTAATCTGGTCCGAGATGTTCTCGTTCACCACCAAGGGCTGGGCTATCGCGCTGGAGCCACGGAAAATCTCCACGTTGTCCTGCTCGAAGAACTCCTGGCCCTCCCCGATTATGACAGGGATGCGGGCGTTCCCGAAGAGCGGTATGCCTGCTCCGCTGATGACGACCGAGGTGTAGACCCCTGGGGGTGCGTAGGAACCGAAAAGTGCCATGGCCAGTTCTCCTTGGCGGCAGGGTGCCGCCTGAATCTTCTCTCTCTAATAGGGGGGCGGAAGTCAGTTTTCCTGCCCCGCCCCTGCCGGTATGACTATCGTGTCCTGGGCCTTAGGGGGTATCTCCAGCCCCCGGAGCCTTGCCCCAGGGACGGCCCGCCAGTCCTCGTGGGTGGTAGCGGACAGGACCCCTGCCCCCGCCTCCTGGCGCACCCTGTTCCTCTTGCCCTGCCGGGCCTTAATCCTCTCCCAGCGCCTCTCGGCATCCGCCCCGACCTTCACGTCGAAGGCCGCGTTGGACATGCCCTCCGTGCCCAGGGAGGGTGCCCCCCGTAGCTGGTAGGAGCACGTGCCCCCGCACCTGGCCGGGCAGGGCCGGTCCTCGAAGGTAGCCGTCTTCATCGGCATAAGCTCCTCAAGGACTATGCTGCACTTGCTGCACCTGAACGTATAGACTGCCATCCTGCTTCCTCCCCCTGCCCTCGGGGCAGGGCTGCCTCTGCCGCAAGGCCGCCCCTACTAGAGATGGGTAAAAGTCATGTTTCGGCTACCGTTATCCTATGCAGGGGAGCAGCAATGACTACCTTGACGCAGGGGAAGAAGCTGGGGCCGGGAGACCTCGGCATCCTGGTAAGGGACTCGAACGGGGCGCTCATAGACCCCGCCATCATCGCCTTTTCCATATTCCAGGTCACCGACAAGGTGCCCCTGGCGGGGCAGCGGGCATACGACTATGACCTGGAGCAGCCCAACAGCATGCTGGTGCTGCCGGAGAAGGACCTCGTCCTGGCCAGCCCGCCCAAGATGGTGCCCTGCCGGGGCTCCCAGGGGGCGTACTTCGTCCCCATGGTAGTGCCTACCCTCTGGCGGGGCATATTCCGCCTGGTATGGTATATCGTGCAGTACCCCGGCCAGCCGGAGAACAGGGTGTTCGAGGACTTCATCGTCCAGGCCATCGACCCGGCAAGCTCCTCCTTCGAGGCACCCAGCGCCATCATCGCCCAGCGGCCGGTGACGACCAACAAGTATGCCCCGGCCATCATGTACGTGAGAGAGCTGCTCTCGGACACCAACCCGGACAGGGACTACCACTTCCGCCCCCCCACGCCCGGCAGGGTGGTGGCGGGGTACACGACCAGGGTGGGGTATATCTGGCTCGACCCCACCATACTGAGGATGCTGGACATAGCCATAGCCAAGCTCAACACCTGGAACCCGAAGAACCTAACGAGCTTTACCTTGGAGAACGTGCCGAGGGACTGGGGGAAGTGCGCAGCGGTCGGGGCAGCGTCCTCCTGCCTGACAGCCGAGGGCGCACGGTGGGCGGCCGATGAGTTCAGCTACTCGCTGAACGGGGTATCGCTGGACATCAACAAGTCCCAGCTCTACCAGAGCCTAGGGCAGAGCTACCAGCAGGAGTTCCAGGAGTGGGCACCCCTCATCACCGCCATACGGCCCATGTCCGTAGGGCTCAGGCAGCAGCGCTGGCTCTTGGGTTAGTGACAGGAAATTTGGACTATCCACAGTATTTATATGTGGAGGTTCAAATGTTTATCTATCTAATTGTCAACCATAAAACCGGAAAGTACTATGTGGGCCAGCACAAAGGCAACAACCTAAAGAGGTATCTCCAGACTAAGTTTTCAGATGCCAGACATCATCGAGGTGGGCAATCATACCTCTTTAATGCGATGCGGAAGTATCCTCAGGCTACACTGTGGTCCATCCACGCCCTCCGCTCCGACATCCAGAATAAAGCCGAACTTGACCGGACAGAAAAAGACTTCATCAGGTTCTTACGGTCGCAGGACCCCGAGTACGGCTATAATATCTGCCGGGGAGGGGAGGGATTCACCGGTCCTCACGGACCTGCGGCGAAAGCCAAAGTGACCAAGGCCCTAAAGCAAAGGTGGGCACAGCCGAGCTTCCGGGAGCACTGGAGGAAGGTTATGGGCGGGCACCCCACATCGCCCGAGACCAAGGATAAGATAAGGGTCGTCCGTGCCCTCCAAGACGAATCTGTGCGGGTCGCAGGCTGCCAAAAGTGGGTGGATGCGCACAAGGAGGAGGCGTCCGCCCGTCTGTCCCACGAGGCTCATGTACTGGGAGGCAAGGCCGGGTCTAGGCAGACCAAACAGAGGGCGGGGCGGCTAGGCTATGAGCGAAGCGGAAAGAAGGCCCAGCATGTACGCTGGCATGTTAACCGAGGACAGATTAGTTCAGGATGCCCTCTTTGTAAACCGTTAGAGAAGGGGTAGAAGTGAAACGCATCGTGTTCCTGCGCCACACTCAGACGGCCTACAACACGGAGCCTATCCGCCTGCGCGGGGGCCTGGACATCCCCCTGTCCCCGGACGGGTTCGCCCAGATACCCAGGGTGGTGGGCAGCATCAAGTCCAAGTTCTGCTGCATCAGGCAGGTATACAGCAGCCCCCTGGAGAGGGCGTCCATCCTCGCCACTACCGTGGCGCACGAGTACGGGCTGAAGGTGGAGAAGCTGGAGGGGCTGAAGTCCCGCGACTACGGCATCCTGAACGCCAAGCCAGTGTCGGAGGTCAGGGACGTGCTGGGGATACTCGCCACGGGGGCGGGCAGGGACCTGTCCCCCAAGGGCGGGGAGTCGATGAACGCCTTCCTGGAAAGGCTGACGGAGGGCATAAAGAAGGTCATCTACGATGCCCCCGAGGAGGGGCACGTGATGGTATGCACCCACCTTGTCAATATCATGCTGGGGACGAGGTGGCTGTTCGCCGGGCTGCCGGACATAGCCGACTTCCAGTTCGCCTGCGGCGAGGAGGAAGAGGTACTGCCAGGGGACTGGGTGGAGGTCAAGCGGGAGTGGGTAAAGGCCTAGTCAAGGGCCTTCTGGATAAGGATGGCCCTCTGGATAAGGATAGTCAGGTCCTCGACCCTCCCGTGGACCTTGTCCAGGAGCCCACTAGGAAGGCTCTGGCTATTCTTCCTGACCGTCTCCAGGGTATCCATAAGCTCGGCGACGGAGTTGCCGAATCTCTCGTCCCTGGTTACAGGGGTCCTTTTCTTGGTTTTCCTGTTTGGTAGTTG
>Ga0181536_10003473_pt1 | contig 17148 bp, 18 predicted proteins | sample PEATcosm2014_Bin_41_FD_121105 | JGI IMG/M metagenome (GOLD analysis project Ga0181536, IMG submission 121105) | Peatland microbial communities from MTU Mesocosm Facility, Houghton, MI, USA - PEATcosm2014_Bin17_60_metaG | ecosystem: Environmental > Terrestrial > Soil > Wetlands > Peat | place... | reverse complement strand
CCGTTTCCAGGCGTGCGAGCGTGGCTTCTTCGAGCGGCTCGGTGAAGGTGATCGCGTCGTCGAGGCGCGCGTCGGCCAACAGCATGCCGGTGGCGGAAAACGTGCCGGGTTCGGGCGGGATGACGACGGTCGGAATCGCCAGCTCGTGCGCCAGCGCCGAGCCGTGCAACGGTCCGCCGCCGCCGTAGCAGAACAGCACGAAATCGCGCGGGTCGCGGCCGTGCTCGACCGAGATGCGCCGCAGCGCGCCGGCCATGACCACGGTGGCGATCGAGAGGATGCCGTCGGCCATGCGCACGATGCCCTCGCCGTCGGCGTAACCCAGCGGACGCGCGATCTCGTCTTCGATCGCGCGTTGCGCCGCCGCGACGTCGAGCCGCAGCTCACCGCCCAGAAAATGTTCCGCGTTGATGCGGCCCAGCACGAGGTTCGCGTCGGTGACCGTCGGCTGCGTTCCGCCGCGCCCATAACACACCGGGCCGGGCGTCGAGCCCGCGCTCTGCGGCCCGACGTGCAGGCGCCGTTGCGAGTCGAGCCACGCGATCGACCCTCCGCCGGAGCCGACCTCGACGATGTTCACGACCGGCGACTTGACCGGAAAGCCGTACTTGTAGCCGGCGGCGTAGTACACCGAATCGACGGCGAAGCGCCCGCCTTCCACCAGCGCGCACTTGGCCGTGGTGCCGCCCATGTCGAAGGCGATCACGTTGTCGTAGCCCAGCGCTTGCGCGTACGCGGCCGCGCCGATGCAACCGCCGACCGGTCCGCTCTCGACCAGCGCGATCGGCTGGCGGCACGTGCGGTCGGTCGAGAGCACGCCGCCGTTCGACCCCATCATGTAGAGGTTGCCGCCGAATCCGCCGGCTTTGAGATCGTGCTCGATGCGCCGGATATACGTGCTGACGCTCGGCCCCACGTAGGCGTTTGCGGCGACCGTCGACGTGCGCTCGTACTCGTACCACTCGCGCGTCAATTCGGTGCTGTAGGTGACGAACACGCCCGGCAGGAGGCGACGCAGCACCTCCGCGGCCTCGATCTCGTGCTGCGGGTTCGCAAAGGAGTGCAGGAAGAAGACCGCGACCGCTTCGACCGCTTCCGCGCGCAGCCGTTCCGCGAGCCTGGCCAGGGCCGCGACGTCGAGCGGCTCGACCTCCTCGCCGCGCGCGTCCATCCGTTCGCGCACGTCGAACCGCAGCTCGCGCGGCACGAGCGGCTCGTCGCGACGGTAGTGGAGGTCGAAGGGATCCGGGCGGTTGCCGCGCGCGATTTCGAGCACGTCGCGAAAGCCGGCCGTCGTGACCAGCGCCGCGCGCGCGCCGTTGCGCTGCACGATCGCATTGATCACCAGCGTCGTGCCGTGATTGACCAGCGCGGCGTCGCGCGGCGAGAGTGCGGTCTTGCCGAAACACTCCATGATGCCGTCGGCGAAATTCCCGTAGGTCGTCGGGCTTTTCGTGTACAGCACCCGGTTCGTCGCGCGGTCGAACGCGACGAGATCGGTGAACGTTCCGCCGATGTCGACCGCGACGACGAACGACACGCCGTCAGCTGCTGACGGTCGACGTGCAGTACTTGCAGCGCTTCGCGGCGGCCGGGATATCACTCAGGCATTCGGGACATTCGCGCATCGCCACCGGCTCGGCCTCGGGTTTCTTGAACCGTTCCGTCACCGCATTGAGCGGGGCCACAACGAAGAAGTACACCGCGACGGCGACGAGCACGAACGACACGACGGCGTTGGTGAAGTCACCGACCCCAAACCGGCTGCCGTTCACGGTAAACGCCAGCGCGGAAAAGTCCGGTTTGCCGACCGCCGCGGCGATCAGCGGTGTGATAAGGTCCTTGACGAGGGCGGTGACGACCGCACCGAAGGCCGCGCCGATCACCACCGCGACCGCGAGATCGATCACGTTGCCGCGCATCAGGAAACGTCCAAAGCCTTTGATCATCGGAAGGACGTTCAGTTCCCCAACCCCAAGGTCCGCCCATGACAACGCGAACGACGTTTCTGGCCGGATCTGCCGCAGCCGTGGCGGCCGGCACGGTGCTGCGCCCGGCCCCCGTCCAGGCGGCCACGACTATCCGCGTCGCCTATATCCCGATCGTCGACGAGCTGCCGCTCTACGTCGGCGTCGACCAGGGCTTCTTTCAGAAGCGCAACCTCGACGTCTCGCTGACCGCGGTTGCCAACCAAGGCGTGCTGATCAGCGCGCTGCAGTCGGGTTCGGCCGAGATGGGCTCATCGGTGCTCGTCTCGATGCTGCCGGCGCAGGAAGCCGGCATCGGGCTGGCGGCGGTCGCGACCTGCGTCCAGTTTCCGGTCCCGAAGAACGTCGGCATGCTGGCCCGCACCGACAGCGGCATCAAGTCGGCCAAAGACCTTGCCGGTAAGAAGGTCGCCGTGGCCGGCCTCAAGTCGTACTTTCACATCATGGCGCTGCGGTATCTCGGCGAGAAGAACGTCAGCCCCAACGGCATCACGTTCGTCGAAGTGCCGTTCCCGCAGATGCCCGATCTGCTCAAAGCGGGTCAAATCGACGTCGCGATCATCGTCGATCCGTTCTATCATCGCATCCTCGATCAGAAGATCGGCTACCAGTTCGACGATTTCTTGGCGACGGTTCCGAACGGCACGATCATCGACTGCTACGCGACGATGAAGGACTGGGCCGTCAAGAACATCGCGGCCGTGCACGCGTTCCGCGACGGGCTGACCGAATCGATCGCCTACCTCAAAGCCAACAATGCCGCCGCACTCGAAAGCCTCGGCAAGTGGACGAAACAGCCGCCGGCGATCGTGGCGGAAACGCTGATTCCCACCTTCAGCGTTCCGGTGAGCGCGGCCCAGATCCAATGGTGGATCGACCTGGCCAAAAAAGAAAACCTGATCACCTCGAACATCAACCCGCGCGACATGCTCGTTTCCTAAATTGTCATCCTGAGCGGAGCGAAGCGTAGTCGAAGGACAGCTAAGCGGTGCGGCGCCAGCGCAGCAAGCGCGCTTCGAGTGCGAAGAGGCCTTGCGCCGTGACGTAACCGAGCCCGCCGAGCAACACGACGCCGGCATACAGATCGGGCGCGTGAAAGGTGCGCGCGGCGACGAGGATCCCGCTGCCGAGTCCCGGCCGCGACGCCAGCATCTCGCCGACGACGGCCAGAATCAGCGACACGGTCAAGCTCAAGCGCATCCCGCCGAGGATGTCGGGCAGCGAGCTGGGCAGCGCGATCTTCCAGATCACCGCGAGCCGCGACAGGCCGAGCGCGCGCGAGACCTCATACAGGCACGGCTCGACGGCGGCGAAACCGTGCACGGTCGCGAGCAGCGTCGGCCACACCGCACCGAACGCGATCACGCCCAGCACCATCGCGTCGGACAGCCCGAAGAAGACGATCGCGAGCGGAATCACGGCCGAGGCCGGGAGCGGCCGCATGAATTCGAGCGTCGGGCCGAGATACGCGCGCGCCGGCGGCGAGAGCCCGATCGCCGCGCCGATCGCCACGCCGACGAGCGACGCGAGCAGCCAGCCCAGCAGCATGCGCTGCACCGTCTGCCACAACTGATCGGACAGCGCGCCGCTCGCAAACCCGTGCACGAGCGCGTTCCACGTGCGATCGGGTCCGGGCAGGTACACCGGCGAGATGACGTGCGCGTTCGCCATCAGCTGCCAGGCTGCGATCAAGAGCGCGCCGACCACGAGGCTCGCCAGACGCCAGCCGGCGCGGCTCACAGCGGCGGGCCCACGAGCGCCGAACGCCCGAAGAGCCGGCGCTGCGCGTGCGTGATCGCGAAGTTCAGCCCCCAGCCGAGGATGCCGATCCAGACCAGATAGGCCAGCATCAGATCGGGATGCAGCGATTGCTCGGCCAGAATCATCCCGTAGCCCAAACCCAGCGGATTGGTCGAGACCTCGACCGTCACCGCGACGGTGAGCGCGATTCCGGCGGCCAGTCGAAAAGCCACGAAGATGCGCGGCAGCGCGGCCGGCAAGACGATCTTGACCGTGCGCGCGAGCGGCGTCAGCCGCAACACGCGCGCGACGTCGAGCAGCGCCGGATCGATGCCGGCGACCGCGTTGCGCGTGAGGATCAGTACCGGCCAAAACGCAGCGAACGCGACGATCGCGATCTCCATGCGAAAACCGAAACCGAACGTCAGCATCGCGATCGGAATCAAAGCCACCGACGGAATCGGGCGCAGCGCCTCGACGGAGAATTCCATCAACCGGTCGGCGATCGCGTTGCTGCCGAGCAGAATTCCGGCGATCAAGCCGAGCACCCCGCCCAGCGCCAGGCCGCCGAAGGCGTTGGCCAGCGTTTGCACGGTCGCGACGAAGAGGCTGCCGTCGGCGACGGCGCGCGCGCCCGCCGCCAGGGCCTCGGACGGCGCGGCCAGCGTGTAGCTCTGCAGATGCGTCGCCATCGCGGCGATCTGCGCGACCACCAGCAGCGCCACCGGAAATGCGAGGCCGCGCAACCGCGCCCAGTTCATCCTTCGCCCGCCTTGATGAAGTCGAACAGGTGGCGGCGCAGTCGCGCGAATTCCGGATCCTCGCGCGTCGCGAGCTGATTGCGCGGGCGCGGCAATGTCACGGTAACGTCGCTCGCGATGCGGCCGGGGTGCGGCTTCAAGCCGATCACGCGGTTGCCGAGATAGACCGCTTCCTCGAGATCGTGCGTCACGAAGAACACCGTCGCACCGCTGCCGGCGACGATCGAGAGCACTTCGTCCTGCAGCGTCTGGCGCGTCATCGCATCGAGCGCGCCGAACGGCTCGTCCATCAGCAGCACCTGCGGGCGCTGCGCGAGACACCGCGCGATCTGCAGCCGCTGCTGCATCCCGCCGGACAGCTCGCTCGGATAGCGCTCGGCTTTGTCCGCGAGACCGACGGTAGCGAGCACGGCCGCGATGCGTTCGGGCCGCTCGTCGCGCGGCACGTCGAGCGCTTCGAGCGCCAGCGCGACGTTGCCGGCAACGGTGCGCCACGGCAACAGCGCCCGGCCGTAGTCCTGAAACATGATCGCGATGTCGGCCCGCGGTTCGGTGACGCGCCGGCCGGCGAAGCGCACCTCGCCCGCCGTCGGTTCGAGCAACCCGCCGAGCAGCCGCAACATCGTCGTCTTGCCGCAGCCCGACGGCCCGACGACGCACACGAACTCCCCGGCCTCGATGCTCAGGTCGATGCCGTCCAGCACCGGCGTACGGCCCAACGTCATGCTGACCCGGTCGAACTCGATGAGCGGCGTTGAATTCATTGCGGTGCTAATTGGCCGGCTTCTGGCGCAGTTGCAGGCCGACGTCGCGCAGCAAGTTGTCGGGCACGCTCGACGGCGTGTCCATCATCACGTCTCGCGCCGACTGGTTCTTCGGGAACGCGAGCACGTCGCGAATGTTGGTCGTCGCGCACGCGACCATCGCGATGCGGTCGATGCCCAGCGCCATGCCGCCGTGCGGCGGCGCGCCGTAACGCAGCGCTTCGAGGAAGAATCCGAAGCGGTCGTCGATCTGCTCGTCGGTGAGGCCCAAGCGCACGAAGATCTTGCGCTGATAGTCCGCGTTGTGGTTACGAATCGAGCCGCTGCCGAGCTCGTAGCCGTTGAGCACCAGGTCGTAGTGCTGCGCCGTCATGCCCAGCGGATCGCTGTCGAAGAGCTCTTGCTGACCCGGTGCCGGCGCGGTAAACGGATGGTGCGTGAACGTGATCTCGCCGGAGTCCGGATCGCGCTCGAAGAGCGGGAACCCGCGCACCCAGCAGAACTTGTACGCGGCCGGGTCGCGCAAACCGAGCCGGTCGCCGATCTCGAGCCGCAGCCGGCCGGCGATGTCGGAGGCCTCGTGCGCGCGTTCGCCGACGAACAGGATCGCATCGCCGTTCCCGGACATCGTTTCGGCGCGCAGCGCGGCGATCGTCGCGTCGCCGAGAAACTTGACGATCGGGCCTTTGGCGCCGTCGTCGGCCAGCGTGATGTACGCCAGCCCCTTCGCGCCGAACGATTTCGCGGTTTCGGTCAGCGCGTCGAAGTCGCGGCGCGAGAGCGACGCACCGCCCGGATAGCGCAGCGCGATCACGCGGTTGCCCGGCGTTTCGGCCAGCGTGTGGAACAGCTTGAAGTCGCTGCCGCGGAAGAGCTCCGCGACGTCGACCAGCTCGAGCCCGAACCGCAGGTCGGGTTTGTCGCTGCCGAACCGGCGGATCGCTTCGTGATACGTGAGCTGCGGAATCTCTCCGATCGTGTGGTCGAGCGCGCGGAACCACACGTCGCGAATGCAGCCCTCCATCATTTCGATCACGTCGTCTTCGGTGACGAACGACATCTCGACGTCGATCTGGGTGAATTCGGGTTGCCGGTCGGCACGCGGGTCCTCGTCGCGGAAACAGCGCGCGATCTGCATGTAGCGGCCGATGCCGCCGACCATCAGCAGCTGCTTGAGGATCTGCGGCGACTGCGGCAGCGCGTAGAACGTGCCGGGGTAGATGCGGCTGGGCACCAGGTAGTCGCGCGCGCCCTCGGGGGTCGACTTGATCAGGATCGGCGTCTCGACGTCGATGAAGTCGTGGTCGTCGAAATAGTCACGCATCGTCTTGATGATGCGGTGACGCAAGATCAGGTTGTGTTGCATCCGCGTACGGCGCAGATCGAGGTAGCGGTATTTGAGCCGCACGTTCTCGTCGACCGGATCGTCCGACGCAACGACGAACGGCGGCGTTTCGGAACGGTTGAGCAGCTCGAGCTGCGCCACCGGAACTTCGATCGCGCCGGTCGCGAGCTTGGGGTTCTCGGTGCCGGCCGGGCGCAGCCGCACCCGACCGCGCACGCGCACGACGAACTCGCTGCGCAACGTCTCGGCCACCTTGAACGTGGCGGCGTCCGCCGGATCGAAGGTGATCTGGGTGAGGCCGTCGCGGTCGCGCAGATCGATGAAGATCAGCCCGCCGTGATCGCGGCGGCGGTGGACCCAGCCCGAGAGCTGGACGTCGCGGTCGACGTCGTTCGCGCTGAGCGCTCCGCAGGATACGCGCGCGAAGTCAGGATGGGTCACGTAATGCCGCCTTGATGCCGGTGAGGTAGTGATATTGGAACGAGAGCGTGCGCGCGAAGCCGGGCGCCTTGGCGCCGGCGTCGATCCAGCGCCGCAACGGTGGAATGCGGTCGACCGCGTCGTGCAGCGCCAGCGACAGGGGCGTCATGCCCAAGCGCAAGCGCACGTCGAACGTCGGGTGTTTGCGAAAGAAGCGCACGGTCGAGCGGCCGGCGAGCTCCATCCGCCCCTGCTGCTCAGCGTAGGGCACCGGGTGCCAGTGATAGTTCACCGCTTCGGGTGCGTATTCGATCGCCACGCCCGCGTGCTGCAGCCGGTAGCCGAGCTCGAGGTCCTCGTGTCCGTAGCCGGTGAACGCTTCGTCGAAGCGGCCGACGCGGTCGAGGTCCTCGCGCCGCACCGAGCAGTTGCCGGTCATGAAATAGAGCCACGTCAGGCGCTTGCGCGTCGGCGGGTGCAGCGAATCGCGCGCCGCCGGATCGGCGCTCTTGCGCAGGTACTCTTCGTACGAGTCGACCTGGATCTCGCAGCCGATCACCGCGCGCCCCGGACCCTTGGCGTGCCGCGCGAGATGACGCGCGAGCAAGTCCGGCGCTGCGATGATGTCGGCGTCGGTGAAAAGCACGAGCGCGGCGCGCGCAGCCGCGATGCCGGCGTTGCGCGCGCCGGCGCGGCCCGTGTAGGGGCCGGGCAGGTGACGCACGTTCGGCGAGGTGCGCGCGATCTCGGCCAGATACTCGGCCGTGCCGTCGTTGGACTGCGAATCGGCGACGATCACCTCGAAGGCGTCGGGGCGCAGATCTTGCGCCACCAGCGACGGGATGACGTAGCGCAGCGTGTCGAGGCGATTGTACGTCGGAACGACGACGGAAAGTTGAAGCTGGTCGGTCATAGTAGGCGGGCAACCGCCGCGACGATCTCGGCGCGCGACGTCTCGAGGGCTGCCGGCGCATCGGTCGGGGGCTTGCGTAGGACGGCGTTCGGCACCCGGTACGGCGACCATTCCTGCGAGTTGAGCCAAAAGTACGTGTGCTCGAAGAGGACGATTGTCGGCCGCTTCACCGCGCTTGCGACGTGCGTGGCGCCGGTGTCGATCGTGACGATGCAGGCCGCGCGCTCGAACGCGGCCGCCCACTGGCCGAACGTGAGGCCGCCGGCGACCCGGTCCGCGACGCCGGCCGCGCGTACCGCACCGGCCAGCTCCACCGCGTCCGCGCCGTAGGTCGCCACCAGCGGCCGGCCGAGCGGGCGCAGCTGCCGGAAGAGCTCGAGCAGGCTCGCGGCGGTGCTGCCGTGCTCGGTCCAGCGCCGGCCCAGGTGGATGATGACCGGATCGGGCGGGAAGTCGGTGACCGCGGCCCGGTCCGCGTCGGTGATCACCACGCGCAAGTCCGGCACGATTTCGGTCGCGCCGGCGCGCTGCGCGAGCGCCAGCACCTGGTTCACCTCGTGCATGACGATGCGGTGCGGATCGCGCTCGCATTTGTCGGGATCCGCGTTGCTGATCAGGCAATCGGTCAGCCAGCGCCGGGCGATCAGGCGCGTCAGGTAACGCCGCTCGTAGGTGTACCCGATGCGGCGCGGGGCGCGCGTGGCGGCGACCAGCCGCATGTCGGCGGCGTTCGGCGCGAGCGCGATCGCCAGATCGGCACCGCGAAACGTGGCGCCGAACTTCTGCGGGGCGGTGAACGGCGGCAAGCACGCGACAGCGTCGACGTCGGGGCTGTGCTCGACGACGACCGCGTTGTACTCGCTGCACGCAATCGTGATGCGGGCGCGCGGAAACGCCCGGCGCACCGTCGCGATGGCCGGGGTGGACAGGATGAGATCGCCGACGCGGTCGAGCCGCGAAAGGAGGATCCGGTCGACGCTCAAGGCCGTTCTTGCGCGGCCGCTTCGGCGCCGTCGAGCTCGTCGTAATACGCGGCCGCCACGGGCGCGACGGCACGCGCGATCCCGCTGCGCGCCAGCAGGCGGCCAAGCGCGCGTTGCGGCGGCGTGTTGCCGATCGCCAGATCGACCCGCCAATTCGGGTGCTTGGCGCGCAACTGGACGGCAGTGCGCGCCTGCGCGCGCACTTGGCGCTCGCGGCTCGCCAGGTCGGTGCGGACCGCGCGCGGTTTGTAGTGAAAGGCCACCGCGTAGCGATTGAATACCGCCCGCGTGCCGAGCGCGCGCAAACGCATGCCGAGCTCGATGTCTTCCCAACCGTATTCGGTGAACGATTCGTCGAAACGGCCACCGGCGCGGTCGAGGCGCGCGCGGCGCAGCGAGACGTTGCTGGTCCAGAAATAGTTGGCGCTGTAGTTGGCCGGCGTCCACACCGGAACCGGCAGGTCGTCGAAGCTCTCGGTGTTGATCACCGCGCCGCGCACGATCACGTCGCCGTGGCGCGCGTCGCTGGCCAGATGTTCGGCGGCAAAGACCGGCGTCGGCAGCACGTCGTCGTCGATGAAGACGATGCGCTCGCCGCTCGAGCGGGCGATGCCGGCGTTGCGCGCGCGCGCGAGTCCCGCGTTCGCCTGCTCGATCGTGATGAACGCGCAGCGCGCCAGCGGGCGCACGCGCTCGATGATTTCACTTGTGTCGTCGCGGGAGCCGTCGTTGACCAGCACGACCTCGTAGGCGTCGTCGGGGACGGTCTGATCGAACAGCGCTTCGAGCACGCGCTCGAGCAGCCGCGCGCGGTTGTAGGTGCAGAGCTGGATCGTGAGGCGCGGCATGTCAGAGCCGCTCGGGTTCGGGGATCGTCGCCAGCAGTCCGTCGAGCGCGCGCACGATCGCGGCGGTGTCGAGATGGCGCACGCAGGCGAAATCGGGGCAGGTTTCCTTGCGGTGCCACGGCGGGCACGGGTAGACCGGACGCACCACGGCGGTGTGCGGTCCGAGCGGCGCCCAGCGATCCGGTTCATCGCACTGCAGCGCGAAGATGCCGACCGTCGGCGCACCCACGGCCGCCGCGACGTGCATCGGACCCGAATCCATCGCGACGACGTAGCGCGCGCGTTCGGCCAGCGCCGCGAACGTGCCGATCGCGGTGGCGCCGGCGATCGAGATCGCACCCGCACCGCGTGCGATCGCCTCGGCCAGCGCGGTCTCGGCGGCGGTGCCGCTGATCAGCAGCGGCAATCCGTCGCGCTCGCGTAAGCTCCGCCCCAGCGCGATGAAACCGGCGGCCGGCCAGCGCTCGCGCTGTGCGGCGAGGCCGCGGGAAGGGTGCAGCATCGCAAACGGTCCGTCGATGCCGCGCGCGGCGAGCAGCTCGTCGGCGGCGCGGCGATCGTTTTCGTTCGGCCGGAACGCCGGCCGCGCGTCGGCAACGTCGCAGCCGATGGCGCGCGCGTAGTCGAGCAGAATCTGCGTCCAGTGCGAGCTCCGGTCGCCGCGTTCGCTGCGCACGACGACGCGCTCGGTGAACAGCCACGAGTACAAGCGGCGCGCCTGTCCGACGCGCACCGGAATCGCCGCCAGCGCCGGAACCATGGCGTTGGTGAACGTCGCCCACGTCACCACCGCGGCGTCGAACCCGGCGCCGCGCAGGTCTTCGGCCGTCGGCACGGGTGACGCCAGCACGTGTACCCGGTCGATCGCCGGATCGTGTTCTGCCAGCGCGCGATGCGCCGGCAGCACCAGCGCATCGACGTGCGCGAACCGCGAGCGCAGCGCGTGCGCGACGACGCCGGCCAGCAGCGTGTCGCCGAGGCCGCCGCCGGCGGCGATCAGCAGCGCGCGATCAGAGGGCATCGAGTGCCTGCGCGATCAGCAACTCGGGTGCGCGCGCGATTTCGCTCGCGCGCACGACGATGCTCGAGCTCGCCCACGGCCGCCAGCGGCGCGTCTGCGCGTCGAAGTGCGCGTCGGGGAAGACGTCGACGACCGGCACGCCGATCATGCCGGCCACGTGCGCGGCGCCGGTATCCGGCGTCACGACCGCGGCGGCGGCGTCGACGGCGGCGATCCAGGACCGCGTCGTCGCGGGCGCCTCGACGTCGAAGGCGGGGAACTGCGCGCTCAGCGCGGCGCGTTCGCCGGGTGCGGCGATGAAGCGCGCACCGCGCTCGCGCAGCGCCGACCACAGCCGCGCCAGCAGCGCGTCGGCGAGCCCGAGCGCGTTCCACTTGCGGCCGAGCTGCACGAGGATGCCGCGCCGTTCGGGCAGCGGGATGTCACCGGTGATCCACCGCCGCAGGCGCGTCGCGTCGCGTTCGGGCGGCCCGGCGACGAGGCCGGCGCCGAGCCGCAGCATGATCTCGGCCTCGTGCGCGTCGCCGCCGCGCACGGTGGCGGCGCGCGAGATCGCGCGCGTCACGCGGCGCTTGATCCAGGCCGACTTGAACGGCTTGGCCCAACCGGTCGTGAAGCCGACGCGCTGCGGCACCGGCGCCGCCAGCTTGTAGGCCTCGGGCTCTTCGCTCGCGATCAACGCGATGTCGTAACCGCCGGCGGCGATCTGCTCGTCGGCGCGCGCGCGTGAGGCCGGCGTCGAGCCGTGCCGCGGCCACGGGATGCGTTCCAGCACGTGGGTTGCCACGGCGGTATCGGGCGCGAAGACCTGGGCATTGCGGTCGCTCAGCGCCAGGCCGAGCTCGTGGCCCGCGGCGCGCAGCGCGGCGATCAGCGGCGTGCAGATCAACGCGTCACCGATGCCGTCGAGACGCACGAGCAGCACGCGGCTCACTCGGATTCGCCCGAGGGCGAATCCAGCGCGCGCTCGAGCTCGTCGACGTAGACGCCGTCGAGCACGAGTCCGCGCGCGACGCGAGCCAGCGGCGCCGGAACGCGCGCGCTCGTCGCGACCCCGGCCAGCCACGCCTGCGCGGCGCGCGGTGCCAGCACGTGCGCGCGCAAACGGTTGAGGGCGTACGCGCCGGTCGCGAGCTTCGCGCGGTGCGAGGGGTCCTTGCGCACGAACTTCGCCGCCATGCGCGCCTTCTCGATCGTTTTCTCGAGCGCCGCGTCGAGCGTTTCGGTCGCCGGCGGTTTGATGTGCCACAGGTAGGCTTCCCAGCTGAAGCGCCGGCGCACGTCGAAGTTGCGCAGCCGCACGCCGAGCTCGGTGTCTTCCCAGCCGTACGCGTCGAAGCTCTCGTCGAACCCGCCCACCGCTTGCAGCGCGCTCAGCGGCACCGACACGTTGCACGTGCAGAAGAACGCGTTCGACGCGTTGAGGAACGTCGGCACCGGTCGCACGCCGGCCGACGGCACGTTGATGATCGGCCCGGTCACGACGTGCGGAAAGATCTCGGCGGCGTGCGCGCGCGCGTGCGCAGCGACGAAATACGGCGGCAGCACGACGTCGTCATCGACGAACAGCACGATCGTGCCGGTCGCGACGGCCAGGCCGCCGTTGCGCGCGCGCGCGCGGTTCGGGATCGCCTCGAACGCATACGTCGCGCCGTGGCGCTCGGCGACCGCGCGCGTATCGTCGCTCGAGCCGTTGTCGACGACGATCGCTTCGATCTCGGGCGCGCCGAGCTGACCGCGCAGCGACGTCAGCGCGCCGTCGAGCAGCGCCGCGCGGTTGCGGGTCGCGATCACCACGCTGATCTTCATGGAACTCATCCCCGCACCGTCACCGGCGCGAGGTCTTCGAGAAGGGCGCCGGCCATCCGTCCGGCCGCCCCGGCGTGCGCCGCGTACAGCGCGCGTAACTCCGCGCCGGCCGCGGCCAGCCACGCCCGGTCCGCGTAGCGTTCGGCCGCGACGTGCGCGATGTGCGAGGGCAGCTGCGTGCCGCGCAGTTCCGCGTCGATCTCGCGGCCCGCATCGATGTTCGGCTGGGCAAAGTAGCGGAAGCGCTTCGCGACCGCCACCGCCGCGGCGCGCTTGAGCGGAACGCCGGCCACCGGCAAGCGGCCGACGTACTGCAGCGGCCCGTTGATCACCGCCAGCTCGGGCGCGTTGGACGGCGTGATCACGATCGCCGGAACGCCGAGCGCGGCGAGCTCGATCACTTTCGTTCCCGGCAGCGCCACCGCCAAGCGCGCGGCCTGCGCGGCGCGCATCGCGGCGCGCACCACCGCGAAGCGCTCGCCGGCGGCTTCGAGCGAGGCACCGTCCGGAGCGAGCACCGACGGAATGCCGTACGCGACCCGTACGCCGCCGCGCGCCAGCGCGCTACGCAATTCGGCGTCGCTGGTGAAGGGCGAACGTGCGAACGCGATCGGCACGCCGGGCAGCCGGCGCCGCAACTGCACCGCGGCGCGGACGAACATCGGGAAGATCTGCTCGATCTCGTGCTTGCGCGAACCGGGAAAGAAGATCACGCCGTCGCGCGCGGCATCCGCGTCGGCGAAGCCGCCGAAGGCGCCTGCGGCTTCGCCCACCGCACCGTCGATCACGAGGTTGCCCACGACCGCGATGCGCTCGTCCGGCACGCCCCAGCCGAGCAGCTGACGGCGGTTCGCCTCGTCGACGGCGAACACGTGGCGAAAGCGGTGCGCAAACTTGCGGCGCGAAAATTTGTATGCATCGGCGACGCCGCCCAGGCGGTCGTGCACGCGTGCCGCGTGCATCAGATCGCCGCCCAGATAGAGCACGCCGTCCGCGCGGGCCGGCAAACCCGGTAACGGGCGGCCGAGCGCGAAGCGCAGGTACTCGCCCGGAGCGTACACCGTCGCGCGGGGAAAGAGCTCGCGCACGTACGCAGCCTCGTGGCCGGTCGCGTAGTCGTCGGGGACGCAGAAGATGCGCGCGTCGAGCTGCGGTTCGCGCGCGTAGAGCGCGGTGAGCAACGGCCGCACCCAACCCGCGAACTCGCCCGGGCCGTTGGCGGTGAGCGCAAGGATCACGGCCGCGAACGGATCGTCGCGACGAGGTCGGTCGTGCTCTGACCGTGCAGGTGCGGCGCGAGCGCGATGCGGCCGCCGCTCGATTCGACCACGTAGCGTTCGGGCAGTTCCTCGATGCGGTATTGCGCACTCTTCACGTGCACGTCGGGTTGGAGCGCGGCCAACAACGCGACCGGCGTAGATTCGTCGAACCCGACGACCGCATCGACACTGCGCAGTGCGGCCAGCACCGCGGCGCGCCCGGCGAACGGCACGAACGGTCGCTGCGGCCCCTTGAGGCCGCGCACCGAAGCGTCGCCGTTGAGCCCGACGATCAAGGCGTCACCTTGCGCGCGCGCCCACGCCAAGTACTGCGTGTGTCCGGCGTGCACGACGTCGAAGCAGCCGTTGGTGAACACGACGACCTTGCCGCGCGCGCGCAGCGCCTCGCGAAAAGCCACGGCACCCGCGCGGTCGAGCACCGGCGCGATGAAATCGTCAGCGTCCGGCATCGTGTTCCATCAACGCCACGATCTCGGCCGGTGAGGCGGTCGCGGTGCCGAGCTTCTCCACGACGGCGCCGGCCGCGAAGTTGGCGAGCTGCGTCGCGGAGAGAATCGGAACGCGCGCGGCGAGCGCCAGCGTCAGCACCGCCACGACCGTGTCGCCGGCGCCGCTGACGTCGAACACCGTACGCGCGACCGACGGAATGTGCGCGGTCGTGCCGTCACTGCCGAACAACGACATCCCGTGCTCGCCGCGCGTGACGAGCACGTAGCGGCAGCCGAGGCGCTCGAGCAAAGCGCGCGCGGCCCGCTCCAGCGAGGCGTCATCGACGATCGGGATGCCGCTCGCGCGTGCGGTCTCCGCCACGTTCGGTGCGATGCACGTGACGCCGGCGAATAGGTCGACGTTGCCGGGTTTGGGATCCGCGACCACGACCGGTGCGGCCAGCGCCGCGGCGACGATGTCGCGATGCAACAGGCCTTTGGCGTAATCGCTCAGCACGACCGCGTCCGCGCCGTCGACGGCGGCACGCACGGCCGCGACGATGCGCGCGCGGTCCGCGTCGCGCAACGGCGCGGTCGATTCCCAATCAGCCCGCACGACCTGCTGGTTGTGGGCCACGATGCGCGTCTTGCGCGTCGTCGGCCGGTCGTCGAGCGTCAACAACCCCGTCGTATCGCAGGCGATGCCGGCGAGCAGTGCGCGGACCTGCTCGCCCTCCGCATCCGCACCGACCACGCCGACGAACGCGACCGCGGCGCCCAACGCGCGCAGGTTGTTCGCGACGTTGCCGGAGCCGCCGAGCGTGAACGAATGATCGTGGACCGCCACGACCGGCACCGGCGCTTCGGGCGAAATGCGCGAGACGCGGCCCCAGATCCACTCGTCGATCATCACGTCGCCGATCACGACCACGCGCCGCCCCGCCATGCGTTCGAGCAGTTCGCTCGCCCGCGGCACCGCAACCTCAGTGGCCACGCCGCACGATCCATTCCGCCGCTTCGAGCAGCGTGTTCGCGCGCAGATCGGGTTCCGGTCCCACGTAGGGGTGCGGTCCCGGAACGGCGATCCCGGGGATGCCGACGCGCAGCGCGAGCTCGACGTCGCTGCCGCGATCGCCGACCATCGCGGCGCCCGCGAGCGTCAGCGCGTGCTCGCGAACCGCGCGATGGAGCAGCGCCGGCTCGGGCTTGCGGCAGTCGCAACCTTCATCGTAATGCGGGCACCAGTACCAGCCGTCGATGGCGATCCCGTCGCCGTCGAGCCGGCGCACGATCTCTGCGTTGACGCTGCGCACGCGCGCTTCGTCGAGCAAACCGCGCGCGATCCCCGATTGGTTCGAGATCACGATCGTCGCGTAGTTGTGGTCCGCCAGCAGGCGCAGCGCGTCGACCACCGTCGGCAGCAGCGTGACGCCGGCCGGATCGCCGAGGAAACCCCGGTCCTCGATCAGCGTTCCGTCGCGATCGAGAAACACGGCCGGTCGCACCGCCGGCGTCATGCGAGGAGGAGGTCTTGTTCGACGAGGTCGCAGATGATGTGGCCGAGCGTGATGTGCACTTCTTGCACGATCGCGCTGTAACCGCGCGGTCCGAGCAGCACCAAATCGGCCAGCTCGGCTACCGGGCCGCCGCCGTTACCGGTGAACGCCACCGTCGTCGCGCCGAGCCGCGTCGCCGCTTCGATGGCGCGCAACACGTTGGGCGACGAGCCGCTGGTGGTGATGCCGACGACGACGTCACCGGCTTGCACGAACGCTTCGACTTGGCGCGCGAACACGTGCTCGAAGCCGAAGTCGTTGGCGATCGCGGTCAGGGCGCTGGTGTTGACGGTGAGCGCTTCGGACGGCAAGCCGCCGCGTTCGCGCAAGAAACGCCCGCTGAATTCGGCGGCGAGATGCTGCGCGTCGGCCGCGCTGCCGCCGTTGCCGCACCAATAGATCTTCTTGCCGCCGCGCAGCGCGCCCACCATCACGGCGACGATCGCGGCCACTTGTTCGGGGAAGTGCGGCGCGTCGAGGTGTCCGCGCCGGTCGGCGAGCAGCTCGGCAAAGCCGCGGCGGATATGTTGGGGGTGCGGTCGCGCTTCCATCAGGGTTCGATCCAGAACAAATCATCGCCGAGCGACACGAGCTGACCGTTCTCGGGGATGACGCGGCTGACGACACCGGCAAACTCGCTCGTGATCTCGTTCATCAGCTTCATCGCTTCGAGAATGCACAAGACCTGACCCGGAACGACGCGGTCGCCGACGCTGACGAACGGATCGGCTCCCGGCGCGGGCGCACCGTAGAAGACGCCGACCACCGGCGCCGTGACGCGCTTGACGTTGGGCGATGCCGCCGCTCCGCTGACCGCCGCCGGCTCGCCCCCGGGCGCCGCCGCCGGCGCCGAGCCGGGCCCGGGCACGACGATGCTCGCGGCGGCCGGCGCGGGTTCGCGCCGCACCAGCTCGTACTCGGTCTCGCCGACCTGTACGCGCACGGCATCCAGATCGTATTCCCGCAGGATCGCGGCCAGCGCCCGAACGCGCCCGGCGTCGTCGTCAGACATCCAGCGCCTCTTCGACGACCGCTTGCGCGATGCTACCCACGGCCGCTTCCAGCGGCAGCCGCCGCTCCGTCCGCTGCTCCAGATCGCGCAACACGATCTCGTCGAGCGCCAACTCGTTGTCGCCGAGGATCAGCGCCCAGCGCGCGCGGTTGCGATCGGCCTGCTTGAAGTGCGCGGTCAGCTTTCGATCGGCGTAATCGACGAAGACCGTAACGCCGGCCGCGCGCAGTTCGGCCACCAGCGGGACGAGGCGGCCGCGCGCCGCGGCCCCGAGCGCGAT
>Ga0181536_10003466_pt1 | contig 17169 bp, 21 predicted proteins | sample PEATcosm2014_Bin_41_FD_121105 | JGI IMG/M metagenome (GOLD analysis project Ga0181536, IMG submission 121105) | Peatland microbial communities from MTU Mesocosm Facility, Houghton, MI, USA - PEATcosm2014_Bin17_60_metaG | ecosystem: Environmental > Terrestrial > Soil > Wetlands > Peat | place... | reverse complement strand
TCGCAATATCTATAAGTGCTTGCGCATTCACGGCTATTTTCCAGTGGCGTCTAAAAGCGGCTGCTGTGATCGGGTATGAGGTCCCCACGCCAAATCATTGGTCATCAAATAAACCATCATGGCCGCAAGCATCAAAACCACTCCGGTCCAGACACGCCAATCACGATGCGCTCGTGTCCAGTAAGGACGGCCCCGATCAACACTGCCGCCATTTGGATCTCCGTGCTGGTGTTCACTGTGCTTCATCTCACTCATTGCTTCCCTGCATTCTCGACGCCAACCCCCTCGTCCAGCCACAGCCGGGCATTGGCAGCTTTCGCGTGATCAAAGTATTGGATCGTCGCTTTTGTGAACGGTTTGCAGAACGTCGCCATCCCTTGCTGCCACTTCTTTTCCCCAACCATCGCGAGTCGTTCAATGTCCGCGAAGTGTTTGACGTCGAACTTGATGTCTTCCCACAGTGCGCCTGCTTCCCAGCCGTGAAAACCGGTCATGTCGAACAGCACCCGCAGTTTTCCGTGCTGCCGGACGAGTCGCTCGAACTCAGGCACAAAATGTTGGTAATCTTCTTTCGCCAGCTTTCCGCTGACGTGAACGACGAGGGTCTTCCCGCCGTTTTGTTCATCGAGTTGAATGGGCATATTGGTCTCCTTTGATTCGTTTCTGTTTGGGCGCCGGCGTCTTTTGCTCCGGCGTCTTGTTGATTGGCGGTTTTCCTGCCGGGGTTTCACCCAAACTCCACTTCCAGTTCCGAATTTCCGGCAGGTCTTGGCCATGCTTATCAATGTACTGCTTGTGCTCGATAAGCTTGTCCTGCATCTGCTGTTTCAGGTAGGCCCCCTTGGCGCCCAAGTTTGGCAGGCGGTCCACCACGTCTTGCACCAGGTGGAATCGGTCCAGGTCGTTCTGCACCCGAATGTCGAACGCTGTCGTGATGGTGCCCTCCTCTTTGTAGCCCCGGACATGCAGATTGCGATTGGTCCGGGCATACGTCAACCGGTGAACCAGCCACGGGTATCCATGAAAGCCAAAGATGATGGGCTTGTCCCGCGTGAAGAGCGCATCGTAATCCGTTTCGCTCAATCCATGAGGATGCTCGCTCTGCGGCTGCAACTTCATCAAATCGACGACGTTGACAACACGGATTTTCAGGTCGGGCAGATGCTGGCGCAGAATGGACACGGCGGCCAGAATCTCCAGCGTGGGCGTGTCTCCACAGCAAGCCATGACGACATCCGGTTCGGCGGCGCCCTGGTCGTTGCTGGCCCATTGCCAGATGCCAATGCCTTCGGTGCAATGCACCATGGCGGCGTCCATGTCCAGCCATTGCGGAAGGGCGTGTTTGCCGGCCACCACGACGTTGACGTAGTGTCGGCTGCGCAGACAGTGATCAAAGACCGAGAGCAGGCAATTGGCATCAGGAGGCAGATAAACGCGCACAATATCGGCCTTCTTGTTGATGACATGGTCGAGGAAACCGGGATCCTGGTGGGTAAAGCCATTGTGATCCTGCTGCCAGACGTGGGAGGCCAGCATATAATTCAGCGACGCGATCTTCCGGCGCCAGGGCAGTTCCAACGTCACCTTGAGCCATTTGGCATGCTGGCTGAACATTGAGTCAACAATGCGAATGAAGGCCTCATAACTGTTGAACAGCCCGTGCCGTCCAGTTAGCAGATAGCCCTCCAACCAACCTTCGCACTGGTGCTCACTGAGCATGGAATCCAGCACCCGTCCGGCGGGGGCGAGGAATTCATCATTTTTTACTTCCCGCGCATCCCACTGACGGTTGGTGACTTCGAAAACCGCGCCCAGGAGATTCGACAGCGTCTCATCGGGGCCAAAGACACGGAAATTGTCCTGATCTGCATATCCCCTTTACTCTAGTTATTTTCTGAAGGATTTACGATTTCCCTGTATCCTTTGGCTTTGCGCAGGACCATCTGCTCCATCAGGCGATAGAAAATCTTTCCCACATGCATGGATCGCCGGCGATTGAACCGGAAGGCGTACTCGTCCAGGTAAGCTTGCAGGTGCTCCTTCTGGACACGTCCCTGGTGCGTGGCGAGCAGCCATCGCTTGAGCAGCGATGCCACCAAGTGAACATGGGGGAAGAACTTGCTGGCACGCTCTGGGTCGCCCTGTAGCACGGTGACACGGTGAACAAAACCAGCCGCGCGTACACCGTTATACCCGTTCCAGTCGTCCGTATGCACCGTCGTGCCCGCGGCCACGCAGTCCTTCAAGAAACCCACCAAGCTGGAACCGGAAGCGTCCGGAATGAGACGCAAGCGCACTCGTCCCACCTTTTTGCCATCAAGTTCCACCGCAATCACCACCAGTGCCTTGTCCCCTGCTTGGCGTCCCACCACGCCAGACTCCTGGCCACCCACGAAGGTTTCGTCCACCTCAACCTTTCCGGTCAACTGGCTGCGTTCAGCTCGAATGGTCGCCTGGCGAAGCTTCTGCAGCATCAGCCAAGCAGTCTTGTAGCCCACTTTGAGTTCGCGCTGCAGGGTCTTGGCACTAACCCCGGTTTTCTGAGTGCAGAACAGCCAGGCGGCCAGGAACCACTTTCGGAGAGCCGTGCGGCTGTTATGCAATATGGTTCTGGCTGTCGGCGAAGTCTGCCGTTGGCATTGGCCACAAAAAACGGTGCCGCGACTGGTCTTCCATCCCTGACGTCCCGCACACTCCGGGCAGACAAATCCTTGCGGCCATCGTACTTTGCACAGATAGTCCAGACAGGCTTCCTCGGTGCCAAACTGTTCCAGAAAATCCATCATGTTCTCTGGAAAAGCCGCCTCACTCTTCTTTGGCTCCGTCTGTTCACTGCCGTTCACAGCGCCAAAATGCCCGAATCAGTAACTAGAGTAAAGGGGATATGCAGATTGTCCTGATTTAGCTTGGCCACGTCGCGTAGAAACTTGCCCAGCACCATCGTATCTTGGCCGTCCACCGCGCCAGGAGAAGGCACGCTGACCGCGTGAAGGCGGAAATCCGGCATCTTTAGGTCGCGCAGCAGAAGTCCGCCATTAGCGTGCGGGTTGGCGCCCATCCGTCGGTCGCCCTTGGGCGCCAGATCAGCCAACTCCGATTTGAGACGGCCATTTGCATCGAACAGTTCCTCGGCCTTGTAGCTTTTCATCCAGCTTTCGAGCTGTTTGACATGATTTGGATGCTCGGCATCCACCAGGAGCGGTACTTGATGCGCCCGGAAGGTGCCCTCGACTGGCAGGCCATCCACTTCCTTCGGCCCGGTCCAACCTTTGGGGGACCTGAGGACGATCATGGGCCAGCGCGGTCGCATGGTGTCGTTCTTGTTCCGCGCATTTTCCTTGATTCGCCGGATCTCCTCGATTGCCTTTTCCAAGGTGGTGGCCATGAGCTCATGCATCTTTTCCGGCTCATCCCCTTCGACAAAGTATGGCGTCCAGCCGCAGCCACGGAAGAATTGCTCCAATTCCTCATGCTCGATGCGGGCCAGGACAGTCGGGTTGCTGATTTTATAGCCATTCAAGTGCAGGATGGGCAGCACGGCTCCATCGGTGATTGGATCGAGAAACTTGTTGGACTGCCAGGCGGTCGCCAAGGGACCCGTTTCTGATTCACCGTCGCCGACAACGCAGGCGACAATTAGGTCGGGATTATCGAACGCAGCTCCGAAAGCATGGCTGAGTGAATAACCCAACTCGCCACCCTCGTGAATCGAACCCGGGGTCGTTGGCGCGACATGGCTGGAAATCCCACCGGGAAACGAGAATTGCGTGAACAGCTTCTTCAGACCGGCCTCGTCCTGGGTGACGTTTGGATAAACTTCACTCCAGGTGCCTTCGAGGTAAACGTTGCCCACAATCGCCGGGCCGCCGTGGCCGGGACCGGCGATGTAAAACATGTCCAGGTCATACTTCTTGATGATCCGGTTCAAATGCACATAGATGAAGTTCTGGCCCGGCGTGGTGCCCCAGTGCCCGACCACCAGCGGCTTCACGTGCGCCAGTTTCAGCGGCTCCTTTAGCAGTGGATTATCGTAGAGATAAATCTGGCCGACCGACAGGTAGTTGGCGGCGCGCCAATAGGCGTTCATCTTCTGAAGCAGGTCCGGAGCGAGTGTGTTTGTCTCTGTTTTCATAGGTGGAATTGGGTTCTTTTTAAGGGGTTCACTTCTTTGATGCGTTGCCGGGCGATGCGATAAGGCCCTTTGTCACGGTTTTGAATCCTGATTCGTTTTGGCGCAGATCATTTTGTTTAGAAAGCAACATGACGAACACTTCGTGGTAGAGGTTCTCCATATCTGTGCCCACGCCGGCCAGAGCACGGGCGCGATCAGGTTGAGACTCGTTTTCGCCGGCGACCTTTGCCAGGTGCCAGGCATAGCTCAACGCCTCGGTCTGGGTCAAAAGCAAGGTCAGCTCAAATTCGTCGCCGGTTTGACCCAATAATTCCTTCTTCTTCGTGGACGCAATCGCATCGCGCGTGCTTTCCTCTCCGGGTGGAAGCTGGATGTCGTTCAGATGGAGGGAGGGATCATGTTTGGCAAATTCCTCCAACAACTGTGATCCGGCGCCAGAAGCGGCGGCAATTTTCTTGATCAGATTCTTAACATCAGAGTGTTCCGACTTGATGAAGCGCAGAAGGCTGACGTCCTTTTGTTCATCCAGGAGTTGGTGGAGCAAACTGTAGCAATTGTTTCGGGTCGCTTGCGCAACGATGCTCCCGGACGGAGCCCCGGTCTTGGGCGGTTTACAGCCAGTTAGAACGCAAGCAACCGACAGCATGGCCACGAACAGCGGGAGGATGGGCTTCGTGGTCACAAAATAGAGGTTCTGACTGCCAGTGACAGCTTGAGAACAGAATTGAAGCCGCCGTAAGGATTGGCCACGCGTTGAGATGCCCGCTTAATGGCAGCAGCAGCAGGAGGATTCCTTGATCGCTTTTTCGACTGCTTCACGGGTTTCGCCGGTGCGCTTCTGGATCCGGCCAAGCAATTCATCGCATTTGCCATCAGCATATTGGAGATCGTCATCCGTGAGCTTGGCCCACTTCTGCTTCAACTTGCCTTTGGTGATGTTCCAGTCACCTTTGATTTCGAGTGTCGTCGTCATAATAATTCCTGATTTGTTATTTTTCGTCTCGATCCGCCGCCAACATGACGGCAAAAGTGCTCTTGCACTTGTCCCGTCGGTGAAGGCTACGCCCAAGGCCCGCGCTGTCCTATGGGGTGTAACCCTACCCTGCATCCTGAGGTGCTCACCATCGCAAGCTGGCGCAGCCGACGGAGCCGCCGTTCCAAAGCGCGATGATCGGTGGCTTTGCGTGCTGGCGTTCGTAACCGAGAATGCTGAACGATCCAAGGCCATCCACACTTCCAGATCAACGCGGGTGGCCAAACACTGGTTCCGCGGCGCGTTCAGTCCTGACCGGCGGCTTTGGGAGATGTCTTTCTCCGTTGGTTGCCGATGAAATTTATTCTACGCGTGGTTGTGAAACCCATGAGCACGGCTGAGGGCTTTGATTTCCAGAACGATGTCGCTCATGAGACGGCCCGAGATAAAGCCAGCTCAACCACCATCTTGCCAACATTTCTTCCCTCGAAAAGGCCAAGAAATGCGTCCACCGCTTGATCGATTCCTTTCACGACCGTCTCCTTGCTCTTCAGTTTGCCAGTTTTGAAATAGCCCCCGACTTCTCTTTCAAATTCGCCCTGGCGATCCAGCCAATCGCGAACCAGCAGCCCTTTCATCGTCAACCGCTTGGTAATCATGTTAAAAAGATTGGAAGGGCCGGGCCGCGGCTTTTCGGCGTTGTAGTTGGAGATGCCTCCACAGGCAATGATGCGGCCATGCACACGCAAGGCTGAGAGCGCCGCTTCGAGCGTTTCACCCCCGACATTATCGAAATAGACATCAATTCCCTCCGGCGCCTCCACATTCAGTTGTTCCAGGACCGGACCAATCTTGTAATCGAAGGCGATGTCGAATCCACATTCTTCCCGCAGAAACATGACCTTCTCCATTGAGCCGGCTGATCCGATCACCCGACACCCGCGCAATTTCGCCAGTTGCCCGGCCACGCTGCCAACGGCACCGGCGGCTCCCGAAATAAAAATGACGTCGCCGGCTTTCACCTCCACCAAATTCAACCCGACCCAGGCGGTCATGCCCGTCATACCCAAGGCGCCAAGGTAAACCGAAAGTGGCTGAATCTCGCGGCTGACCGGACGCAACTCTTTCGGCGAAGCAATGAAGCACTCCCGCCAGCCCAAGTTGGAGGTGACGGCATCGCCCGGCTTGAATTCCCTGGCGCGCGACTCAATGACCTCGCCGACGGCGCCGCCGTCGAGCGGTTTGCCCAAATCAAACGGCGGAACATACGATGTCCCTTCGTTCATGCGTCCGCGCATGTACGGGTCCACCGACATGTAGAGATTGCGCACAAGCACCTGATGGTCTTGCAGCGGCGCCAGTTCGACCTGTGCCAGGGTAAAGTTGGCCGCGGTTGGGATTCCCGTGGGGCGGGAAACTAGCCGAATTTCGCGACTCGCAATTTTTGGCATGAAAATCAGCGCGGTTTTAGCTGTCTATCTTCAGACTGGCTTGACGCATTTGGTCGTGCTCCGCTCCGGCTATGCCTTCTTCGACCAGTCTCTCATTGTCGCTCCGTCCCTCCTCGTCCTCATCGGCACTGGGGGCCGCTGGCGCTTTGTGTCCGGTCGAGCCGGGCACCGGGTCCCAGCGTTCGGATTCGGGCGCCGATTCAAGCGCCACCTGTTTTGGGTCCGTGTCCGGTTCCCCCGTCAACTCCCGTTGGGCCTTTTCCCAATCGGATTTCGACACCTCCTGCGCGGAGCGGCCGTTGATGACCGATAGTTCAACTGCGCGCTCCCGCACCATCTTGCGGGTCACTGTGCCGATGCCGGCGGAGTTTTCGGTCAAAACCCCTTCCTTTAATGGATTTGCTTTCATGGGTTCGTCATCACCGTCCGTGCGTGAATGTTTGGGCGTTATGCGACGTTTTCAGCTGGCGCTCACCGCGATCCTCCCGAGTGTCGCGGGATTTTGAAAAAATATTGTCCCGCTTTTCGGTCTTTGGAGTTGTACTGGCTTCCGTGGTGCTGGTCCGCGCATGATGGAGTGTCTTGGGAAAGACAGGAGTTTGGGCCGCTTCGGCGAATTGGGTAAAGGATGGTTTCATGATTCTGTTATTTTTCTGATTGGGTTAGTGTCAATTCCAGTGATCTCGCCATCCGTGCTGCGCCGGGAGGCTTTTGGTCCTGGTACTGGGAGAGGGTTTTGTGTCTCATGCTGCGAGAATATGCTGCCCAACGATGCGGCCGCTATGGGGTGTTCACCCCAACCGATGACTTTCCTGGCCCCAGCCGTCGCTCCTTAAGCCCCAAAGTCGTTTTGATCTCTAATTATTTCGAACTTGTTGGCCCGCAAACTGTTCAGCTTGCTTGCTCATCAGGGCAATTTGTGGAATAAGCTGCATTACTCAATTATGTTCCTGCGGGGACATGCGTTGCGGTTTATATGATCTTTAAGCGATTGAATACCGAGAGCTTCACCAGATCCAAAACGAAGGCAAATGCGATGGCACCGGCAAGCACGCAGCCCAATACCGGGAACGGCAATGGCGCCATCAGCCAGCCGCATCCGGCCAGGGCCAAGGCGATCACCAGATCGGCAACGGACGATAAGACGAGCCAGCGGCTCGGACGCGGGGACGACCAAATTCGCCCACGGGCGCGCACCGCGTACATCGTGGCCTGGTTTCCGCACACCAGAGCAACGAACGTCATGGTCTGCAAGGTTGCCAGAGCCAGCCCCAGGCGGAAGTGTCCGATGACGAGAACGCCGACGCAGAACACCAGTTCGGAAACGCCCATAAAGATGCCGGCGATCGTCAGCTTGCTGATGCGCCAGCTATTTGGCAGCAAGGAGGGCCGGACGTTATCGGTGGTCAGCGACATGCCCAGAAAGTCACCCGCCATCATCACGATGATCATCAGCAGGGGGGTGAGGATCGCGTGTCCGGTCATGAGGAGGCCGACGCCCAACAACAGCACCTGCACGATTTTCTTGGTCACGGAGTTCAGCGTGTAGGTCAGGATTCGCTGGAAGGTGATGCGCCCTTCCTTGACTGCGGCGACGATGCCGACCAATCCCGGATTAGTGAGCACTACCCCGGCGGCGGACTTGGCGACATCGGTCGCGGTTGAAACTGCAATTCCCATTTGTGCCTGGCGCAGCGCGGGCGCGTCGTTGGCGCCGTCGCCGCACATGCCGACGATATGACCGGCTTTCTGGAACGCCTTCACCAATTTGTATTTGTCCTCTGGAAGGACGCCGGCAAAGATGGCGAAATTCTCAGGCCGAACTTCGTTCGGGATCGGACCTGGCGGGCACAGCCCTCCATCCAGACCGACGGCTTGGGCGACAATCGCCGCCGTGGCGGGGGCGTCGCCGGTCACCATCACCGTGCGCACGCCGAGCGTCTTCAGTTCCGTGATCAGGGCGCCAGAATCCTCGCGGGCCGGGTCGCTGAGGGCGATCAATCCCAGAAGTTGCATCGCCGCAGGCGGTCCCGCCGCGACCGCCAGCACTCGAAAGCCTTTCGCCTCCAATTCGTTCGCCGCCGCAGACGCTGTGGGTGAAGGGGCGGCCAGAACGCTGACGACGGCGAAGGCTCCCTTGATAATTCGCAGCGTTCCCAGGCTCGGATCTGCCGCAGTCGCCTCAGACATCTTGGTGGCGGGATCGAAGGGCACGAAGCGAGTGAGTTTGGGCGCATTGGCAGCGACCTTCTGTGAGGCAGCGGAACGAATGGCCCCGTCCACGGGATCCTCTCCACCGTCGGAGCTGGCCAGCGCTGCCATCGTTAAGACATGGGGCTCGTCAGATCCCGGCATCGGGTGGACCACCGTGACGGTAAGCTGGTTGCGCGTAAGCGTCCCGGTTTTGTCCGCGCACAACACGTCGATGGAGGCCGCTTCGTCCACAGCCGAGAGCCGGGTTGGCAAGACACCCTGGCGTGCCAAGGCTCGCGCCCCCAGGGCGCTCGCCAGCGTAAAGGTGGCTGGCAGCGCCACAGGTATGGAGGCCAGAACCGCCGTTAAAACCAGGGGGATGATCTCTCTCGCCGGCATCGCATGGGCAAGGGCATATGCCACCAGAATGATGATCAGCGTGCCGTTGAACATCGCGAGATTGCGCACTACGCGCAACACGGCCTTTTGCTGTGTGCTGACGACATGGGCATTGCGAATCAACTCGGCCGTGCGTCCGAACTTGGTGCGGGTTCCCGTCGCCGTGACCCTGGCAACGGCCTCGCCGCGACGCACCAGCGCCCCGGCAAAAGTTTGGAACCCCGGACCTGCTTCGGTGCCGATTGATTCACCGGTCAGCATGGATTGATCAAGCAGGACGTTCCCCTCGATCAACTGCACGTCTGCGGCAACGACGCCTCCGAGCGATAGCTTCACGATGTCGCCCGGCACCAAGTCGGCGGCCGGAATGTTCTTCCATCCGCCATCGCGGCGGACCGAGGCGATCATCGCCAGCCTCTTCTTCAGGGCGGCCAGCGTTGCTTGAGCACGCGCCTCCTGAAAGAAGCCAAGCGCGGCGTTGAACACAAGGAGCACGGCGATGATCCCACCTTCGACGTACTTGCCAAGCACCAACTCCAGCACAATCGCCGCTTCCAGCATCCAAGGAATCGGCGCCCACAGTTTCTCAATGGCACTTCGAGCCGGATGCGATGATGTATCAGGCATGGAATTAGGACCGACCTGGTCCAACCTGCGGCGGGACTCTTCGCTGGTGAGGCCGTCAGGCGACTCGTTGGCCGGAGCATTAGCGGCGGGGGGAACAACAGGGGGTGGAGCAACTAGGTCAACCATAGCGACCCCTCAGGAATTCATCTGCCAGATGGCGCGGATTCAGCGCTGTCGCGAAGCTCACCCGTGCCAGATATGGTGCCAGCAACACGCCAGCCGGCTTCTTCGCCCTCCAGAACGACGCTATCGTCGCCGTCAGCGCGAACCAGAGCGAGATGATTTCCGCCAAGGCCAGAGTCTGGCGGCCCATATGATTTGGAGATGAGATGTTCCGTGAGCTTGCCATTACCTAAATGCCTTGATTGACGCCTCAAACTGCACCCGCAGTGATTTGTCATGCGGTGTTAGGCCGGTATCTTGCGGTCAATGCGAAGCCACACATAAACTGCCAGCCGGCATCATTTCTCGGACAGCGCATTCAACCCTCCCCGGACCGGACCATTGGCGCTGTTCAGCCAAACCTTCCCTTCGCGGCAGACGTAAAAAGACGCGAGGGATCTCGCACCACAACCCAGTGGGAGTTAATCGCCAAGCGGACCATTTGTTTGGCGTGGCCCGAACCCCACACTTGGATTGCCGCCGCGATCAAGTCTCCGAGCGTCATCTCTTTTCTATGTTTCGTTTCCATACGCCAAAAAATAATCCTGAGAGTATTCCCGTGGCTATGGGGTGTTCACCCCAAGGGGGGAGTCGCAATTCCCCAAGCCTTCGAAGAGGTTGAACTCACCGCGTCGATGCAGCGGAGGGGAGCCGACTGACTCCACTTGGCACAGCCCACTCGCTTAAGCCCAACTGGCCAGTCTTGAGTTTCAAACCTCGGATTTCCGAGGGTGCAATGGAGCGGCTGCAAACGTCGGGTGTGAAGATGCGGCGAGGACACCGGGTGGATCGCCCGCATGAAACGGCGCGGTTGGTTCATCGATGGCGTTCAAACGCGCAACAGGGACTCCGTTCTTCGCCAATGGCAAAACCGGGATTAGTTTTTCCTCAACCGTTAAGGCGCGATACGTCACGGGCACCTGCCATTCAGCGTAGTTCGGATCGAAGGCCTTCATGGCGCTGACCACCCGCAAGCGGAAAGTCTTTTCGATCAATCCCCCCTGTCCCGGCAGGATTTTGAAGTGGATGCGGAAAAAGGACCAACCGCCGCCCCGTGCCTTTTCCACTTCCCCAATCATTGGCTCGCTTAAAATAATCGCGCCGAACTGTTCCCACATTCCTTTGGCTTCGTCCCCGACGATTTGAACGACCTTTTGCGGATCCACGCCAGCCGGAATCTTGACATTCCCGTAAGCGTCCACACCGCTGGGCGGAAACCGGCTGACGGTGCCAATGTTTCGGTTGGGAATCAAAACCTTCTGATGCAGAAAATTGATCAGCGTGGTGAAGCGCAATCCGATTTCCTCCACGCGGCCAATGACGATGGTGTTGGAACTCGCAATTTCCACCAAATCGCCCACATCCATGGCGTCGCAAAAAACCAGCGTCATGCCGCTGACGATGTCCTGAACCAAACCCTGTGAACCGAAGCTGATGGCCAGGCCGATAATCGAAGCGCCGGCCAAATAGGTCGTCAAGTCAACGCCGATTTCCTGCAGGATCAATCCAAAGGCAAGAAAATAGAGGGCAAAAATGATCACGCTCACAAAGAGGCGGCTGACTGTGATGAATTTCGGCTGGCGCGTCCTGAGAAGACGCGGATATTCCTTTTGATGGCTTTTGCGCTTGAGGATGAGCCATTCGCTGGTGAGCCGAATAAGTTTAACCGTCACTTGCACGACAATGACCAGACCGACAATGAGAAGCAGCCGCATTTCCGTGGATGATCCTTTGCCCGAAAAATGGCCGTAAATGCGACTCACTACGGTATCATCTACTGCATGAAAAAAGGAATTTGGCGGCTGGTTTGTCATATTTGAAGAAAACGTGAAGACGTCTCGTGTGGAGTTACAGCCGCTTGCACGGTTTCAAAAACCACGAGATTAGCCAGCCTCCTGGCTTTGGCTCGGTTTGGTCTTACGTCTTGTTATGAAACCCATGTACGCGGGTGAGGTTGCGTTCTGCGGTCAATTCCGCCTCGGCGGCCAGCCAATGCTGCACATCGCGCCCGGGCCGTGAACCTTCGTTTTCATAACTGAAATAGGCCTTTCTGGCCACCTCATCTGGCGCCGGCACAAAATCCTTTGCGTCTTGTTCTAATTTTTTGGTTGCAGTCGTCAGAGGCGGGGTGGGGAGCTTTTGGTTCTTATCTTGGTAGAACGTCTTATGTTTCATTATGGCATGGTATGTTCTGGTAGAGCGTGCTTGCTATGGGGTGTTCTCCCCCTATCGAGGAATCAACATCGGTTCCCTAAAGGTGCAGAAAGCCTCCTTGCGAAATTATCCCGGGCAGGCAATATCCATTTTGTAAAGTGCCGATATCTTTACATACAAATGAACCGACCAACTCAAACCATCCTGCATTCAGGCAAGTTCTTGGCTTTGATCAAAGAAGGCCATTGGGAATACGTGGATCGGGTCAACGGGTCCGGCGCCGCCATCATTCTGGCCGAGACGACAGACCAGAAAATTCTCCTGGTGGAGCAGTACCGCATCCCGGTCCATGCGCGCACGATTGAGCTTCCCGCCGGGATTATCGGAGACGAGCCAGGATTCTCGAATGAATCTCAGGCCGAAGCGGCCCGACGCGAGCTATTGGAGGAAACCGGCTATGCGGCGGACAATTTCGTGTCGCTGATGACTGGCCCGAGTTGCAGCGGCCTCACTTCCGAACGGGTGACTTTGTTCCGCGCTTCGGGGTTGCGTCGCGTTGGGAAAGGTGGTGGTGTGGCCAACGAAAAAATCACCATTCATGAAATTCCGATGGTTGAAGTGGTGAGGTGGCTGGAAACGAAAGCGAGGACCGGAATCCTGATAGATCCCAAGATTTATGCGGGGCTGTTCTTTTTGACAACAAACAAGTAACCAAGCTGGTGGCCATATGCTGCATCCCCATTTCATCACAATGAGATTAACATCGCCGGAATCAAGTTCCCTGTTTCGCCGCCTCGAGTTCAAAGTGATGACGGACGTGGGCCACAATTTGCCCCTCGGTCATTTTATCAGTCGTTTCCACCATGACGATGTGAGCGCCGGGTTTCTCTTTCTCGAATCGCTTTTTCAGCTCACCCTTGGCCTCGCCGGGACCAAAGATCAAAATCGCTCCCGCATCACGAAGATAAGCAACGATCTCGTCGTAGTAGCGCGCGAGATATCCTGAGTAAGCTCTCTGGCGCGAATCATCGGCCGGAACTTCCTAATATTCAAACCGGCCGACCGAAGGCTCGCCGGTCCGTCGAAGCTGCTTTTGCACGTTGGATTGGATGCGCTTTGTTTCTTCGCCAGTTTTTGAAAGAATGACGATAAGAGCTTCTCGATGGTCAACCCAGATACCTGCTTCCCCTTTCAGACTTTCGCCATGATTAACCGTGTGGGTGTTGTTCATTAAAGACATGGTAGAAGGCAGATCACCGGACGCCTATAGGGTGAAACCCTGCCGCTTACATCGTGGTCAGAGCGCGCTCCTTGGATTGAACGTGGAAAGTGAGGCCAATTGTTTCCACAGATGCTCCTCATCTTTGCTGATTCGCAGCGGGACTTGGATGGAAACCCCGACGTAAAGATCGCCGCGCTTGCCGGCACCGGCAGGCAGTCCTTTGCCTCGGACGCGCAGTTGATGTCCCTGCTGAGTGCCGGCAGGAACTTTCAATGAAACACTGCCTTCCAGGGTTTTCACGGTTACTGTTGTGCCCAATACTGCCTCCCACAGGGCTAATTCCAGATGGCCCACCAGATCGGTGCCGCGCGCCTGCCAATCAGGGTGCTGGGCATAGCGCACGTTCAGAAAGATGTCTCCTGCACTGCCTCCGCCCAGCCCATTGCCCCCTTTGCCCGGAACCCGAATTGACTGGCCCGCCTTTACACCAGCGGGAATTCGCACCTGGTAGGTTTCGGTCTCCTCCTGGCCGGTGCGGGCATTGGTTCGCCGCACCGAAATCGCTCGCATAGCGCCCTTCAGCACTTCATCGAGCGTGATGAGAATGTCCCCTCGCATGTCCTGACCGCGGAGGGATTCCTGTGGTTCGGTTCCGTCCGCAGCTCCGTTGGGATCGAAAGGAGAAGCGCCGCGAGATCGGCCGCCGCGTCCGCCAAAGAATTGTTCAAAAAAATCACTGAAACCCGTGCCCTCGAATTGGAAATCATATTCATCACCACCCGCTCCTCGTCCCGCGGATCGGCCTCCGGCCCGGCCAGGCGGCGGGCGCGACTCGCCGCCCGTTTTCCAATTCGCTCCCAATTGGTCGTACTTCCTGCGGCTGTCCGGATGGCTCAAGACCTCATTGGCCTCGTTGATTTCCTTGAATTTCTCCTCCGCCGTCTTCTTGTCCTTGGCGACATCGGGGTGATACTTCCGCGCCTGCGTGCGGAACGCCTTCTTGATTTCCTCGTCCGTCGCCTGCGGCGACACACCCAGGACCCGGTAATAGTCCTTGAATTCAGCGGGCATGGTGGACTTGTTTTGTGTGCTTCAGGTCATTGACCACAACTTTGGCCGGGCGAAAGACCTTCTCACCTCGCCGATAACCGCGCTGGAACACCTCCAGGACGGCGTGGTTGGCTTGGGCCGGATCATGGCGCTGCGAAACCGCTTCATGCCGGTGCGGGTCGAACGGCTGGCCGACACTCTCCTCTGTCTCAATGCCATGCTGGCGGAGCAACAGGCGCAATTGCTGCAACGTCATCTCCACACCCTGATGAAACTGTGGAGATCCAGGGGAAACGCCTGAAGCCAAAGCCCGTTCGAGATTGTCCAGGGAAGGCAGCAACTCACGGATAAAGGATTCCTTTTGCGAGGCTGCACGGCTCTCGACTTCCTGGCGGCTTCGCCGCTTGAAACTCTCGAAGTCGACGGCCAGACGCAGGTTCAGGTCCTTTTGTTCGGCGAGTTCCTGGCGGAGCGGGTCCGACTCTGCGGCGGTGATCTCGGTGGCGGAGGCGCTGGCTTCCGGACCAACCGACGGCGGATTTTGGATTGCTTGCTTCATGTGCTAATTGCTTTTGAAAACTAGTGAAATGTGGATGGGCGTAACCACCATCGTGAGAATCAGGGCGGCATCGCAGAACCATGAGAAATTGGTGATTCCGTAGGTATTCAAATAAATCGGAAAAAGGATGGCCAGGAACGCGGCGCCAGCCACTTTGGCGGCCAGTGGATTCTTGTGCTTTCGAACGGCGATTATTTGATCGACGGCGTTGATCGCTTGGGTTTCAAATTTTGTGAGCAAGGCTTTTATTGTGGCTCAGCCGGATTTGTTTGAGGATGATCGCGAACTTCTCAAGATAATCCGAGTCGGAATCCTGATAGATCGTGCTTCGACCCAAAACTTCCACGACGAAACCGACTTTGATGGCCCCCTGCCGGCGATGCGCCTTCCCCACCTCAATGTTGCCACGGGATTCGACGGCTTGAAACCAGCACAGTTCCTTGACGGTTTTGTGTGTGAGTTTGATGACCCATCAACGGCATGCTCGATGGGCGTCTCCGAGGTGCCAGTGAGTTCCATGAGCTTATAAGCGGGGTCTTTCACCTTTGGTTCTTCCAGTATTTTCAGCCCCCAGCCACCTCGCAGCCCCCAGCAGGGAGGGAAGACCGAACAGGCTTCAAGGGAGTGCTCGCTTTAATCGCATTCACACGAAGCCTGTTTTTGTAATTCTTTCCACAGGAATGCTACACGGCCGCCAATTCATCAATCCAGTAACCTTTGCGATTGTAATGAAGGTGCAGTCCGATTTCATAATCCCGGGTTAGCAACGACTCTTCCGTGTATTCCGGTGACTCCTTGATGGTCTCGCGCGAGAGGTTGATGAAAACAGCCGACTCGCTCCAGCTGACGCGCTCGATCCATTGCGGTGAAATAAGGACCTTTTTCCCAGGCCACCAGTTCTTTGTTCCGACGACCAGATAATGGATCGCCCACGTCTCGTCATCGATGACGAAATCCTCGATGTGGCCGATCTCACCGTCCAGGGCTTGGAGGTGGTAGCCAGTCACCGCATGACTGCTACGCAGATGGCGATCCCAAGTTTTCGTTCCAGGAGTGAATTTCCCCCACTTGTTCCGGTCGCGCTCAATGTAGGGATAATCTCCCCACATGGATGAGCCGCTCCAATACGTCGGCCAACCATAATAACCATAGTAGTCGTCCTCGAACTGGCGGGAGACGGGCTTGTGACTGTCCAAGGAGGGACTGTTCTCGATCTGCTTTTTGGTTAAAGCGACGGAAAGGTCCTTTTCTCCCTTAATCACATTATTCAGCGCGTATGGGGAAATCAGCACCTGCCTGCCCGTGAGCCAGTTTCCCGTATCGGCGACCAGATAGCGAATAGTCCAGTGCCGGTCATCAAAATAGAACTCTTTGACCCTCCCTATTTCCCCATCAAGGCTGTCCAATTTGTAACCCTGAAGCGTTTTGGCTGTATATAACATATTAGTTTCTTCGTTATTTGCGTTTCGTTTCTGTTGGCGTCCGACTAAGACCGGGTTTGAAATCGGTCGCACGCGGTCTGCACGGATGCCAGCTTTTATATTGCGCCGGCGGGGCGTCTTCGCTATGGGGTATAACCCTGCCATGGATTTTGAAGGGACCCCGCCCGCTGAAAGCGGAAGCACTCGGGGGTCATTTCCGCCCCTTATCCGGACGAGGCTGGGCGCGAGTGGAACCAGGCCGATGACCGGCTTCCTTCCACAAGCGAAACCCGCCTCGAAATGCATTGGCGGTGTCGCCCACCCGGCAACCGGGTGGCAGAGCTTTCAGCTTCTTGACGTTGCCGCCGCCGATCACCACATCGTCAGGTTCAAGGGCGGCAACCAATTGGGCCACGACCTCCTCGACGTGCTTCCGCCATCTCTTCTTTCCATCCCTTTCCAAACCGCGAATCCCGACATAATGTTCGTAGGTCGCCTTCTTGTAAGACAGGTGGCCCAATTCCATCGGTTCAAGGAGGCCGCCCACAATCATGGCCGAGCCAAGGCCGGTGCCCAGTCCGAGGAACAGCATCCGGCCGCGCTTATAGCTCCCCAGGGCTTGCATGGCGGCATCGTTGATGATTTTCACCCGCCGTTTGAAAGCAGCTCGATAGTCAAATGCGACCCAACCCTTCCCCAGGTTGTAACTGTTCAGGTCTTACGGTCCAGCGTGAGGTGCTGACGGGATGAAGGGCGCGCTGTTGATGGCCTTTTGGATCGCTTCCCACAGGTTGTGGCCTTGTTTGCGGCAGGTGCTCAGGTAACT
>Ga0181536_10003460_pt1 | contig 17182 bp, 10 predicted proteins | sample PEATcosm2014_Bin_41_FD_121105 | JGI IMG/M metagenome (GOLD analysis project Ga0181536, IMG submission 121105) | Peatland microbial communities from MTU Mesocosm Facility, Houghton, MI, USA - PEATcosm2014_Bin17_60_metaG | ecosystem: Environmental > Terrestrial > Soil > Wetlands > Peat | place... | reverse complement strand
TTGCCAGAGTTCCGGCTGGAAACTGGAAGGTCACTTGCGCCTTGTTGTAGGTCGGAGGATCGGTTTTGTTGCAGGTGTCGCAAGCGACGATGCTGAGAGTAACGTTGTCTTTGGCCACGCTAACGTCGATCTTCTGGGGATATACCTTGTCTCCCACCGCAAACAAGTGGGTCGTCTGCCCCTGCGACTGCGTCTGCGAAAAATGTCCGAGGAGGGCCTTTCGCCCTTGCACCATCAAGCCGCTGGGAGTATGAACTGTGCCGCCTTCATACTTGGTGGTGAGAACCGTTTTGTCGGAATACGGCACAGCGAGGATTCCGCCCTTCTGGATGGCCAGCAGCGTGCCCGCCTCCACCACAGAATATCCGCCGGTGTCCGACCCCATCTTCACCAGCTTGTACTGCGCGGACAGTTGCTCCTGTAGAGATACCGCCTGGGCACTGGCTAGCGACAGCGGAAAGATCGTGGCAGCCAGAAGCACAATGCCTGGAATCAGAGCGTGGAATTTCTGCGACATCGTAAAACCCTCCGGTTCAGCTTTTCCCAAAGTTCGTAGCGGCGCAGAGCCGGGAAAGATCTCGCCACATGGTTGGAGCAGAGACGAGGCAAGCCCCGTCTCTACAGCCGGGATTTTCCGCAGCCTCTACAACCCGCCACCTCCCGCGGTTTCTTGCTTGACCTGCGCGTCGGTCTGGTCGGCCGCCTGCTGTTGGTCTTGCAGGGTTTTTCCCGCAGTGGTATCCGGCGCCGGAGGCGGTACATCCGAGGCCGTGGTGCCTGTGTCTGGCGCTTTCGGAATACCGCCCGTACCCTGCTTCTTCGCCAATTCGCCCAAGCCGTTATTGAGTTGTTCCGCGAAGTGGTTCTGCATCTCCTGCAGGTCGTCCACTTTAACGGCCACAGTTTGTCCGGCGGCGCAGTCCGACTTCTTGCTCGCGGAGACACTGGCGTTCACCATATTGTCTGCATCGGGAGTGTCGGTGAGCCGCATGATTACGTCACCCGCGGTCAGCCCACATTCCTGCCCGTTCGCCACTACGGTGAGATCGCTGTCCACGACAAAGGTGCGCCTTGCCGGATCCAGTGCCGGCGGAACTTCGTTGCTGGCATTCGCCGGTGCTGGTGCAGGCGCGGCAGAACCGCCGGCCTGTCCCGCTTGTGCCTGCTGCGCGGCCAACTGCGCCTTCACCTCATCGGCGATGGCCTGCTTGACTTCGGGAGTCAGTGCCACGGCGCTCGATCCGCCGCCGCCGTTGTCTGGTGGCGGACCCGCCGCCGCGTCCGCATTCTCCTCTTGCCGAGCCGCATAGGCCGTCTGCAAATTCGCCGCAATCAGGTAATCCGTCAGCCAGAACGCCGGCGAAGCATAGACGGGATAAGGCGTGAACCACCCGCCGTAGAAGCCAAACCACGGAGCTCCTCCCCAACCCCACGCCCCTACGCCCCAGACAACAGGTGAGGCCCACGGGTTATAGGCCCACCCGTAGAAACCGGGATGGTAGTAGAACCCAGGGTAGTAGCCGTAGTAGTTATGGCCGCCGTAGAAGTAGCCGCGATACACGCCGGTCCGGTAGACGCCGTGGGAATAGTAGGTGCGCGAATAATAGGAGTGGCCGCCACGGTTGACGTAGCTGCGCTGCACGTATCCGCCGCTCCGTCCCGTGGTCACGATGCGCGCTCCGTTACGTTCACTCACAACCGTGCGCCCGCCGTGGACCCCATGCTCAATGTGCATGCCGCCGCGATCGATCGAACGAACCTGGCCATTGGGACGGACGCTCGCCTTTCCTCCACCCTTCAGAGAAACGTTCCTGCCCGGAGCAGTGTGGCTGCCCGGGTTGGTTCGGCTGGCGTTCGCCGGACCGCCCTTGTTGCCGCCACCCGCGGGACCGCCCTTGCCGACATTCGCTGGACCACCCTTGCCGGCGTTCGCCGGACCGCCCTTGTTGCCGCCCGCTGGTCCAGGTCTGTTGGTGTTCGCTCCGCTGGGTCCGCGGTTGGTCGCGCCTGCCGCACCAGTTTTATTCGCGGCCGCCTGCCCACCTCTGTTGGCGCTCGCTCCGCCGGGCGCGCGATTGGCCGCGCCGCCCGCGGCGCCGGGTTTGGCACTACCGGCCGCTCCGCTGGGCTTGGCACCACCGGCCGCGCCGCCAGGCTTGGCACCGCCGCCCGGGGCGGCTTTCGCCGCCGGCTTGCTCGGAGCAGGCGCACTCTTCTTGTCCTTTTGAGCCGTAGCCACTGCGGTTACCGCGAGAAGGACCAGCAATACGGACCAAATCGGCAGGACGTTCTTTCTTCGGTTGCTCGGATTCATTAGCCACTCCTGTGAGATGTGAAGCTCTAAATCTACCAGCAGGGAAGATGCGCGGCCACAGAAACTGCCAGCCTGCAATCCCGCTTGCGGTTTCTTCGACGAGAGCTTCGGGTCCGAGTGCCACAGGGAAGGATCGGCACCGGCCTTCGAAGTCCCGACAATTTCACACCTGTTTCCGCACAGTGTCAAGCGAGCGTATCGAGCCATCGCCGAGCCATTACCGACTGCGACTTCCGTTTGACCGATTTCCACAACGCACGATAGACTGGATGAGTTTGCCTGTACTTGCGGACCCGTTCTGGGGCCGCGCCGCGTTTCCGGTCATAAGCCGCAGCGGGAAAACAGCAAGCACAAGATTGTATTTGCCGAGCTGCGCTCGGCTTGGACAGCCGAGGGCGGCTGTCCCTACGCGGACGGGCGAGGGTGCCCGTCCCTACACGATCATAGAGGAGAGTTTATGTACGCGGTGATCCGCGCAGGTGGAAAGCAGTATCGGGTTGCTCCGGGCGACGTGATCCGGGTGGAAACACAAGAAGACAAGGACGGAAGGGTCGAGTTCGGCGACGTGCTGGCGGTTTCCGCCGAGGCGGGCAGCGTTGTGCCTGCGGGATCGGGGGCGCTGGTAACCGGCGAGGTGGTCGAACAGGGACGCGGCAACAAGATCCTGGTCTTCCACTACAAGCGCAAAAAGCAGTACAAGAAGCTGCGTGGACACAGGCAGGACTATACCGCGGTCCGCATCACCGAGATTGCTTTTGATGGTCAGTCGTTCAAAGCGCCCGAGCTTCCGAAAAAAGAGAAGAAGGTGAAACCGGCGCACGAGGGCGGCGAAGAAGTGAAGACTTCGAAGAGGCCGGGAAAAAAGGCGCCGAAGCACGCAGTGCACGCGCACGCGAAGAAATCGGCGCCGAGGAAAGCAGCGGCGAAGAAAAAAAAGAGGTAGCAGATCCTTCGCTTCGCTCAGGATGACAATTTAGTTGCGACGGCAAGGGATTGGAATTTACTGGCAACTGGCCACTCGGAACCGGGAACTGATTTTATGGCGCATAAAAAAGGACAAGGCACTTCACGAAACGGGCGCGACTCGAACGCGCAACGGCTTGGGTTTAAGGCTTTCGGCGGACAACTGGTGCCCGGCGGGACAATCATCGTCCGCCAGCGCGGCACGCGGGTGAAGCCCGGACTGAACGTTGGACGCGGCAAAGACGACACTCTCTTCGCCAAGATCACGGGGCGCATCAAGTTCATCGACAAGGGAACGATGGGGAAGTTTGTGATGGTCGAGCCCGAGGCGATCGAAGCGAAATAGTGTTGAACTTTAGCCCGCTGCGAAAGAACTGGGGCGCTAGCAGGGGGCCTTGCTTCGTATCAGAACATCGCTTCAGCGATGCCGTAGTTTCTCGAAATCAAATGCCCATTTAGGGGCTGCGGCGTTGGGCCTCGGCTTCGAGTCGAGGCTTTTTCGTTGCGCCTAAACTGCGGAGCTTTGCTCCGCTGGACGGGCGGGGTCGCCCGTCCCCACATGAGTTCGGGGACGCGCCATGTTCATTGATGAAGCCAAAATTCGAGTGAAGGCTGGGGATGGCGGCAACGGCTGCATGGCGTTCCGGCGAGAGAAATTTATTCCGCGGGGCGGCCCTTCGGGCGGCGACGGCGGCCGGGGCGGCGACATCTGGATGGAATCGAGCGAGCGCCACAATACGCTGGTGCATTTCCGTTTCAATCCCGAATACAAGGCCGAGCGCGGACGCCACGGCGAGGGCGCGAAAAAAACTGGCCGCGACGGGGAAGGGATTGTCCTGAAGGTGCCGGTGGGCACGATCGTTTACGACGAGGACACGGGCGAGAAAGTCTACGATTTTTCGCGCCCCGATGAACGCGTCGTGATCGCGCGCGGCGGACGCGGCGGACGCGGTAACGCGCAGTTTGCCACTTCGACCCACCAGGCGCCGCGCGAGCACGAAGAGGGACGCCCGGGCGAGGAACGCAACTTTCGCCTGGAGTTGAAGCTGCTCGCCGATGTTGGGCTGGTGGGATATCCGAATGTGGGCAAGTCGACGCTGATCTCGCGCATCTCGGCGGCGCGGCCGAAGGTGGCGGATTATCCGTTTACCACGCTTGAACCGAACCTGGGTGTGGTGCTGGCGGGCGAGAAGGGGAAAGAAGAGAGTTTTGTGGTCGCCGACATCCCGGGTTTGATCGAAGGAGCGCATAGCGGATCGGGTCTCGGCACACAATTCCTGCGACACATCGAGCGCACGCGTTTGCTGGTGCATATGGTGGATGTCTCCGACAGCAGCGGGCGGGCCGACGTGGTGAAGGATGTTGAGGTGATTCGGGGCGAGCTGGCGAGTTTCGGTGCGGATTTGGAGAAGAAGCCGACACTGATGGTCGCGTCCAAAATCGATGTGGCGAATACGGAGAAGCTCAAGAAACTGAAGCAGTGGGCGACGCGCAAGAAGCTGAAGCTTTATCCGATTTCCGCGGTTACCGGCGAGGGGATTGAGAAGCTGAAGTACGCGATGGCGGAGGGAGTCGAGAAGGTGCGTAAAGTGCCGGTTTCTGAGGAGACTCGGCTTTCGAAATCGAGCGCCTGATTGCGAGCGGGCAACTGCCGAGCTGCGGTCGGCTTGGACGGGCGAGGGCGCCCGTCCCCACACGAGCGGAGATGGGCGCTGCCCACACCGTGCTAGAATTTCCACAGCTTCTACCCCGGACCCTATTTTGATCGAACTTGCACCCTCGATACTCTCGGCGGATTTCGCCCACCTGGCGGACCAGGTAGAGCGGGCGACGGCGGGCGGCGGCAGCGTGATCCATGTTGACGTCATGGACGGGCATTTTGTGCCCAATCTGACGATCGGGCCGCCGGTGGTGAAATCCTTGCGCCGGGCAACTCGGCTTCCGCTGGACTGCCATCTGATGATAGCGAACCCCGACCAGTACATTGCGGATTTTGCGGAAGCGGGAGCGGACTGGATTTCGGTGCATCAGGAGGCCTGCCGGCATTTGAACCGGACGCTGAACCTGATCAAGAGCCATGAATGCCTGGCGGGAGTGGTGATTAATCCGGCGACGCCGGTGGAGACGCTCGGCGAAGTGCTCGACCTTGTGGATTATGTGCTGGTGATGAGCGTGAATCCCGGGTTTGGGGGGCAGAAATTTATCCCGGCAACGCTGCACAAAATGAGGAAGTTGGCAGAGATTCGCGCGGCGCAGGGATACCAATACCGCATCGAAGTAGATGGCGGCGTTGGGATGGACACAGTGGCGGAAGTGGTGCGCGCCGGGGCGGAGATTCTGGTGGCGGGGAATGCGGTGTTCGGCAAAGGCGATGCAAAGGTGAACGCGCAGGCGCTGCTGGAAGCGGCGCGCAGCGCGAGTTTGCAGCGAGTGTGAAATGGCTACTAGCTGCTAGCTTCTAGCTTCTGGCAAACACACTGGCAAGCCAGGTTTTGATTGCTAGTGGCCAGAAGCCAGTAGCTAGCAGCCGTCGTGATGGGTTCTGAGGTCTTCTATGCGTCGAAATTCTATTTTCGTACTTCTCGCGTTGCTGCTGGCGTTGACGGTGGCATGCACCAACAAGAAAGCAGTGAATCCTTTGGTCAACGTCGGGTCGAAACAGCCCGACAAAGTGCTGTTTGACCGGGCCATGGACGCCATGAAACACAACCACTTCGACGTGGCGCGGATGACGCTACAGACGCTGATCAATACATATCCGGATTCGGAGTTTATCGCTCGGGCCAAGCTGGCGGTGGCGGATTCGTGGTACGCGGAGGGCGGCACGACGGCGATGCAGCAGGCCGAGATCGAATACAAGGATTTCCGCACGTTCTTTCCCAATATGCCGGAGGCGGCCGAGGCGCAGCTGAAGGTGGCGAACATCCATTATCAGGAGATGGAAAAGCCGGACCGTGATTACACGCACGCAATGCGGGCGGAGGAGGAATACCGGGCGCTGATCCTGGAGTATCCGGACAGCAAACTGGTGCCGCTGGCAAAACAGCGGTTGCGGGAAGTGCAGGAAGTGCTGGCGGACCGGGAGTTCGCGATCGGGCGGTTCTATTATCTGCGGCTGGCGTATCCGGCGGCGATTGCGCGGCTGAAAACGCTGGTGGACCGCTATCCGCTATATAGCGGCGCGGACGAGGCGCTGTATTTACTGGGGCAATCGTACGAAGGCGAGATCAATGCGGTCCGGAAGAATCCGCGCTTGAACGAAGTGGCCAAGACCAGGATGATCGAGGACCTGACGAAGGATGCGGCGGAGGCGTACGGGAGGATCATCAAGCGGTATCCGGCAATGGACCGGGCGGTGGATGCCAAGTCGCGGCTGGAGGCGCTGCATCAACCGGTGCCGCGACCGACGCGAGCGGCGCTCGATAATAGCAAGAAGGAAGAGGCGAGCCGACAACAAACGGGCATGCTGTCGAAGGGGCTGGGGAACTTCGAGAAGTTTCCCGACGTGTCCAGGGCCGCACGCGTGGGCGAGCCGACGATGGTGGATCCGGAGCCGGTGGCAGCAACGGGCGTGGTGAAAGAGCTGACCAATTCGTTGGGCGGCGGGGACAGCAAGCTGAAGGTGGAGACTGTAAACGGGGCTGTGCCGCCGAACCAGGAGGCGCCGCGTTCGGCTGCTCCAGCCGCAGCGGCCGTCCCGGCGGCATCGACCCCGTTTGCGGCAGCCGAGTTGAAGCCAAATGTGGCGGATCTGAATGAACTGAAGCCGAACGTTGAGCCCGATGCGAGCGCGCTTCCCCCATTGCAGCAGAGTAATCAAATGGATAACAATGGTGGAGCAACGAGCGCCGTCGCTTCGAGTGCGACGGCGAGAACCGAAGAGATGGCGGATATTTCTTCGAGCAAAAAGAAAAAAAAGAAGGGATTGAAGAAGCTAAACCCGTTCTAGGGATGGCAGAGGTTCGAGGTCAGATAGAAGTGGTTCAAGCTGCGGGCGCTGCCAGGCGCCTGAGTCCATCGCGAGGTAGCCCAGACAGTTTGAGGTTACCAATGGCATGACGAACCAGAAACTCCCCAACAGACTAGGAACGGTCGTAACCTGTTATCCGTGCGGGAATCGTTGACTTAGGTTGGGGGACAAGGTAGTTTCGCGTTATCTCTCCTTTTTTTGCGAAGGACGACGCTTGGCGCGGAAAATACTGCTTGCCGATGATAGTGTGACAGCCCAGAACATGGGGCGAAAAATCCTGGCTGATGCCGGGTATGACGTGGTCACGGTCAATAACGGATCTGCCGCCCTGAAGAAAATCACCGAAATCAAGCCCGATTTGATCGTGCTCGATGTGTACATGCCTGGGTACAGCGGGCTGGAAGTCTGCCAGCGGCTGAAGGATTCGGCCGAGACGGCGCACATTCCCGTGCTGCTGACGGTGGGCAAGCTGGAACCTTTCAAGGCGGATGAAGCGCGCCGGGTCAAGGCCGACGCTCACATCGTGAAGCCATTTGAAGCCAGCGAGTTGCTGACTGCGATCACGCGACTCGAAGACCACATGGTGCCGCAGCCATCCGAGGGCGAGCGCTTTAGCGCGTCGGTTCCGGGCATGGAGAGGTTCGGCGGCGAGGGAAGCGGCAGGAGAACGGAAAGAAACACGGAGGCCGATGGCGGATGGAAGAGCCGGCTGGGTTTTCCTTCGAAGAACAAGAAAAAAGAGGAACCAGAACCAGAAGATGTCACGGCGGGAGCGACCTTCCGGGATTTCCGGAAGGGGAAGGGAAAGACTGCCGCGAGCGCGGCGTTCACGGTGAAGGCGGCGCCGCCGCCGGGACAGGAGCCAGGGCTGGTCCCGGATATTCCGCGCGACATCACCACGGAAGAGTTGGACGCACTCAGTGCGTTGGCTGCAAAACTCGATGGACCGATTCCGGCGGCTGAGGATATTGCGCCGCTGGCGGAAAAGATGGGCCCGGTTGAAGCTCCAGCGCCAGCCGTTGCCGCGGCAGAGACTGCAATGGAGGTTCCTGCTACTGCGCCGGAATCGACGAAAGAAGTTGAAACTGCGGCGCCGGTCGTTGCGCCCGCGGAGGCAGGCGTTGAGGTCCGGGCGTCAGCCGTCGAAGGAAAGAGTGAAGTCGAAATTCCGGTCGAGCACTTGGAGCCGGCGAGCGAGGGCGCTGCGGTAGTTGCCGATCCGGCTGCGGTCGAGATACATCAGCAAGAAACCCTTCGTCCAGAAACCCAGCATTCTGAAAGCCCGGATCCCGAAACGGCGGCTGGGGTGGCCGTGCTCGCAGTGAATACTGCCGACCTTGTGCAGGAACCCGCGCCCGTGGACAGAACCGACGAGCCGATGTTCGCTTGGGCTGCGAGCACGATGGGGCAGGCCGGGGAAGAAAAGGCGTCAGAAGACAAAGCCGAACAAAGGATTGAAGCGAACCCGGCCGAAGCCGTCGCCCATAGCGAGACGGCCGGGGCGACCACGCTGGCGGAAACAGATGATGCGACGGGTCTGGAACCCAAGCCCGAAGAATCGAAGGCCGAAGAGTCAAAGCCCCAGGAGTTGAACGCCGAAGAGCTGAAGGCGGAGAAGATTGAGCCACCGCTCCCGGTTGCGGCGAGCGTGCCAGAGACGGCGGGGGCGGAAGAGCCGGTGCCGAGCGATGAGGAACTGGCCGAAGCGTTGCGCTTGCTGACACCCGCTACTGGTCACGCGGATGTCTCGACGGCTCCGTCGCACGGAACCCTGGTGGCGGCCGGCCAGTTGCTGGCGGAAGAAGCGGCACGCAATGCGGCATCCGCTCCGAGGTGGGTAGCCGAGCCAACGGAGTTGAGTCCGGAGGAAGCGGTGATTTCGCTGGAAGCGGAAATGTTCCGCACCTTCGCTCCAATGCCCGCCGCAGCGCCCGCCGGTGAAATTGAACCGGTACGGATGAGCAGAGTTTCGGCGATTGCGGCCGCGGTGGAGAACAGACTGGCGGAAACAGAGATGGCAGCCAGCGCGGATGCTGTGGCAGAGCAAGGGGTGGAGCATTGTCCGTCTGAGCATGGTTTAGAGACCACGGAAGCAGAACCATCGGCCGTGGAAGCGCCGGCAGCGGTTTCGAACGCTGCGAGTCCTTTGGTGGATGGGATCGCACCAGAGAGCATCGCACCAGAGATCGCACAGGCGAAGGTCGAAGCGGAGCAGAAGGATTCTCCGGCGGAAGTTGCCGCGGAGGCACCTGCGGAAGAAGTCGCGACCTTCGCGGATGCGGTGGGTAAGGACGAAATCGAGGTTACGGCAGAAGAGAATAGGGAGCCCGTCAGCGGGACGACGACTGCGGTGGCGACGGCGGAAGAGAATCAGGATTCGAGTTCAGAGGTTGGGGGTCGGGAAGCCATGGGCAAGGCCGTGAAAGCGAAATCGGGGAAATCGAAGTGGCATCAGATCCGCACCGCGCCGCCCAGCGAAGCCGCGAACAGTGACGTGGTGGAAGCGGCGAAACATGCCGAAGACGCGGCCGAAGAGGCTCCGAAGGCCATGGCAGCGGCGGCGGCAAAAGGTTCTGCGACTTCGTCTACGGCGGCAGCGGCAACGGATGCCAGCACGATTGCCAGCATCGTGGACAGCATAATGGCCGATCTTCGCCCGAAGATTGTGGAAGAGATTACAAAGAAGCTGGCGGGGAAGTAAGGCAGCCGTCAGCCGTCAGTCTTCAGCTCATGCCGGCTCGCCCACCAATAATTGTACGTACAATGTTTCACGTGGAACATTTTGTGCAGGTGTAATTGTACGTACGTATAAAGGATGTACATTTCAAGGGCAGTTGGAGCGAGGCTCCGGCGTACAAAAAGCTGTGAATCTCCTCAAGAGAGGAATGACGGACCTGCGGCGCTGACTCCAGCAGTTGCTACATCCCTCGGAAAATATGCTACGCTAATCGCTGCTTTCTTGGACTAAAAGGGTGTTTCATGGCAGACCTCAGCCGTATCGGAGTGTCGATAGATTCAGAACTGCTGCATCGGTTTGATTCGTTCATAGCGGACAAGGGCTACGATAACCGCTCGGAGGCATTTCGCGATTTGATTCGTGACCGGCTGGTAGGCTCGGCAGTGATCCCTTCCAATGCGCTTGTCGTGGGCACGGTCACCCTCATCTACGATCATCACACTCGCCTACTGCCGGAGAAGCTTACCGATCTCCAACACGAGAATCACGCAATCGTCATTTCCACCTTGCATGCGCATCTCGACCATGAGAGTTGCCTGGAAGTAGTGGTACTTCGTGGCAAGTCCAGAGACGTCCAAAAGCTAGCGGACCGGCTCATCAGCACAAAAGGGGTGCAGCATGGGCGCCTGGTTATGAGTTCTCCAGAGACCGTCTCGCACCATCCCCCACCACACCGCTGACGCAACTCGCGGGAAACCCTAGCAGGCTGCGGAAAAACTCGTTCCCGCGCAAAAAGTGTGGCCTCAGCGGCTAAAGCCGTCGATGAAAATAGGCCAGTTATCGCAGCGGTAAACCGCTCCACCCCATCACGCCAAAAGCGGGCGTGCTGGGGGCCCCGGCGCTGCGCCACCCAAAATCAAGTGCAACGCGACTTTTTCCGCATGCTGCTAGAGCGAGCCGGGGGAAGGTCCGGTGCGCGACCTAAGAAAATGTTCCGAATAAACGTCGATCCCCTTTATAAATCCGTACTGTCTGTGGCACGATTGCAATAATCGTGTTATAAGGTAGGGTCACGTAGGGTAGCACGAACAGAGATAACGTAACATGCCTAAGATCCCTTGCGGGCAGCACGAAAACGCGAGACGGGGTATGTCCAGGGCACGAGCTCCAGTCTTGTTCTTGATGCTTATCCTCTGGTTGTCTCTTCCTGCGCTCGCGCAAGAGATCGTTCTGAAAGGCCGCGTCACCGACCCTCAAGGGAACAATTTGCCGCAGGCATCTGTACAACTGGTCGACCATGGCCGAGTTTTGGGACAAGCGATTACTGGGGCTGACGGACTGTTTCAAATAAAGCTGTCCTCTGCGGGACAATTCGTCGTCAAGGTTGAGGCGTCCGGGTTTCGCCCGGTCGAACAGCCCATCAGCGTTGCCTTGAGCGGGAATTCGGAAATCACGGTGAAAATGGCCCACCTCTCGACCCGGTCTGAGAGTGTTTCGGTTACCGCCGATGTGACCGCCGTGGACGTGGAGTCGCCCGACGCGGCCATGAAGGTCTATGCCTCCGAGGATTTGCTGGACGCCAACCCCGGCCGGCCGGGAGCGCCCATCTCGATTCCCGGCTATCCCATTGAGACCGCATCCAGCGGCATCAAAGCGCCGCAGTATTTTGCGCCCGGCGTGGCTGGCGATCACGGCGAGCCGATTGCCATGTTCATTCAGGTGGGCAGTTACCTGGTGCCCAACAATCTCTCGGCCAACGCTCACGGCAACGGTTACACCGATCCCAACATTTTTATCGCCGACGTCATCGAAAGCGTGCAGGTCGACGGCGGCGCCTTCAACGTGCGCGAGGGCAATCACGCGCTGAACTTAGCGGCGATCTATGGGCTGCGCTCGCATCTGGATCCGTTCCTGACCTTCATCGGCGACTACCGCGACGCCACGGTGACGGCCGGCATGAGCCCCTCGAAGAACTCCTGGGTTGCCATGGAAGGCTCCTACGGCAACGGCTTCATGGACCGGCTGGAGCACCGCAAGCAGTTCAAGCTGAATGGCGGGCAGGTCTGGCACGCCGGCGATCATACGGTCACGCTCTTCGGCATCGCCTACTACGGCGTCGGCCACGTGGCGGGATTGAGTCCCATTTACAGCTTCAACTCCACGGATGCCGCCACGGGATTTGTGCAGTACCCCGACACCATCGACCCGCGGCAGAAGGACCAGACGCACACTGCGCTCCTGGCCCTGAATGATGTTTGGAAGCTGGGCGATCACCAGGAGCTGCAACTCTCCGGCTTCTTCCGCACCTACAATCTCTCGCTCTTTTCCGACTTCGGCGTGGGGCTGATCCGGCAGAGCGAGTTCCGCACCGTAACCGGCGGCAGTACGGCGTATGTCAATCACATCTCGAACAACTTCACGGTGCTGGCGGGGCTGGACTATGAGCGCGAAGCGCCGCGGCGCGACGACCTTGACCACTACGATTTCTTCGATCCTGCCAATCCCAACACCTACGGGCCGTTCACCAAGATCATTGGCGCCAACGTGACCATCGCTCCCATTACGCCCTACATCGCCGGCCAGGGCGACGTGGGCAAGCATCTGCGTTACTACCTCGGCTGGCGGCAGGATGAAGTCGGGATCAACCAGCAAAATCTGATCACGCCGGCAGATTCCTGGAGCAAGTGGGTGGGAGTGCAAAACCCCAAGGCGACGGTCACGTGGCTGCCCGGCGAGGCTCGCTACGCGCCCACGATCTCAGCCAGCTTCGGCAAGTCGTTCTTCACCGAAGATCCGCGGCCGGGAAATGACTACCGCGGCCCGGGCTCGACGCTGCCCGTGGAGCGGGCGCGCTCGTATCAGTTGGTGGTGAGCAAGACTTTCCATCGGACTGACGCCAAGCTGACTCTGGGCCATGAGACGCAGAACGCCGAGTATGGCAAGATCGACTCCGACCAGGGATTGCAGTTCCCCCTGGGCCCTGGGCGTATTCGCTACTTGGCGGCCACGGTGCGCCAGATTTTCGCCAACGGCTCGCTGCAGGCCACCTTCGAGCAAGCCGACGCGCGACTCCTCAATACCAACTATCCGGGCCCCCCTCAACCGGGAGACCCGTTCTCCGTTATTCCCGAAGCGCCGCGGCTCATCGGCGACATTGTGGGAACCTATCGCAAGCTGCCCTTCCGTCTGGAGACCAAGGCCGAGTTCGAGTACGTGGGCAGGAAAGTGGTGGGCACTGGCTGCGATGAGGCCGCCTACTATGCGGACGGTGGCGGGACCCTCGGTACAGCCAACCCGGCTCTCAGCGAGTACTGCAACGGCGTGCCCAACAAGGAGTTCCGCGTAGCCCTGGCGCGGCCCTTCCTGAACAACCGTCTTAGCATCGGCCTGAATGCGATGTGGGCCAGAGGCTATACGGGGCAGACCGAGGAGAACTTCGCCTGCGCCACCTTCCCGAGCAACGATTGTCCCGCACAGCTCCCTAACGGCACCTGGACCATAACGACAGTACCCGGAGTACCCGGGCTGGAACAGTATACGACTGTCTATGTTCCCGGAGGCAGAGGCGTGAACTCCTACATTAACAACTTGGTCCCTGCCAACCAGGTCCAGGAGGTGGTGGGTGTGCGAATTCCGTCGTACGCGAGCTTGAACCTCACCTACCGGTTTGGACGCTAGCCCTGCGCAGAGGCTACGAATGACCAAAAGCCGTACGAGGAGGGGAAGTAGATGCTCGGTAGTGGTGCAGTTTGAAAACTTAGCGAGGCAAGTTGGAATTGCCGGCAGCAAAAAAGCAGGTCCTTCGCTTCGCTCAGGATGACAATGGTTTGGGACTATCCAAACTGAGACACTCCTAGATGCTCGCACGGTTTGACCCTTCTTTTCTTGCGCCTGTAAGATCAATGATTCTCTCCTTCCGCCGGGAAATCTGCCGAGCTTTGCTTGGCTTGGACGGCCGGGACGGGGCGGAGCCCCGTCACCACACGATCAGGAACACGATGCCGCACGAATTGCCGAAAGCTTACGAACCGGGCGCGATTGAAACGCGCTGGGCTGAGTATTGGGTCCGGGAAAAACTGTTTCACGTGGAGACTCCGGCGCCTGGAGATTCGCGTCCGGTGTTTACGCTGCTCTTGCCGCCTCCGAATGTGACGGGGCGGCTGCACATGGGGCACATGCTCAACCAGACGCAGATGGATATTCTCGTGCGCTGGCATCGCATGCGCGGGTTTATCACGCTGTGGCTGCCGGGCACGGATCATGCCGGCATCGCTACGCAGATGATGGTCGAGCGCCAGCTGGCCAGCGAAGGCAAGAAGCGGCGCGACCTGGGGCGCGAGAAGTTCATCGAGCGGGTGTGGGAATGGAAGCGGCATTATGGCGGCGCGATCCTTGACCAGATGAAGCGGCTGGGCGCTTCGGTGGATTGGGGCCGCGAATACTTCACCATGGACGAGAACCTTTCCCGCGCGGTGCGAGAGGTGTTCGTCCGGCTGTACGAAGAGGGATTGATTTATCGCGGGAAATACATCGTGAACTGGTGTCCGCGATGCGAGACGGCGATTTCGGATCTCGAGGTGAAGCACGAAGACGTGGCGGGGAAGCTTTGGGAGATCCGGTATCCCGTGATCGGGACGAACGAATTTATCACCGTTGCGACGACGCGTCCGGAGACTATGTTGGGGGACACGGCGGTTGCGGTGAATGCGGCCGATGAGCGTTACACGCACCTGCACGGGAAGAAAGTGCTGCTGCCGCTGATGAAGCGGGAGATTCCCATCATCCTTGATGAGATTGCTAAGCCGGAATTTGGCACGGGCGCGGTAAAGATTACTCCGGCGCATGATCCGAATGATTTTGAGGCGGGGAAGCGGCACGGCTTGCCGCAGATCGACGTGATGGATCTGCACGCGCGCATGAATGAGAATGCGGGGCCTTATAAGGGGCTGGATCGTTACGAGGCGCGCACGGCGGTGCTGGCGGATTTGAAGGAACAGGGCTTCCTGGTCGCCGAGAAGGATTACACGGTGCCGCTGGGGAGGTGCGACCGGTGCGGCACGGTGGTGGAACCGCGGCTGTCGGAGCAGTGGTTCGTGAAGATTGCGCCGCTGGCGAAGAAGGCGATCGCGGCGGTGGAATCGGGCGAGATCACGATCACTCCGGAGAACTACAAGCAGATTTATTTGAACTGGATGTACAACATCCACGACTGGTGCGTCTCGCGGCAGTTGTGGTGGGGACATCGGATTCCGGCGTGGACCTGCGGCAGTTGCGGGGAGGTGACGGTGGCGCGGGATACGCCGGCGCAATGCCCGAAATGCGGCGGCGCGAAGCTGGAACAGATCACGGACGTGCTCGACACCTGGTTCTCATCGGGCCTGCTGCCGTTCACTACGCTGGGCTGGCCGGAGAAGACGCGCGATGCGCAGGTTTTCTATCCGACGACGCTGCTGATTACGGCTTACGAGATTTTGTTCTTCTGGGTGGCGCGCATGATCATGTTTGGCTGCCACTTCATGGAGGGGCATGAGCAGGATGCGGCGATCAAGAAGGCGAGCGGCTGGGCGGAGAAGAAGAACGACAGCGTGCCGTTTCGCAATGTCTATATTCATGCGCTGGTACGCGATGCCGAGCGGCAGAAGATGTCTAAGACGAAAGGGAACGTGATTGATCCGCTGGAGATTATCGACCGGTTTGGGACGGACGCTACGCGGTTCACGCTGGCGGCGATGGCGGCTCCGGGGACGGATATTGCATTCAGCGAGAGCCGCACGGCAGGCTATCGGAATTTTGCCAACAAGATATGGAACGCGGCGCGGTTTATGTTCCTGAATGTGGACCGGATTGACGCGGGCCTGCGGCCCGGGGACGGGCGGGGCGCCCGTCTCTCCACCAGCGTGGGGGCGGGTCTCCGACCCGCCCTGGACGGGGCAGAGCCCCGTCTCCACATGGGCTCGGGTGTTGCCGGTTTTCTTGTGCAGACGCTTGAAGATCGGTGGATTCTTTCGCGCTTCAATCGGGCTACTCGGGACGTGAATGAGGCGATCGAGACTTACCGGTTTCATGAAGCGGCGAACCGGATCTACGATTTTTTTTGGGGCGAGTTTTGCGATTGGTACATTGAGCTGATCAAGCCTCGCCTGGCAGAGAGTGCCGACGCCGAGACGGCGCGGGCGGCGTGTGCGAATCTGATGAATCTGTTCGAGGCTTCGCTGCGGCTGCTCCATCCCGTGATGCCGTTCATCACGGAGGAAATCTGGCATGCGATGTACGACGGCAAGCCTCCGCTGAAATCGATTGCGCTGGCGGCTTATCCGGCGGCTGATGAGAAGCAGATTGATCTGGGCGCGGAAACGGAGATGGCCATTCTGCAGGACCTGATCGTCTGCGTGCGCAATCTGCGCGCGGAATTGAAAGTCGAGCCCAAGGTCAAAGTGCCAATCGAGGTGTTTGCCCACGAGCCGGGGATTCGCGCGATGCTCGAAAAGAATCTTGGCGCGGTTCTGCTCGATCGTCCGGCGAACGTGGAGAAGGTCACGTTCGTGGAAAGCTCGCTGGCGAATTTGCCGGGCGCGCGCAGCACGTCGCGCTTCGACGTGCATGCGATATACGAAAAAAAGATTGACGTTGCAGCTGAGCGCGAACGCTTGACGAAAGAACTGGAAAAGATCGAGAAAGAGCAGATCAACGGGCAGCGGCAGCTTTCCAACGAGCAGTTTCTGGCAAAAGCTCCGGCGAAGGTGGTGGAGGGGCTTAAGGCGCGAGCGGAAGAACTGAGAGTGCTGCGGGAGAAGACGCTGGGGAAGTTGAAAGAAATCAGTGGATAGTGGTCAGTGGCCAGCAAAGGCAACAATGCTTCCACATCGACCTATCCGCCACTGCCCACTGACCACCGACCACTGTTTTTATGGACTGGAATTCACGACGCATTACCGCGATTCTTGAGAACGCGCTGAATGAAGATCGGGCGACGCGCGACGCCACCAGCTACGCCTGCATCGATCCCAACCAGCGCGCTTCGGCGACGATTATCGCCAAGCAGGAGTGCATTCTCGCCGGGCTGGGATGTGTGCCGCGGATTCTTGACGTCTATGCGGCGCTGGACGGGGCGGTCACTTCCCATTACGAGGTGACTAGCCATCCTTCGATTTTTGATGGGATCCGCGTGCACCCGGGGCAGCAGATCGCGGTGATCCGGCATAACGCGCGGGTGATTCTGTCGTGCGAAAGGGTGATCCTGAATTTTCTGCAACGCATG
>Ga0181536_10003457_pt1 | contig 17184 bp, 11 predicted proteins | sample PEATcosm2014_Bin_41_FD_121105 | JGI IMG/M metagenome (GOLD analysis project Ga0181536, IMG submission 121105) | Peatland microbial communities from MTU Mesocosm Facility, Houghton, MI, USA - PEATcosm2014_Bin17_60_metaG | ecosystem: Environmental > Terrestrial > Soil > Wetlands > Peat | place... | reverse complement strand
TGCACTGTCTCCAGCATCGCGGCCGTGCCGCTGTTGGGATCGACCGCTCCATACACCCAGGCATCGCGATGATTGCCAGCCACTACCCACTCATCGGGTGACGACGCTCCTCGAATTTTGCCGATGACGTCCCAAATGGTGCGGAATTGATAGTCCTGTTTCAGGTGCATTTTGACTTTCGCGGGGCCCGGACCAACGTGGTACGTAAACGGCAATGCTCCCTGCCATTCGCGCGGCGAGAGCGGGCCGCCCAGATGCTCGAGAATCGGCGAAGCATCGGCGTAGGAAAGCGGCGTTACTGGAATTTTCGGCAACTGCTCGGACTCGGCGGGAGAGATGCGCTTCGAATCCGGCAGCGTAGGAGTCGACGCCACTCCCGGTGTGGTCGGGTCTCCGGGAAACTGGAACATAAATCCTACCGATCCCCGCTGCACGCCGCTCGCCGGACGCCACGGCCCTTTCGGATAGGCGTCGCCGCGGTAATAGCCGTCGTCTTTCGGGTCGGAATAAACGATGACTCCGGCCGCGCCGCGTTCCTGCGCCACGAACTCTTTCACGCCACGGAAATTCTCACCGTAACGGACGATAACGATTTTGCCGCGCACATCGACGTTCATCTGCTTCAGCCTGTCAAAGTCGGCGGGTGAGCCGTAGTTCGCATAGACAACTTCCGCCTCGGCATCGCCCGAGGGCGACATTCCGCTGTAAGGGGTCACAACGCGCGGATCGTCTTGATAGGGATCGCCGTCAACGTGCTCGCGGCGGGGGCCATGCATCTCCACTCCGGCCGGTTCAGTCATGTCCACCCGGATCTCCGCCGGATAGTTGAGCCACACTCTGTATTCGACAATTTCGGTGTCGAGTCCTGCCTCGCGAAACTTCTTCGCCACGTATTCGGCGGTCGCTTTGTCCTCCGGAGATCCGGCAATGTGCGGCGCTTGCGTCAGAATGCGCAGGTGCTCTTCGGCCAGCTTGGGATCGGGCACAGCCATGAATTTCTTTTCTACGTCGCGCTCGCCGGCAACATCGCGGAACCCGCTTATGGCATAGCTGCCCGGTCGGTCTTTCTCTTGGCCAGCTTGATCCTTGGCGGGTTGATTGTTGGCGGCCTGGTCAAACGCCTGCAGGTTAGAACCAATCAGCAGGAAGAACAGAAATGCACCCGAGAGAAGTTTCATGAAGCTCCTTGTAATGACGCTCCTGGGAAGCTGAAAAACGCCGACACAAGATCCAGTCGCAAGAGCCAGACACAAGAGAAAGATTGTACCGTGCGGAGCGTGCTGCCGTTGGGACGGGTTACACTAAACAGGCATGAGCAAGTCGCCAACGGCTCGGTTTTCCGATCGGGTGGAGAACTACGTCCGCTATCGCCCAGGATATCCACCGGAAGTTCTGGACCTTCTTCGCACCGAATGCGGGCTGCGATCGAATCACATCGTCGCTGACATCGCTTCCGGCACGGGCCTGTTTACCCGCCTTCTCCTCGAAAACGGGAATTCCGTGTTTGCCGTCGAACCCAACACGGAGATGCGCGAAATGGGCGCCCATGAGCTCGAATCCTATTCCCGTCTCGTTTCCATTGCAGGAACGGCGGAGGAGACGACACTGCGCTCCGCTGCCGCAGATTTCATCACCGCGGCTCAGGCAGCGCACTGGTTCGACCTGCCTCGCGCCCGCGCTGAATTCGCCCGCATCTTGAAGCCGGAAGGATGGTGCGTGCTGATATGGAACGAGCGCCGCACCGCAAGCACGCCTTTCCTCCGTGACTACGAGCAACTCCTGCTGGCCTACGGCATCGACTATAAGGAAGTGCGCCACGAACGCACGACCGCTATTATCCATGAATTTTTCGCGCCCGCTCCGCACCGGGAGAGGGTGTTTGACCTGCGCCAGCGCTTCGACTACGAAGGCACGGCGGGACGACTCTTGTCTTCCTCGTATGCGCCGCTTGAGGATCATCCCAGCCACGCGCCAATGATGCAGGAATTGCAGCGGATTTTTCGCGCCCATGCTCAGGATAACGTGGTTGAATTCGAATACTACACACGCGTGTTTTACGGGCATTTGTAATTTGCGATTTGTAATTCAAGGGCATTGGGTTTGAGATTACCGATTACAAATTACGAATTGCAAATTGCCGATTCCTATGTCTGAACCCAAGTCGTTCCACATGTCTCCCGAGGAGTTCCGCCGCCATGGCCACGCGGTCGTGGACTGGATCACCGACTACCATTCCCGCATCGAAAGCTTCCCGGTTCTGTCGCGCGCGCAGCCGGGAGAAATTCGTTCGCGGCTGCCACCAAGCGCGCCCGAGCGTGGCGAAAGCTTCGACCAGATTCTGGGCGACATCGAGCGCATTATTCTTCCGGGCATCACGCACTGGCAGTCGCCCAACTTCTATGCCTACTTTCCGGCGAACGCCTCGGGGCCGGGCATTCTTGGCGATCTGCTTTCTTCCGGGCTGGGCGTGCAAGGCATGCTCTGGTCCACTAGTCCGGCGTGCACGGAACTTGAAACGCATGTGCTTGATTGGCTGGTCCCCATGCTGGGACTGCCGGCGAAATTTCTTTCCACTAGTAGCGGAGGTGGTGTGATTCAGGACACCGCGTCCAGCTCGTCGCTTGCCGCCCTGCTGGCCGCGCGCGAGCGTGCAACCCAGTTCGCCAGCAATCGCAAAGGCTGCGACGGACGGCTGACGGCCTACTGCTCCACCCAAACGCATTCGTCGATCGAAAAGGCGATCAAGATAGCAGGCATGGGTTCGGACAACCTGCGCCAGATCGAAGTGGACAAGAACTTTGCCATGCGCCCTGACGCGCTGGCCCACCACGTCGAGCGAGACATAAAGGGCGGCCTGATTCCCTGCTTCGTCTGCGCAACGGTGGGCACGACGTCTTCGAACGCGATCGATCCCATCCGCGAAATTGCGGGCGTTTGCCGCGAACATAATCTCTGGCTGCACGTGGATTCCGCCATGAGCGGCACGGCCGCGCTCTGCCCGGAGTTCCGCTTCATTCACGATGGCGTGGAATTCGCCGACAGCTATTGCTTTAACCCGCACAAATGGATGTTCACCAACTTCGATTGCAACGTCTTTTATGTTGCCGACCGGAAGCACTTGATCCAAACGCTCTCCGTGCTGCCGGAGTACCTGCGCAACCAGGCAACGGAATCCGGCGTGGTCATTGATTATCGCGACTGGCACATCCAGCTGGGACGCCGTTTTCGCTCACTCAAGCTTTGGTTTGTGATCCGCTACTACGGGATTGAAGGCCTGCAGCACCACATTCGCGAGCACGTACGATTGGCCCAGCAATTTGCCGCCTGGGTGCACGACGATTTGCGCTTTGAGCTCGCGGCACCTGCCCAGCTCAATCTCGTCTGCTTTCGGTTGCGCGCGGGGGATCGGGCCAATCAACTTCTGATGGACCGGCTGAATGGCAGCGGCGATCTTTACCTTACTCATACCAAGCTCGATGGCAAGCTGACACTTCGGTTCTGCGTCGGCCAAACCAACACTCAGGCTCGCCATGTGGAGCGCGCTTGGCAGCGCATCCAGCAAGAGACTGGAAAGCTCGGAAATTCCTGATGCCTTGTCCGATAAGATAAGCGCTATGCCACGGGAAATTTCAGCGGGCGGCGTCGTGCTTCGGCAGATTTCTCGAGTCTGGCATGTCGCCCTGATTGAGCCACAGAAAAATGAGCCGCAGAAGAAAAGTCCCAAACCGGCGAAGACGCCGCGTAAGCGCACCCGCGCCGTGTTAACCCTCCCCAAAGGCCTGGTTGATCCCGGTGAGAAACCGCAAGACGCAGCCGTACGAGAAGTGCTGGAAGAAACCGGCCTCGTGGCCGAGCCGGTCACCAAACTTTCCGATAACAAGTATGTCTACGTCCGTAGCTGGGGCGATGGCAAACGCGTTTTTAAAATTGTGAGCTTCTACCTGATGCGCTATGTCTCCGGAGAAATCGACAACCTCGCGTCCGACATGCGGATCGAAGTGAAGCAAGCTCGCTGGGTGCCCCTCAACGACGCGACCAAACAACTTGCGTACAGCAACGAGCGCAAGGTGTTGCGCCAGGCGCAAGACTACCTGGAAAGAGGAGCGGGCCTCGCTTCTAAGGAGATGCCTACGTAGGGACAGCTCGCAGTACTTGATCAATGGCCTTCTTTTCCTCCGCCGTTAACCGCCGCGCCGAGCCTTTCTTCAGATCGCCTAGTTCGAGCGGTTCGATCGACACTCTTACTAGACGCAACACTTGGACATCGAGCGCTTCGAACAGACGTCGAATTTGCCGGTTCTTGCCTTCGTCGAGAATAATCTCCAGCCAGCTATTCCTATCGCCGTGCCGCAGAAGCCGCGCCCCCTTGGCGCATGTGTTCGCTGTGTTGGCCGTCCACCGAGCACGCAACCGCGTATCCGCGAGTGATTCTCGCTAGTAGGCCGGCATCCGCCACGCAGTCTACCTGCACGTGATATCTCTTATCGAGATGACTGCTTGGATCGGTGATCTTGGCCGCCCACTCCGAATCATTGGTCAATAGCAGCAGCCCTTCGCTCGCCTTATCCAACCGGCCAACGGGACCGACCCACGGCAATCCCGGCTCCAGCAGATCGTAAACCGTCTTGCGTCCCTTCTCATCGGACGCAGTGGTCACCACGCCGCGCGGTTTATTCATGACGAGGTAGATGGCCGGCGTCTTGGCGAACGGGGAACCGTCGACCTCAATCCGGTCGCCTATGCGACCGTCGGGCACTCGCATCGGGCTTTCCGGATTTCGGACGATCCGCCCATTCAGCGTGACACGTCCTGCCCGAATCAAGACACTCGCCTGCGATCGCGAGCAATAACCCATTTTTGAAAGCGCTCGCGCCAAGCCAATTCGTTTCTGCGTCGTCACGCCCCTAATGCTAAATGGAGTTTGGGCGCGGCCATTATCTTTGACGCGCGTTAAGCTTGTCGAGGGCGCGCTTCAACTCTTCAAGCTTCTGTCCCGCCTCTCCGAGCTTGCCTTCCGCGGTCAGGCGCTGGTAGTCGGCAAGGTCTTTGGCGGCTTCCGCGATGAGCGCGTTGAGATCCGCTGCGGGTTGGGGCGACGCGGCCGATGCCGGCGCGCCTCGCACCGCCTCGGCGGGAACCGCTGCGGCGTTCGGCGTCGGGGCACTCGTCGTTGGTGCGCTCAGAGACGAGACCCCTCCGCCAAAAAGGGCCGCCATGGCCGACTCGAACGTCGGTCCGTAGGCCAGCCGATCTTGCAGCGCGAGCACGACCAGACGCAACTCCGGCATCGGACTCCGCTCGGCCTGCAAGTAAATCGGCTCCGCGTATAACAGCGCGCGGCCGGTCGGAATCACCAGCAGGGCGCCGCGCCGGACGTGCGAGCCTTGCTGATTCCATAGCGTCAATTGTCCGGAGAGCTGCGCGTTCTGATCGATTCGCGCCTCGATTTGTAGCGGGCCGTCGACTAGTTTGGTTTTGGGAAAGTTGTAGACAACCGAGGTACCATATTTTGCGCCGTCGCTGCGGCCGGCAATCCAGCCAATCAGATTATTCCGATTGGCCGGCGTGAACGGGAGAATCTCCACAAACTCCACGCCCGTTTCGTCTGGGAGCTTCATCAGCACAAAATTCGGCTGCATCGCCTGCGTGGTTTGCTCGCCACCCTCACCCATGCCGACTTCTGTCGCGACCGTCCATAGATCCTCACGGTTGTAGAACGCTTCGGGATCCGTCATGTGATACAGGCCGTAGACTTCCGCCTGCAATTTGAGCAGCAGCTCGGGATAGCGCACGTGTTTGCGCAGGCCGGGCGGCATCATGGCCGCATCTTTGAACAGACTAGGAAAGATGCGGCGGTAGGCTGCGATGATCGGATCGTCCGTGTCGAATACGTAAAAGGTGGTCGTGCCATCGTAGGCGTCGATGACCACCTTGACGCTGTTCCGCATGTAGTTAATGAGGTCGTTGCCGAGACGGTAATGGGTCGAGTACGGATAGCTGTCTGAAAGCGTGAACGCATCCATGATCCACGACAGCCGGCCGTCGTCGCCGAGAACGATGTAGGGATCGGGATCGTAGGTAAGGAACGGCGCCAATGCCGATACGCGATCGCGCAGGTTGCGGCGCATCAGCAGCCGGCTCTCCGGAGTCACGTCATCGCTGAACGGCAATTTTGCGAGATCGTCGCGGTCGAGCGCGATGATGATGCGGCGCAGAAAGCCGCCGAGCACGACGCCACCGTTGCCTTCGTACGACGTGAGGCTGTTGCTGGCACCTTGCGGGTAGTTGAACTCCTTCTGCCGTGTCTTCACGTAGACGTCGGTATTAGTCATCTCGCCGAAGTAAATCTCCGGGCGCGTCACAGTTAAACTACGCACCGTACTCTGGACCGGCATGTTGCTCAAAATCAACGTGGGCAGCCCTTCCGGCGTGAACCCATTGACTGGGTTCATGGTGATGCCGTAGCCGTGGGTGTAGATCAGCTTGTCGTTAATCCAGTTGCGGCTGCTCTCCGGGAGCTTATCGACGTTCAGTTCACGCGCGGCGAGCATGACCTCGCGAGTCGTGCCGTCGATTTCATAGCGATCGATGTCGATGTCGGGGAAGTCGTAGTAAGTGCGGATTTCCTGAATCTGGCGCAGCGTGTCCTGGAGCGCGCGCCAATCCCACAGCCGGATGTTCTGGAGCGTAGCCTGATTGTTCTCCGGGTCGGCCGCGTCGACGGTCGTCTCAGCGGGAAACTCGCGCTGCGAGACCCGGTTCAATCCGTAGGCCTGCCGCGTCAAGTCGGTGTTGTAGACAATGTAGGGCTTCTCGCGAACCAGTTCGTTGGGTTTGACGATAAAACTGCTGACGTACCAAGCGACTCCTTGAAGGAGGACATAACAAACCGCAGCCGGAAGGATTGCCGCAACCAGCCAGCGCCCGCGTGGCACCCGCAAGGCGTTGATGGCAGCAATTACCGCGCCGAGAACGAGCGCCGCGCAGACGACGAGCATCCCGGTGAGCGTAATGTGCGCATCCGTGTAGGTCACACCGCCGAAGATCGTATGATCATCGAGCAATTGCTCGAACCGGCTGATATACACGCGCATGGCGAGGATCAGCAACAGAAACGCAAACGTGACGGAAAGCCCGCGCCAGGGCAATACGGAGCGGCTGAGACGCCCGGCGAGCGCACGGCTTCCGCCGGTGATGAGGATGAAGAAAGCGGCGAGTATGCATGTAATCACGGCTAGCGAAAGCAACCAGCCGGCGATGAGTTGCCACGCGGGCAGGGCGAACAGAAAGAAATTCAGCGGCTTGCCGAAAATCGGGTCGACGACACCAGCAGTGGCGCGGGGGGCGTACCAAAAGAGCGCGAGCGTCGGCCACTCCGCCATCATGCCGGCGCCGGTAGCAGCGGCAATGACGAGCGAAATGCCGAGCGCGATGAGACGCAGGACCGGTTCAACCGGCAGCTTCAACGGCTGTCCGCCGATGAAAATCGTGTGGCCGCTGGGCAAATCGGGAAGATGCGCGCGCTTCAGCGCGAGGAACGATCCGTACAGAATGAGCAATGTGGCCGCTGCAAACGCGGCGAAGACTCCCCACTGCAGGCTCAGTGTTTTCCAGAACACTTCCCCGTAGCCCAGCGACCCGAACCAAAGCACGTCCACGTAATAGGCCAACGCCGTACGACTGCCAAAAAAGATGGCAGCGAGAGCGACGAAGATGAGCAAGAACCGGCGCCGGCGACGCGGCGGATGCGGCGGCGGCCAGTCAATGGACTCGGGCATTGTATGACTCCGTTTTAATTAATTCCATTAGTTATCCGCATGATACTCCCTACTGGCTCCGCAAGTTGCCTCATGACCCGCCTTCGCCGCAGTGCACGGCGAAGGCATTGCCGATGCTGAAGGAGTTTTACGCAAACATGCCCGATGCCCCGTCTTCGAAAATGTTGCGAACGGGCGAGATAGGTGTAAACTGGGTGCCGTTCTTGGAGTCAAAAGGGCATCGCGAATGAGAAACTCACCGGCCGCCCGCGGTTCGCTGTGACCGTTTCGAAATCCAAAGTACTGGTGGTCGAGGACAGCAAGTTTCTCCGCATCGCCACGGAGCGCGCTTTGTCCAGAGCTGGCTTTGCGGTCAGCACCGCTGCCGACGGCGAGGAAGCCTTGCAGGTGGCCAATGACCAACTGCCCGACATCATCCTGCTCGACATGATGCTTCCCAAGCTCAGCGGTACGGATGTCCTCAGAGCCCTGAAAGCGAACCCTGCCACCGTGGACATTCCGGTCATCGTGCTGACCAGCCTGTCGCAGAGGAACGAGGAGAAACTGCTCAGCGAAGGCGCAGCCGCGTACTTCGAAAAGTCGACTCTGGAACTCGACAAGAGTTCCGACCGCCTTGCGGCCACAGTACAGACGGTCCTAGGCCGGGTCAACCGGCAAAGAAAGCACCAATTGTAGTTTGAAAGTGTCCGCTTAAGGGCCTCTCGCTCGTGCAGAGCTGTCCGGGTAAGTGGACAATGCGGCAGAGACGACGTAAAGTCTGCGTGTGATCCGCCGCACCGGTCGTCTTCCACTGATTGCTCGAGCCCAGCAGGATGAGGGACGAACAGCCGTCGTCGATTCGCAAGGGGCGTTGCTCTACACCTACAGCGATTTGCTGGATGCATCGGCGCGCGTGGCGGCGGGGCTCCTAACTGGCCACGGAGACCTTCAAGAAAAGCGCGTGGCGTTTGTGGTGACGCCGGGATTTCCTTGGGTTGCTGTGCAGTGGGGCATCTGGCAGGCAGGCGGCGTTGCCGTCCCATTGCCGCTCAACTCTACAAGGCCCGAGCTGGAATACTTTATCGACGACACCGGGGCATCGACAGTAGTGTTCGACGCTCTGGCGGCTCCCCTGCTGTCGCCAATTGCCGCAGCTCGTGGCATCCGCGCGTTGTCGTATGACGAGCTTGCCGCTCGCCAGGCATCAGAATTGCCGGACGTCACGCCGGACATCGTCCCTAACTTGGCCCGGAACTTAGCCCCGGAAATCGCCAGCGAGCGGCGCGCCATGATTCTCTATACCAGCGGCACGACGAACCGGCCAAAGGGAGTGGTCACAACCCACGCCAACATTACGGCGCAAATCACGAGCCTGGTGGAGGCATGGGAGTGGTCGGCGGGCGATCGCATTTTGCTTTGTTTGCCGCTGCACCACGTGCACGGAATCATCAATGTTGTTTGCTGCGCTCTGTGGTCGGGCGCGACTTGCGAGATACTGCCGCGGTTTGACGCGAATGTGGTGTGGGACCGCATCGCCGGGAGTAATGTAACTCTGTTCATGGCAGTGCCGACGGTTTACGCGAAGCTCATCGCCGCCTGGGACGCGGCTTCGCCGGAGTTCCGCGCAAGACTAAGCCAGGCGTGCTCGAGGCTACGCTTGATGGTGTCCGGCTCGGCAGCGCTGCCGGTGAGCACGCTTGAACGCTGGAAAGAAATCAGCGGCCACACGCTACTCGAGCGCTACGGTATGACGGAAATTGGCATGGCTCTGTCGAACCCTTTACGGGGCGAGCGCGTGCCGGGCAGCGTCGGGACACCCCTGCCTAGCGTCGAAGTTCAGGTTGTCGGAGAGAACGGCGAGCCGGTTGCGCCGGGAACACCGGGCGAGATTGAAGTCCGTGGTCCCAGCGTTTTCGGGGAATACTGGGGCAAGCCCGACGCCACCCGCGATGCCTTCCGCGATGGCTGGTTTCGCACGGGCGATACTGCGGTGGTCGAAAACGGTATCTATCGCATTCTTGGGCGGACGAATATTGACATCCTCAAGACGGGCGGACACAAGGTATCCGCGCTGGAAATCGAAGAAGCGCTGCGGGAGCACCCTGCGATTGCCGAGTGTGCGGTTGTCGGCGTATCCGATCCGGAGTGGGGTCAGCGTGTCGCTGCGGCTGTGGTGGTGAACGAGGGCGATACATTGGATCTGCCGTCGCTTCGCACCTGGGCCAGGGAGTTACTGGCAGCCCACAAACTGCCTTCGCGGCTGCTCGTGCTGGATGCGCTTCCGCGCAATGCGATGGGAAAGGTAATGAAGCCCGCCGTGGCGGCTCTGTTTCGAACCGAGAGCCGCGGCGATTCCGTCGCGTAGAGCGCCTGCCTTGCGCCCTTGACAAGCCGTGGTATGCTCCTGCCCACGCAGAAAACTCTGCGCATTGTGGCGTTAGTGCTTGCGGTTTCACATGAGGACACCATGGCCAATGAAGCAGTGATCCGCCCGGTACCCGCAATTCACACCAAACTCTCACGCCAGCAAATCACTGGATTCTGGGGCGCATGGGGCGGCTGGACGCTGGACGGCATGGATTCGGTGATCTATGCACTCGTCCTCAGCCCTGCACTCACAGAACTGCTTCCGAAGTCGGGAATCAAAGCTACTCCCGCCAATGTGGGGTTTGCCGGATCGACACTGTTCGCACTCTTTCTCGTGGGATGGGGATTGTCATTGATTTGGGGGCCGATCGCCGACAAGTTTGGCCGCAGCCGGGTGCTCGCCGCCACCATCTTCGTTTATGCGATCTTCACCGGAGCTGCCGCTTTGTCGCAGACGGTGTGGCAATTGGGATTGTTCCGGTTGCTGGCGGGTATTGGAATCGGCGGCGAATGGGCGCTGGCGGGCACCTACGTTGCTGAAGCCTGGCCGGAAGATCGACGCAAGATGGGCGCCGGATATCTGCAGACGGGTTATTATGCGGGCTTCTTTTTGGCTTCGGCTCTCAACTACACGGTCGCGCCACACTATGGCTGGCGCGCTATGTTCTGGTGCGGCCTGACGCCCGTCATCGTGGCCTTCATGGTTCTGTTCCGCGTGAAGGAGCCTGAGCGCTGGCAACAAAAAGGCAAGGTGAAAGCCGCCGGCGGACTTTCTCCTCTGCGCAAAATCTTCAGTCCCCCTTACACGCGGCGCACGCTGGTCAACACCGTGCTTCTGGCTTCAGCCATCTGCGGCCTGTGGGCGGCTGCCGTTTATGCTCCAACGGCAATCATCAGCCTGGCGAAACACGCCGGCATGTCACAGCCCGAGGCCGTGCGCGTGTCTTCCCTCGGCATGGGGTTGTTGTCGCTGGGGACGATCCTGGGATGCCTGGCGGTTCCCCTTTTGGCCGAACGCTTTGGCCGCAAACGAACCCTCGCTCTTTACTTCTTCGGGATGGCGGCCTGCATCCTGCTCAGCTTTGGCTGGGCGTTCTACCTGCCACACGGACTTCATCCGTTTATCACGGTGCTGTTCTTCCTGGGCTTCTTTGGCGGTAATTTCGCCATCTTCAGTCTTTGGCTGCCGGAACAGTACGGGACCACGGTGCGCGCGACCGCATTTGCGTTCACCACTTCGTTCGGACGTTTCATCGCCGCAGGAGTCAACTTCGGGGTGGGCGCGCTGGTCAGCCGAATGGGGACCCTGGGCAAGCCGGTTGCATTCACCGCGATTGCCTTTGGGATCGGCCTGCTCGTGATTCCCTTCGCCGAGGAGACACGGGGCAAAGTGCTACCTGACTAAGATCTGTGCAGGTATCCCACGGTATCGTGAGAGTTGAGAACCATGTTGTTAGGGAAGCCGGGATTCTTTCGCAACATTATAAGTTCCTCTTCGAGCGCGCTCTTCCTTCAGCATAGGCAACGTTGTCGCCAAGAAGTATCTCGTACAACTCTTTAATGTGAACCTGAACTTGGTTCAGGAGCGCGTAAGAATGTTCACATTCAAGAAGCGGATGTCCGGAATTGAACATTTCTCGTTTGCCTCCGTGTCGACAGAAGGCCGACACCGACATCCATGGACAGTGAGCAGAGACAGTGAACAGGTTACCGCGTGCCCGGTTACCTTGGAGGTCAGCGCCCGGCTTATTCGTTGGACGATTAGCGCTTGCAATCACTAGGCTTAGAAGCAGCGCCGACGGTCGAATGAAAACCACTTTTCAACGTTCATACCTTCCACCGCTCGCGGTCGGCCTCACCTCTCTCTACCTGATTGAGCGGCTTTTCCTTCTGGTTGACAGATACGCCGTGAATATTTTCTTTTCCGATCAATGGCAGTTCAATAATGCAACCGTCTTTGAAAAACACACCTGGTGGCAGATATTTACCTGGCAGCACGGCCCGCATCGCCAGGGAGCGGGAGGCGTTCTCGCCAAGCTGTTGGAGCCCTATTTCAGCTGGAATAGCAGGACCGAATCCTTTCTTATTGCGGGAATCGTGGTCGCGACCATGCTGCTTGCCCTGCTGCTCAAGGTGCGCCTTTGCCGAGGCCTCGACTACTATGACGTGACCATACCTCTCCTGTGCTTGACCGTGACCCAGTGCGAAGTCATATTCGGAGCGGCAAATCTGGCGCATGGATCTGTGCCTTTGCTTCTAGTCATGCTGTACTGCCTGGCATGGACGCTTGATCGAGAGGTCCTGCGCTATCCGCTGGTCGCGGTTTTAAATTTTCTGCTCGTCTTTACCGGCTTCGGCTTCTTTATCGGACTGATTACACCCTTTGCACTTCTCTGGAGCTTCCGGATTTCTTCCCGGACGCGATCGGCGCGCATCTGGCACGTCTGCACCATGGTGGCGGCTGTGGCTTCGGTCGCGCTCTTCTTTGTCCATTACAGGTGGGAGCCGGCGGTTCCTTGCTACGGCCATCTGGTAACCCATCGCGCGGAGTACCTTGAGTTTGTGACTTTGATGTATGCAAATTTTATGGGACTGTTTGGCGTCGGGCTGGGACCGGTGTTTTGGGGAAGCCTTCTGTTGCTGATATTGGTATCGGTTATTTGCATCCAGGCTTGGATCTTCCGGCGCACGAAAAGCACCCAGCCGCTCGTGATCGTGGTCCTGATCGCTTACAGCCTGATTTTTTGCGCTGCAACCGCACGAGGACGGATTTGCCTGGGCTTGCCCGCTGCCGAGGAGTCGCGATACATGCCGTACCTGATTCCGGGTCTGCTGGGCGTTTATTTCTATCTCTGTAGAGTAACGCAGCGCATTTTCAGGCAGGCTGTTCTCATCGCCTTCGCCGCGTTTGCACTGTACGCAGGCGGCCCGATTCATACCAGCGATCAAATTGAGATGATGGGCTTTTACTCCAGCAAATCGCGATGGAGGGACTGCTATCTGACCCACAGAGACATAGCATTCTGCGACCAGCAAACGGGAGCCTGGATCGGCCCCACCATGGGCGATCCGCACCTCCAGGAGAAGCTGGATTTTCTCGAAAGAAACCGGCTCAATTTTGCTGCTCCTTAATCTTGGTTTGCTTCAGGGTCCGTTGAGTTACTGCTAAACGCCACTAACCGTGAGGGTTAAGTGGTGAGCGCGGAAGGAATCGAACCTTCAACCTACTGATTAAGAGTCAGTTGCTCTGCCAATTGAGCTACGCGCCCACTGCCAACAGCAAGGTGGGAACAAACTTTGATTGTACCATCGGTTTTGCGTCCGCCTGTGCGCGGCTGAGTCCGAGCTTTGCTATTTCGCTTGACCCAATCCTGAAATTGGGCGGGGCTCACTGGACGGATTTTACAATCACTGTTTTTACAATCACCGTGCAGCTTCCCGCGTTATGCTGAGTTGGGATATCCGGAGGAGACGTTTTTATGTCATGGAACAAGACTGTGTTTTCAGCGCTGCTTGCCGGTGTCATTCCCTCGGCGGCGCTTGTGGAAAACGCCATCGCGCAGGTTGTCATACGCACCGGTCCCTCCACCGCGTCCAAGCCAATCTCAAAACTCCCCAAGGAAGCGCCTTGCTGGGAAGTCGCGGGCGTTCCCAAATCGGCGATTCAACAGCGTCGAACGATTGGGCGGCAGGCGCGCCAGGAAATTGGGGGAGTGCGCAAATTCGTCGCTCTCGATCCAGCAGAAGCGGCAACAGATCCAACAGATTCATCAGTGGGAACGACAGGAGGTTGAGTCCATAATCACGCCGGCACAGCAGGAGGCTATGCGGTCTTGCCAGGAACAGGGCCACCCCGTTCAGAGCGGCGGCGGACATGCCGGATGCGGGCACGGCGGACCTTGCGGCGAGATGCCGGCTGGGCACAAGCCCGGTCCGCAACACGAGGAAGAAGAAGCGCTTCCGAACGGGACAGATCACCCTAATTGAAACTTGAACCCAACTTGAGTTTGAGACCAACTTGAGTTTGAACGCAGTGCGATCGCGCCCTGGCCCGCAATCTCGTGATTACGCTGAGGCGGCTTCCCGGCTTCGCTCCGCCGCGGCAGTATTCGAGCCGGAAACCGGCTTACGAATTGGCACAACCTCCGCCTTGGCCGCCGCACGTCGCTCAATTCTTCCAATGACTGGTCTGTCGGCTGCGCCCGCTGCAGAAAGGGACACGAACCTGTTTTCACTCCACAGACGATCAATCAATCGGCGTTCCCACGGGCGCAGCACTTGCTGTGGCAGCGAGAAAAAATTTCGGAACGTCCATATTAAATACGCGCGTTGTGCAAGATTCGGCTGTACGTATCGAGGCCCGATCGGCGTGTCCAGTTCAATAACGCCATCGGTGAGTTTTTCAATCCACATGTCCTACCCCACCCAAAAAAGACGGCCCACTTTGCCTTTGCTATGAAAGCGGGCCATTATTGCACCAAGGACGGGGCAATGGGAAGCAATCTTTTTGTATCTGAGTAGAATTTCTTTGCATTGCCTGGATCAATTTGAGAAACATCTCCCGCTGGCAGCCCGGGGTTGAACACGATCAAATGGTTGTCAGCCGATCTCCGGCAAGAGTGCAATGCGATCGAGGGTAGCGGCAATGCCCATACTCTTGCCCTCCGATTCCTCGACACGAACGACCGAGGCCTCGCAGAGCGTCCATCCTCCGGGCCCCAAACCCAGGCCGGGAGGCAGCATGATGACCAGTTCCAGCTTTGAGCCTGCTTTCATCCACGACTCGGAATAGAGAAAGATTCCCGATGAACTCAGGTCGCGAGTCAAGCCCTGCTGCTCGCCGCCCTCGTGACGTACTTTGACCGGGACTCGAACCGGCACCCGGCGGCGCGAACGCCGCTCGGTGGTCGTAGCTTTCTCCGTCATATGCTGTGGAAGTTTACTCCAGTTTGCGGGGGACTGGGAACGGAAGGATTGCAAAAAAGCGCTCCTCCCGCACGTTCGCGGGAGGAGCCGGGGAAGACGCAAAGTTGCGAAATTAGAAGCTGAACTTAAGTGCCAGCTGAATGCCGCGCGGGCCGCCTCCGCCCAGGAACGGGTTGCCGATGCCGACGTCGCCGGTGGCGGTGATGTGGTAGAAGCCAGCGCCAACCTCGCGATTGGGCACTGAGGGACTCGGTGCGAAGCCAGGCGCACCATTTACGTAGTTGGAGGCTGGGTCAGCGATAAAATTCGGCAACAACGGACTCGAGAAGTTGGGATGGTTGAGTATGTTGAAGAACTCGGCGCGTAGTTGCATTCTCACACGCTCGGTGATCCCCGTGTTCTTGTAGAGTGCGAAGTCCCACTGTTTGTATGTGGGACCGACAAGCGAGTTGCGCCCCAGATCTCCGTAATGGCGCGTGCCTGCCATGCAGTCGGACGCGAAGCCGGAGGGCGCTGCGTATGCTGCCGGCGTGACTGTGCAGGGCATGGCGAAGGCGGACAGATCAAGGAAGTTTGCCGGATCGTGCTTGTGATAGACGATGGGGCCGATTACGTCAGGCCGGTCGAAGCCATCCCCACCACCGCTATAGTCATCCTCACCGTTGTAGTTCAGGGTGAAGGGCTGACCGCTTTGCAACGAAACGGTACTGTCGAAGCCCCAACCGTTGCGTAGCTTACGCATGCTTCCAGCATAATTCGGCAACTCGTAGCCAAATACCCATGTGAAGCGATGAGGGATGTTGAAGTTTGAAGGACCTTTCTCGGCCTGGGGGCTATTGCTATCCTGCGGTTGAGCGGCGTTGACCACGAAGTCTTCCAAGTCGCTGGAGTTATCAAGCGATTTCGAATAGACGTAATTGACCACCGAGGTGATGCCGTGCCAACCATTAATTTTGAAACTGACCTGCAGGGAGTTGTAATTTGACTTCCCGGTGGACTTCTCCTGGAAGATGTAAACTGCGCCCTCCTGCGTCATATTGCCACCACCGTAGGGGGAGCTGAAGGGTCGCGGCACAAAGTAGTCGTTTGCGCCCACGTTCCCTGGGGTACACCCTGGGAGTGGGGAGGGTATGCCGGTGTCGCACTGGTTCACAATTGCATGTGTCGGCTGGTTAATGTCGTAGAAGCGGAAGAGTCGATGGCCCTGCGAGCCCACATAGCCGATCTGCAGTGTGGTCTTACTTGTGAGCTGCTGCTGGATGTTGATGTTGTAGTTCTCCATGTAGGGCGTCTTGATGTTCGGGTCAACGCCGAAAATATCGCACTCGACATTCGTAAAAATAACGCCTCCCGGCACGCAACCGGATTGTCCGTAAACTGGCGTCCCGGCAGTGATCGTCGCAGAAGCCGGGCTGAGTCCGGCCGCCGTTATCGGAGCGGATCCGAAGTTACCGTACGCCGGGCCGGGGGCGTAATAGGCAGGATAGGGCAGATGACCGAGGAACATGTCCTGGGAGAAGGCGTCGTAGAAAAGACCGGCTCCGGCGCGGACCACCGTTCTGCTCTTTCCTGTTACATCCCATGCCACACTGGCACGGGGCGAAAAATTCTTGTAGTCGGGTTCATACAATCTGCTTAAGCCGTTGGAACCTACTTGCGTCAGAGCCCCAGTGCCAATGTCGGTCGCCGGATCAAAACTCGATACAACGTAATTGGCGAACAGGTTGTTTTTCTCCTGTATTACTCCGTAGTAATCCCAGCGCAGGCCGTAGTTCAGGGAGAGGCGTGAGTTCATGCGGACGCTGTCCTGAATGTACAAGCCGTAGTTGTTTTCGTAAGTATGGCGCCCGGTCGAGCCCGCCGACGAGTACTCGAGACTGCCAAAACCGCCCCCTAATGGCGTTCCTTCCAGAAAAGTCGTCAAGTTCGAGAATTTGAGTCTCCCGCGGAAGTACTTCTGGAACTCCTGCTGATTAATGCTGGTGCGGCGGAATTCAAAGCCCATTTTGATGTCGTGTTTTCCGATCTTCCAGGAGAAGCTGTCGACGAACTGGTTGTTGGTGTCGACGCGAGAGCGCGGATCGCCGGAGGTCGTGCCGGGTTGTGCAAAGAAGCTGGTGGCACCCGTAGGCGT
>Ga0181536_10003456_pt1 | contig 17195 bp, 13 predicted proteins | sample PEATcosm2014_Bin_41_FD_121105 | JGI IMG/M metagenome (GOLD analysis project Ga0181536, IMG submission 121105) | Peatland microbial communities from MTU Mesocosm Facility, Houghton, MI, USA - PEATcosm2014_Bin17_60_metaG | ecosystem: Environmental > Terrestrial > Soil > Wetlands > Peat | place... | reverse complement strand
CGGGTCTGATTCCCCGCCGCTTGCGGCGTAAAGTCAAATCGGGTTTTCAGGATACCTCGCCGCTTGCGGCGAGGTCGTTCATTTCCGATACTCAGATAGGGAAGTTGCCGACTCCAGAGCGTTTCAGCCTAACATGGAACGCAGCGCAGACCTGCCGCGGCTGTTAAAAACGCATAGGTCTGAGTTTTACTACGAAAGGAATTGCGACCTATCTCCCGTTACTGATGAATGAGCGGTTGCACTTTTTCCGGCGCCGTGGCGCAATGAAATCCTAACTCGCGCGCCGGCCTTCAACTATCCAAACAGAGTTATTTCAACTGTCAGCACTCAAATGGGGGCGACATGGGCGAAGCCCGCTTCAATTCCGATACTCTGATCGCGAAGATGCCGGTTCCAGAGAGTTACAGTCTGGCCTGGTACGCTGCGCAGACCTCCTACCGCTGCGAGCAGCGCGTGGCACAGGCTCTGACCGCGAAGGGTTTTACCACCTATCTTCCGCTGTTGCGGGAAGCTCACCAGTGGACGGATCGCCGAAAGATCGTTGACGTGCCGGCGTTCAGCGGCTACCTGTTTGTGCATTATGAACCCAGTTTGCGCAACCGGGTAAAAGTGCTGGAGACAAGCGGCATTGTTCGCCTGCTGGGAGGCAATCATGCGCCAAGCCAGATTCCGGACGTCGAAATCGAGACGGTTCGCCGTACCCTCGGCAGTGGCGTGCCCTGCGACCGCTGCGACGCGCTGACGCCCGGCGCTCTGGTGCGTGTCATGCGCGGTCCCCTTGTCGGCCTACAGGGGCGTCTGGCGCGAATCAAGAACAGCCTTCGGCTGATCGTTACGGTCTCGGTTTTCTCCCAAGCCATTTCGGCCGAACTTGGTTTGGACGACGTGGAAGTCGTTTCTGATCGTTCCAGGAACAACCATTCCTCTCGGGAACAATTTGCCATAGTGGGCTAGCCTCGTTTTCTTTCCATATTGTGGGTCCGACCACTTTTCAGAGGTTTACTGGAAAAGCCGGCAGACCCGTCTTTGAACGAAGTATCGTGGAGCGATCACATGTCGAAACCAAAAGATACCCGTGTTGCCATCTTGGGCGTGGCTGTTGACAACCTGACGATGGATGAAGTTCTGGACGCTGTGGAGGCCAAGATTATAGAAGGAGGCTTCCATCAGATTGCAACAGCCAACGCGGACTTCCTCATCAAATCAATTCACGACGAGGAACTATACGAAACACTAGCCCGCTGCGATATTGTGCTAGCTGACGGCATGCCACTGGTGTGGGCATCGCGTCTATTGGGGACGGGGCTGAAGGAGCGTGTGGCGGGAGCCGATCTCGTACCGCAGCTAGCAAAATTGTCGGCCCGGCGGGGCTATCGAATCTTTCTACTGGGAGCGGAAGAAGAGAGTTCCGCCGGCACAGCAGCCTGGATGGAGAAGAGTTTCCCTGGCGTCTGCATAGCCGGACGCTATTGCCCAGAGCATCTGCCATTGGAGGAGATGGATCACGAGGAGATACTGTCAAGGATCGAGGCGGCCAAGCCGGACATACTTCTGGTGGCCTTTGGCAACCCTAAACAAGAAAAATGGCTGACCATGCATCGGCAGCGGTTGGAAGTGCCCATCTGCGTCGGAGTAGGCGGAACGTTCGACTTTCTGAGCGGCAGGACCTCCCGCGCCCCCGAATGGATGCAGCGTTGCGGCATGGAATGGCTTCATCGAACGATCCAAGATCCATCGCGATTGGCGAAGCGCTATCTCGGCAATGCAATGGGTCTGCTACGCTATCTGCCCGTGCAACTTGCGGCGATGGCAATGCAGGGAAATCGGCGCCAACACGCACAGATTTCGCAAGAAATGGTTGGCTCGGCTATCGTTGTGCGCATTGACGGCGATTTCACCGGCGCACTGTTGCCGCGATTTGAATCCGATGTGCGCAGCGCGGTTCTTGCCGGCTCTCACGTCGTGCTCGATATGAGCAATACAGCATACATTGGCGCGGACGCGCTGGCCTCGCTCATTTACGTGATGAATGTAGCCCGCAGTTGGAAGCGTGAACTCTGGCTGGCTGGACTGGATCGGCTTCTGGTCAAGGTTGTAGGCGCATCGAGGCTAAGGCTCTTCTTTCGCATGGCCCCTAAAGTCGCCGAGGCATTGCGGCGCATCCAACCGGAGATGATACCGGTTCCGCAATTAGGGAAAGATTGGGCGTTCTGCCGAATTGGCGGCCAGTTGATTCCGATTCACGTTCAGGAAGTGCCAGACGTGTACCGTCAGGTGCGGCAATTGCTCAACCGAAATGTAGTGGTCAAGCCGATATCTGTTCTGTCGCCAAGCAGTCGGAAAGTGGATGCGCTGGTTCAGGAACTGGTTCCCGTCGATGCCGGATGACATCATACAACGGTACGTTTATCGGCGATTTGGGAATTACTGAATAAGTCGATGTTCTGAAGTGCGCGGGCCTTAGCTTATGAAGGAAGGTTTGCTCTATAACAGGACTTATTCAGAGGTTCTTAGGCAATTCGGAGATAAAACTTATGCTTCCAACTCAAGTGCTCAACATATTGGGGATCGTTCTGGTGCTGGCGACGCTGCCATTGCTTGCGGAACTCGTCGTTCTGACCGTAGCAGCTCTGTTGCCGACAGCGCGCGAGAAAGATAGAAACGCCGGTTCGGAATCATTCCCGCTCACTGTTCTGGTTCCGGCTCACAATGAAGAAACTCTGATTGGGCGCTGCGTTAGAAGTGTGCTGACCTCCGCCGGCGCCGGTACAGAGGTGCTGGTAATCGCGCATAACTGCACCGACGCGACGGAGGCGGAAGCCGAGGCTGCCGGCGCGCGGGTGCTGGTGTTGAAAGATCCTGGCCAGACAGGCAAAGGTTGCGCGCTGAGTTACGGATTTGCCGAGGCATTGGCCGGGCCTTCGCAGGCGGTGCTTGTGGTCGATGCGGATTCTGTCGTTAGTCCTGGCCTGATAACGACGGTACGGCAGAAATTTCTCGCGGGAGCACGGGCGCTGCAATGCCGTTACGAGGTTTACAACCCACAGGGGAACCGGCGCACCGAACTGATGACTCTTGCCTTTCAAGGGTTCAATGTGATTCGTCCGCGTGGCCGCGCGCGTCTGGGCCTCTCCGCCGGCATTTTGGGCAATGGCTTCGCCCTTCACCGGGAAGTATTGACGCTAGTTAAATACGGAGCTTATTCCGTCGTTGAGGATTTGGAATATCACCTGACTCTGGTTCGAGCGGATATTCGCGTGGAGTTCGTCGACACGGCTGTGGTTCGCGGCCAGATGCCTATATCGGATCATGGCGCGCGCACTCAGCGCGCTCGCTGGGAAGGAGGCCGCCAGCACATGATGAGGCGGTGGGCTCCAAAGCTGATGGCCGATCTACTGCGCGGACGAGTTAGGCTTATCGAGCCGCTCCTCGATCTGCTGGCGTTGCCGATCGCCACGGAGGCGGCTCTGCTGCTGGTTGCGGCCTGCCTTCCTGTTGCATGGCTCAGGCTGTATGTGATGGGAGCATTTCTGGTCCTGATCGTTCACGTAAGCGCCGCTGCCGCCTGCGGTTCAGGCTTCTGGAGAACGATGAGAGTCTTGACGACGGCTCCAGCCTACATTTTCTGGAAGCTTTGGATTTTTCCGGAGATATGGCGCGCTTCTCGAGCAAATTCCGCATGGGTGCGCACAGCGCGCGATTCCCCGGCGGACAGTCGATAAACTGTCAAGCGATTTGGAAGATGCCAACAAACGTTTGCCTCTATCTTTGCGGTCAAACTCGCAGCCGGTATTTCAAACTGCCACGCTGCGCGAGTGCCGAAGGAGTTACCTGTGAATTCATTGAATCAACGTTATGCACTCACCGTCTTTAGTTCTGCCGTTCTTGCAATCGGCATGGTCAGTCCTCGGACTGCTGGCGCGAAGCCTCCGGAGAACCAGACGGCGGCCAACCAGACCGTCCAGCAGACCGGCGATTCCTCACCGGAGAACCAGCCGAATCCCACGCTGAAACTGAGCCCTATCGAAGCTTTGCGCAAATTCGAGCCGCCTGCGGATGAAGAATACACGCTGGGAGCCGGGGATGAGATTTCCATCCAGTTTCCCGGCCGTCCAGAGTTGGCCAGTAAGGATGTGATCGGTCCGGACGGGCGCATGACTCTGCCGCTGGCAGGGCCGATCAAGCTAGCCGACCTTACCCGCGAAGCAGCCGGACAGAAGATCGTCGACGCTTTGTCGGCTTACTATACGAATCTGACCGCGACGGTGCAAGTGGAGAAATACGGCTCGAATCACGTCGTCCTGCTGGGAAATGTGAAAAATCCCGGAGTTGTGAATTTCGACCAGACGCCGACCCTGTTGGAGGTGCTCTCCAGAGGCGGGATCGAAACCCGTCCTGACGGCAATGTTCCCGAACAATGTGTGATCTACCGCGGGGACCAAGTGTATTGGGTCGATCTACAGGAATTGCTGGTCTCCGGAAGCCCATTGGCGGATCTTCGCCTGCGCCGTAACGACGTGATCTTTGTGCCTGCATTATCGACAAGAAACATCACTGTCATGGGACAGGTGCAGCATCCGGGCGAGATTGCACTGAAGCACGACTCGACCCTTGCTTCCGTTCTCGGCGAAGCAGGCGGGGTGAGCGATGCTGCCGGCGGCAACCCGGAAATTCAGATCGTGCATCGTTCCAAGGGAGATAAGACTCAGTATGTTCGCTTCAACGATCTGCTGAAGCCAACTAGCGGCCTGGAAGTATCGCTCTATCCCGGCGACATCGTCTACGTGCCCAAGAGTGGACTCTCCAGAACAGGCTATGTAATGCAGCAACTGGCGCCATTCCTGTCGATGGGCAGTTTTGCGGCGCTGGCCGTTCACTAACTTAGAAAGGTCGATCATGCTCAATTCAACGCCTGACAATACGCCCCATGGAATCTCCAAAAGCCTGTCGTCGTTTCCATCGCGCCGGGACGGGAGTTCGTCTGAAGGATCGGGTCCGGCTATCAATGTGGCCGGCAGTCTCCGCCGCCACTGGTATGTCGCCGCGTTTGTGCTGCTCGTCTTTCTCGGCTGTGGCGCATTCGTCCTCGTGAAGAAGGCCAAACCCGTTTACGAGTCTCACAGCGTGGTCTATGTTTCGCCTAAGTTTCCAAAGATGCTGGCCAGCGACAGCGAGGTGGAACTTCCCTACGACTCTTATGTCCAGGACCAGATCCAGACGGTTACGCGGTATGACATCATCGCGGATGCTATCGCGAAGCTGCCTTATTCCGTTCGCCACCGGAGCGGCCCAGCGCTCCCCTATGAGATTCAAGTAATGCAGCAGACGCTCGATATCAAAAGAGTAGGCTCAACCTACGAGATGTCCATCGGGCTGCATGGCCCCTCGCCGGATGGTCTGGCCGAGGTCGTGAATACAGTAACCGACACTTATGTGGAAAGGACAAAGAACGAGGAGTTTTACGGACTCGACTCCCGGCTGAATACGCTCCATCAGGAAAAGGAACGGCTGCAAAAAGAAATGGACGACCGCATGGCAGAACAGGCGCAGCTCATGCAGCAACTTGGCGTAGCGACGCTTTCGTCCAAAGAGGGTGCATCCAACCCCTATGACATGACTTCGCAGACGCTGCGCGACCAATTGGGCGTCGCGCGTATGCAGCGCGAAGCTGCCGAAGCGCAGTTGGCTGCGGTGCTCAAGGGGAATGGTTCTGGAGGATCGACGGTGCAGGAAGCCGCCGCGGATGAGGCGATTGCCTCCGACTCCGGATTATCCGGAATGAGGAGCACTCTAATCAGCCGCCGGGCCGTGCTGATACAGGAGATGAACGGCCTCAGGCCGGATCATCCCATCTACCAGAAAGACAAGGCGGAGTTAGCTTCGATCGACGGGCTGATGAACGACCTGAGAAATAAAGCCGGCGAACACCTTCAGGACAAGCTGCGTCAGGACGTGGCGCGCACGCGCATGATTGAACTCCAACTGACACAGGAACTGGGAGAGAAGACTCATACGGCCACATCGGCCGCGCCCAAGTATCAGAGAGCTACAGAGCTGGGGCCGGAAATCGACAGCCTGCAAAAGGCGTATGACGCAATCAACGATCGCATCCGCGACCTTGAGCTGGAAAGCAGTTCGCCAGGGTCGATCCATGTATCCACGAAGGCGCTGACTCCGCTTGGACCGGAGCAGAGCAAACTGCGAATTTACTTTCTTGCTCTGATTCTGATAAGTCTGGCGTGTGCCACTGCCGCACCGGTTGGGATCGATCTGCTGGACGGCAGAATCTTCACCGCCTCGGATGTGGAGCGCGTAATTGGCTTTCACCCGCTCGGTGTTCTGCTCGACGATCGCGAGTTCCGTCGAGAGATTGCGGGCGAATATTATTTCCGTCTGGCGGCAGGCATCGATTATGCCGTACGAAACTCTGGAGCGCGCACTTTTCTGTTCACTTCTCCGGCGCATGGCTCTGGAACAAGCACCGTTGTGAGAGAGTTAAGTGAAAAACTTCGTGGTCTCGATCTGAGAACACGGACGATCGTGGCATCGGCTTTTGAAGGGCTGAAAAATACTCCCGACGACGTTTTCTGGCGGTCCCAACTGCTTCTGCAACGGCGGAACAAGACCGAGGATATTCGACCCGCCGCGCTGGCGCCGATCGCGGTTGTTAACGACCGCGCGGGATACCGCATGGGACAAGAAGGCCCCACACTCAATCCCGTGGCGCGAGCGCTGCATCGCGTGGGCGAACAGTACGATGTGATTCTGATCGATGCAAATCCATTGCCGATTTCCGCGCATACCGAATATCTGGCGCGAGTCTCCGACGCGACTGTTCTGGTGGTGAAGTCCAGCGCGACTACCAAGCAGGAACTGGATCGCGCCGCGCGACTTCTTGAACGTCTGGATGTCGCCGGCGTGGCGGTGGTTCTAAACAAGATCAGTCTGGACCGAGCGGATCGCGCCATGAAAAAAGAACTCAAGAGGTATGAACAATCATTTCGGCAGCGTCGCTCCGCAGCCGCCCCACGGGATACCGCGCGACGAGACAAGGTGAGCGCCTGACGCCAGGAACTCAAAAGAACTTCGTTTCATGCGAGCGGTCTCGCAAGCAGGTTATTCCCGCGACAATGAGTTAGCTGCTAATCTATGCGCCCACTTGAAATTCTCCTCGTATTTCTAACAGCCAATGCAGTTGTATGCCTGCCGATTGGCCGCTGGCCGCGAACCGGCCGTCTAATAACGTCCGTAGCCCTGGCGGCTGCGATAGCACACACGATTCTTGAGGGCGCGCATTGGCAGATGATTCCGGCATACGCTGCCACCGGGATTCTTTGTTTCGTTGCTTGGAAGCCGGACGGACGCCAGCCGCGACTTCGGATAGTCGCAGCCTGGTCGGCACTGCTGCTCATTGCTACAAGCGTCGTATTCTCACTCCTGCTGCCGATGTTTCGCCTGCCCGCGCCCACAGGGCCCTATCCGGTCGGTACGTCGATTCTGTACTTCAAAGACTCGACGCGCATTGAGGATGCAGCGCCCGCAGCCGGTTCAGCGCGAGAACTGATGGTCCAGCTTTGGTATCCTGCCCTGCCTTCGCATAACCGCCTCGCCCGTTATCGCGAGCTGCGGGAGACTAACACTATTAGTTCCTATCAGAGTGTGCTTTTAACGAATTCGCGGCTAAATGCCCAGGTGACGCAAGCGGGCACACCGTTTCCAGTTATCCTCTTCAACCATGCCTGGCGCGGCAGGCGGACCAACGACACCTTCCTGACCGAGGAACTCGCAAGTCACGGCTATGTCGTTGCCAGCATTGATCACACCTACAACGCGAGCATGGTTGCATTCCCGGACGGACGAGTCGCGCATGGCATTGCCGCAAACGAGATCGACGCGCCGGAAAGCAGCACACCGGAGCGCGTGCGGGCAATCTGGGACCAGGAGTTAGCTAAGTGGGTCGCAGACCAACAATTCGTTCTCGATCGCCTGGAGGAGATGAATAGCGCAACCGGCACACCCTGGTTCGGACGCATGGACACCAATAGATCAGGAGCCATTGGGCACTCGTTTGGCGGAGCAGCGGCTGCCGCAGAGTGCGCCGAAGATACGCGGGTTCACGCGGCGGTGAACATGGACGGATGGTTTTTCGGCGCAATTCGCGCGCGAGGTCCAAACCAGCCGCTGCTTGTTATAGATGCCTACACTGACCATGTGGGTGAAACACCGGGTCCAAACGCAAAGGTGGAAACCGCTCTCGACGCAATAGATTTCGCCGATATGGAGGATTCGCTGCGCAATTTCGGCGGTTATCTTCTGTCAGTGAAGGGAGCTGCCCATGAGGACTTAACGGATCAACCTCTCATCTCTCCGCTGCGAATGTTGTCGCATCGGGGAGCGCTTCCTGCCAGACGAATTCAAAGTATTGTTCGGATCTATGTGGTAGCTTTCTTCGACAAGACGCTTCGTGGCAAAGATCCTATGATTCTTCGCGCGCGCTCCAGCCCCTATGCCGAGGTTTCGCTCGAAGCGTGGCCGGCAAGCAACAACGAGATAGTGTCGTCGGCTGGAACTAAAGGCCGATGAGAGTCCTTCCCGCTTTCCTCAGTTTCCCGAAATCGTCGCTACTAACTCACAGCGCGGATTGAGAACCGCGATACTCAAACTCTAACCGATTCTCCAGACCCTCTTGGGTATGGGAGGGACTTATGCTCGCATCCCCTGCATCATCCGACCGGATCATCCACTGCGCATCCGACGTCTTTACGCATAATCTGAACCGGCTGCCTTACGAGTTCGCTCACAGTCTCGCCGGAAGCCCGCTCTTCGAGCTTTCCCGGCTTGTGGATCTGGCCGAGAAAGTGGCAATGCGCCGCACCCCCCATCTGCCCGACGGAGATGTGTATTTCAACGAAGGGCTAATCGAGGCAGGCGAGAAGCCGTTGCGTCCTGACCTGCCGCGAACGGCTGCCGTCGATCTGATTCGCCAGATTGAAACAGCGCAGGCCTGGATCATCCTGAAGCATGTGGAGCGCGAGCCGGGCTATCGCAAGGTGCTGGAAAATTGCATACGCGACATTCTTGCACTCTCCGAGCGCGAGCTTCTGCGCAAGATCAAATGGTTCGAGGCGATTCTCTTCATCACATCGCCGAATCGGGTAACAGAATATCACCTGGACCGCCGACAATCGGGCGGCACGCTATAAGCCGGAATACGAATCGAGGGCCATCGTTTATCAGATGCACCCCGGAACCGGCGTGCATATTCCTATCAACTCCCCGCACTGGCTGCGGAACAAGAACAACATTTCTGTAACTCTGAATGTCAATTTCCAGTTTTACGACCGGTACTGGGCGAACCTGTATAAGGCTAACTACTATCTTCGCCGCGCGGGCATCGTACCGCATCCTCCCGGCGCCCATCCTGTATCCGACCGTATCAAAAGCACGGCTTTTACCGTTATGCAGAGGGCGAAGCAGACAGTGAAGGGCCACCCTCTTATTCCTTTGGAAGCACGGGAGCAAAACAGGAGAATAGCCGCACTGGCCGAACGGCTCTAAAGACAGCTGAGACTTCAGCGCAAGGATTTAGAGATGTAACTCGGCCAGAAGAGTGTATTCCTATTCAAACAGCATTTCTCCGCGTTCGTTCTACCCTATCCAAAAGATGAACGACAAAAAAGCGACGCAGCTTCCCCTGTAAGTCAGTCTCCACATTATCCCCTGTGTTTTTGAACGTTTCAGATTTCTGGAGGTCAAATGGCGACATCTGAATTTTGGCAAAGAGTTTCAATATCCAAATCTTCTTCCCAGGAAAGGGTGGAAGTACCCGCAGCGGATTCCACGCGCAGTTTGCGAGGCATGACAGCGCTGTGGATGATCATGGATGGGATTACGATCCTGGTGTCCGCGATGCTGGTCACGCTCTACGAGCGGCATACAGGGCCTGTAGCCGGCGTAAAGGGCTTCTGGCAAGGCACTCTCATTTATGGCCGCTCGATGGGAATCCTACTGGCATTGCTATGCGGGTTTGCCGTCACGCTCATGATCACCAGCCGGCGGTTGCATTTGTATACGCCCGCTCGCCTGAATAACTTTCTGCACGAGCAAAGGTTGAGTGTGCAGGCCTGCTTTACCTCCGGTCTGTTGCTGACCGGCACGCTCTACTTGGTTCACGCCGAAGACATTCCCCGCAGCATCGTGTTAATCACCATTGGGCTGGTCACCATCGGACTCAGCCTGCGCCGGGCTGGTTACCGCGTTCTGCTCTACCGCCGCTTCGATCGCGGCATTGGTACCCGCAACGTGCTCATCGTCGGCACCGGGCCTGAGGCTCATGCGCTCCGCCATCACTTGGAGAGCATTCGGCATCTCGGCTACACATTCAAGGGCTTTATTGACTTTCCAACCGGCTGCTCGCGCTTTGCTGCGGTGTCCGGCGATGTGGTGGGTACGCTCGACACGCTATTTCAGCATACCCGCAAGAATTTTGTGGATGAAATATTTTTCACCACTCCCGGTGAACAACGCGGTGTTATCAAGGAAGTGTTGGAGCAAGCCCGTGCCCACGGCGTGGACCTGCGCGTGGTTCCAGATATGTACGATGGACTGGCTTGGAACAGCCCGGTCGAGTACATAGGCCAGTTTCCCACTATTCCACTGCACTGCGGTCAGGTGCCCGAGATAGCTTTGGTACTCAAGCGGCTGCTCGATATGATGCTTTCCAGTCTGATACTGATCGTCATTTCACCCGTGTTGCTGGCCATCGCCATCGCCGTCAAACTGGATTCGAGCGGCCCGGTCTTTTACCTCTCGAAACGCATCGGTAAGAAAGGCCGTGTCTTCCGCTGCGTCAAGTTCCGCACCATGGTCCGCGACGCGGAGAAGCGGCGCGCCGATGTGATGCACATGAACGAGCGCGACGGTGTGCTGTTCAAGATAGCCAACGATCCCCGCATTACCAAGCTGGGCCGCTTCCTGCGCAAGTATTCGCTGGACGAACTGCCTCAGTTCTTCAATGTGCTGAACGGCGATATGAGCATCGTCGGCCCGCGTCCGCCCATTGCCAGCGAAGTGCGCGAGTACAAGCTCGACCACTTGCGCCGTCTCAACGTAACTCCCGGCATTACAGGTCTGTGGCAGGTGCAGTCGCGCCAGGACCCCTCCTTCGACAGCTATATCTCCTTGGATGTTACCTATATCGAGAACTGGAGCCTATGGCTGGACCTCAAGATCATTCTGCGCACTGTCGGCGTGGTTTTTGCAGGAACCGGCTCTTGAGTTATTCTCCAGTCCCATACCGATGTGCGAACTCCGAGGCAGCCGGCACGGAAGTAACCGTTCGGAGGGAACCGAAGTCGGTAAAGGCTGGAGTGACAATTATTTGCAACGATTGCTTGCGTATTACATCCAATCTTGTAATGAAGCGAATTAGTCAATCTCACTCGTGAGAGTGACTTAGGCGAAGCCTGTCCGCGGCGGCAATCGTTCAGCAAATGTCCGAATCCGCGCGCAACCGTTTGCCACTCGCCAGATAATAAGACAGTTCCCTACGAGATTCTTACGATCTCTGCCTCAGTTTTCTGCCATCTCAATCGACATTCCATCAGAGCACAAACGGAGATAGTTCCATGGCTACAGCATTTCATCCAGCATCAGCAGCAGAATCAGCTGTATTCCCCCATGATTCTGAGGCCGGCAAACTGTTTGCAGCCAACTTCGACCACCACCCATTTCAGTTTCGCCATGGCCTCGATACGATGGAAATCTTTCAGATGCCGGCGCTGCTGAAGCTGGCTGAACGCTGCATGAGGAAGCGCGAGCACAAGAGCCACTACGAAACCGGCGAATCTGTGGTGAACGGCTACTTCGGCAACAAGCCTGCGGATATGACATTGGTTCAGGCGCTGGAGCGGATCGGGGAAAGCAAAAACTGGATCATCCTCAAGCGCATTCACGAAGAGCCGGAGTACCGCGCGGCTCTGGAGATATTTATCTCAGAGCTATCGGAGCTTACGGCTACGGATTTACGCCGCCGGTATCATGATCCGATTCTGACTATCTTCATTACTTCGCCCAACCGCATCACGCCCTACCATCTCGATGGCGAAGCCAATTTTCTAGCGCAGGTGCAGGGCAGGAAGTCCGTGTTTCTTTACAATGCGCATGATCCGCACATCCTTACCGCGGAGGAGATGGAGCGATACTGGACGGGTCACCTGCTGGCGCCCAGATGGCACGATGAGTTGTCGGGGGGGCAGTGGAGTTACGAGATATCCCCAGGCCTGGGCGTCTTCAATCCGGCCACCTTTCCGCACTGGGTAAAGAACACGGACAAAGTTTCGGTCTCCGTCAGCATTAACTTCAAACGGGCGCGAAACGACACGGTTGGGGCCTGCCGAACCAATTACTATGTGCGAAAGATCGGCTTGCAACCAACCGAGCCTGGTCGGTCACCGGCTCTGGATCGCTTGAAGAATCTGACCTTCGGCAAGCTGTACGAAGGTGCGCACGCGACGAGAACAGCGCTCCGGTCGCGCTTCGGAGTTTAATACATAGTCTCATATATTTACCGAAGTTCAGCCTCACTTCCGAGACGGGCGTCAGTCCTGCTGTAAAGCGATTCTTCGATTGCATACTGGAGCAAGAACTTGCGAAATCTGATAAGCATTGTCGTGCGCGGCATCGCCTTTCGATGGGGCCGGTGCAAGGGTTTGTATCTGCGCGTTTGCAAACCGGGCGCGCAAGAATATACGCGGTTCCTGAAACGGCATGGCGGGTTCTATGCGATCGGGGAACATTGCAGCATTCTTCCCAGTACGAACTTTACCGATCCCGCATATGTGAAGCTGGGGAATAACGTGCATTTCTCAAACTGCACGCTAGTCGGTCACGACGGCGCGGTGGCGATGCTGAATCGCGCCTATGACGTAAGACTGGATTCCGTGGGCAAAATCGATATCCGCGATAACGTGTTTATCGGTTACGGCGCGATAGTGCTGCCCGGTGTGACTATCGGGCCCAACGCCATCGTCGCCGCCGGCGCGGTAGTCAATCGGGATGTTGCCCCCGGAGACATTGTTGGAGGAGTCCCAGCGAAGCCGATCGGAAAGACCGAAGATCTTGTTGTCCGGCTCCTGGCCAGAACCAATTCCCTGCCGTGGTGCGAGCTGATCCGGAAGCGCGGTATTGACCTCGACATAACAATAGAGAAAGAACTCGTTCGGCGCCGGGTCGAGCATTTCTATGGACAAAGCAGAGAGACACCACCGGCCGGCCATGGCAGAACGGCCTCCCAAAGTGCGGAGAAATCTGTAAACGCCGGCGCGGGCTGGCCATCGGAGCATCTGAATCTGTTTCGATAGTCGGACCGGAAGTGACGATTCACGCGCATGACTCGCTTACATACCTAACTGCCTCAATTTGAACTGCAATAACATGCCGATTCTCTGAGGATAATTTGACCTACGACGCGACATCATCGACGCTTGAGCTTCCCGAACTGGATTCGGTCACGGATGACCGCGCCAGAGAGGATAGCCTTGCCCACAAAGTGCTGGAATCGACAGCAATGCGGGCGACCTTCTGGACAGTGACCGACTACGGCTGTTCGATGGCGCTGCGCGTCGTCAACAGTATCGTTCTTACCCGTCTGCTGATGCCGGAATCTTTCGGCCTGATGACGCTAGTCACGACGCTCGTTGTCGGAATCAGTCTGATCTCAGATATTGGGCTCGGCCCCAGCGTGATTCAAAGCCCTCGTGGGGATGAAACCGTATTTCTGAACACCGCCTGGACCTTGCAGGTGCTTCGCGGCTTAGGTATCTTCATAGTGTCTCTGACACTGGCCTGGCCTATGTCGCTAATTTATCATGAGCCGCGACTGATGGCTCTGCTGCCGGCATTGGGCGTCAATGTAGTTATCGGTTCCTTCAACAGCACCAATCTGCTTTCGATGTCGCGGCACATGGGTGTGCGCAGACTGTTCTTGCTCGACATCACGACCCAGATGTTCGCGCTGCTGATCACGGTTGGTTGCGCCTTGATGTATCGGTCGGTATGGGCGCTGGTGATAGGCGCGATTCTGAGCACGGTGTACCGGCTCTCGCTCAGCTATTACCGGCGACTGATCCCCGGCATCCGGAATTCCTTCTGCTGGGACCGGGAGAGCGTGCATGGCCTGGTTCACTTCGGCAAATGGATTCTGCTAGCTACGGCTTTCTACTTCTTCGCTTCGCAGGCGGACCGGCTGATCCTCGGAAAACTGATCAGCTTCAGCCTGCTCGGAGTGTACGGCATTGCATTCTCCGTCTCAGAAATCCCACGGGCGGTCATCAATGCCTTCGCGCAAAGGGTCGGCTATCCTTTCATCGCCAAAATGGCCCACTTACCGGCCACTGAGTTTCGGAAAGTGTTCTTGAGGTACCGTTTTTATGCTCTGGTGACAGGCGCGGTCATGTTATGCCTGATGGTGCATCTGGGCGGCTTTCTGATAACTAAAATGTACGATGCCCGATATTACGCCGCGTCGTGGATGGTGCCGATTCTGGCTCTTGGCCTGTGGCACACGCTGATGTATGCGACTACCATGCCGGCGCTGTTTACTCTTGGCAAGTCGCGATATGCGGCGATCGGCAACGCATCCTACTGCGTTGCGGTGGTCACAGCCATTCCTTTGGCCTTCCACTTCTTTGGGATCTTCGGCGCGGTAATTGCCGTGGCAGCGGGAGATTTGCCGCTCTATTTCGTTACGGTTGCGGGAGCCAGCCGCGAGGGTGTCTCGACATGGAGACAGGACCTGCAGGCAACCGGAGTCTTTCTGGCTCTTCTAGCGCTGGGGTTAGCTCTGCGAGTGTCCATTGCCGGCTAGCACGGTTCTTGCGCTCGGCATAACTTCTTCAACAGTAAGCCTCAACTACATCTCTACTTTCGAATCAGGCAGCCTACCATGATTACTACGGATACAGCGCAGCGCGCAAGGAAGATAGCACCGGCAGCAAAAGAGCGGCCAATTGAGCGCAGGGTTTCCCCAGCTCTGAAGCCTTTGTGGAAAATCTTCGATGAAGTCGCGGCACAACACGCCGACCGGACTGCGGTAACCTTCGGCGAGCAGCAGCTATCTTACCGCGAGCTTCAGGCGCAAGCCAGCCAACTCGCTCACCGTCTTCGCAGCCTGGGCGTAGGCCCGGATTCTCTGGTGGGCGTATATCTGGAGCGCTCGGCGCAAGCGATTATTGCGCTTGTGGCCATTCTCAAAGCAGGGGGAGCGTATCTGCCGCTCGATCCAGCTTATCCGAGCGAGCGAGTCGCTATCATTCTCGACGATGCCCGGCCGACGGTGCTGTTAACTCAAGAGCATCTTCTCGATAGATTGCCGCCGCATAGCGCACATGCGGTTTGCCTCGATCGAGAAACCTCCAGGAGTGGCTATCTGGATGATGCTGGAATCGAGTCGAAGTCAAGCGAAGAGAACCTCGCGTATGTTATTTATACTTCGGGATCGACAGGAAAACCCAAGGGCGTGATGGTGACGCACGGCAATGTTGCACGCCTGTTGAGCGCGACGGCAGATTGGTTTCACTTCAACGAAAACGATGTTTGGACGCTCTTCCATTCCTTGGCCTTTGACTTCTCGGTCTGGGAGATATGGGGCTGCCTGCTGCACGGCGGAAGACTTGTGATCGTTCCTTTTGCCGTCTCACGCTCGCCGGAGGATTTTTATGAGTTATTAGCGAGGGAGCAGGTTACAGTTCTGAACCAGACCCCGTCTGCGTTCTATCAACTCATAACTGTCGATCTGGCGCGGCGTTCGCCGGAGCTGGCCCTGCGAACGGTTATCTTCGGCGGCGAGGCGTTGAACTTCAGAACGCTGCAGCCGTGGTTCGCAAAGCATGGCGACGGACAGCCCCGGATGATCAATATGTACGGCATTACAGAGACCACCGTGCATGCGACGTATCGGGAAGTAACAGCAGCCGATGCCGCCGATGGCGCGCAAAGTCTGATCGGCGTCCCGATTCCTGATATGCAGCTCTATCTGCTTGGCAACGACAGTCAGCCTGTGCCAGCCGGAGAAGTGGGCGAGATATGCGTGGGTGGAGCAGGCGTGGCGCGCGGGTATTTGAATCGTCCCGAGCTGAATGCCGAGCGTTTTGTGCATGATCCATTCTCCGGGGTTCAGAGCGCACGGCTGTATAGGTCCGGCGACCTGGCGCGTCTTTTGCCAAACGGTGAAGTGGAGTATCTCGGCCGCGGCGACGCGCAGGTAAAGATTCAGGGCTTTCGCATCGAGTTAGGCGAGATCGAAGCCGCCATCGCGGGGCACGAGCGGATACGGGAGGCGCGGGTGGTTGCCCATACGGATGAGGCGGGAACGAAGCGGCTGGCAGCGTACTACGTGGCGCAAGAAGACGCATCGTTTCCCGCGCGCGAACTGAGCGAGTATCTAAGCGCGAAGCTGCCGCATTGGATGATGCCTTCTGTGTATCTGCCGATCCCGGCCTTTCCGCTAACTCCGCACGGCAAGGTGGACTACGCGGCGTTGCCGGCGCCGATGGCGGGATCGGCCAGAACCGGCGCGGAAACCGCAGGCACGAATATAGAACAGGAAGTCGCAAGCGTGTGGCGGAGTGTTCTAAATGCGGATCACGTCGGCCTGGATGACAACTTTTTCGACATTGGCGGAACTTCGCTGCTGCTGGTGTCGGCGCACGCGAAACTGCAAATGCTATTTAACAGGAAAATCCCAGTCGCTGAACTCTTTGCGCATACTACGGTCCGCGCGCTTTCGGAAAGGCTGGGAGGTTCGGTACCGGATCCCGGATCGTGGCATTCAGCGCAGAATCAGGCTCACAAGCAGCGGGCGGCGTTTGCGCGTGCCCGCGCGGCGAGAAAGGCAGTCCTATGAGCAGCTTCGAACACGAGAATCATCTGGAAGGCGTTGCGATCATCGGTATGTCGGGCAAGTTACCCGGCGCGCCGGACCTGGAAACATTCTGGGCAAACGTCGCGGCGGGCAGGGACACGATCACCCACTTTTCGCGTGCCGAACTGGAAGCGAGAGACCGCGCGTCCCTGGAGTTTGGCCCGGACTATGTAGCTGCTCACGGCGTTCTGGATAACGCAGAGATGTTTGACGCGGGCTTTTTCGGGATTTCGCCCCGCGAAGCCGATTTACTTGACCCGCAGCACCGGCTGTT
>Ga0181536_10003455_pt1 | contig 17197 bp, 20 predicted proteins | sample PEATcosm2014_Bin_41_FD_121105 | JGI IMG/M metagenome (GOLD analysis project Ga0181536, IMG submission 121105) | Peatland microbial communities from MTU Mesocosm Facility, Houghton, MI, USA - PEATcosm2014_Bin17_60_metaG | ecosystem: Environmental > Terrestrial > Soil > Wetlands > Peat | place... | reverse complement strand
GGTTCGCTTGCGCTCGCCTCTCTCAATCATGCCTGTCGGATTCTTGTTCCGGCTTTTCCGCAACGTTCACCACCGTGACTTTTGACCACAGCAGCTTGCGGTGGCTTGAGATCAACAATTGATTGCCGATCCCGAAGGGCCCTCCTTCATCTCTCGTACAGTTGCGTACCGCCGTGTGGACCGGCGATACTCGTGACACAAGACCCAACTGCGACATTCGCCTTGGCAATCCTAGCTGATAAACAAGGCCAGCAGACCGAGTTTCTGGCGATCGCTGGCGTTTTTCGCTAAATTGGCGCCAAGCTGCGACTAATGGCGACGGCTTGGGAGGACATCATGAAAACTCAACGTGTGATCGCTGCGATCGCCGGATTGGCATTACCGCTCCTGGCGGCTCAGGCTCAGGCGGCGGAGGTCAAAGTTTTGGCCTCAACAGCCGTGAAGACGGTCCTTGAGGAGCTCGTACCGCAATTTGAGAAAGCAACCGGGAACAAAGTCGCCCTTACCTTCGCTCCGGCCGCCGTTTTGAAAAAGCAAATCGACCAGGGTGCCGCATTTGACGTTGCCATTCTCACAAGGCCGCTCACCGACGGCCTTGCCGGCGAAGGCAAGATCGATACGGCGCGCACCACCATCGCTCATGCGGGGATCGGCGTTGCGATTTACAAGGGCGCCCGGAAACCTGATATCAGCACGACGGAGGCCTTTAAGCGGGCGCTCCTCAGTGCCAAATCTGTCGGCTTTACGGCGGCGGGTGCTAGCGGTGTCTATCTCAAAACCTTGTTTGAGAAACTCGGTATTGCCGACGAGCTGAAACCCAAGCTCAAACTGTTGCAGGGCGGAGCCGGCGAAGCTGCCGCGAATGGCGAGGTCGAAATAGGCATGACCCAGATCAGCGAGATTTTGCCCTATGCCAACGCCGAACTTGTCGGGCCGCTGCCATCAGACATTCAGTCCTACACTTACTTCACTGCCGGCGTGTCGGTCGCCAGCAAGGAAGCTGGTACGGCCAAGGCATTCATCAAGTTTCTCGCTGCGCCGGCCGCGCTAACGGTGATTAAGGCAAAAGGCATGGAGCCGGGTTAATCGGTAAGACCGCGTCCGCCCAGCACGCAACATTTCGCGAGCGACTGCCAATTGATCCCTCACCAATGGGATCATCCGCACTGTACTGTGAGGCAGAATATCACTCCTCAAAATCGAGGCCCGTGGCTGACTTCAGGGCGTTCCAGACGAAAAGGCCCGCTGACTGAAAAGCGCCGCCTTGTCACGGCGCGCACCCAACTGCGACATTCACAAGAGCGCCACTTAAAAGGTAAAAGCTCTTGCAAACTGGCTAGGGGTCTTCTTGCCGCATGTGTATTCGGAGAAAGGAAGAGATCGAAATTAAGCGGCTTTACTTCTGCTTTTGACCGGCGGAAGCTAAGAACCGTCAAAAAACTAGGGAGAGGAAGCCTATGAAATTCAGTATTCTCGGCATTGCTGCAACCGCCATCGCCTTGCTCACTAGCCCCGCTCTCGCGCAGGCCCCGCAGCCCAACCCACTCGACGTCATTCCCGACAAGATGCCCTTCAGCGAGCCCTATGGCGCGCCGATCACCCTTGAGCACGCCAATAGATTGATCGCCGCGGTCGAGGCCGAGGTCAAGAAGCGGGGCTGGGCGATGAATATCACCGTGGTCGATTCCGGTGGCAACCTTGTCGCCTTCGCGCGCATGGACGGCGCGCAGCTCGCCTCGATCTCAGTCTCACAGCACAAAGCCCGCACGGCGGTCGAGTACCGCCGGCCGAGCAAGGTGTTTGAGGACGCAATCCAGCATGGTGTCACCTACGTGACGACACTCGACGGCATGATCGGCTCGCGCGGCGGCTTCCCACTGATCGAGAACGGCAAGATCATCGGCGCTATCGGCTGCTCAGGCGGCACCGGCTCGCAAGACGCCGCGTCGTGTGAGGTCGGCGCTGCCCTAGTGAAATAAAAATTCGGCATCCAACCGACGCTTGCGTCGCCGCCATCTCCCATCGCTCATCCTGCGATGAGGGATGGGGCGGTAACGGCGAGATATTGGCTGTTGACAATTTGCTGCAACTTGGCGGCCTTAGGCAGTAGGCGGCCTCTTTCCTTTCAAAGCGGCGAGCTGCCAAAGAAACCGCGCCGGTTAGGGCGCGGGTTTGTACAGTACCAAGTGGGAGGATTCACTTCGCCCGGAGATAAATGGGCGACACGTCGCACAGCGGTATCTAACGACCTCGGCGAGAACCGAGCAAATAAAATTGCGTTTATGAGCCGCCTCAATTGGCGGCCTCTTTCATTTCAAACCAAGCGGGCGATGTCGCAAATGGCGCGTCGTGTCATTCGCTGCATTGCAGCGCCAACGTCGCTAACGGAGTAAAGCGGACAAAGGTCAGTTTTGGCCCGCTCCAGCTATGACGTGAAGACCCATAAGCGGCATTTGCAATATGCCTCTGTTGAGCAGCCGGCAAGCTATGCAGTGCGGGTAAAGGCTGACCAGTTACCAGTCAGCATGCCTTACCCATTGACCTTCATCATTGCACACAGTGTTTTAGGTGATCTTATCCGCACCAAAGGGCCGCTAACAAAGGGGGGCACCATGAATCTGCGACATCCGCAATTCTGCCCATGCTGCTGCAGCGCAATAGACCGCCGCCGTTTCATGCTGGCCGCCGGCGGGGGCGTTGCGGCGCTCGCGCTGATGCCGCGTCTCGGCTTCGCCGATACGGGCGTGCCGGTCATCCCCTACGATTCCGTCCCCAACCCCGTGCGTCTTCCGGCCGATATGTATCTCGGCGAGTGTTCCGGCATCGCGCTCAATTCCAAGGGCCACGTTTTCGTGCTGTCGCGCGGCAACACCGAAGGCCCGGCCTATGCCGCGGCCGCGACCCAGCTTCTGGAATTTGCTCCGAACGGAAAGTTCATTCGCGAGATCGGCCACCGCCTCTATGCCTGGTCGTTCGCCCACATGGTCAAGTGCGATCCGCATGACAACATCTGGGTAACCGACAAGGGCTCGGACATGGTGATCAAGTTCACGCCCGACGGCCGCGTGGACATGGTGTTCGGCCGCAAGCTGGAGGCTTCGGACGAGGACACCGCGCCCTTGAAGCATCCGAACCCGCCGCTGCCGGCCGAGCCGGGCCGCTTCCGCCAGGTCACCGACACGGCTTTCGACGCCGCCGGCAACACCTTCATCAGCGACGGCTACATCAATTCGCGCGTCGCCAAGGTCGACAAGAACGGCAACTGGCTCAAATCGTGGGGCGACCGCGGCAAAGGTCCCGGCCAATTCAACACGCCGCATGCGATCACGACCGACGCCAAGGGCAACGTCTACGTCGCCGACCGCGGCAATCACCGCATTCAGGTATTCGACAGCGACGGCAATTTCCAGCGCCAGTTCACCATCGACGTGCCGGTGCCGCCCGACGCGCGGCCGGCGATCGGCAACATACCGAACGAGGCGACCATCGCCGGCAGCACTTTCGCCCCGGGCTCGCCCTGGACCCTCGCCATCTCGCCCGGCCCCAACCCCGTGCTCTACAGCGCCGACGCCTGGCCGGGGCGCATCTACAGGCTGTCGCTCGAGGGCAAGGTCCTGGGCGTGCTCGGCCAATCCGGCAAGCAGCTGAAGCAATTCGGCTGGATCCACGCGATCGCCTGCCCAGCCGAGAACGTGCTCTGGGTCGGTGAACTCTTGAACTGGCGCGTGCAGAAGCTCGTGCTGCACGCCTAGTAAAGCTTCGCCTTGCCAGCCATACTGAAAGGTCGAATGTTTTCGGCTGGGACCAGCAAAATGGTCCATGCTGCGCTTCTCCGTCTGATGCTTGAGGCCCGTAACCACGGTGACCTCGTTTCACTATCAGCCTGAAGCGCAGCACCCAAAATCTTCAGCTATCCACAAGCTGCCGGCCGATTACCCCATCTATTGGGCCAACAGCGGACAAACCGGCGCTCACCAACCTCGATTAATGAGTACGCGGCCTAGTTGTGAATGTGCTTGCGTAAAAGGTGAGCATAGCTAGGCGCTGGGGAGCGATGCGTTGTGCCGCCGTCGCTCCCCCGCCTTAAGGCTTGCTCAAGCCGCTTTGCTCTTTGGTGCGTTTGGCTTTGGCGTCTGCGCAAACTGCTGATCCAGTTCGCCAGCCTGGATGCACTCGACAACCCTCTCATATTCTCACTTCGATGGATCGCTCGCCAGTGCCTTTTTTACATCCGCCTGGGAAATCCCGAACTGTTTGGCGATCTTTGACGGTCTGACACCAGCTTTGAATGCAGCGCGAACGGCGTTCAGCTTGCCTTGAGCCAAAGGCGGCGTGATCTCTTTGGTCCGTTGTTTGCGCGAAGGCTCAACCGACTTTCCGCGACGCTGCTGCTCGACGTGTACCGCTGCAAGCAAGCGGTCAAGCTGATCATCGTCCAGGCGACTGAGCGCGCTCGGTAGGTTGGTCGGTAGCGCGTATGTTTGCGATGAAGCCGTACCGCCCCCGTCTTCGGTTGCTGGCGAAGACGGGGGTAAGTTTACCGATGGCGACAAAGGCACTGTTGCCGATGCCGTTGAGAACAGATCGGGTGTCGTTGATCGATGGCGACTGCTGCCCATAAAGCAATCATGCCGCCCTTCGCCAACAAGATCAATTCTGATGTAATGCTGTTCAGGGCAACTCGGAGACAATCTTTAAGAATTCCGCCTCCGTCCATGCGCGACCAGTACGAGTGTGCACATTGCCCGCCGAGCCGAGTGCCAGCGCAAATTTGGCGATATTGTCGCCCATGGGCGCATCGACGAATAGGACAAGATCGGTGCCGCCAGCGGTGAGATAAAGATGCCTAATCTCCACGCCCACCTTCTTGGCGAGTTCACGTCCAGCTTGGATGCGTTTCGGCGCATCCTTGATCCCCTTAATTCCTTGGTCGGTCCAATTAAGCGACAGCATGAATGTAGGCATTGATGTTCTCCCTGAATGTTGTTGTTTGCCTTCACGCTGCGACCATGCGCCGAGTTTATTGCACTGACAAGACGCCTCGATGCGGGGTACGTTGTCACCGCGCTGCCTTTCTTCGAGATCGCAGCAGTGGCTCATACCAGTAGAGATAAAGGCACCGGCACCCGTTACAGCAATGCTATAATTTCTTTATGCTTGTCGAACTAACAAACGAGCTACGAGACGCTGGATTTCCCAACATCCAGGACATACAACATCGACAAGGCAGAGAGTTTCTCGCCTCAGATGGTCTGGTGTATGTCTATTCGTTGGGTGAATTAGCGCCCTTTGGAAACTGGTTCATGCCGACCCTCGAAGAACTCAAATAGGCGTGTGAGAAAACGGAAGGCTGCAACCACTTCAACCTTGAGCATTTACAACCTGGATGGCTTGCATCCATAGATGCTAAAGACGAGCAAACCTACAGCGGTTTCCATCAATCGACTCCCAAAGAAGTCGTAGCCTGCTTGTGGTTGACCTAGAAGAAACAATAACACCCTTGAGACGCGCTCAAGCTCGGGTTGTCATCGCAATCTGAAAAGCGACTGCTTTCGCAATTGGGCGCGAACGTCGGACAACAAAGGTCCGACTGCTCTCATTGCTTCTTTGATTTGAATCGCGGAGCGTCCAAGCTCCTGAACCCAATATCTTAATTCTGGGCTCGCATGAACGTGATGCGAGTGGGATCGGCGGGGCTCGGCATCATATTATCCCTGTAGACCATCACCATCATCATCCCCACCAAGCTAACGGTTCTTGCCATAAACCCATGGTGTTGATCACTTGACCGCCCAATGATGATAGGCGTCGATGATTGTCTGTTGCCGATTGATGTCCGCCAAGCAATCCTCACGATTTAAAAATGGACCTTTACCAAGCCTGCCATGGGTGTTTGCCGCATACCAGCCTTCCTTGACCCACCGCCTGTCGGACGCAGCTTCATTGATATGATGTGGAGTGATATTTTCCATAATAAGTTCATCCAATTTTGATCCGAATAGCGCCCGTTGCGTCATGATTTCCGCCGTAGCAGCCATGAAAACTTTTCCATTGCGAGTCGCGTTGCGGCACACCACCAGCTCATCCAATAGTGTCAATTGTACGCTGCGCTACGTAGATTGCAGCGTTGATCGGCGGCTGTTGAACACGTTCAGTTGATCTTCCTTCGAGATCGCGGTGGCGGCGCTAGACCGTGTATAAATCAATAAGTAAAGGCGGAAAGAAATGACCCCAGACGGAAGGGGCGCCGCTGGGGTCGGTCTTCGCTGGACGGGGGCTGAGGGGCAACTGCGTCCAGCTCTATTAGAAAAATGGACACGATCTGCGGCATTACAATTCGCTTTTCCGCCTACGTCCGTCGCCAGCCATGCAAAAAAATGGTCAGCAATATTGTCTGATTGGGATCAAGGACTTTTCTGCGTTTTTCAGTTTTATTTTATTCAGCATCGGAGAAGCTTATTTGGGGAGGACCTTCTGTTTCTTCGATGCGCAAAGAGAGCGGGCGTTTTCTGGCAGTGTGTGAGGCATCACCCTCGAAATATGAGCAGCCTCTGACCTTTGTCCCGAAAACGCCCGCTCCTTTTTTGACTAAGTCTACGAATGGAGTTGGGGTAAGATGAAGAAATTGGCACATATTGCTGATCGGGAACGGCTCGGAGCCATCGAACTCAAGAATCGTCGGTTGCAGCTCAGAGATAAAATCAATTTTCTCCCTCATGAGCCTTCGACCCCTAGCGAGCCAGACGAACTTTTATGCTGTCGGATGGCAATGCTTGGTCTCGAGCCAAACTCTATCGGGTCTGGCGACCGTGAAACGTTCGACCAAATTAAGCGACGTTGCAGGAGTTGTGAATTTCGGGATGCTTGCGCTGTCGATTTGACGCGCGATCCTAATAATTCAGTGTGGGCAAGTTATTGTCCGAACTCCGGGATGCTCCATACGCTTACTGAGGCTTGGTGGGTTGACGCTTACTGAGGCTTGGTGGGTTGCAAATATTGTCTAACCTGGAACTCGCGTTCAACCGTATGAAGAGAGTTGTTGTCGGGAGGGCGTAACGTGTAAATCGAGGACGCTTTCCAACAGCGTCCCCATAATTTCTGCTCGAGGGCGTCTGCTGAATTGCGTTAGACCAACTTTTGGGGGGAGTGCGGCAGCTTCCCCCTCTTCGAGAGGCTAGCTACGATGGAAATCGAAAGATGGCTGACTAACGAAATCGCCAAGATCACAGAAAGGGGCGTCTCCAAGAGCGCAATGGCTTCCTTTATTATGGACGCACTCGCAAAGGCGCGAGAACAAAGCATTCCAGCTTATGAGATGACCGTCTTCCTAACTAACGCACTGTACGAATCTAGCATCAAGATAATTGAAGATGCCTGGATTGAATGTGGTTGTCGATACGCGGAATTGGTTATCTGCATCCGCGATAAAATCGGCAATGAGCAGACCATCGAGCTGCAGATCTGAAGCTCAAGTTTGCCGATGCAGGGCAGACACAATTACTCCGATCCCACACTACTGAACGAAACTTGTTGGATCGATATTGGGCAGAATAACACACCTATAACTTGCCGCATCAGTGAGATTTATATTAATTGGGCATGGATCAAATGTCCTGCTTCCAATCAAGTTCCAGATTATTTTTCCCTGCTCTTTACCGCGGATGGTCTAGTCTCTCGCAAATGCCGCCTAATTTAGCGTTCAAATTCAACGCTAGTTCTGAAATTTCTGGATTAATACCAAATCGCGTTACCCGCGACCAACATGCGGCTTTGGGGCGCGCTTGTAACGACCATCCAGGTATCTGATTTGACTCATGTTTACGATGCGAGCGTCCCCGCACAACGTCGGGTAACACGAGTCAGGATTTCTGAGTTTTGGTATAAGCCACCAAACCGTCGCTTTCTACGTTCAGCAGGCAGCATTCATAATATGGGTACTGTTATCTTTTCAGATTGCTCAGTAGCACCGACCAGTGTGCGAGTTCGTTCATTCGCGTCATATACGATCACCTGAAGGAACGGATACTTTTTCTTGAGCTCTAGCCCCGCTTTCGTCGCCTGCGCTGCGGTCTCATATTCCGATTTGAACCTTCCATCAATTTGGAGAACAAAGCCGTCGGTCGGCAGCACATTAGCAGACGGATTTTTCGGTCTCGTCGTATTATTGTCGGCAGGTTGGTCCGTTGCTTTTTCTTTCATTACAAGCGGCGACTTCTTTACGTTCATGCGAGGTTCCAAAAGCAGGCGGCTTCAATTCAATGCAGCTTCTGTTTTGCTTTCTGATTGATCATCGGCTGGCGTTTGCTCAATTGCGTCATGCACTTTGACTTGGCTCTGCGGAAACTTCTGCCTAAGTTCCAAGCCTGCTTTCAACGCCCGCGTGAAAGTCCCATATTCCGATTCGAATTTTCCATCGATTTCGAGGATATAGCCCTCTTTCGGCTGATGAGATGACTTTTGCGGGTGCTTATCGGGCATGCATGCTGCCTCATGTTGACTCGATGCCACGGAAACAGTCGCCCTTCGAAGGTTAATACTTCGTTAATTTTTCAATTCACTGCCAGTAACATCAACAATGCATCGACTCTCACTGGATTTCATCGAAACGTCACCCATTTAGTGAAGCGTTTAAAACTAACCCGTATAAGCGTTCAGTAGCTCACCTCGACGCAATGGCGACGTCCTTCATCGGAGAAATGCAGGTGTTAGCCCCTGGTGGTCTCACACGAAAGCCAAAGGACAAGCGCAGCTCCCCTCGCAGGAAAGTTAGTGCGAGCGCATGGATTCGTCCAAATGGGGCTTTTGCAGTTCGACCGTGCAAAGTGCGCGACATCTCCAATAATGGCGTGCAAATTATAATTAGCCGAGGTGAAACTGTATCGAATGAATTCATTTTTATGATGTCTAGAGATGGCAGTTCAAGTCGGCGCGCGCGCGTAAAATGGCGACGTGGAACCGAAATCGGCGCTGAATTTATCTAAGAAGAGTGAGCTGCGAGAGATTTTGCTCGAGCGACCTTCTGCTAATGATATTGAGCTGCCTTCGGCGAAGTGGTTGACATGAACATCCGTAAAGATACTAAAATTTTAGTTGTGGATGATAGCGGCGCAATCCGAAGCATCATTCGAAAACTTTTGGCGCAATTAGGATTCAATGATGTTGACGAAGCGACAGATGGCAAAGACGCGCTCGCCAAAATACACGAAAAAAAATATGGCTTGGTAATTTCAGACTGGAATATGGAACCGATGAACGGGCAGGCACTACTTGAGCATGTGCGCGTCGAGAAACACTTTGCGAATTTGCCTTTTATTATGATGACCGCCGAGTCTGCGATAAGCAAAGTTGTTGACGCTAAACACGCCGGCGTTGACTGTTTTATCAACAAACCTTTTGATGTCGAGACACTCAAAGTCAAAATCTCAAGTATCGGCACGAAAATAGCCGATTGAGCCAGTTACGTTGATCGTTATGCGAGGAAGGTACGCCACGAGCGGTCCTGCTCGCCAGTTTGGTAAAAATGAATAAATCGTATAAACGAGGCGGCAATTTCTGGCGAACATAGTGTGTCCGGGCGACAGAGTCTTGCATCACAGGAGGTGTGTGATGAGCAAGCTTATTCTGCGCTTCTTGAAAGACGAAACGGGTGTAACTGCGATTGAGTATGGACTTATCGTGGCTGGAATCTCCGTAGCCATTATCGCAGCCGTCAATGGACTCGGCACTAAACTGAACGCGACCTTCACCAGCATTTCTACGCAGTTGAACTAAGAGCCGCCAAAGACAAGTTCCGATTCAACCAGCCCTTCTTCGGGATTGTTTCAGGCTGGTTACGATGCTCGGTATTTGGGCGCGGCGTTCATTGGGGCTGCGACCATACCGAGCTTCCGCAATAAGTTTGTTCTCAATGTCGAAATCACTCATGCCCGCCGTTCTTAAAGCCAAGGCATAAGCAAAAAACCTGTCGTTACCCTCGCCTGGATATTGCGAGGATCGTCGCCATTCCTCCGTGGCTATCCGTACTTTTTCCTGATCGATCTGCCGTTGCCTCCTTCCAGCTTCGGTATGGACACCCGCCGCACCGGATCGGGCCGGTACGTCTTCAAGAACAGTTCCTCGCGCATTATAATGCAAGCGGATGGATCGATAATATGGGGAGCGGGCGGGTGTCAGTCCTGGTTATCACCGGAGAGAAAGGCCTGCCGGGGAAACCTTACTTTGGATCAATGTGCTTCACCCGCGTGCCCGTCATCAGGTTATGGCTGCGCGCTAATGAGCCCAGGTCCTACACCACTAGACGCTAACGCTAGGCGGCCAAAGTTTCCTTGGCCTGCCGCTTCATATTGGCGAGCTCGTGGGTAAGCCGTGCGCGTTCGCCGTTGGCGCGGTCGAGCGTAGCCTGCAATTTTTCTTTTTCGGCCTTGAGGGTCTGGGTGGCAGCATGAGTGCCCCCGTCCATCTCGATGATGGCGAGACGCAGATCGGCTTCAGCCTTGTGCGCGATATCGATTTCGGCGCGCAGGTGCTCGAGCTCGAGTTCCTTTTCGTTGAGCAGCTCCGACTGCTCGACGAGGCGATGCTCCAGATCGATAAGGATTTCATCTTTGGTAGCCTGTGCCGTTAGCTGCTGAACCAGCTCGGTCACGCGACGGTGAAAATTCTCGAACTTGCCACGTTCTTCCTTCAGTTCCTGGGTTGTCGCCTTGAGTTTGACACGTTCGGCATCGCGACGGTCTTCGACCGCCATCAATTGTTCGCTGGCCTCATCCAACCCTTCTTTCAGCGTCTCAACTTGAGTGGTGAGCGCAATGATCTCAGTCTTCTGTTCCTCGGCGAGGGTCGACTGCACGTCCAACTCATGCGCCAGCTTGGCTAGTTCTGATTCCTTGTCGGACAAGGCGCGCTCGGCATCCTGCAGAGCAGCGGCTTTGACCGCTGACTCCGCCTCGATGGTACCCAATTGATCGCGCAGCGCCGCGATCTCAGCTATCTGTGAGTCCTTTAGCAGCACGCGTTCGTCGAGGGCGGCCGTCAGCTTGGCCAGTTCCGATTCCTTGTCGGACAAGACGCGCTCGGCGTCCTGCAGGGCAGCGCCTTTGGCCTCCAATTCCTTCTCGATGGCGCACAATCGATCGCGCAGTGCCGCGATCTCAGTTATCTGTGAGTCCTTTAGCACCACATGTTCGTCGAGGACGGCCGTCAGCTTGGCCAGTTCCGATTCCTTGTCGGACAAGACGCGCTCGGCGTCCTGCAGGGCAGCGCCTTTGGCCTCCAATTCCTTCTCGATGGCGCGCAATCGATCGCGCACCGCAACGATCTCGGTTTTCTGTGAGTCCGTTAGCACCGAGCGTTCGTCGAGGGCACCCGTCAGCTTGGCGAGTTCCGATTCCTTGTCGGACAAGGTACGCTCGGCCTCCTGCAGGGCAGCGGCCTTGACCGCTGACTCTGCCTCGATGGCACGCAATTGACCGCGCAGCACCACGATCTCGGTTTTCTGAAAATCCATTAGCACCGAGCGTTCGTCGAGGGCACCCGTCAGCTTGGCGAGTTCCGATTCCTTGTCGGACAAGGTACGTTCGGCCTCCTGCAGGGCAGCGGTCTTGGCCTCTAAGTCCTCCTCGATGGCGTGCAATCGATCGCGCACCGCAACGGTCTCGGTTTTCTGCGAACCCGTTAGCGCCAAGCGTTCGTCAAGGTCGGCCGTGAGCTTGGCCAGCTCCGATTCCTTGTCGGACAAGGCGCGCTCGGCATCCTCCAGGGCAGCGGCTTTGACCGCTGACTCCTCTTCTGTGGTGCGTAGTTGATCGCGCAGCGCTTGGAGCTCGACCTTGAGCCGGTTGATCGCGTCGCCCTTTCGGCCGAGCTCCGCAAGCTGGCTAGCGCTCCCGGTCTTGAGCTGTTCTGCGATGATTTCAAGACGTCGAGTCGACATCGCGAATTCCGCGCGCAGCAGATCCTTGTCCGCTTGGACCTCCGCTATCAACAGCGGCATGGCGGCTTCCAGCCGCTTCATCGTTAGCCGTACCGCACGGCCATGAACGAGGGGAATGATGACGAGCCCTAGCAAGGCTGCGACCAGGACTCCAATCCCGAAATACATGATCGATTCGATCATGACTGCCCGCCTCTAATGCAGCTTAGCAACCGCGTATAGCCCGTTCCTCCTCGGCAGGCATGCCAAGCTTTGCCTAAACAGCCTGCCCGTACCGGCCAGCCAGTCACGTCTTCGGACTCCGCCGACACTTATGTTTATAAGTGATTAATGGTTACCAAATAGTCATCAGAAATCGGACACGAGCGGTTCCGAAACACTCCTTGAGTCGCCTGTAACACCGACGGCCTCGGCAGTGGTCTGGTTTTAAGGCTGCGCTCGCGCAGGTTTGGTAAAGCACGGTCAAGCATACTAAAATTAGCTTTCAGGCCAAATGTCTGCGCTACGGCCTGTTGCGTTCCTGGTGCGGTTCGAAGGCTGGCGTCGGAGGTGCGTCAATGTTTCGATGTTTACGCGGCATCGCTTTCATCACAGCAATAATATTGAACTGTGGAGCGGCCTTCGCAGAAGATACTACTTCGGCCAACTACGTAATGGCTGGTTGTCGTGCGTTTCTCCTCCCCAAAATACCCCATGATATTAATTTGAGTCTGATCGCGGGCGTTTGTGCCGGGATAGTTTCGGGGATAAATTATGCTGCCGCTGACGTATGCCCCCCCAAAGGTGTAACGAGCGTGCAATCGGTCCGCATCGTTGTGAATTACATCGACGGCCGGCCCGCGAGGCTGAATGAAAACTTCAATGCGTTAGCTCTTGAAGCATTGCGGGCGGCTTGGCCGTGCAAGAATTAGCGCAGCGATACGCTCATTCCGCCGGGCATATCGGCGCAATGCCGAGGCCAGAATTGGCTTTACGCGCACCGGGCAGGAAGCGAAAATATCGCATGAGTCGCCATAAGGGCCGCGCCAGCGGCAAGACGGCTAAGCGGGAGCACCCACACATCGTCGAGATCGCCGTCCCTCCGGGGGGCCTCGGCAAGCGGCTCGACGCCATGCACGCCTTCCACACCGAGCGCGGCATCTCAGCATGTCTTGGACGCGGTCGCCGCGAAGAGGGCCGCGACTATTTGCGATGGTACTTCGCGGATGCGCATACAGCTATCGCGTTTGCAGCCGAGTTCGGTGGCACGCGCCTATAGCGCTTTACAGAGGTTTCAGGTCCTTAAATTTCTCGACAAGCGGCGAAAGAGAATTGGCAATTCCAATACCCGCCTGTCGATGCAGTAGTCTCTCAGCCGCTGGTTAAAAAACTCCGTCAGGCCAGGAGGACGCTTGCCAATTCGTTTTTAGCTGCGCGCCGCCATGCTCCTTCCATGTCGCGCTCTTTGCCTAATTTAGTCGTCAGCCAGACGCAATATCACCGGTTCTCACGATCCCAAGCGATCCGCGCTTTTACCTCGGATCGCGGCTCGAATTTTTCGAGAACAGTTTCCTTGGCTTTCGCTTCGCAAGGTCGAGCAGACCGTCGAGGATCCGTATCAAAACGGTATTGTTCCTTACGAAGAAAACTGACGTTTGAGCGGTGACGCGCCTGCGCCCTAAGACAACCCTGTTGACCGGGAGCGGTCTGCCGGCAGATGCTGGTGTCAAATTACTAATCCGAAGGGCATTTCGTGGAAGCGACCACTCATCTGTCCGACCCGCTGGTCACCCTCAACGTCGATATTGGGATCCCTCTCGTCGTCGATCTCGATCAGACGCTCGTCCTCACAGACACCCTGCATGAAGGTTTCGCGCGACTGCTGTTTTCCAACCCGCTCAGTGCGCTGGCGAGCCTCCCTTCAATCTTGAAAGGTCGAGCATCGTTCAAAGCCAGGATCGCCGAACAGTGCATGCCCGATGTTGCCTGCCTGCCCTACCGCAAGCCCCTGCTCGACTTATTGCGAGGGGAAAAAGAGCGGGGACGACAAATTCATTTGATCACTGCGGCCGATCAGAGAACGGCGGACGCCGTCGCGGCACATCTCGGCCTATTCGATTCGGTGAAGGGCAGTGACGGCGAGGAAAATTTAAAGGGTCTTCGTAAGCTAGAATACCTCCGAGAGCGCTTCCCCGATGGTTTCATCTATGCGGGCAACCATGCGGCCGACCTTCCGCTTTTCAAGGCGGCACACGGGGCGATCTTGTGCGACGTCAACCGCCATGTTGCAGCTTCGGCCCGCAATGGCGCTACTATCCTTGCCGACTTTCAACAGCCGCGACGCAACCTTAAAGTTTGGCTGCGAGCCCTTCGCGTGCACCAGTGGTCGAAGAACGCTCTCATTTTTGTGCCCCTCGTCGTGGGTCATGCCTATGGTAACGCGGCGAATATCGTTACCGACGTTGCAGGTTTCGTTCTTGTCTGCCTGCTGGCCTCGGCAACATACATGCTCAATGATATCGCGGATATCGATGCCGATCGGCTACACCACACAAAAAGGCTGCGCCCCTTTGCGAGTGGTGCGCTACCCATGGCGCTTGGCCTCATCACCGCCCCATTATTGATGATAGCGGCGTTGATCGGAAGCTACCTACTATCGCCGAACTTCACCGTAACGCTGCTGATTTATCTCGCCTTGACGCTAATCTATTCGTTTGGCCTGAAGCAATTGCCGTTGCTCGATGTCGTCGCGATCAGCTTTCTTTTCATGCTACGCATCGTAATGGGGACGGCAATTCTCGGCATCGAACCCTCGCCTTGGCTGTTGTCATTCTCGTGGACATTCTTTTTATCGCTCGCATTCGCCAAGCGGCACGTTGAGGTCGCGCGCGCTAATCATGTCGACATTGAGGACGTGGTCGGGCGCGGCTATCGCGGCGAAGACTGGCCGCTGACGCTGAGTTTTGGCATCGGATCGGGACTGATCTCCATCGTTATTATGCTGCTTTATTTGACCAACGACGCGGCCCCTTCTGGGTTCTATAGCAATCCCAGCTGGCTTTATGCGGTTCCTGTCTTGATGATGATATGGCTGATGCGTATTTGGATGCTGAGCAACCGGATGGAGCTCGATGACGATCCTGTTGTATTTGCGCTTAGCGACCGCGCGAGCTGGTTGCTCGGGTTGCTCAGCGCTATCTCATTCGGCTTTGCACTATAAATATCCCCTATTTCGGGAGTTTCTTTAGCGACCGTCTCTTGGCTTTTCCGCAATTACGAGAAATTGCTTGCCCAGGATTTTCCATGCAATTGACGACCACATGTATAGCTAAATCAGGGCGTGAACTCATAAACGTCCGTTGAATGGCCTGCAAAGTCCGCTGTACACCCAATAGCGACCAAACTTTTGCGGCGCAGCGAATGCCGCGATGTGCCAGCAGCCGACATCGAGTTGTCGCTAGAAGCCGACCTGAGCCGCATCAGGGCGAGCGCACAATTCGTTCTTGGGCAAAAACCATGAGCTATTAAAAATAAGAATAAAGTTGGGACACCATGCGGATAACGATCGCAAAGTAAACGCCATTGAAAAAAGCCGCATCCAATAAATATAAACTGACGATGCAAGTACAAAAGGCAATGGCCGACTTATCCATTTGAGTTTGTCCTGAGGTCTAGCAGCCTTTAGGAAAATCTCCGATCGTTATTGTCTCCTTAAATCCGCGCTAGCTTGCAGCCGAAATTGCCGTGCTGCGGTCAATGCCTTTCTAGTATTCAAATCTTCCGAGTTGCTGTCGAAAACAATTGGCAGGGCACAAGCCGGACAGGTTATCGACAAGCCATTGCGAATCTTCGAATGGTGTTCTTTGAAAGTTTTTGTGCATTTCCTGCAAACAATTTTGATCTTGGACATCCGCAACCCTGCTCAATAGCAACATCTATTTTCAGCCCAAGATTGTAATGTCGCGTTGTTAATACAGCGTAAATTTGCAACTCCCAAAATTAGACTGCGCGATTATCGGACGCATCCGAGGTTCAGAAGCGATCCAGAACCGCTTTTATTTTAGGCGTGCTCTAGGGTTTGGTGCCGCGCACAGAATTTTATGATTAATAAATTCTTTTCGGTGTGGGCCTTCCGGTAGCAGTTCAGCTTAAGACATTCCCTATTTTGGTCTTCTATTTTGACTTCAGTTCGACAGGAGTTTTGCATGCAAGAACGTCGCAAGCGTCCGCGAATGCGTGTGCTCAAAAGCGCAAAGCTTATTCTCGGCAAGTCTTCGGTGTTCGACTGTGTCGTGCGCGATCTAACCAATGTCGGCGCCGGAATTGATATTCCAAACACGATTGACCTGCCCGAGGTATTGGAAATGACTTTCGATGACGGTCGATCAATCCGGGCCTGCCGACTCGTATGGCGAACACTCTCTAAAACGGGCGTGGAATTTCTCTGAAACCAGCCGACAGCAGACGTGGGGTTCGCTACAATGTCGCTTATGGGTCATGTATGGACGGTGCCCGCGGTGCAATGGAAAAATCGGACATTTCAGCGAAGCGTTCGGGTGCGGTCATGTATTCGGCCTGTTTTCGCTTGGAGGACTACCTCTGTCGCGATGCAGCCGCTATGGCCGCTGGCCCTGATGTAATCCGCTGATCGGGTCCCAAACAATCGCACGCGCTCAAGTGTCGCGTGACCCATCACGGGTTGTCCCAATCGACGGTCTCGACCGTTTCGCATCAATGCCGTCATCACCCCTGCAGTTCGTGAACGCACAGACGCAACCTCATCCTCCCATTGCCAGGCCCCTTACGCCGCTGCCGCAAGCGCAGGCACAAGCGCAGGTGCCCGATAAGTGCCGGCTTTGGCCAGCAGCGCCCATGCCATGCGCGCCATCTTGTTGGCGAGGGCCACCGCTACGACCTTGAAGGGTCGCCACGCCAAGAGTTGCGTGAGCCAGGGATATCTTTCAGGGTTCTGCTTGGCGTAGCGCAACACCGCACAGGCTCCGACCACCAGAATGCGTCGCAAATAGCGATCGCCCTGTTTCGAGATCGGTCCAAGCTTCTGTTTGCCGCCGGTTGAATCTTCACGCGGCACCAGCCCGATCCAGGCGGCAAAATCCCGCTTCGACCGAAAGACCGTCGGGTCCACTACGGTTGCCACAATCGCGGTTGCACCGATGACGCCGATACCCGGAATGCTCTCAAGCCGCTTGCTCGCCTCGTTCGAGCGATGCTGCATCTTGATCCGCTTTTCGATCGATCCGATCAGCGTCTGCAGCGCCTGAAGCT
>Ga0181536_10003454_pt1 | contig 17203 bp, 14 predicted proteins | sample PEATcosm2014_Bin_41_FD_121105 | JGI IMG/M metagenome (GOLD analysis project Ga0181536, IMG submission 121105) | Peatland microbial communities from MTU Mesocosm Facility, Houghton, MI, USA - PEATcosm2014_Bin17_60_metaG | ecosystem: Environmental > Terrestrial > Soil > Wetlands > Peat | place... | reverse complement strand
ACCGGCGAGGGCGCCGGTCCGCGGGCGAGGGCGCCCGCCCCACGAAGGCGCGTCTTCATCATCTTTGGTGGCCCGCAGGGCCATGGGGCACTCCCTTACGGTCGCGGCTCGGTAACAGTCGCGTTGATTTCGCAGGGGTTACTGAGCCACGACCGTCAAGGAGCGGGTGCGTTCCCCAAAACGGTTAAGCACTCGGCCACGCGCAGTGGGGCTGGCGGTTCGAGAACCAGTGGTAAAATGATGGAGCACGGAGATCTGCAATGAGCGTACACACAGCGTTGCTTTCTGTTGAAGAGTTCCTGAAACTACCAGAACCGCAGGAAGGTCACATTGAATTGCATCACGGAGAGGTTGTCGTAATGCCGCCACCAAAGAAGGGACACCAAAGGATTCAAAATCGGCTGCAAACTTTACTACAGCGGCTCCTCGGAGAAAGCTACGTTGTTCATATGGAGATGGCTTTTCGCCCGACGCCCGAACATGAAGTCTGGCAAGCCGACGTTGCTTGCGTCTCGGTCGAACGGGATGCCGCCACCGGCGACGACGAATATCCGATGGGTTCGCCCGAGTTAGTGGTGGAGGTTCTGTCGCCAAGTAACACGATGGATGAGATCCTCGAGCGGCAAGACATGTGTCTTGGGAATGGTTGCGTCTCATTTTGGACCGTCGATCCCAAACGGCAAATTGTGATGGTGACTACGCCAGATCGAAGGACGGTTGTGTTCGATCGCCAGTCGTTAGTGCCCCTGCCGGAGCCGCTGAAAGGCAGTATCGAAATTGCGAAGGTGTTTTCAGACTGAACCTGTCGGCTCAACTGCCCCACTCACCGCACCGCAATCCCGCGCGCCTCCAGCAAATCGCCTGTCCGCAACAACAGATTCATCAGGTTCCGCCGGTAGCCCACCGAATTCTGCACCACGCTCGACTCAGCCGTTACCAGCGCGCCCTGCGCCTGCAGCACGAAGAAGATGGTGCTGTTGCCCAACTCGTATTTCTTCTGTTCCGCCTCCATGTACTTCCTGGAGAAATCCTGCGCCACCACCGACAGCTTCATGGCATCTTTACTGGACTCCACCTGGCTCACCGCCGTCAGCACGTCCAAGCGCACCTGCTGCTGCACGGTGCGCACGTTCAGGGCGTCGTGCTTTTTCGTCACCAGCGCGTCCGCCATGTCCGCCGACGCCCGGTGATTCTTGATCGGCAGCGTCAGCGTCAGCCCGAAGGAGTACATCGGGAAACCGAAGCCGAACATCTGGCTCAAGGCATCGCCGAAGCCGCCCGGCGTGGCAGCCTCGCCGTTACCGGGATAGAAGATGCCCCCCAGCCCTTGTGTGGTGTAGCCCGCGGTGAGCTCCAGATCCGGAAGGAGCTCGTTCCGGGTTTGGCTGATTCCGAGATCGTCGATGTCCAGATTCTGGATAGCCGACTTCAGGTCCGGCCGGGCAGCCAAGCCCTTCTGTACCTCTTTCTCGGCGTCGATGGGCGGCGCGTCCACTTCCGGCCCCACCGTCTCGGTCAGTACGATGGGCAGCGTGCGGATCTGCGGATCCAGATCGGCTCCGATCTGCCTGCGCAGTGCGTCCTCGGTCTGCTTCAGGGAGTACTGGGCCTGCGAAACGCCGATCTGCGAGGTAGCGTACTGTTGCTCCGGGTTGTAAATGTCCAGCGGCGAGAGCGCGCCCAACTCCAGTTCCCGCTGCGCGCGCTTCAACGCCTGGTCCGCCAGGTCGCGCGCGCTCTCGGCCACGCGCAGGTTTTCGCGCGCCAGCACCGCGTCCCAGTACGCGTTCTCGGCGCCGCTGACTAATTGCAGCAGGCTCGTCTTAAGATCGTACTCCGTCTTGCGCAGGCGGCTGGTGGCCACCATGATGGGCACGCGGTTGATATACGTGCCGCGATTCTTGATCAGCGGTTGCGAGATGTTCACCCCCAGGGTGGAATTGAGGCTGGGATTGTAGTAGTAGTAGCCGCTATTGGTCGATAGTTTCTGCGCAAAGAAGCCGACTTGGTAATTCAAACCGGTCGGCAGGGTCTGGCCGTAGGTGAAATTGGCGGGTTGGGAGGTTTCGACCAGCGTGCTGGCGCCAGTAAGCTGATCGCCCGATGGCGTGCGCTGCTCGGTGCTGCCGAAGCTGGCCGTAGCCAGCGGATCGAATGCCGCGAATGCCCGCGTGATGGCGTTCTGCGCCACATCCACGGTGAGCCGCTGGATGGCGATATCGGTATTGTTCGCCATTACCAGCTCCAGATACGAGCGCAGCGACAGCTCCAGCTTGCCGCCCACCACATAGTCCGGCAGGCGCACCGGGGACTGCAGTTCCACCTTCGTGACGGGCCTCGCAAAGGTCCCGCGGAAGTACGCTGGCTTGGGAAAGGAGGCGAGCTGCCCGAACGCGGCATGGGCAGACAGCACGGCAAACAGCAAGGTCAACAGAGAGCTGGCGAGAAAAGGGCGGGAGAGCATAGGATATCTATGATTGGACGCTCTATCGCGCCGTTTCGCTCAGATTTTTTGGGTGGGCGGCTTGGGGCTTCGCAAACGAACCGGCCTTTTGGGGCACAGGTGTATGCTGCCGCCTCGCGGGACAGAAAGCCGGCTTGTAACCGGCTGGACGTCAGCCTCTTGCCCTTTGATGTGAACACCCAACGCGTCCACTGAATCGGCAGTCCTGGCTGGCAAGCCACGCATAAGGATATTGATATCAACAGGTTGGACGCGACATAAATTTTTTATGAATGACATCACAACTTTCGATGTGCGGCCGGAGGCCCTGGCCCGTATACTCCAACCATGCCTTCCCGCAACGTTAGCGTCGATTGTCTGTTTGTGCTATGCACTTTCGTGTCAGCTTTTGCGCAGACAACCACGTCTGCGACTCGCGTGCTCTCGCCGCCCGAAGGCGCATCGCAGATGAATTCGACGGATGCCCGCAGCCGTTGTGCCGCGGCCCTGAGCGAGCCCGAGGGCGACGCGTCCGATCCTCTCGCTGGAGCGAACAATGTGGCTGCCCCCGAACTCGGCCGACTCGCGCAACGGTTCCTGAACGACAGGCTGGCTGTTTGGCAGCCGCGTCTCAAACTGGAGGATTGGCGAGTCTCAGTCGTTATGACCCGTCGTAGCGAACTGGCGCCCAACACGCTCGGCGGCATACGATGGGACAAGCCCAAGAAGAGCGCCGTGATTTGGGTGTTGGACGCTTCCGACTACCGGCTGCCGCTTCGCGAAATGCTGGGCGACATGGAATTGACGATAGTCCACGAACTGGTTCACCTCGATCTCGCATCGCTCCGGCGCGGCGAAGCCGGCCGCGGCGGTCAGGAACAAGCGGTCAGCGGAATCGCAGAAGCAATGCTGGATCTCGCTCGCAAGAAACAGTAGTTCCGGCCGCGTCACTTACGAAAGGCGGAATCGCCCCAGTTTGGACGCGCCGCGCCGGGCCTATCCCTAAATGCTGCGGTTTGGGCTTAATTAAGCCCGCTCTCCAAACTCAGTTCTATCAGGGAGACACCCTGGTGCGGGAGCGTAAACTCCAGCTTGGTGGTGCCGCCCCGCACATCCACCCACCGCGGAGAGTCCGCCATCTGCAACTGCCCGGCCGCTTCGAGGCTGGCGTACTGCTCGCGCGCCGGATGCTGCGGAAATCCCATCGCCTTCCACGCCGTCCAGGCATTGCTGTGGACTTCATCGATTCGATAGTGGCGCACCAGCACTCGCATGGCGGCGCCCGGGACGCCCGCTATTTCCAGCCGGACATCGGCGTCCGCCGCCGGAACATCGTCGTCATGATAATTCCACACAAGGATGGAGATCCCCCGGTCCGAACGAACCGCCAGCGCATCTACGTCCGGATTGCCGCGCACGCCCCCGGCCAGTATCGTGTCAAGCGGCACGCGGCCGCTCGATTCGGTCTCCACGCGATCGCCCCGCATCAAGGCGGCCATGCGAAACACATTCAGCACCGGCTTATCGATGCCGTTTGTCGCCAGCGTCCGGAAGCCATCGAAATATGGCTGATCCTCGAACTCGAAGGCCCAAGTCAGCATGCCCTCGATGTTCGTCCGCCGCCGGTCCGCCAGCTCGAAAATGTTCTTCATCATGGCCGCGGTATACGACGCGTACAGTGCGCCATTGCGGTAGGCATTTTGCGGATACACGCGCGCGGAACACGCCGCGCAGCCTTCCGGATCGGACTCGCTCAGCACGATCGGCAGAGTCTCGAACTTCGGAAACGCGCGTACGATGGCATATCCCTTGTCGACGTCTTCGGCATGCTTAGCCATACCCATGCGCACATGACCGTCTGCCACGGTGGGCCGGCCTTTGGCGTGATAAGTGATGAAGTCGAGCGGGGCGCCCGTTCCGCCGGTTGCGAAGTTGCCGCCGCGATCGCAGTGCTCCAGGAACTGACGCAGGAACTCCGCGGCCTTCTCGCCCGACGGACCCGTGCTGGCCGGCCCGCCGACTTTCGCCGAGGGAAGCGCGCGCTTTACCGCCGCTGCGGCGTAGTCGTACAGTTTGTCGTACTCTTCCGGAGTTCCGTGCCAATACGAGATATCGGGCTCGTTCCAGACTTCCCAATACCAGGACTGCACCTGATCCTTCCCATACTTCTCCACACTGTGCTTCACCCACTGGTAAACTAACTCGCCCCATTTGCTGTAATCGGTGGGCGGGAAAGACCATCCGATGGCGTAATCCCGGTTCGCGGCGCCGGGAATCCAGGCCGGATGATACGGCTCCGGCTGCGACGAGAGCGCCTGCGGCATGAAGCCGATCTCGACGAACGGTTTCGCGCCCGCCTGTAAATACGTGTCGAAAATGCGGTCCGTGATGGCGAAGTCGTACACCGGCCTTCCCGACGCGTCTTCCGTGTAGGCATTCGTGGACCCCCACTTCAACCCGGGCGTTCCGTCTCCGGTCGCCAGCATGAAGTGGGTGCGAAAGTACACCGGCCGGCCGCTCATCGCGGCTAACTCGCTCACTAGTTTGCGGCCGTTCTTCGTATAAGTGTAGTTCGGCTCGTCGTAGCCGAAATAGGCGTAGATCGGCTTGAATGGGCCAACCGTCCGGGCCGCGTTGACGCGGATCGTCACTGTGTTCTGCGCCAGCCCGGAAGCCGCGGCCAGCAGTAGAAATGGAATCAGTCGCATGTGCCGGTTCACCTTCATCACCTATGGACCCTCCGAATTAATCGTCTTTTAATGACTAATAGCTCTTGACGCTCAGTCACCGTTTGTTGTACTATTGACTCATGGACACCGCAACCAAAACTCGCTTCCTCTGTTGCTCCTGCCTGTCCAGTTATCCACTCTCATCGTTATTGTACTGGTAATTGCCGGCCCGGAAGGCGTGGGATATCGGCAATCCCGGCTGGTTTGCCGACCAGTGCCCCTCGGGACTTTGGCGTTCGACTCGCCAGCCTTCCGCCAAGCTATGAATTTCGTATAAGTTCTTTGACATCGGGGAGATGGGTGAGTGGTCGAAGCCGCTGGGTTGTAGCCCCAGTAACCCTTCGGGAAAACCTCGCAGGTTCGAATCCTGCTCTCCCCACCAGTGTGCTCCGGATGCGGATGGTGACGCGAGTGGCCTCCAAACCCACGATTGGCTGTTCGAATCGGCCCCGGAGTGCCATGGGCCCGTGGTGGAATTGCATACACACCAGTCTTAGAAACTGGCGTCTTCGGACATGAGAGTTCGAGTCTCTCCAGGCCCACCAGGTTTTGCGCCCCTGGCGGAACGGTTTACGCAGCAGCCTCAAAAACTGTGGCCTTCGGGCATCTGGGTTCAAATCCCAGGGGGCGCACCGTGCGCCGGAACGCAAAGTGGAGGAGCGGCGGGACTGCAACTCCCGCGTTAGTGGTTTCGACGGCCACCCGGCGCTCCAATGCGGAGACGTAAGCCGAGTTACGGCCTAGCGGCAGCCCGCTCGAAACGGGAGGGCCCTTCGGGGCGTCTGGGTTCGAGACCCAGCGTCTCCGCCAACAGGATATAAAGCGAAGATGGCGAGCTGAAGCTCGCCACAGCACGCTGAAGCGTGCGCCACGAGCTACGGGTTCCCCGCCGTCTCTGGCGCGCGCCCGATCCACTTACCCTGGTGCGTGTAAGCGCCGCGGGCGATGTCGGGCACCCGCTCGATCGCCTTGTCGACGCCCAGGTCTCCGATGCGCAGCATATACGGCAGGATGGCCTGCGCCACGGCCACGCTGGTGCTGCGTCCCATGTCCGCGGTGAGGTTGGGGACGCAGTAGTGGGTCACACCGTGGTGAACGAACGTCGGCTCGGCGATGGTGGTCGGACGGCTGGTCTCGACGCAACCACCCTGATCGATGGCCACATCGATCACGGCCGAGCCTGGCTTCATGGTCTCCACCATGGGGCGCGTCACCACGTGCGGCGTGCGCTTGCCCGCCACCAGCACTGCGCCGATCACCACGTCCGCCGAGGCCACGCATGCCGCCACCAATTCGCTTTCGGCCAGACCGGTCTCCACATTGGGGATACGCTCCATCAGCTTGCGCAGCTTGTCGGCGTCCACATCCAGCACCGTGACGCGGGCGCCCGCCGCGCAAGCGGTGCGTGCCGCCCAAGTACCCACCACGCCTGCGCCCAGGATCACCACATTCGCGGGCGGTATGCCGGGACTGCCGCCCAGCAGCACTCCGCGTCCGCCCGAACTCGAACGCAGCAGGTGCGCGGCGATCGGAACGGTCATCTGGCCGGCGATCTCGCTGGCCGCCCGCAGCACCGGCAAGGTCCCGTCGTCGTGCTGAATCACCTCCAGCCCGATGGCGGTGATGGATTGCTCCAGCAGCCGCTCCACCACCACGCGGTCGGCCACGGCCATGTGGTAAAAGGCCATCAGGATCATGCCGTGCGGACACTGCCGCAGCTCGGTGAGCACGGGCGTGGAAATGCGCGCCACCAGGTCCGAGCGGTGCAGCACATCCTCCTGCGAGTAGACGATGTGCGCGCCGGTGCGGGCATACTCGGCGTCTTGAAACCAGGCGCCTTCGCCCGCGCCCGATTCCACCCACACGGCGTGTCCGGCTTCCACCAGATGCCGCACCACCGGCGGCGTCAGCGCTACACGGCGGTCAAACGGCCGGCCTTCTCTGATCAGCGCAATGTTCATAAACTTTGCGGGCGGCGCGCTCGACTCCGCGCAGCACGGCTTTCGAGGGCGGTTCGCCCAATTTGAAGCGGCGAGCTTCGATCCCGTACAGGGTGAGCCGCCGCGGCAGCGCGCCCATTGTGCGGCTCAACGCGATGGCTTCCGCCAGGCCCAGGGCATGCGACGAACTCACCCACGGCCGGCCGGCCAGCGGCGCCGTCAACGCATCCCACACCGAAACCGTGCCCGGACGCTTGCCGGTCACCACCGCATCCACCAGCACCACATCGCCGGCGTCCTGCCACGCGTCGATCAGCGATAGCGCGTCGCCATTCTGTTCGCGTATGTCGATCCCCTCCTCCCGCGGCATCTCCGGCAGCATCTCTAGCAGGCGGCGCGCCACCAACGGCCCCGCCGCATCGTCGCCGCGATCGGGGTGGCCGCAGCAGAGCACCAGCATATCAAGGAACGCGCTCGACCTTCACAAAATGCGTGGCGCAGGAGATGCACGGATCGTAGTTGCGCACCGCCTGCTCGCACTTGGCCGTGATCTTATCCAGCGGCAGAGCCGTAAGCTGCGGCACGAAGTGCCACAAGTCGTCCTCGATGCGCTTCTGATTCTGTGCGGTCGGCGGCACAATCCGCGCGTTCAGGATCAAACCGCGCTCGTCGATCTCGTATCGATGATACAGCACGCCGCGCGGCGCTTCGGTGGCCGCGTGTCCGATTCCCGCGCGCACCGGCGCTTCCACGCGCGGCGCGGCCGGCGGTTCGTACTGCGCGATCAGCCGCAGCGCCTCCTCGCAGGCGAACACCAGTTCCACCGCCCGCACCACAATGCCGCGAAATGGATTCAAACAGGGCGGAACGACATCGCACTCGCGGGCTACCTGTTGAGCCGCCTCCGGCAGTTTGTCGAAGTTGAGGTTGAACCGCGCCAGCGGCCCCACCAGATAGGCCGACCGTTCGCGCAGCCGGCACTGCAGCGCGTTCGAGTACTTCACGTGCTGCTCCATGAACTGGTCGCCGAACTCGGAGGCGTCGATATCCAAGCCTCTATTCGACACCAGCCGGCCTTCGGTCAACGGGTATTCATCGGGATGGGAAAGCGACACGAATTCGTAATCCTGCTCGAACTCCGGAAACTCCAGGCCCGCCACGATCCGGACGGCGGCGATCGAAGTATCCCGCGCCCAGGACAGATCGTCCACCAGCGCCCGCAGATCGGCTTTCGTTGGGACTTTGTGAAACCCGCCCACCGTCACCGAAATCGGATGGATCTCGCGGCCGCCCAGCACGATCATCAACTGGTTTCCGATCTTCTTCAGGCGCAGCGCCAGTTCCACCAGCTCGCGATGTTCGACCGCCATGCGGATCGCGTCGGGATAGCCCAGAAAATCCGGCGCGTGCAGCATGAAAACATGCAGCGCATGGCTCTCGATCCACTCGCCCAAATAGATCAGCCGCCGCAATAGCCGCACAGCGGGGTCCACCGTAATGTCCAGAATGCGCTCCAGGGCATGCACGGCGCTCATCTGGTACGCTATCGGACAGATCCCGCAAATGCGCGCCACCATGTCCGGGACTTCAAGATAGTGCCGCCCGCGCAGGAAGGCTTCGAACAGACGCGGCGGCTCGAAGATCTGGAGCTGCACGTCCTGCACCTGGTCGCCCTTAAGCTTGACCTGGATGGACCCCTCGCCTTCCACGCGCGTGAGGTAATCCACTTTGATACTCCGGCTGTTGCCGGTGGCCGCCTTGGCGCTCATGATTTTTCGCACTCCTCTCCGGCCTGACGGAACTGCCAGGCCCACGCGCTGTAACTCCGGAAGGCGCGCACGATGTCGTCATCGCTGCGGCCCAGGATGCGGAACTGCTCGGTAAGCGAAGCCGTATTGGTGCTTTCCATGGGGCCGAAACAGCCGTAGCATCCGCGGTCGAAACTGGGACAAATGGCGCCGCATCCGGCCTGCGTGACCGGTCCCATGCACGCGTCGCCGCGCGCCACGGCCACGCAGACGTTGGCGCGGCGTTTGCATTCCAGGCAAACGCTGTAGGTCGGGATGTTGGGCTTGCGTCCGGCCAGCATGGCGCCGATCAACTCGATCAACTGGTGCTTGTTGATGGGGCAGCCGCGCAGTTCGAAGTCGACCGGCACGTGCTCGGCCACCGGGGTGGACATCTTTAGCGTGCGAATGAAGTCCGGATTCGCGTACACCATGCGCACGAAGGCGCCCACGTCTTTCCAGTTGCGCAGAGCCTGAATGCCGCCGGATGTGGCGCAGGCGCCGATGGTCACCAGCGTCCGGCATTGCCGCCGCACCTGCTGGATGCGTTCCGCATCGTGATGCGTGGTGATGGAGCCTTCCACCAGCCCGATATCGTACGGGCCTTTCAGCATGATGCTGGTGGCTTCCGGGAAATAGACGATATCCAGCGCCTGGGCCACGCCCAGCAATTCGTCTTCGGCATCCAGCAGGCTGAGCTGGCAGCCGTCGCAGGAGGCGAATTTGAACACAGCCACGGTGGGACGGGGGCTGGGGGCTTCGCTTCGCTCGCCGTGGCTGGTGGTCGGTGGCTGGTGGTTGGTGGTTTTGTCTTTTGGGCCAGGTTTAGATTTCATTTGGGGTCACCTACAGCTCATATCTTCCGAACCAGGACCGCACCTCGTGATAGGGGAAGATGGGTCCGTCTTTACAAATGAAGTTCGGCCCGTACTGGCAGTGGCCGCAGAAGCCGATGCCGCACTTCATGTTGCGTTCCAGGGACAGATACAGGTCGCCGGGCGGCATGCCGCGCGCCTCCAGCTCCCAGATGACATAGCGCATCATGATCTCCGGCCCGCAGATCATCGCCACGGTGTGAAACGGCTGCAATCTCACCAAGCGGAACAGGCCCGTGACCACGCCTACATGGCCGCGCCAGCTCAATCCGCCGTAGTCCACCGTGGAGAGCACCTGCGTGTCGGGCAGGCGTCCCCAGTCTTCCAGTTGCTTGCGAAAGATGAGATCCCGCGGGCTGCGCGCGCCGTACAATACCACCAGCCGGTTGTAGTCGGCGCGATGCCGCATGATGTAATGAATCGCCGGACGCAGGGGCGCCAGGCCAATGCCGCCCGCCACAATCAGCACGTCCTTGCCGCGCGCCACTTTCAGCGGCCAGTGCGACCCGTAAGGGCCGCGCATGCCCACCGCATCGCCCGGCTGGCTGCTCACCAGCGCCTGTGTCGTCTTGCCCACCGAGCGCACCGTGTACAGCAACCGCGCGTGGTCTTCCGGATCGCCCGAAATCGAAATCGGCAGTTCGCCGTTGCCGTATACGTACAGCATGCTGAACTGCCCGGGCGTGAAGCCGGGAAACGGCTCGCCGCCGGATGGCTCCAGCGCCAGCGTGAAGGTGTCGTAAGTCTCCTTGCGCACCTGCGCCACGCGCGCCATCGCCGGCGTCATTTCGTTGCCTGTAGTTTGTTCGCGTTCTAATTCCGCTACTGGCATATCAGCCTCCTAAGGGACTGTCATCCAAGCCGGCTGAAAGCCGGCTGCGGCCAAGATTGGCCGCCCTCCTTCATGAGACCGGCGAATACATGTCCAACAGTTGCAGGCGCGTCGATTGCAGCCGGTGCGCCACCACGCGCAGCATGGCGGTCATCAGCGTGTATCCGAAGCGGCAATCCTCCTCGCAGGCGTGCTGCAGCCGGACCCCGTCGAAAGCCAGCGCCTGCGTCTCTTCCAAAGACCGCGCCTGAAATTGCTTGCTGTGGCTCGGGGTTAGCGACGACCAGCCCACCTCTTCGCCGGGCCCCAGCGTAACGATGCGTACGATGCGGCCGGGCGCATTGGTTTCCAGCGCCACTTTGCCTGTCAGCAGCAGGTAGAAGAAGCTGGATTCGTCGCCTTCCCGGAAGATCAGCGCGCCCTTCCCAAAGTGAACTTCGCTGGCCATGGCAGCCAGTTTGTCTATATGCTCCGCGGTGAAGCCCTGCAGAAACGGATGCTCGCGAAGGGTGTTGGCCAGATTCTCCAGCGTCATGGTACTCTCCTCAAATCGGCGGGAGCCACGGCTGGAGCGGGCTGCTCCCATAGCGTGGCCACCTCCTGGGTAATGTCGATGCCTGCCGGGCACCACGTGATACAACGCCCGCAACCCACGCAGCCGGAACTGCCGAACTGATCGATCCAGGCAGCCAGCTTGTGTGTCAGCCATTGGCGATAGCGCGACTTGATGGACATGCGCACGCTGCCGCCGTGAATATAGGAAAAATTCTGCGTGAAACAGGAATCCCACTTGCGCCATCGCTCGGCGCGGCTGCCATCCACGCTGCTCACGTCTTCGACCGTGGTGCAGAAGCAGGTGGGGCAAACCATGGTGCAATTGCCGCAAGCCAGACACCGCGCCGCCACCTCGTCCCAATGCGGATGTTCGAAGGCGGCGTACAGCATCTCCCGGATGCCGCTGGTGCGGAGCTTGCGCTTGGTCTCCGCCATGGCTGTTTTGATAGCCTTTTCCGCGTCCTGGCGCGCGGTGGCGTCGGCTTCTTTAGCGCCCAGTTCGGCGAGCACCTCGGCGCCTTGCCGCGTGCCCGCTTCCACCAGGAAGATGTGCCGCTCGGCACCCACCAGCTCGGTCAATGCCAGGTCGAATCCGGCCTGGGCCGGCGGTCCGGTGTGCATGGAAGCGCAGAAACAGGTCGGCGCGGAAACCGTGCAATTCACCGCCACCAGAAACACGCCATGCCGGCGCGCCTGGTAGACCACTTCGCTGTAGTGCTCGCCGAGCAGCACGCGATCCTGGATGGCCATGGCGGCCAATTCGCAGGCCCGCATACCGACGAAGGCGTAGCGCGGCGACGGAGCGTCGTCGTTGAGAATGCGGAAGCCATGGCCGTTGCGCTCGGCTGCGAAAACGCGTGCCTCGGCGGGATACAGGAATCGCTTCCACCCTTGCGCGCCGACGGCGTATCCGAATAGCGCGCCGTCGTCGCGGCGCTTCAACCGGTAGCGTCCGGCTTCCTGCTCGGCGGTCCAGCCCGCCGGCAGTTCCTCGAAACCGTTCAGGATGTCGTAGACAATGGCGCTCCCGCGGACCGCCGGACCCACCACCTGGTATCCGCGGCGCTGCAACGCCGGAAAGAGCTGTGCCAGTTCGGCGGCCTGTAAAACAAAGGGAGCCCCGATCGCAGGCAGGTTCGTAACCATGTTTATAGAATGACACAATTAGATCCGATTGTCTTTATATGCCGCGCTCCGCGCGGCGGTGCTGGGAGTCCTTAGGGTGCTTAACCGTTTTGGGGATTGCTGACTGACGGAAACCGCTCCCTGACGGTCGCGGCTCGGTAACAGTCGCGTTGACTTCGCAAGGCTTACCGAGCCGCGACCGTCAGGGAGCGGTTTCCCCAAAACGGTTAAGCACCCGGGTCCTCACATCTTCCCCTCGAACAAGAACACCAGCTCGATCACCAAAATGACCACCACCATCAGCTCCAAAACGAACGCGCGGCCCTGCTGGAACTGGTCCACCATGAACTGGTACAGATCCCCGGCCGTGTGCAGTTTCTCGTCTACCAGCCGGCGGTAATCGGTCACGCCCACCTTGCCCGCGGCCAGGCGGTAGACGCGCGCGGAATACATATCGCTGAGGAACTTGATCGAATTGTCCATGCGTTCGGTCAGCTCGCGCACATCCAGCCGGATGGTGTTCAGCCTCCCGGCCTCCCGCGCGAGGCGCCAGTGCGCCAGCGCACCGGTGCCCTTTTCGAGTGACCGGTACACACCGGCGAGCAGCCGCGTCAGCATCTCGTCGTAATAACGGAACTCGATCAACTGCGAATTGGCATACTCCAGCAGTTGCATCACCGGCAGGGCGCCTTCCGGCGTGTCATAGACCAGCGCGGCGGTCCAGCCGATCACCACCAGGTCGTCCGGATAATAGGACCGGCGCGTTTGCAGGATCTCGGTCCGCTCGTCGTCGGCCAGGCGCATCTCTTCTCCGCGCACGACCTGCGCAATCTCATCGCCGCGCTCCGCGATCAATTCCTCGGCCGTCACCCGGCTGCCGTCGCTCTTCGTGATCGGGCGGAGCTGGATGATGTAGTAATCTTCCGTCAGCCAGTCGGCGTACGGTTTCGCCAAGGCCGGGCGGGCGCGCGCCAGGCTGCGCCGGACGCTGTCGGCCGCCCGTCTCTCGATCTCCGGCGCCGCGATCGATCGGCTCGACAGGCGCAGCAGTTCCCGCCAATCGAACTCGAAGGGCAATTGCAGCTCGATCGCCACCACGCCATATTCGTAGTAGTGCATCTGGGCTTGCAGCCGCTCGCCGCTTTCGAGTAACAAGGGCTCCAGGTACTCGATCACAGGCGGCTTCTCAAACCGCACGTATTCGGGCGTGGGCCGCCGGAAACTGGGTTCGCGTCCGGCCGGTTGCGCCCCCAGGATGGCGCGTAGCTCCTCCAGGCGGATCTGGTCGCACACATCGTAGAGGAACAGCAGCCAGAACGTGCCGGAGAGACGATCGGTGGAGGCGGGCATGGGTCTAAATCCTGTTGGAGGGCGGGCAATCTTGCCCGCAGCCGCCCTCTGGGCGGCCCAGAGCCGGCTCAAAGCCGGCTGCGGCCAAGATTGGCCGCCCTCCAAGTGCTTATTTCTTCTGATAATCGGGATACGGCGGCCTCTTCAACACCGGCGGCGGATTCTTCCGCAGCTCCTCCATCACCACCTCGATGGCTTTCTCCAACTGTGGATCGTGCCCTTGCCGCACGGCAGCCGGATCGTATTCCACTTCGATATCCGGTGCCACGCCGTGGTTCTCCACGTCCATAGTTCCGTTGGGATTCCAGATTGCCGCGCTGGGCGCCATCACTACGCCGCCGTCCATCAACTCGGGGTATCCAGTCAGTCCCACCAGGCCTCCCCACGTGCGCTCGCCGATCAGTTTGCCCACGCCCGCGCGGTGGAAGTACCACGGCATGGCGTCGCCGCCCGAGCCCGCGAATTGATTGACGATCATCACCTTCGGGCCGAAGATCGCGCCCTGCGGCTGCAGGAAGTCCGCCCCGTCGCGCGTCGTAGCCACGCTCATGAGCTTGCGCTGCAGATATTCGATGATGTCGGTGGCTAGCGCGCCACCATGATTGAAGCGCTCGTCGACGATCGCCGCGTCCTTGTCCACCTGCGCGAAAAAGTAGCGCATGAAGCTGGTATAGCCGCCGAAGAAGGTATCGGGCATGTGGATGTACGCCACGCGGCCTCCGGTCATTTGATCGACTTTGCGGCGGTTATCCTCAATCCACGCCAGGTGCCGCAGGCTGGCCTCGTCGTCCACCGGCACCACTTTCACTTCGCGCGCATTCGCTCCCGATGGGTCCGGCCCCACTTTCAGCAGCGTAGTCTTGCCGGCGGTCGCTTCGAAGAAACTGTACACGCTGTCCGTGGCGCGCACCTCCCGGCCGTTCACCGCCAGCAAATACTCGCCCGCGGTTACGTTCACGCCCGGTTGCGTCAGCGGCGCTTTCAGATCCGGATTCCAGTTCTCGCCGTCATAGACGCGCGCGAAACGGTAGCGTCCGTTCTCGATCTTGTAGTCCGCCCCGAGCAGCCCGGTTTTAACCTTCTTGACCTCCGGATGGTCGCCGCCGCCCAGGAACATGTGTCCCACGGTCATGTTGCCCAACATCTCGGTAAACAGGTAGTTCAAATCGTCGCGCGACGCCAGGCCGCTCAGGTACACGCCGTAGCGTTCTTCGGCGGCCTGCAGGTCGAGCCCGTGATAGTGCGGATCGTAAAAGAATTCGCGCTCGATGCGCCAGACTTCATGGAACATCTGTTTCCACTCGGCCGGTGGATCCACCTTCACTTCCAGATCCTGAGTCTTGAGCGTCTTTTCGTTCCCCGGTTTCGGCGGCGGCCCGTCGGGACTGTCGGGTATTGGCGGCGGTTCGGCGATGGTCCATTTGTCGTCCTGCTGGTACAACATCTTCTCGCCAGTGAACGACACCTGGAAGCTCTTGACGCCGCCGATGACCACGTCAGTCTTCCGCTTGGTCAGATCGAAGCGATGCACCGTGAAGACCGGCGGCGCTTGCGGCGAAAAAGCGCCCATTTCGATGGCATAGACGACGCCCGCTTTGCCCGCCTCAAGCCCCACGTACCGGACGGCCGGCATGGGAAGGGCCAGTATGCGCTGGCCGATCTTCTCCAGATCGACCTTGACCTCCACCTTTTCGGCACTCTTATCTTTGTCCTTGTCGTCCTTCTTGGCGTCGTCTTTTTTCGTGTCGTCTTTCTTGGCCTCGTCCTTCTTCTTTTCGTCGTCGCTTTCCGGCGCCAGCGGAGACGCTTCGCTTTTGGCCAGCACAACGACGTAAACGCTCGCTGTCACCGGCCGCGAGAAGCTCTCGATATCCGGCTGCATGGCCACACCCGAATTGGTGCTGGCGGTAAAGTACAAGTACTTGCCGTTTTTGTCGAACACCGGATTCTCCGCGTCGCTCATGCCGTCGGTAACCTGCGTGCTTTTGGCGTCCGCCAGCGAGTAGAGGTAAATCGCCGCCATGTGACTCTTCAGCGTCTTCGAATACGTCAGCCATTGGCTGTCCGGCGACCACGCGGGCGCCAGACCGGTGCCGTTGGCGTAATAGTCCGTCTCCACCAGCACCGGCTTCTTCGCCGCCAGGTCCACGTAGAACAGATGCGTGTGGTTGTCCAGGTAGGCGACCTTCTTGCTGTCCGGCGACCATCGCGGCGTGGAGTAGAATGCCTTGCCCAGCGGAATCTTTGTCGCGTCGCCGGTGCCATCCTGGTTGGGATGTGCAGCGCGTATTCGCCCGATTCATCCGAGAAATAAGCGATGCTCTGCCCATCGGGCGACCACACCGGCTCGCGCTCCATCACCGCCGTGCTGTTGGTGAGGTTGCGCGGATCGCCCTTCTCCGCGGGCACCGTCAGGATTTCGCCGCGCGCCTCGAACACCGCCCGCGCGCCGTTCGGCGAGATATCGGCATTCCGCAGCCGCTTGGCGACGTTCACATAATGCGGCCGCAGCTCGGGCAGGTCGCCCGCCAGCGTTACCGCCACCGCTTTGGTCTGCCCGGTTTTCAGGTCATACAGGTGCAACTCGCCGAACTGCTCGTACACGATCGCGCCCGGCCCCGCGGACGCCGACTTGAAGTCCAGCCCATGGTTGGCAATGGCGCGCGTGACCTTCGTCGTCTTGGTGTCGTAGTAGAACAACGTCACTGGCCCTTCCCGGTCGGACAGAAAGTAGATGCGGTCGCCGACCCACATGGGGTTGAAGTCGTTGGAATTGTCCCGGGGGATTTTGACAATCCTCGAATCCGCGAGGTTGGCGATCCAGATCTTGCGCGTCTGCCCGCCGCGATAGCGCTTCCACGCCTCCTGCCACTGAAACAGCGGCACGTAAGCCAGGTGCGAGCCGTCGGCGGAATACGATCCCTCCAATGCAATCGGCAGCGGCAATTCTTCGGGCAGGCCGCCGCCTTCCACCGGCAAGGTGTATAGCCTTGCGCCATCGTTGGGTATGGCGCGCGACGAGACGAAAAGCACGCGCTTGCCGTCCGGCGTCCAGCCCACGGCCTCGTCCCTCCCCGGATGATAGGTCAGCCGCCGCGGCACGCCGCCCACGGCAGGCATGACGAAGACATCCACGTTGCCGTCATATTCGCCGGTGAAGGCAATCGTCGATCCATCCGGCGAGAATACCGCGTCGGTCTCCACGCCCGGCGCCGTGGTGAGCCGCTTGGCGTCACCGCCGTCGCGCGGGACGGTCCAGAGATCGCCCGCATAGGAAAACACAATCTGCGTCCGGCTGAGCGCTGGTTTCCGCAACAGCAGGTGCCCGCTCTGGGCGCTGGCGTTGAGCGCGAATAGGAGAAACGCGCAAAGGATTCGATGCATAAGCTCTAGTATCGCGCGAGTTTACGCCTCCGTGGCGCAAGCTTCGGCTTGCTTCAGCTTGCCGAAGAGCGGGGCTAAAGCCAATACTGTTCATTTAAGTATCTTGACGTATTGGGCATAGTTGACCGGACCGGTGGCGGAGGCGTTGCGCGGACGAAGCGGGAAGTTGCTCATCTTGCGCTT
>Ga0181536_10003451_pt1 | contig 17215 bp, 21 predicted proteins | sample PEATcosm2014_Bin_41_FD_121105 | JGI IMG/M metagenome (GOLD analysis project Ga0181536, IMG submission 121105) | Peatland microbial communities from MTU Mesocosm Facility, Houghton, MI, USA - PEATcosm2014_Bin17_60_metaG | ecosystem: Environmental > Terrestrial > Soil > Wetlands > Peat | place... | reverse complement strand
TTCCTGTAGCGACCTGGTGGAGCCGTTACATGTGGTGCGGAACGGCTACCGGGTGATGTTTGAAGATCGTGCTCTCGCGTATGAAGAGACGACCAAATCGTCCGGCGAGGAATTCGGCATGCGCGTGAGAGTCGTCACGCGAGGGATCCGTGGAATTCTCAGCGTGCATGAACTCCTGAACTTCTGGAAACACGGCTGGATCTCGTTCCAGTTGATCTCGCACAAGGTGCTCCGGTGGCTTGTTCCTTTCTCTTTGATTGTGCTGCTGCTCAGCAACGCTGCCTTGGTAAAGATACCCGTATACCGGCTGCTTTTCGTTCTACAAATATTGTTTTACTCGTTCGGATTGCTGTCCATGCTGATTCCGCTGCACCGCCGCTGGAAGCCGCTGGGGATCCCGCTGTATTTTTGTACTTTGAATGCCGCCGCACTATTTGGCATATTTGAAATTCTGCGCGGTCAAAAGTATGTCGTCTGGGAAACAATACGCAAATAACGCCGATGAGAATTGAATTCTTAACACAGGACGACCCTCTCTATATACTGTCGTTCTTCGAGGAGTTTTTCCGGCACTACGCCTCGGAGTTTGAGATCATCCAGGTCTCCTGCTGCCGAACCATGGGAAGCCGCCCGCGCAGCCGGATGATTCGTGAGCTGGCCTGCTTATATGGGCTGCGGGGATTCTCGCGGCTGGCGCTCCGCTCCGGCACGGCGCGTCTCCTGGGACTACTACCGCGACCTAAGGACGCAACCGGGTTTCACTCCATGAAGCAACTCTGCCGCGCGTGGCGGATTCCGCTGCAGCGAATCGGCAATCCCAACACCGCCGCGTTCATAGATCAACTGGCGTCGCGCGCACCGGACTTGATCCTCTCCGTGGCCTGCCCGTACATCTTTAAGGAACAGCTACTGAAGCTGGCTCCCCTCGGCTGCGTCAATATCCACCACGCGCCGCTGCCAAAATATCAGGGAATGATGCCGACCTTCTGGCAGATGTTCCATGACGAGCACGTAGTCGGACTAACGATACACTATATCGCAGAAAAGGTCGACCGCGGTCCTGCTCTTCTACAGGAAAGCTTGGTCGTCGAGCCTGGCGAATCGCTCGACCACCTGATCCGCCGGTCCAAGCGGCACGGAGCGCATTGCATGGCGCGTGTGGTGCGGCAGATTGCATCGCAAACACAATCCGTCATCACGCTCGATCAGTCAGCCGCGAGCTACTTCACGTTTCCTACGATCAAACAGATACGCGAGTTCCGGCGTCGTGGATTTCGGGCACTATAACGGTCACGAAGCCCTTTTTTTTGCAGAACTGCGACAATGTTACTGGGCGACTCCGCCGAAGAGGCAGAGTCGGACGCTTGATCAGGAGCAATTCCGGAATGACGAGGGGGCCCAACACCGCGGTGGCTGCCGTTGAATTGACCAGCTCCAAATCAGCCACTCGAAACCCGCACTTTTCCGCAAGGCCCCTGATATCTTCAGCAGTTATTTTAAAACTTAAACGGTTGGAAACACGTCTTCCTCATGCCGACCTTCCAGAATCCTGACCAGCCTATTTTTTATCCATTGGGGGATGCGGGAGGCTATCTGTTTCTAATTGTGCACGTTGGGGGTATGAAAAACAACAAACTCCGCCCGGCTCCAGTATCCGGTGCAACTTCGGCTAGGGCGACCGAAGGGTCCGGCAGGTGTTCGACCACAATGTTTGCACACACTACGTTGAAGGTGTTGTTCTTGAAGGGCACTGTTGTAACGCTGTCCGCGGCCCGCTTCACGAGCGACCAATGCTTCCAAACACCCGCGAAGCTGGAGTCCATTCCGACAGCCAGGCGGCTGCGCCGGATCAGTGCGCGTTCTGCGACCTCCGACGATCTCATCCAGGGCTTGCGAATTCTTCAATCCAGGGACAATAAGCGGTTCAAGCCTCCAATACAACTCATAAGAAATGCGTTGTACGGCGCATGATGAGGCCCATGTGGGATACAAGAACGAGGTACCGTTAGAGCGTCCAGGGCAAACTTTCGATAGCCTACCGCTGGTCAACTAAATTGAGTTACAATGGTGGCTGGCTTCGATGGCCGGAGTAATAGGCAACTACTTGATGCGACACCTGAAAAAGGCCGAAGCCGATTGCGGCCGTCCGAGTTCTGAGTAACGTGGGGTAACTCAGAGACAAACAGCGACAGAGGACTTTTTCAATCCAATCCCCAAGAACTCAGTTAGTGCTCGTATTGGCCGCTTTCCTAGCAGTCGCTGCGTCGGCCGGTATTGGGTTGCGAGTCGGCCATGTCTCCTTTGATGGATCGTTCTACACCGCGGACTCGGAGCGTGGATGGGCATTACGCCCCGGCTCTCATGGTTGGGAAAGCACAGAAGGGCGGGAGTACATTCGGATTAGTAACGATGGCCTACACGATCGCGAGCACAGTCTCCCGAAACCGGCAATACGTACCGAGTTGCCGTGCTGGTAATTCGTGGACAGAGGCCATGCAAGTGCCCATGCATCAGAACTTCTGTGCAGTCCTTGAGCACGAACTGTCACACTGCCTGGGCCGTCCCGTAGAGGTCATTAATTTCGGCGTTTCTGGTTACTCCACCGCACAAGAGTTCATTACGTTGCGCGACCAGGAAGTCTAGAGCAGGAGAACCGTAACTCGTGAAATCAACTTACGACGCTCGGCTGCACCTACGCGAAGTGCTCTTAAGCCATAAGGACAAGGTCCTCCTCAGAATCGCCGTCTCCCCTCGCCTCGACCAGCCGGTCGAACTGACCGGAGCGGCGATCCTGGAGCGGGCCGAACAGCTCACGTCACAACACGCGATCCCTGGCCGTTCCGGTGTTGTACTTCTCCTGCTCCCGCACTCGCCGGAACTCTTTTTGTTGCAACTCGGCCTGGTCCTGAAAGGCTACGTGCCGGCCGTCATCGCATGGCCCACTAGCCGAATTGATCCAGAGAAGTATCAACGCAACCTGCTCCACCAGCTGCGCAACCTTCCCGCGGATCAGCTCATCACTCTCCCCAGGCTGGCCCAGAACTTGAGCGCGGGCTTGCCCTATCGTGTAACAGCGTGCGCCAGCGAAAACGCTGAATTATATGAGCGACTCTTTCCAGTGGCGCCTGTTTCCGAGAGCCTGCAGGCGGAAGTCAAACCGGCGAGTTCCACTCGGCCAAGTCCCGGTACTCTTTTCTTGCAGTTTTCTGGTGGGACTACGGGTGCGCAGAAGGCCATCGTTGTCACCGAGGAAATGCTGCGAAGCCAGCTCAGCCTGCTGGCCGATTGCCTGCAACTGTCGAGCGAAGACAGCGTGGTATCCTGGCTTCCGATGTACCACGACATGGGATTAATCGCCTGCTTGTGGTTTCCGCTATGGCACGGCGTTCCTTCACTGCACGTGGGGGCCAACGACTGGATTGTGGATCCGGAACTGCTGATCAAGTACATGTCTCAGTTCCGCGGTACTCTCTGCTGGTTGCCGAATTTCTCGTTCTCTTATCTGGCACAACGCCGCGAGCAGATGAATGGCCCGTACGACCTCAGCCGTGTGAGGGCATGGATCAATTGCTCGGAACCCGTGCGCTTGCGTTCCATGATGAGCTTCGCTGAGAGTTTTGCAGACTGGGGCGTCCGCCCGGAAAGCCTACTGGCCTCCTACGCACTGGCCGAAAATGTGTTCGCCGTCACGCAGTCGGAATTGGGCAAAATTCCTTCCACGGTGGCCAGGAGCATGGTCCATTATGGCAGCCGCAATTACAACGACCTTGCTTTCGACCTCATCGATGACGTGTTTGTCTCTTCAGGAAAACCCCTTGCAGACACGGAAATTCGCATCGTGGACGGGTCAGGAGCGTTATGCCCGGACGCCAAACCGGGCGAGATCCAGATTCGCACCGCATGTTTATTTGCCGGTTACTGGGGTAGCGAAGGTTTCAAGACACACTCGCTGTCCCGGGACAGGTTTCACGCTACTGGAGACTACGGGTTTACCAAAGACGGGGAACTGTTCGTGATCGGAAGAATCAAGGACATTGTCATCATCGGCGGTCAAAACGTCTTCCCTGAGGACGTCGAGGCCATCGTAAACTCAATGGACGGCATACATCCCGGCCGCGTCGTGGCGTTTGGCATCGAAGATCAGGAATATGGCACCGAACGCTTGGTTGTCATTGCGGAAGTACGGGGAGAATACAACATCGAAGCAGCTGTCGAGCTGGAAAGCGAGCTTCGCAAATTGGTGCTTGCCGCCATCGGCATTGCTCCGAGGTACGTTGCCGTGGTGCCACAGCGCTGGATTGTAAAGAGCACAGCCGGCAAAATTTCCCGGCGTGACACACGAGAGCGCTTCCTGCAGGAGCGGCTCTCAAAATTTCAACCGGAGGTGGTTTAGTCAATGCCCGACGACGCAACAGTCCGCTCTGCCGCCCGGGAAGTGGTCGCGAATCTGGTGAGCCGCCCGGTAAAGGACAGTGAACCGCTGATTTCTTCAGGAACCATCGACTCGCTGTCGATTTTGAAATTGATCACCCAGCTCGAGAAGAAGCTGCACGTGTCTATACCCACCGAGACACTTCAGCCTGACGATTTCGACAGCGTCGAATTAATCGTAGAAACTGTTCAAAGAGTCGTAAGGGTGTGACCTTCCCGGTCCCGCGATAACCACCGTAAGAGTTAGAGCCGATGCAATTCAATTCCTATTCGTACCTATTCTTTTTGCTCGTTGTCGTGACGATTTTTTGGAATTTGCCGAAGAAGCTTCGGCGCGGTTACGTACTGGTGATCAGCCTAGTCTTTTATGCGACCTGGAATGTTTGGTTCGTGCTGATCCCGGTCTCACTGTGCGCTGCCGTCTACATCATCGCGCGATTCATCGTCTTCCAGCCGCAAAAGAGCAGGCGCTGGATGTGGTGCGGTGTCACGCTCGTGCTTTCCGTGCTGGCCTTCTTCAAATATCGGGCGTTCTTAATTGCAAACGTGAACGTCCTGCTGACGGTGCTAGGGCTTACAACCGTCCCGTGGGCCGTGGCAATCGCACTGCCGCTGGGCATCTCGTTTTATTCGTTCGAGGCAATCAGTTATTTAATCGATGTTCGCCAGCGTCGAATTGCCAAGCTGAATTTCCTGGACCTGAATCTGTTCATTATGTTTTGGCCCCATTTAATGGCGGGACCCATCGTTCGCGTTCGCGAACTGATTCCACAGCTCAAGTTCGACTCGAAATTCGATACGCGCTTCATCTTGAGCGGTGTCGATCGCCTCATCTGGGGGCTTGTTCAGAAAAACGTGGTTGCAAATAATCTGGGTGTCTGGGTAGATGCCGGCTTCAAGTCGCAACCGCCCGGCGGATATACCACGTTGGACAGTTGGTTCCTGGCGATTGCGTTCGGATTGCAAATTTACTTTGATTTTGCTGCCTATTCCAATATGGCGATAGGTGCGGCCCAGTTGCTGGGCATCAAGCTGCCGGAGAACTTTCGGTGTCCGTACCACGCCGCCACTCCCGTCGAGTTCTGGTCCCGGTGGCACATGACCCTCTCTCGATGGGTGCGCGACTATCTATTCTTCCCCTTGAACGCGAAATTCGGTGGCGCTCCGTTCCCCTTTTACACCAGCCTGATTGGTGTAATGGCTTTGGTTGGCCTGTGGCACGGCGCCGGCTGGGGATTCGTGACTTGGGGCGTCCTACAGGGCGTTTATCTCGTGCTGTATCGGATATATGAGAGCTTTAGGCAGAATCGACAGCCGGAACTCGCAGCCTCTCGAATTTCGGCTGCCAGTTGGCGCATGTTTACGCTGCTAGCGGTCACCCTTGCCTGGGTACCGTTCCGGGCTGGCAACATCGGCCAGACGTGGGGACTGCTAAGCTGCATGTTGTTCAGGTTTAGCGCTGGAGCGGCATACCCAAAGGCCTTCTATTGGATGACGGCCTCGGTAGCCCTGTTCTGTGCCGCAGAGCCTTACCTCGTCCGATTGTTGAGCGTCTTGGATGGAGCAGTCGATGAAGACCGGCGCGTCTTGATGGCCGGCAGACTCGTGGCCCGCGGGCTGGTATATGCGTGCGGCCTGCTCTTATTTATGGTTTTTGATCAACAAGCCACAGAATTCATCTACTTCCAGTTTTGACCAAGCCTGACGCACGCCGCGATGCAACTAGGTTTTGAAAAGCTCCTGACCGCGTGAGGGCGCTGACGACTCTACGTGCCATGAGGGCGCACCCTGCGTCAGTCAAGTGTACGTCATCTTTGAAGTACTGATCGTCGGCTGGGATGCTCTCTTCATTGGCGATTAGAATGGCCGAGGTCTGCGCAGCTACTTTGCGGATCTCCCGGTTGTACTCCTCAAATCCCAGGATGATCGCATCCGCTGTCATATAAGGCATGTAATACAGACTCCACTCTGCGGCGTGCAGCTGTTGTTCGGGTGTCTGGTTTTTGCGAGCCTTGTAAGTAATTGTCGCCACTGCGACCACGGGTGCGACTCGTTGGGATTCCTCAACCAGGGCGCGTATGCGCTGCTCGAACCCACGCGAGACGAGCATTTCCGGACTCAGCTTTAGGCGTGTGTCGGTTCCTGCTCTCCTCACCCGGATGGTACGCTTCACATTCTTCTCTAGCAGGCTCCAAGCCAGAGACCATCGGCCAAGAAAGCTAGGCTGCCCCTCCCTGCCCGTAAAAAGGCCCTTTTCTGCCGCCAATTCGCGAGTGTCCCGAGTCAGGTCGGTAATCCCCTCGTCGATGATAATGACATCCGGATGCAGAGGCTCTACTCGATAGCGCAGATTCGTGAGGGACTCAACGGTCGTAAATCCCGCCACACCTGCGTTCACGTAATCGACCTTAGCTTCAGGTGATGCATGCTGGATGGTGTTCCACACTCGGTCCGGCCAGGTTGCCTGGTTGCTGCTCACTTCCGCGCAAAAAGTCATCGAGTCGCCAACAAATGCCAAACGAATCGTGCTCGTTGGCTTGGGCGACACCAGTTCCGGGCTGCGAAAACCTAAAGAATTGATCCAGATGGTACGCGTGGTTGGGCCGGCTGCAGGCACATGCAATCCCGACGCCGGGTCTACAACCGTCTTATAAAGCGTGACTGCCGCCGTCCCATGTTTAATAAGCTGGCGCAACCGTACCAGCCCTTCGATCGAAGCGAGTATCAGGACGGCCGAGAAAGCGAACAGCAGCAAACGCTTGCCGACATTCTTCTGTTCCGCAGCGAGTTCTGAATTAACTCGCATAGGGGCATTGTACCATCACCGGGATGAAACCCTGAGCCACAGTATGCCGGCCTATGCCGGCCTGCGGAAACCTGAAGGATGCACAAATTGTGCAAAAGTTTGTCACTATTTCTCAATTTCTTGCGCGCAATCCTCGCCCCTTTCGTCGCGGTCATTCCTGAACCCAGGCCTAAGTCCATTAAGCCAATAAACCCACCCGTTGCGGCACATATCCTCCTGTTTGGAAGTGAAGCTGCGATGCAACCCACGCTGAGAATGAACAAGGCCTCCGTCAAAGCGCTTAGCGTTTTTGCTAACGAAGCAGTTGCTACGGGTCCACGAGGGTCGGATCGCCTGAAAACCGGAAATCGCATACCATCGCTTGACGGCCCTGCGGGCGGTCTCAATAGCCTTTGTGCTGATCGCCCATTTGGCCGGCACCAGGAATTTCCCCGCCGCCTTGGCAACTTCGGAAAGCCTCGGGTATCTTGGCGTCAAAGTCTTTTTCGTGATATCGGGATTTCTGATCACTTCCCTGTTATTGAAGGAACACGCGAAGAATGGGCAGATTTCGTTGCGGGCTTTTTATCTGCGCCGTGTCTTCCGTATCTTCCCGGCTTCGTATGCTTTTATCGCCGTCATGTTTCTCTGTGCCGTGTTCGGCCTGATCACTCTGCTACCCAACGATCTGCTCCACGCGAATACTTACTCAATGAATTATCACCGCCCGCATGCCTGGTACATGGCACACCTTTGGTCCCTCGCTGTCGAAGAGCAATTCTATTTCATGTGGCCTGCGGTTCTGTTCTTCGCTGGGCCGCGGGAGTAGTTGTGCTGGTGCCGCTCATTCGCCTGGCTATGTGGTATGCCGGACCTGCCTACCGCGCCGGCATCGACCATGAATTCCAATCTGTAGCGGACGCTCTGGCCGTCGGATGCCTTTAGGCCGGTGTCCGGCGATGGCTGGCGGGGAAACAGTGGTATCTAAGGCTCCTCGAGTCTCCGGCATTTGTCGCTGTGCCGGTGCTCGCGGTGGTCCTTCACCTGCTCGGGTCGGCGCATCCCCGAATCTACTATTTTGTAGGCGAGACGGTCACGAACATTGCGACTGCGCTCACCATCGACCGCTTCATCAGATTTCCAAACGGTCCGGTTGGCCGCCTGTTGAATTCGTCGCCACTCGTCTTCATCGGTGCGCTGAGCTATTCGCTTTACCTGTGGCAGCAGCCTTTTTTCAACCGCACCTCCCACAGCCTTGTAGCCGCGTTTCCGTACAACGTTCTGCTCGCGTTTTGCGCCGCGCTGCTTTCCTATTTCCTAGTCGAAAAGCCCTTCCTCGCCTTGAAAGATCGAATTGAAAGCTGCTACGCCCAGCCGAAAGAACAATACGTCGGGGCCGCAGCCGCCGATTGACCTGCATGCCATGGCCAGCAGTTTCCAGATGGAATCGTCAGTCACCTGGCAGCAACGGCGTAGTTTCTATTGCCGGAATATCACGGAATTCGTCTCTGCCGCGGATCACTAGAACCACTAGAACCATATGCGCCGGTGCATTCTTTCATTTCTCCTTCTCCTCAGCGCGAAGTCATTGTTTTGTGCTGGTCCCGTAGTGTTCTATACGGACCTGACTTCAGGCCCCAATACCGGGGGCGAGGATGATAAAGGAACAATTCTGACCATCAGCGGCCGGAACTTCGGTGCAGCACGAGGTAGCTCCACAGTAACCATCGGTGGTGGACCCGTCGCGCGCGCTATCTGCAGTGGACGGATACGCGAATCGCCGTCGCCATCGGCCGACTGGCAGTCGCCGGATCTGTCGTGGTGAGTGTCCAGGGCTCGGCCAGCAAGGCGGATGTGATGTTTCGAGTCCGGCCTGGAAGGATCTTCTGCGTGTCATCGACAGTGGGAAAAGACTCGAACAACGGCAGCTTTCCATCAGCCCCAGGCTGGAAAAATGCATGCTGGCAACACGCGCGTCACGCCAAAGCACAACTTCGTCAGGGAGACATTGCCTACTTCGGTATTTCTGCCAGCGATCATTTTCAGGCCAAGTCTGGCCGCGACTCGTGCGGCTCGGGTGGCTACACAGGGTTCCTGCTTTCCACTGCGTGTCCCGGCGTGAGGGACGGGACGCCCGATGACCCCATAGCGATCGTAGGTTATCCCGGTGCGGCCGTTCTCTTCGGCGGTCCGGGAACGGATTATGCCGAGAACGGAATCGCTACCCCAAACAGCGTGCACGCGGTGAAAAACTGGACACTGTCGAATCTTACGGCAATAGCCGGATCCTGGATGGGCAAACCGGGTCGAGCTGGCATGATGTTCTCTAGGGTCGAGGGCCTGCGAGTCGTGAACTGCGATATTCAGGCGCCTTACCACTACCAATCTTCCGCATTCAATTTCGACCATACTGGATCACCGACGTCGGGGATTACGGTTAGGCTCTACGGGAACAAAATTCATAATTTCCACGTTGGAAAGATTGTACCTTACCATTACTGGAAGCACTCCGTAGGTGTGTATTTCACAGGTGATGCCAACGAAATTGATGGTGGAGGCTACGCTACATCCAAATGCCTGCATATTCACTCCTCCCCCTTCACATCAGATCCTCCGGATGGCTATCCGCAGTACGGGATACACATACATGACAATTACTGTCATGATGTGCCGGCCGCAGCAATCGATATCAATTTAATCGATCCGGGCAAGGGAACTGGTTTCGAAATCTATAACAACATATTCGCCAATATTCCAAAAAAGGAATGGGGTTCAGTTGCGGCAACCGACTAGTATCAGGTTCATTCTCTGCGTAGATCGCGTACCCGAGACAGTTCCAATCTTGTTTGACAACCACATAAACTCTGTAAGCCTTCGGCCCTCGAGTATACTCTAATGCTTTGGACATATCCCACTGTCACACTCCTGCCGCTGGCTGGGCGCGGCAAGCACAGACGCATGCTTTCATTTCTGGCTCTGTTTCTTCTTGCCATGTTTGAAGTCACACCCGCCGTTTGCGCGCCCCCCGCTGTATTCTATACGGATCTTACGTCAGGCCCGAATACCGGGGGCGAGGCTAATCTTGGCACTATTCTCACTATCAGCGGTAAGCACTTTGGCGAAAAACAAAGTAATTCTAAAGTAACCATTGGAGGTGGGAGCGTCGCCCGCTACCTAACCTGGAGCGATGGGCGAATTGCCGTCGCCATCGGCGACTTAGCGGCCACTGGTCCTGTCGCGGTCACGGTGAACGGTGTGAGCAGCAATACTGACGTCACGTTCACCGTTCGCCGGGGGAAGATCTATTGCGTGTCATCGACGTCTGGCAGTGACTCAAACAATGGCCAGTTCCCGAGCGCCCCTGGGCGTGGAAATGGCTGCTGGCAGCACGCCAGACATGCCAAGGCACATCTTCGCGCGGGCGATATTGCTTATTTTGGATCCTCCCCCGCAGACCATTTTCAATCCGAGAATGGTCGGGATCCATGCGGAATCGGAGGCTATACAGGCTTCCTGCTATCCACTGCGTGTCCAGGGGTCAGCGACGGTACTCCTGACAGACCTATTGCCATCGTGGGATACCCCGGAGCAGTTGCTGTTTTTGGAGGGCCTGGGCCTGACTATGCTGAAAATGGAATCGGGACGCCCAATAGCGTGCATGCAGTGAAAAACTGGACTATCTCAAATGTGACGGCTATCGCCGGACCCTGGATGGGCAAACCCGGTTGGGCTGGAATCCTGCTTGAAAGAGTAGAGGGCATTAGAGTAGTCAACTGCGACATTCAAGCTCCGTTCCACTATCAATTCTCTGCTCTCAATATCGACCACACCGGCTCTCCGACGTCGGGGATAACCATCCGGCTTTACGGAAACAAAATCCATAATTTCCACACTAGTACCGACGCTCCCTACCACCACTGGAAACATTCTGTCGGGGTCTATTTTACTGGCGACGCCAACGAGATCGACTTCGCCTGGAACGACATCGACGGCGGGGGATATCGAACCTCTAAGTGCCTGCATATTCACTCCTCTCCCTTTGGTTCAAAACCACCTGATGGCTATCCCCAATACGGTATCCATATTCATGACAACTATTGCCACGATGCGCCCGCCTCGGCGATCGATATAAATCTCATTGATCCAGGCAAAGGGACAGGCTTCGAACTTTACAATAACCTGTTTGCCAACGTGGGGCACTGTGCACAATGGGTTGGGGACATCACGAGTTTCTCGGGTATTTCATTCTTGAATTATGGGGATCAGCGCTGGGCATCGCAGTCGGGCACAGTGAGGATTTTCAACAACACCTTCTATAGCGCGGGCGGCTGTCCGTTGGAACCATCCGGAATCATCTATGTAGCAAAGCCGCCTTCCGGTTGGGGTAAATTTGGCGTCGGAATACCACCAAATGACGGTGCTCCGGTGACCATCTGTTCTGGAGCGTGCGAAAACTCCACGTGGTCTGGTGTGCTTCCTCGCGGCCCTTACTATCCGAATCACGTCGGAATTACAATCGGCGAGTCAGCCAATAGTCCAGCGCAGGTTGTCGTCGACGAAGGTTCTGGACACTTATTGGAGAACCAGGCCGTGATCGGTACTATCGATTATGCCAGCGGACGTTACGAGTTCACTTTAACTCGGCCTCCTGGCGCTCGTTCCAACATCACGGCTTATACGATCTTGGGTTATAAGATCTTATTGGAAAATAACGTCTTTTATCAATTGTCTTCGGCAGAGAAGTATATAAGTCCTTTAAGTAGCGCCCTCCAGCTTACGCATCTGAGCGGCAGCCACAATCTCTTTTACACGGTTGGTGGCCAGACCGTACCCCCGCAGTTCACGAACAATGTGGGATCAAATACTGACCCGCTGTTTGTTAATATGGCAGCCAACGACTTTCACCTGCAAGCCGCATCAATTGCCAGAAATGCTGGGACCACTAGTGTCGCCGGTCATGACCGCGATGGCATAGAACGTCCCGCCGGCCGGCCGGCCGATCTTGGTGCATATCAATACTCTCCTATGTAGCGCTAACTCGGCGGCGCACAAACATCCTAATCGCGAAGTAGCTGACTCACGAGCCGCTCCCGGCAGTTGATGGTTAAACAGAATGTAGCACGGTGGTTCGACTGTTTCATCGTACGACCACTAGCACTGATCGGCCTACTGGTCGTGCTGGTGACCGCGACTCCTTTGGTTGGGTGGTACGCGGATTTGCTGGCGGGCGGTTCGCCGGCGCCGGATGGAGACGTACTGATTGTGCTTGGCGCATCTTACATGGAGAAGAATGTCATTGGGAATGATACTTACTGGCGAAGTGTGTACGCTCTTCGCGCAATCCGGGGTGGGCATTTCAAGCACGTCGTCCTTGTCGGTTACCGCGTAGCCGAGGCGATGAGTCAGTTTTTGGTTTTCCAGGGGGTTCCATCCGGGGAGATTTCCCTGGAAGCACAGTCCACCAGCACTCGCGAAAATGCACTCTATACTGCCCGCCTGCTCGCCAGCGTGCCCGGCAATAGGGTGTTAATGACCAGCGATTACCATATGTTCAGAGCACGCCGGGCCTTCAGGCGGGCCGGTGTGGACGTTACGCCCTTCCCGATTCCGCACAGCCTGAAGCTCGCCGGATCTTGGCAGACTCGCTGGTCGGCGTTTTTGGACGAAGCCTCGGAATCGGTCAAAATCGTCTACTATGCCGCTCGAGGTTGGATCTGAAGTACCAGTCGCCGATCGGAACGCACGTCGTTAAAGCCAGTATGATTCGACCAGCGGTTAAGGTAAGGATTTCCACGCTTGCTGATCCCGAGTAGTTTCGCCTTTCCTCCCGTCGAGTGCTGTCGCGGGACTAAGCCCAGCCAAGCCGCAAAATCACGTCCCTTGATGAAGGCAGACCCATTCCCCACAGCCGTGATAATGGCCGTAGCCACCAGCGGACCCACGCCGGGGATTTGTTGCAGTCTCTGACAGGCGGCGTCCTGATCGGCGATTCTCGCGATTCCGCGGTTCATCGCCTCAATCTGCTCTCCCACGGCCTTCCACTCCTGCCAGAGTTGATCGAGTAGTTGGCGCACGAGTGGAGACACGTCGAGATCGGCGTCTTGCAGGATCAGCGGCACTCGTTGCCATAAGTATGCGCGGCCCCTTCGGAACGTGATGCCGCGCTCCAGCAACAAGGCTCGGATCTGATTCACTAACCTGGTGCGGTGGGAGACTAACCGATCCCGCACCCGGTGCAGCGGTGCAGCGCCTGCAGGTCGAGTTGATCTTTCGTCTTAAGTTCAGCTTTATCTCAAATCGCGGCGGACCATCCCATTAGCCCGCCAGGAAGGGCGCACGATCATCTTCGTCGACGAGAGTGGAGTGAGTCAACGGCCGCACCGATGCCGAACGTGGGCGCCGCGCGGGCGGACACCCGTGTTGCAATACCACTTTAACTGGAAGACGATCTCCGTAGCTGCGGGGATGACGTGCTGGAACTTCTATTTCCAAGTCTTCGAAAGGGCCATTGGCAAAGAAGAGGTTGTGGAGTTTCTCATGCGCCTGCTCCAGCATCTGTCTGGGCCGCTGCTGATCATCTGGGACCAGCTTCCCGCTCACCGCAGCCGGTTCGTCGCCGAATTCGTGCGTTGCCTGGAAGGCGAAATTGAAATGGGTGTGGCTACTTTAGGACGACGCTCCAGTGGCCGGGATGAAGGCGCTGCTGGTCTTTTGCGATGCGGAAGGACCAGTAACGATCAAAGTCCCCGCTCAGGTAGATGGCTCGGAGTTGGACGATGGCCTCGGCCATGTCCTCAGTCCAGCGCATTCCCGAACGCTCCATCCGATCTTTGATGAGGTTCTTGCACGCGCCCTCGACCGGGCCACTGGCGATCGGCCAGCCCTTGGCGAGATATTCGCCATAACGCATGCGCTCGCGATTGCGGTGCAGGTAGTCGGCAACGCCGCACAGCGTCTTGCGCTTGGCCCCGAAGAGCTTGCGCTTGGTGACGCTCTGGCGAATCCCCTTGACGACCTGACAGACTTCGCCGAACAGGATTCGCAAAGTGCGATCCAGAACCCAGAGTTCGGCTTCCAGGCTCCCCTCGGCGTGGAACACATAAGCGGCTTTCCAGAGTTTCTCCAGAACGTGGAACAGATCTAGGATCAGGGTGACGCCGAGCGTCCCTTCCACCAGAACCTGTAAAGCTCGCTCGCCGTCGGTGACCGCCACGCGCGTTTTGATGCCTTGCGGATCGCGGCGTTGCATCTCCTGGGCCACCTCCTCAATGACGGCGGTCTTGCCCTTGAGCAAACTGGCCCATATGCGCTTGTTCTCCGGACGCGGCGGAATCTGCCCGTCGGCGGTAGTCTGACGTTGAGTCCGGAACAGGCTTTCCACGACTTGTTCTGGAGTGCGCACCCAGGGCGCGCGGGTGAACACAGCGGCCACGGTGGCCATTCTTTTGCGGTTGGCTTCTGGCCCTTGGTTAGTCGCAGTGTGGGTTGTGCGCCGCCGGGCTTGACCATAGGAATACCCTTGCCATCGACCGCCGCCAACAACAATCGATCGTTAGTAAGACTGGGGTCATACATCGCTTCGGCATCGATCAGGAGGACACCGACGATGTTGCAAAACTCCAGCAGCGTATGCCACTCCCGATTCGTGCGCGCCAGCCGCGACGCCTCGATGCTGAAGACGGCACCGACTTGCTTATCGCACACCGCCGACAAAAGACGTTCAAAGCCGGAGCGACGGATTCCGGATCCCGAGATCACCAGATCGTCGTCGATGACGTCGATATCTTGCCACCCCAGGGCGCGTGCACGATCGACAAGGCCATATTGGCGTCGCTTGCTTTCCAGATTGTGCCGCACCTGCTGTGGCGTTGACTGACGGATGTACACGCAAGCCCGCCGGGCCAGATGATCAGCGGTGATCTTGTTCATCGCCGGCCTCCTCGCGCATCCTCTTCGCCACTGCCTGCAGCCACTGCACCAGCGCCTGGCGCAGTGGCTCTTGCACGTTGCGGGGAAATCGTACGGCGGGAACGGCGCGCGTCTCCTCGAACAGGTGTCGTTGGTATTTTGCTCGGGACTGCTGCATCGTGATCCTCCTCGTGCACATTGTGCACGCTGGAGGACCGATGCGTTACAGCCATGCGCCGCAATTCGCGTAGCACGCAGAGCGGCAGGCGCGCGGTGGAGACCACGTTGACGTACGCGGCCTCGGGATCAGTCATCCAGCCCGGCACGGCTAATGGCGAGCCGTCAGTCTGGCGCACCACATAGTGGACCTCGTCGTGAAACTCGTACAGCCTGACCACGGGGAGGCTCTGTCTGCGCAAAGGATGGTACGGGTAATAGATTGTCACTTCAGCAGGACGTTGTTGATGGGCAGTATGTCGTTCAGTTGTTCAAGTGGAACACAGTGTTCAGGTTCAGCTGGAAATGGAGAAAGCGCTCCTCCGTTTAGATAACGGAGCGAACGCATGAAGAAGCAACGGAAGCATTACACGCCAGAAGAGAAAGTCGCCATCCTGAGGCGGCATTTGCTGGACAAGGAGCCCATCTCGAAGCTCTGCGATGAACTGGGCCTGCAGCCCACGGTCTTCTACCGCTGGCAGAAAGAGTTCTTCGAGAATGGGGCGTCTGCCTTCGAGCAGAGGAGGCCAACCAACCACTCCGCCGAGCAGGAGCGAATCGCGTACCTGGAGAAGAAGATCCAGACGAAGGACGAGGTTCTAGCGGAGCTGATGGCGGAGCATGTCGCGCTAAGAAAAGAGGTTGGGGAGCTCTGACCGGGGTCTGGGTTCCGCACGACACGCGGGACCAGATCGTGGATTTCGTCCGGCGCTGGTCAGAGAAAACCGGGATCGGCGCCGGGCGGTTCATCCCTTGGCTCGACATTACTGCCGGCAAGTTCTACGACTGGCGGGACCGCTATGGCAGAGTCAACGAGCACAACGGTTGGGTTCCCCGCGATTTCTGGCTGGAGGATTGGGAGAAACAGGCCATCATCGGCTTCCATCTGAAGAACCCACTGGAAGGCTACCGGCGGCTGACGTTCATGATGCTGGATGCCGACATTGTGGCGGTGAGTCCGACCAGCGTTTGGCGAGTGCTTGGGCAAGCAGGATTGTTGTCGAAGTGGAACGGCAAGCCGTCAAAGAAAGGCACGGGCTTTGAGCAGCCGCTGGTCGCCCATCAGCATTGGCACATCGACGTGTCGTACATCAACATCAGCGGGACGTTCTACTACCTGTGCAGCATTCTCGACGGCTGCAGCCGATACATCGTCAACTGGGATCTGTGGGGGTCGATGACCGAGGCGGACATCGAGATCATCCTGGAGCGGGCCAAGGAACTTCACCCGGAAGCCAAGCCACGGATCATCTCCGACAACGGGCCGCAGTTCATCGCCAAAGACTTCAAGGAGTTCATTCGGATCTCGGGCATGACCCACGTCAGAACTTCGCCCTACTATCCCCAATCGAACGGAAAGATCGAACGCTGGCACAAATCGCTCAAAGGAGAGTGCATCCGGCCGGGAACGCCACTATCGCTGGAAGACGCGCGGCGTCTGGTTGACGGATACGTGGAGCATTACAACAACGTCCGTCTGAACAGCGCTATCGGCTACATCACGCCGAAGGACATGCTCGCCGGGCGTCAGCAGGCGAGCGGGATCGGAAGCTGGAGGAGGCGCGAAAACAGCGCCAGGCCCGACGCCAGCAGGTTGCGTGACGAACGAAGAGCCACGTTCACAGTCGCGGATGAAATGGATAACTTCCGGGTTCCCGACCGTCCGGACACAATTGCCTCATAACCATCTACACCGATGTTCACATGCCTCTGGCAAGGCCCAAGACAGCCACCGACAGTTCTACCCTAAAACTGCGGATTCCGGGGCAAGGCGAAAAGGATTCCGGGAGGAACGTGAAAACGATTCCGGGGTGAAGGCGAAAAGGATTCCGGGGTGAAGGCGAACAGTGATTCCGGCGGGAAGGCGAACGGTTT
>Ga0181536_10003447_pt1 | contig 17229 bp, 14 predicted proteins | sample PEATcosm2014_Bin_41_FD_121105 | JGI IMG/M metagenome (GOLD analysis project Ga0181536, IMG submission 121105) | Peatland microbial communities from MTU Mesocosm Facility, Houghton, MI, USA - PEATcosm2014_Bin17_60_metaG | ecosystem: Environmental > Terrestrial > Soil > Wetlands > Peat | place... | reverse complement strand
TGTAGAATGGCCTGCTTTCCACCCAAAATCAAATTCTTTCTTGACTATTTCTGAGCAGTCGTTCTTGATCATTTCCTTGCGCACCGATATTCGAATTCTTGTTTGGGCAGCTTATAAATCTATTTAACATCCTTGGACAAGTTTATTCTTTGATCGTTTAGGTTGCCTCCTAGTAATCTGCAACGGAATCCCCTGCTGCTTCTAAGGAATGCATATAAAAAACCATTCTCTGCAATGAGTGGGGAGCGCGTTAACATTAAATATAGGACTATCCTTTCAATTCGTGGCCTTCGCGATCGGGACGAGGATCGTCGAGCCCGAACACTGAAGTAGCGTGTGGCCCAAACGCCCACGTTAATGAAGGCCCATGATTCAAGATCTCAGCAGGAGGGGCCACCTCTAAGACGCAGGCCCCGACGATAAGTCGCTATAACGGCTGCAAACGCAGAGGAGGACGAATCATGACGACCGAAAGTGACCAACACGTGTCGGAACAACGTTGCTTTGCAGCGCAAGGCAACAAAGACGAGCTCCGCCGCATCATAATGGGTTAGAATGAGCTCCGTGACACGCTTTTTTGCGTCGCTTAACCACATAGTTTTTTGCACGAACGCTGCAATGCGTAGCGTAATAGAGGTGCTAATGTGAAGATCACGTTTGTGCTACCAAACTATGGGAATCAGCCGGTAGGGGGGCACAAAGTGGTTTACGAATACGCCAACCACCTGGTTCTTAATGGGCATGAGGTGACAATCGTTTATCTGTGGAACCGCTTGATGTTACTTCTTCTCCGCTTCCCGCTCACACTATTTTTTCGGCTAGCTTGGCCCGCGGCGCGACTCGCTTACAAGAGTAAAAAACCCGAGATCAGCTGGTACAGTCTTCACAGTGACGTAAAGCTGCTGAAGGCAACCGATCTTGAACCGAGTCACGTTCCAGACGCAGATGCTATTTTTGCTACAGCTTGGCAAACCGCTTCAAGCGTAAGTGAATGTCCTAGCGAGAAAGGAGCGAAGTTCTATCTTGTACAGGATTTTCCGCCGTGGCAGGGCGAGAAACATGAGTTGGAACAAACCTGGCGCTTGCCGCTCAAAAAAATTTGTATATCAAGTTGGCTGGCTGAACTCGTAACACAGGCGGGCGTGCCTAAAGAAGATGTTGCAGTGATACCTGATGCCATCGATCATGACCGTTTTCGCGTCATAAACAGTGTTCGCGGACGCGGGAAAAGGGTCGCCATGTTGTATTCTTCGAGGACGTATAAGCGATCTCACCTGGGCTTATCAGTATTATCGAAGTGTAGAGACGCCGTCCCGGACCTTGAAGTAAGTCTGTTTGGCCCCCTGGAACAACGACCTGCGACGCCCCCTTCGTGGAGCGAATACTACGGCTCTGTACGTGAAAGCGAGCTTGTCAGACTATACAACGCAGCATCGATTTACCTTTGCAGCAGCGCCGCTGAGAGCTTTGCTCTACCGCCAGCCGAAGCGATGGCGTGCGGATGTGCCGTTGCAACAACTGATTGTGGAGGGAATCGCGATTATGCTGAGCACGAAAAAACTGCTTTGGTTTCAGATCCCGATGATTTTGAATCCTTGGTGAACAACGTTCTTCGCCTCCTGTCAGACGAAGAGCTGCGAGTCAAAATTGCGCTCGCAGGAAGAGATCGAATCGCAGAGTTCACGTGGGAGAACAGCACACGAAGATTGATTGAATTCGTAAATCGTCATAGCTGAGAGCCATGATTCGTTTGAGGTACTCTACTAGCTAAAAAAATAAGCCACAATCAAACGTAAGTCAGAAGGGCAAGATCGTTCTGTTGCATCAAATGAAAGTGTTTTTCGAGAACGTAAGACCGCATTGTGACGAAAAGCGTGGGTGCGCTCGACTGTAAGTTTCACAATGTTTTTTGCTGAGATTATGGGGGCACTCACGGATAAAAGCCCTTAATATGTTTCGATATCCTTTATCCGTTCAATCACCTTCCGGAAGTGCTTCGAAAAGTCATAGTCGTTCTCGTAGCATCGAAACGCATTTGCTCGATAGCGTTCATAATCGTCAAAAATCATTTCAGCCAGAGGTTCTATGCTATCAGGCCCTGATCCACACGCACCACATTGATATCGGTCAATAACGTCCCGCAGGCTCGGGTAATCGGTAGTGATCACCGGCAATCCCATCTGTAGGTACTGGGCAAGTTTGTTTGAAGAATGACCGATCTCGCCTCGTGCCTCACCTAGGTTCTGATATAAAGCGAGTCCAATATCCGCGGAAGAAACCAATTCAGGCATCTTCTGCCAGTCAACTTGCTTCAGCGACAGATACACCTTGTGTGTCTGCGTCAGTCTTCTTATTTGAGTTATGTATGGCTGGTTTACCAAGTCTTCCTGCCACGAATGCAACACCAACACGAAGTCATCTCTCCAATTCTGCGCCGCTTCAGCCATCTCTAAGCACATAGCCCACGGGGCCATGTATCCGGCGCAGAGAAGCACCTTTTTTTCCTGCGGTATGCCGCACATCTCCTGGAGAAGGTTTCCTTTAACGCGATAGGCTTTTCCGAGCCCCGCATCTGGAACACATATGATCGACTCGATCTCAAGGTTATTGTCGGCGCGTAGGAGTTTTGCACGCCTCTTATCTTGTATAATCGTCAAGTAGCACATTTGATTGCACATTCTTTCGAGGGGCTTTACTATTCGAGACTCAAAGGTGCTGCACTCCTTCTCGAGCAACAGCTCTTTACTGTAGTAAATAACTGGAACGCTCTTCTCTTTCTTAGAAGCGTCAGCCGCGAGCGTTGCGGCTATGAGTCCAAACGGTTCCACCCCTATCAAACAGACGAAGTCTTCATCGATTTGATTGGCTATTTTCTCATAAAACTCAACTATGTGCGGAAAGAAACGCCGCGTGTATTTCTTGAGTGTTTTTATTGATGGAGTCGCAACAGCTCGCGCGAAGAAGGGGGAGTAGATCGATATTATTTCACGAGGTGCACGCAGAGCCAGATAAAGCACACTACCCACATCAAGCAAGGCTGAACCCTGACCGCTCCGCTTTTTATCCTGTCGTTGCGCTTCCTTATTAGCAAAGAATGTACCCCACCGCGTAATGTTCTCGCGTGGATCCCCCCCTATTTTGATTGGGTGAACGCGGATGTTGGCCTCTTCAAATTCCGCCTTAGACCGCTTATACATAAAATCGTCTATGAATATATGTACGTCGTAGCCCTCTCTGGCAAGGAGAGTGGCGCTGCTTATCAGTGAAAGGTTACTTGACAGCCAATAATTGAGAACTATGATGGCTATTTTCTTCATCGACTCATATCGAAAAATTGCTTTTTTGATGTACGAATCCGGGGAGTTATAATTTTTTTTGTAGTCTTTTATATTATGTGAGAGACACTAAGGTCATTTGTGTCGGTTAATAGCATACGCCACGAGCTAACAGACACGACTTGGCGTCCAATGTCTATCTTACAAGGGATTGTTGTTATTCCTGCAGCCTTGAGATCTCTGCAAATCTTCGCATAGTTCGGTCTTGGTAGTTTGCTTTGCTTTTTAGCTCTACGGCTAGGTAATTCGAACGATTTTGGTACGCGATATATGCTTCTTTGAATTATCGACGTCCTTCTGAAACTCTTTGATGCAACGTAACAAGGAGCTTTGCGTATCTTTCTGACGTTGTTAGAAACAGCGCTCACATTTGCAAGAGAATAGATAATTTGCTTGTCTTAGTATTTGCGTTTTAGAGTGCGGCATGCACATAACGTGATGCCCCTCAGAAAAGAATAAATGCAGCACAAAGCAACAGGATATAGAATGAAGACAGTCATCCTTTCTGGCTAAACGTCTGGCAGTCAACTTCTCTCAATCGTAAAACATCTCGTTTGAGCGAATGCGTCGCCTGAAGCTTATCTAAGAAGGCATTTCTGCTTCTTATACATCAATTAGAGCACGGCGGCCACATAGACGAATACATATAGACGGTTTGTCGAACGCCGTGTGCTTGGCAAGTCCTCTGACTCCCTAAAAAGAGGAGAATGATTGTGCATCAACTATAGCAAATTAGGCAAATATTGGGACCTCAGAGTGATTAAAATAATAAATACGACACCGCTCAAAATAATGATGATTGGGTTACAGCTTGACAAAAGCTAGGTGGTTGAGTGAAGCAGTGAAAAAAATAGCGATTGTTATGTACGACTACTGGCTCGGAAGTTCGCTTTCACTCATAAGCTGTGCGACCAGTTTCGCGAAGGAGGGGTACGACGTCCACATATTTATCGATAGTTTCATTTACCAACTTTCCAGGGCGAGCTTCGACGAGGACAACATAAGCGTCCACCCAATTGACATTCAAGCAGATCCGCGCGTAGATCACATTACAAATAAGGCAACCTCCGAGCGCTGGAATGCTTTTATTGCCAATACTTTAGCAGCTTTGGGTGATAGAATGTGGGGCGGCCGCGTGCTGTACCGGACTCTGCGGGTAATGGAGTCGTCGAAACCGAATCACGCCATACAGTCGCTCCGTTACGCTTTTCACGCACAAGCGTTTTCAATTCCGTCGATAGACACCGTGGAGCGCTGCGCACGACGGTTTTTTCCATTCATCGTTGAGTTTAGTCAAAAAGTAGCGGGCCACGTAGACGATGAATTTGTTTGCTTCGTGGGGGTGGAACCATTTGGACTCATCGCTGCGACGCTCGCGGCGAACGCTTCCAAGCACGAAAAGGATATTCCTGTCATTTATTACAATCAGGAGCTGTTGCTCGAGCGTGAGTGTCATACCTTTGCGTCCAAAGCACTGAAGGCCTTAGAAAGGATCTGCAATCAAACGTGCTCGTTTACGATCATCCAGGACGAGAGGCGCGCAAAATACCTGCGCGACGATAACGACCTCAAGCCAGAATCGATCATCTGCGTTCCCGTGTCGGGGCTTCAAAAAGCACATCGCGGCAAAGGAAGTCTCCTCCAAGATATGTACGGCATACCGAGGGAAAAAAAGGTTCTTCTTTACGCAGGATACTTTGCAGAGTGGGGTATGTGCGTCGAGATGGCCCAAGCAGCGCAAACCTGGAACGATGATTTCGTGCTGGTACTGCACTCTTGGCGCGAAGACGCGAGAGACCACCCCTACGTCAATCGAATCAGAAAGCTGACAGATAGCAACAAAGTCTACCTCTCGCTTGCACAACTCGACTGGCAGAAGATGCCAGATCTGTTATCTTCTGCAGATATTGGGCTCGTTTTTTATCAGAACCTAGGGCCGAATTTCTACGAGATCGGTCACTCTTCAAACAAGCTTGTGCAGTACCTGCAGGCGGGACTTCCGGTCATCACGAGCGATTTCCCTAGCCTGAGGGACGTTGTTTACAAATATCAATGCGGTGAATGTGCGAAGGATCTTAACGATATAGCACATCTCGCCGAAACAATTCTTGAGGATTATGAACGCTATCGCGCAAACGCATTTCGTTGCTATGAGAACGAGTTTACCTTCTCGAAATACTTCAAAAAAGTGATTGAACGTATAAGAGAGATCGAAGCACAGCATAGTAGGGCTGGTAATTCGAGCCAACCAACAGTAACGGACCGTGGCTAGAGGCAAGAAAAAGCGATGCAAGGGGCTTCTATCGATACGATTTTTTTGCGGCTTTCGATATAGGTGTGCTTCGATGATACCAAAACTCAGAAATCACATTACTACTTAGTAAGAAGTATCAGAATGAGCAATTTTAACCAGTTCTACGACGAAAACGGTGAACTCATCGCTCTGGTAATAGGGTCGCGCTTTGAAAAGGACGGGATCGAATTCTTCACTCCAGGCAGTTTCTCCCAACAGCTCGGATACATGTATCATCCCAAGGGGATGATCATCCCGCCCCACATACACAACCGCGTCGACAGAGAGGTTCAACTTACACAAGAGGTGCTATTTGTCCGGAAAGGCCGCGTCAAAGTTGACCTTTTTAACAAAAAACAAAAGTTTATTACCAGCGTGACGTTAGAATCGGGTGACGTAATCCTGCTGGCATCGGGCGGGCACGGTTTCACGATGTTGGAACCAACCGAGATGATAGAAGTGAAACAGGGACCCTATCTAGAAGATCGCGATAAGACCCGGTTCTCGCCCTCGAATGACGACTAGCGAATGCTAAGGTGGTGCGCTTGATTCCAGTGTATGAACCGCTGTTGATAGGTCGTGAGAAGCAGCTTCTCGCCGAGTGCATCGACAGCGGCTGGATCTCGTCCGAAGGACCATTCGTCAAAGAATTTGAGGAGCAGTTTTCGCGCTATATTGGGGCTCAGCACGGCGTGGCGGTGTGTAACGGGACGGCGGCTTTGGAAACAGCGCTGTATGCGGTCGGCGTGCGCAAAGGCGATGAAATTATCATGCCCTCGTTTACCATCATTTCGTGTGCGCTCGCCGCCTTACGCTTGGGAGCACGACCGGTACTCGTCGACATCGATCCGGACACGTGGAGTATGGACACCACGCAACTCGAGTCAAAGATTACGTCGAAAACGACGGCTATCATGCCTGTACACATCTATGGGCTTCCCGTCGACATGGACTCAGTCTTTGAATGCGCTTCCGAACACAGGCTCAAGATTGTCGAAGATGCAGCACAAGCACACGGCGCGGAATACTTCAGCAGGGTCCGCGGCAAGCGCTGGGTAAAGTGTGGAAATCTGAGTGACGTCAGCTGTTTTTCTTTCTATGCCAACAAGATCGTCACCACCGGTGAGGGGGGGATGGTGGTGACCAACGATCCGTCGGTTGCCACGCGGGCGGCCTCATACCGGAACCTCGGTTTTCACGAAGAGAGGCGGTTCTATCACACTGAGCTCTGTTACAACTTTCGTTTGACCAATCTCCAGGCTGCGGTCGGGCTAGCACAGCTCGAACGGGTAGAGGAGACTGTTGCGCTACGAAGGACACTAGCAACATACTATAGGCAGCGTATGGCACCCGTGCATGGCGTGCGTTTTCAAGCCGAGCCCTCCTACGCAAAGCCCGTGCACTGGATGTATGCGGTTCAGCTCGACGAAGCGCTGGGCGTGGATGCAGAATCGATGATGCAGCAGCTCAAAGACAAGGGCATCGGCACTCGTGCGTTTTTCCTCGGACTGCACGCGCAGCCCGTTCTTCGAAAACTGGGCATCCTTACGGATGAGCCGTTCCCCTACACTGACCAAGCGCACAAACGTGGGCTCTATCTACCGTCAGGTCTTACGCTGACGAGGTCACAGATCGACGCGGTGTGTGAAGCCGTCCGTGACATCGTTCAGGAGGGCGGGAATGGACGTATTTGACCGGTACGCACCGTACTACGACCTCTTCTACCGCGACAAGAACTATGCAGCGGAGGTCGAGTATGTGGATGCTCTGATCAAGAAATACGCCGTGGGCGAGACAGTGACGATCCTTGATCTGGGATGCGGGACCGGCGGACACGCCGTTTTGCTCGCACAAAAGGGGTACCACGTCACTGGCGTTGACCGTTCAGATATGATGCTCGCCATCGCTAACGAAAAAAAGAGACAAAAGAAGGTCTCAGTGGAATTGCAGAAAGGCGATATCTGCACGGTTGACCTCCGTAAGCGCTTTGACGTCGCCATCGCCATGTTCGCCGTGATGGGCTACCAGACGACTAATGAAGCCCTCGAAAGCGCGTTGCGAAACACTGCGAACCATCTTAACCCTGGCGGGCTCCTCATTTTTGACGCGTGGTTTGGTCCGACAGTGATCGCTCAGAAGCCGCACGATAAGGTACTCATTGTCGAAAAGGGCGCAGGCAGCGTCATACGGCTCACGCGACCCAACCTAGACATAATCAGTCAAATAGTCAACGTCAACTTCACGGTGCTGCACGTTGAGAACGAAGCGATTCTCGAGCGCGTGGAAGAGACGCACAAAATGAGGTTCTTTTTCACTAAGGAGCTCGATTTTATGCTTGCGAAGACGGGCTATGAGGTGCTGGGAATGCACCCATTCATGGAGCTTGACGGGGATCTGACGGAAAATGACTGGAATATGACCGTTATAGCGAAAAAAATCTGACAGTAGTGGTGGTGCCTCGCGCGTATCGCCCAACGGCGTAGGCCGCACGAGATACTTCTGACACCTCGACAACTGCTTCGCCGTTATACGCTAAACACGCGTGCGTGTGAGACGCGGCGCTTCTTTCCGCCTTTGTCACTCCGATTAACAAATAATTGAAGTTGCACGAGATATATGTAATATGAACGTAGATTTCGTCAGGCAACAAGTAGGCGGATAACTAACATGTACGTATCAATTATCGTACCAACTCGCAATCGTTGTGAGTCTTTGCAAAACACCATAGTCAGCCTCCAGCAACAGAATTTTCCTGACGATCACTATGAGATTATCGTAATAAATAAAGACTCAGCGGACGATACTCGACGCGTTGTCGAGGAATGCAAACAGCACGGAAAGAAAGAGATCATCTATTACGAACAATTGGAGGATGGCGTTCACAAAGCGAGGCATATAGGAGCACAAATAGCAAAGGGGGACATACTCGCCTACACAGATGATGACGTAATATGTGATCCGGACTGGCTTTCAGAGCTCACCCGGCCCTACATAGATCCAAAAGTGGGATGTGTCGGCGGCAAGATACTGCCTCGTTTTGAAACAAAAGAGCCGGCGTGGGCGAAATACTTCCCTGGTTTCCTGAGCATCCTTGATAGGGGAAGCGAGATCACGAAAGTAAACGACGCCCATATATATGGGTGCAACTTCTCAATTAGGAAGACCGTGTTATATGATGCCGGTGGCTACAATCCTACTGGTACGCCGGCTAGCGCTATGAGATACCTGGGTGACGAGGAGATAGGCCTCCTGAATAAAGTTCTTAAAAAAGATTACGACGTAGTCTATACCCCATTTGCTGTCGTAATTCACGTCATTCCACAAGAAAGAGTTACAATAGATTATCTTAAACAAAGGGCGTTTGTTCAAGGCATATGTGACTCATATACAGACATACGAAGCAACGGCGGCATAGCACTCGACGAAAGCGGGCTTATTGATTTAGCGAAGTCCGCGTTCGGGCGCTGGTGGGTGTATTCCATCGAACTCGCAACTGGGAGGTTGCGACTGGCCATATACTCGGCCATAGTGCACAACTACCATGAGAAGGGTGTAAGGTACCATAAAACGGAAGTGTCGAAGGACAGGAAGCTCCTAGAATACGTTTTGCAACCTGATTATTTGGACACGGAGCTTGGTCAATGAACGCGCTGTGCTTTTCAGGCGCGTACACAGGCAGCGTCGCTGTCACGACAGTACATGCCATGCAAGGACAGCACATGCCCTGCGAGGACAGCACGCACTTGGCAAGATCCGTCTAAATCTCGTCGTTTTGCTCTGCGGCACACGATCTAACAAGTTGACCTTTGTGCTCGTTGAAACCTATTCTCGGCTTGTAGCTGATCAACTTCTAGTAATAAACGGAAGTTAAAAAAGAGACATTTCTGCCTTGTTGCGAGACCCGGCTAGATCAGGGTGGGGGCTCAAACTCATGCCTGATGTTACAACTTCCCTCATCTGATCAAGTTGCTCAGTTCGTCATGAACTGTGACAGCAAGTTATTTCGTGAGTTCATCCCAGCGAAGAGCGTCGCAAATGTTTGCCCACCTGCACATAAATCTACCACGGATATTGTTAGAATTTTGTGTCTGTCAAATCGTGAACAACTTCTGAGGAGGATTTTTAGACATTTTTAAACCGAAATGTGCGGCTGTTAGCTGCTTCTTCTAGCGAACTGCTGCGAAACCACTCTATTGTTCTTCTGACTCCTTCTTCTGTGCTTACCATTGGCTCCCAGCGCAAGAGCTTGCGAGCTTTGCCGATGTCTGGCCTTCGACGCACAGGATCCCCTTTCTCGTTCTGATATGGTCGGGCGACCGCTAAACTCGCCGACAAATTCCAGACGCTGATAAAAAGCTTGCATCCGTCAATATTGACGCGGCGGACGCCGCGGCCTTCTTTTTTGTGATTTTCTGAGTTTCAGTGAGCGGTCAAAGGGTTTTTCTAGTTTTTCACCGATAAGGGGGTTAGGCTGCCGTAGGCATTTTTTATCGACAAGTTGATCTTGTTTTGAATATTTATATACGCTGTCGCACATTTGAACAAGTTATGACGGATCGGCGCCGGTAAAACAAAGCTGAGGTTTTTCGGCGTCAATTGTAGGGGAGGATAGCTAGATGCCCTTTAGAGCCATCTTCTTCGAGGTCGCCGGTATATGCAACGGACGCTGTAATTACTGTGTCACCGGGGCAAGAAACGCGAATCCCGGCGGGTTCATGGAGGCCGACACTTTCGATGCCACCCTGCACGATCTTGAGAGGTTGAACCTGATCGACTCTCGATCTGTGCTAAATCTCTATATCTGGGGAGAACTTTTCCTTCACCCAGACTTACGGAGTATTATACATGTTATCAACGATCACCGTCTTCGATATTCGATCAGCACGAACGCATCTATAATCCCGCAAATAGACGAGGCTTTTGTGCAGAATCTAATAGGCATCAGATTCTCAATGTGCGGATTCTCTCAGCAATCATATGATCGAATCCATAAATTCAAATTCGACCGTATCAGAGAGAACATCGCTACTATAGTCTCCCGTCTACGATCCTTGGGATATAACCAATGGATTGAGATTTGCTTTCACGTTTACCGATTCAATACCAATGAGCTTCGGGAGTGCCAAAGGTTCGCAAACGATCTGGGCATCTCGCTGTTGTTTTTTGACGCTTGCCTGAACGACTGGTGGCAGCAAGAAGGATTCGTTCAAAAAACTCTCCCTGATGAGAAACGCCGTGAAATCCTCGATGATCTCTTCATTCATGAAAAGCGGTTGTGGAACGCTCCAAAAGGGTGGCGGTGTCCTCAATTTGATTCCTTGGTTGTCAATGAACGGGGAGAGGTACCAGTATGTTGTAATGTGCCAAACAATCATCCATCGTACTCTCTTGGAACTGTCGATGACGGGATTACAAGACGCTTGCGAAATCGTCCCAATTTACCGATATGTAAAACGTGTAGGGAAAGCGGAATGGGCTACAAATGGCACCACTTAACGTTTAAAGGCGGCTCCTGGAGGTTTATTATGAAGAATTGGCACCACCCCATGACGCGAGCGCGACTGAGCCAGGAAGACAGAGCGTCCTACAACCGCTTTTTATCAACAGTCATGTTGCTGGCACTCGAAGCGTACCTTTTTTTATCAACAGTCATGTTGCTGGCACTCGAAGCGTTAGAGCGTGAGCGCAGCCGCAAGAAGTAGCGGCTTCGTTCAGAAACTATAACGGTTAAAGCCCACCTATTAACCGAGAGTCGCACGCTGCGACTTTTTGAATAATCAGGGAGTACCGTCAACCGTTGTCATGATGACAATTGCAGAACAGTCAAAGAGTAGGGAACCGTTGTTATGGTGAGTGACTGCTTAACTAAGGAAGACCGCGTACTTGAGACGCGACAAAGACGACTCCCAGAACGCTAAGATAATCTCTTAAATAAACCGTCAACGGACGATACGCGACGCGTTGTCGAAGAATGCAACCAGCAGGGAAAAAAAGAGATCATCTATTATGAAGAATTGCGGGATGGCCCTCACTACGCGAGGCACGCAGGGGCACATATAGCAAAGGGGGACATACTCGCCTACACAGATGATGACGTAATATGTGATCCGGACTGGCTTTCAGGGCTGACGCGGCCGTACACAGATCCAAAAGTGGGATGTGTCGGCCTCAAGGTGCTGCCTCGTTTTGAAACTAAAGAGCCGGCGTGGCACAAATATTTCCCTGGTTGTTGGCTGAGCATCCTTGATAGGGGAAGCGAGAGCACAAAAGTAAACGACGCCCTAATATGTAGCTGCAACTACTCAATTAGGAAGACGGTGTTATATGATGCCGGTGGCTTTCATCCCGATAGTACGCCGCCTAGCCTCATGAGATACCTGGGTGACGGGGAGTGCGGCCTCACGAGTAAAGTTATTGAGAAAGGCTACGACGTACTCTATAGCCCATTTGCTGTCGTAATCCACGTCATTCCGCAAGCGAGGGAGACAATAGCTTATTTTAAACAAAGGATGTTTGTTCAAGGCGTATGTGACTCCTATACAGAGATACGAAACGATGGCGGCATAGCACTCGACGAAAGCGGACCTATGGTAGGATACGGTACCTCGAGGGCTGCGTATAGTATTCGTGTGATCATTTACCGCGCTTTGTCGGGTTTTTATTACCTATCATTGCGTCTCTTCACGCAAATAATAATGCCTTCTGCTAGCGACGTCCAACCTCCGTCCGCAAACAGTCCCTCATAACAGGGTCAACAGTCCTCCGAAACTCGAGGTTTCGGGCGACGAGCTGTCCCAACACTCACAAATTGTGCGACAAGTGGTCTAGCGTTACCAACACTGGACTAATTCTCGGTTTTTGTTTGCTCATCCAAACGATTCATCAGCTTGATCTGAAATTGACAGGCAAAGAATAAAGTCTCATACGTTTGTGCGTCAAAGACGACGGAGACTAATTCCTTTAATTACGTGGTCGACAAGCTGCGCAATGTGGAAATGCTGGTCTATGTTCGGCAGCTGAAGCTCATGCGACTAGTCAAGCCATCTCTCTTTTGAGACAAAGTCTCTCTTGCTTTTGCTAAGCGCCAGTTTGAGCTCAAACAGCGCTTTTTTTAAGAAGTATGCACTTTCGACTTCTAAACGATAGTAAAGTGAAGATCGTCGAACTCTGCTTTCCACAGCAATCACTTTAGATGTAAAAGCGCGACTGAAGGATCGAGCAGAAATTGCAGCCAATCCTAACGAGCCGCATCGTTCTCTCTTGTACTGTGCAGATGCAGCCGCAATGCCCAAATTTCCGAAACGCCTCTTTAAGTTTGGCAGCGTTGCGTTCTTATTCACGCTCTGCACGTGCCACACCAAAGCATCCGGAATCCACGCCATCTGTATTCCCCTCTTATGTATCCTAGTCCAGAGGCCGGACTCTGCGTCTCCGATCAGCACGTCTTTTACTTGGTCTCCATTGAATCCACCAACCTCGAAAAGAATATCTCTGCGAATGGAGAAATTAGCGCCGAATATGTAGTCTCCTGGTTTTAAGAGACGGTATGTGGGGCCGTAAAACGTTTCATCAAGCTTGCCCAGCTGGTGCTCAAATTCAAGAACCCACAGAGGCGGGTCTCTATCCCACTTTACTACTATTTTGCCCCCCGCGCAACCAATCGTTGCGTCGACGTAAGCTGCCAGGTGTGCTTCCAACCAACTCTCGTGGCATATTGCATCATCGTCAGTATAAGCGAGTATTGCGGCCTTTGCGGCTTTAGCCCCGGTGTTTCGTGCATGATGGAGGCCCTGGCGAGGCTCAAAAACGTACCTGATGTTGTGACTTGAAACGCGCATGTAGTCTTCCACCACTGTTTTTGTTGCATCTGTTGAGTTATTATCGACAATGACGATTTCGTATGCTTCTTCGTTGAGTGTTTGTGCTAGCAGGCTGTCAATAGTGTCGCGCAATAACGCTTCACGATTGAAGGTTGTCAGGATGACTGAAATCCTCAGCTCTGCACCATCGTTAGAATTTGCCATATATTGTCCTTTAGATCGCACCGCTGTGCTCCGTAAGAATGTCCTGATAATAGCTTACTAGTTCGTGCATATCGCAACAGAGGCACCAATCGACGAACTGGTGATCCATCGTCATTTGCCTGAAGTGGCGCTGCAATTTCTGATCGCAAAATGCTTTTAGACCGTCTCTTTTTGTCCAGTGTGGACAACTCCTTGTTCGCTTTCGATGGCTCGTCTCGAGTTCAAAAATGGCGTCGCGCGTTATTTCAGTCGTTGGGTCAGGAAACGCCTCGTCGTGAAAGCTTCTGATTTTATGAGAGAACCCACGCAGGGGGCTCTTTGTCCCATTTTACAATTATTTTCCCTCCGGCGCACCCAATTTCCTCGTCATCATATGTTCGCAAAAGCGCTTCTAACCATCGCTCGTCACAGATGGTGTCGTCGTCAGTATAGGCGAGTATGGCCGTTTGAGCTGCTTTTGCCCCCGTATTTCTGGCGTACTGGAAGCCTTGTTGAGGCTCAAGGACGTACCGTATGTTGTATCGCGGCAAACCCACATATTCGTGTGTCGTCTCCCGTGTAGCGTCGCTTGAATTGTTGTCGACGATAATGACCTCGTAGAGGGTAGAGTCGCGCGTTTGGCGTAGCAGACTTTCGATGCAGTTTCGAAGCAGGCTTGCTCTACTGAATGTCGGAACGATCACCGAGATCCGCATTTCGTTATTTGTCATCTCTCTTGTTGGCCTCGATTTTTTTTATTTAGAAAGCTCGAGAAATAGCTTTCGGAATCGAGCATGTCCTAAACGGCGTAGCACGTGGTGATTGCAAGCTTCAATCCTAAATAATATCGCATTTTTTGCTCACAAAACGCAGCTAGTGTGTCTTTGTCTAACCAGGCAGGACAGCTCTCTAACAGCTGTTGTTGGATTTTCTCAAGTTCCAGAAAAGCATCGTGGCGACTGAGAAGCATCTTTCCTCCCCTTCGTCGTGAAAGCATCTGATTCTTTCAACGTCAATCGGCGTCGAACTCGGAACCCTTCGGTTGCCAGCGCCAAAGGTTGGGTTTTGGAGTCATATCTTCGGCGACGGTAGAAAGAAGGACGAATGAGAACTTTTATCGTCCCTCACGCCGACAGACCATGTAACAACCAAAGCATGCCACAGCTGAGCGCGGCATTACTCTAGGTGCGTGTTCGCGTTGCGGGTTTTCCCCGTCGTGCACTTCAACATCTCCGTTTTGCTGCACTCGTGCTGAGATAGCACTTCCGTGCTCGTGCAGTATTAGCGTTTAGTGTTTTGTCTTTGGAAAAAGAACGAGATCGGAGATAGCAATGAACGTCTACAGGCATGTTACTCCTCTAATAGTCATTCTCTTGCTAACCGTCCTGTTCGTCGGCGTGGTCACGATACACCCGACGACAGGCAAAGCGGCACCGGTTCTTCACGCAGGGGGCGCCCTGAAGTACAAGGGGATTACCTACTTCGGTTACGCAGACGAGTACGATTCTCCCGGTTCCAACGTGTCGCTCAACGCTTTGAAGAGCACTGGAGCCAACTACGTCGCGGTGACCGTTATGCAGTATCTCTCCAATAGTACATCAAACACCATTTTTCCTGACCCTAACCAGACCGAGTCCGACGCCTCGGTGATTGATGCGATTAACGAAATCCACGCTCGGGGGATGGGCGTCATGCTCAAACCGATGTTGGATAGTACAAACCGTTCGTTTGGTCAAGGTGACCTCACCACAACAAATCCTGCCGCGTGGTTTGCGAGTTACTCGACGTTTATCAACCACTATGCACAGATTGCACAAAAAAACCACGTGGAACTGTTCTGCGTGGGCTGCGAACTCGACCACCTTGATACGCGCATCTACGACGCGAACTGGCGCACCGTGATAAGCGGGGTGCGAGCAATCTACAAGGGGCCGCTCACCTATGCGGCCAATTGGTGGAGGTATAGGGGGGTTCCATTCTGGAATGCATTAGACTACATTGGAATCGATGCGTACTTCCCACTGAGCACTGCGCAGACGCCTGCGGAAGTTGACCTTGTTGGCGCGTGGTCGGGCTACTTCTCTACCATTTCGCTCGATATTGGGTATCACAATTGGCTGCAAGAGATTGAGGCGCAGCAGGCGTGCGTGGGCAAACCGGTGTTGTTTACCGAGATCGGGTACAGAAGCTGCGACTACACCGCGAAGAATCCCGGGGATTGGGATAAAACGGCAGTTTACAACGCAAGTGGGCAGACCAACTGCTATGAGGCAGCCTTGCAAGTATTTGCCAACAAGCCGTGGTTTGCGGGGATGTTCTGGTGGTCGTGGCAGCCCAATCCAAAGGCGGGAGGTGCCGGCGACACCGACTACACGCCGCAGAATAAGCCCGCCCAGAACGTCTTAACCGCGGATTGGCTTCCGTAATCCGTATTAATATCGTTCGCGCCTGCTTAAAGTAGTCCTTGGGCAGCAAAGTATCGTGAATGCTACGCGTGCATGTATAACCTACTTTGAATGCCTTCACTTATTTCAAGTCAGAGGGCAAGCTAGTTAGACCAGCCGCGTTACACGATCTAGACCGTTATCGACATGAGCAAAGAAAACGCGGAGTCGGATGACGACAAAGGCCGCCTTTGCGAAAGGATGCAAGCGAAGCACCTGAGGTAAAGGTGCCAGCGAAGCGGAAACCGCGGACACGAAAAGTGAAAGTGCAAGAACCCGCCGCTTACGTAAGGGACTAAGATACGAGTGACGCCTTTCTTTTTCCTGTCTTTCAGTCTCCACATTTAAACACGAAACTAAGGCGCCTAGTGCCTGGGTGTAGGAAAAGAGCATGATTTCTGTCGTGATTCCGGCGCATAATGAAGCTGGTGAAATAGTTAAACTACTTCAAGAGTTCAGTTCCTTCCATGGCTTAGAACTCGTCGTCGCAGAAGACGCGTCCACGGACGGAACCACTGAAATCGTGCAAGAATTTGCCTCTCGAAACCGCAACGTTATACTCACACGCAGCAGCACCCTCACAGGGAAGGGCGGCGCTATTAAACGGGGACTCGAGGCGGCAACCGGCGATGTTCTAGGGTTCATTGACGCGGACCGGTCAATTCATCCAGACGACTTCATGCGGCTTGTTGACGCGATAAATAGTGGAGCTGATCTTGCCATTGGGTCGCGAAAACTCCCAGAGTCAGTTATTCTTCAACCCCAGCTGCTCTCAAGACGGATCTTAGGGTCAGCGTATGCGGTCCTAACATGCGTACTCCTTCAAACAACCGAGCGCGACCTTCAGTGCGGATGCAAGGCGTTTCGGCGTAGTTTGTGGGATGCTATCAGTGTCAACTGTGATAGTTTTGCATTCGATACGGAGCTTGTAGCAAAAGCACACAAGAAGGGATTTGCGATTGCGGAAGTTCCGATAACGTGGCGCAACCGGACTAACAGCAAGGTCAAAGTGAGGCGAGATGTACTCGCCATGCTCAAGTGTCTGTTAGCTATTCAAGCTGAAATCAGAAGATGAGACGCGGGCACGTGCATATCTCTTTCCCATAAACATTAATGTTTAAATCTCACGCACACGCCGACATATGCGATTCAGT
>Ga0181536_10003446_pt1 | contig 17230 bp, 16 predicted proteins | sample PEATcosm2014_Bin_41_FD_121105 | JGI IMG/M metagenome (GOLD analysis project Ga0181536, IMG submission 121105) | Peatland microbial communities from MTU Mesocosm Facility, Houghton, MI, USA - PEATcosm2014_Bin17_60_metaG | ecosystem: Environmental > Terrestrial > Soil > Wetlands > Peat | place... | reverse complement strand
CACTCCGGCGTCATATAAACGAGGCGGTGCGGCACCACCTGCGGCGTATTGATGGCGCCCTCGAAGATGGTCACGCCTCCCACGCCTACGCGATGCATCCATTCGAGATCGAGATTGATGCCATCGGTGGAGATGTTGCCGTTCATCCAGTGCCACCACACGCGCGGCCGCGCCTCGTTGGGCGGGTCGAGAAATCCGCGCAACAATGCGTCGCTTTGCGAAGCGGTGTCGGGTTGCGCGGCGGCTGGCGCCTGCGCCCGCGTGGAGTAACTGACTATGCAGACAATGCAAAGAAGAGCGACACGAAGTGACCCATGAGCTTTCATTGGAACCCATCCGTACGGTGAATGTGATGGCGCGGGAGGCCCGCGGCGTGTTCAAGATTGTTTTGGGGGAGCCACGTTGGCCCGCGTCGCGCCGGTGGAGATGCCTCCATCCACGAGCAGCGTCTGACCCGTTATGTAGCGGCTCGATTCGGACGCGAGAAAGACCACGGCCCCATCCAGATCGTGCGGCTCACCCGGACGTTTTACGGGAATGCGATCGGTGAGATAGTCCACCCACTCCTGATTCTCGTAGAGAACCTTGTTTTGCTCGGTCTTGAACCATCCCGGCGCGAGGCAGTTGACGGTAATGCCGAATTTGCCCCAGTCGTCCGCCAGGCTCATCGTCAGCTGGCGCACGCCGCCGCGGCTGGCGCCGTAAGCCGCAAGGCCCGCGTAGCCAAAAACACTTGTAACTGACCCGATGTTGATGATGCGGCCGTAGCCCTTCGCGATCATGCCTCGCGCCACAGCCTGCGCCACAAAAAACGTGCCGCGCAAATTGGTTTCGAGAACCTGATTCCAGTTGTCCCACGTCACTTCCAGCGCGGGCTTGCGAATATTGCAGCCGGCATTGTTGACGAGGATAGCTATCTGTCCGAAAGCCGCTTCGGCATCGGCAGCCATGCGCCGGATGCTCTCCTCGTCGCGCACGTCGAGTTCCAGGCAGACAGTGCGCCGGCCCAGCGCCTCAATCTCCGCCGCGAATTCCGCGAGCGTCTCGCGCTTGCGGCTGGTGAGCACAAGATCGGCCCCCGCCTTGGCCAGGGCGCGCGCAAAGTATTGTCCCAGGCCGCGGCTGGTGCCGGTGACGATGGCCACCTGGCCGGTCAAATCGAACAGTTTGTCGGGCGTTGGGTTCATGGCGTCAGAATCACCTTCATCAGATTCGGTTCGCGCGCGTGCAACCGCGAAAACCAGCGCGGACCTTCTTCGAGTGGAGCGATGGCCGTAATCAGCGGCTTCACTTTGATCTTGCCGGCTGCGATCAACTCGATGGCCTGCGGATACTCGCCCGCCGAAGCGCACGAACCCTGCAGGCGCAGTTGCCGTGTAACGACTTTCTGCAGCGGCAGCGTCACCTCCGGCTGAATGTTGCCGATCAGCGTCACCGTGCCGCCTTTTTGCGTGCAATCGATGGCGGCATTCACGGTTTCATTCCTGCCCACGGCCTCATACGCGAGATCGACGCCGCGGCCCTCAGTCCGCTTGAGCACTTCGGCAACCAACTCCGCGCCGGAGGCGTGCAGCACTTCATCCGCACCCACTTGCCGCGCCAGCTCAAGCCGCGATGCATCCACCTCCGCAATCATCACGCGTGCACAGCCCAGCGCTCGCGCGGCTTGCAGTGTGAGCAAGCCGATCATGCCCGCGCCGATGACCAGCGCCGTTTCGCCGCCCTTCAATTGCGAAACGCGCACCGCGTGCAGCGCGACGGACGCGGCTTCCAGCATCGCCGCTTCCGCAAAGGAGAGATTGTCCGGCAGATGATAAAGAATGCGCTGCGGCACCGCGACATACTCGGCAAATGCGCCGTGACGCCGGTAATCGCCGCAGGAGACGCCGATCACCTGGCGGTTGTCGCAGAGATTGACATCACCGCGTTGGCAGTAAGCGCACACGCCGCAGTAAACCGTCGAGTCGAAGGTCACGCGATCGCCCACGGCATAACCCGTCACGCCCGCGCCCACCGCGGCCACGGTTCCAGCGGCTTCATGGCCCATCACGATAGGCGGAATGCGCCGCCCCGACGATCCGTCGTAGCCGTGCACGTCGCTGCCGCAGATGCCGCAGGCCGCGACGCGCACCAGCACCTCGCCCGCACCCGCCTCCGGCGCGGGAAAATCCGCAATCTCAAGGTGGTTGTATGCAGAAAGAAGCAGAGACTTCATAGCTCGTCGATTTCGTTCACTTGCATGGCTCGTCAACTCGATCAATTCATTCGCAGCCGGGCGGGAAAAAGCAGCGCTACACGTCGCAAAGATCCACGGCGGCGCGCAAACTGGTCAGCGGATCGCGCACGGGAATAAATTCGTGCGCCACGTAGCCTTTGAAGCCCGCATCGGCAATGGCCCGCATGACTCCGTCCCATTGTACTTCCTGTGTGTTGTCGAGTTCGTGACGGCCGGGCACGCCACCGGTGTGGAAGTGGCCGATCCATTGGAGATTGGCGCGGATGGTCGCGATCAGATCGCCTTCCATGATCTGCATGTGGTAGATGTCGTAGAGCAGTTTCACATTAGGCGACTTCACCTCCTGCATCACGCGCACGCCCCACGCCGTGTGGTCGCACATATAGTCAGGATGGTTGACCTTGCTGTTCAGCAATTCCATGCAGATGGTGACGCCGTTGTCCTCGGCAATCTTCTTCACGCGGTTCAGGCCCGCGATGGTGTTGCGCGCGCCTTCGTCGTCGCTCATGCCGCGGCGCACGCCGGAAAACGTGATGACGTTGGGCACGCCGGCTTTTGCCGCCAGAGGAATGTTGACGCGCAACGCGGCTTCGATGGCGTCGTGATGTTCGGACCGGTTGAGCGCATCGGGAATGGTGCCTCCGCCCGCCTGCCCCATGGTGCAGATGAGCCCATAACGCCGCGGAACCTCCCACTCCTCCACCGAAAGCAGGTCGATGCCCTTCATGCCGATCCCGGCGGCGAAGGCGCAAAGCTGGTCGAGAGCGATGTCCTTGTAGCACCACTGGCAAGCCGACTGGTGAATGCGGTTCCTGCGCACCGGCGCGGCTGCTTCACCGTGCGCCAGGGCCGGCAGCGAGGTCAGTGCAGTGGCGGCAAAACCGGATTTCAGCGCATCGCGGCGGGTCAGCGTGGAGGGTCTCATTACAGTTCTCCCATTCTCAGAGCCTGTTCACACGTCCACGGGCGGATGGCAGCATTGTAATGGGATTTGCAGATGTTAGAAGGTAAAGGCGAGTCCGGCGCGGAAACTGCGCTGGTCCTGCGCGAAGAGAAGCAACGTGCCGTCGCTCAGGATGTACGGCTGATAGCCCTCGGCAAGGAGGTTTCTCATATCGAGCAGCGCCTCCAGGCCCTCTGCCCCGTCGCGGGTGATCCGGATGGGCTGGCGGAAGTGCAGATTCAGGAAGGGCTCGGCCATCTCCTGCGCAAAGGGCGCTACGGCGGTCACGGCATCATCGGGCTGCCAGGTGTAGCTGGCGCGCCACTGGGTCCCGGTGCCGTCCAACGTGCCCGAGAGTGAAATCGCATAAGTCTGCGTGTGCCGGGAGTGTGCGGCAGCGAGCACATTCGCCAATGCCGCGGCTTGCGGCATTGCCGGCATCACCAGAGCATCGCCGCTGGCATAGCTCAGGCGCACGTGATTGCCGCCGGGCAGCCTGCGCTCCAGGCTGGCCTGCATACCCGTGCTGCTGTAAGCCGGACCTGCGGCGCGCATCAGGTTGCTGGCCTGGTCGAAGAGCACGGCGGCCGGGGCATCGCCCGAAGCAAAGTGGCCCATCGCCTCCAGGACTGGATTGTCGATGTGGTCGGAGTAGAGGACAACCGACACGCCCGAAGCGTCCGTCTGCCGTTCCCAGGCGATCTCCTGATGAAATCCATGCTCGATGGTCAGAGTGCCGTTGCGTCGGGCGAGTGCGGGCAGCCAAGCCGCGGCTTCGCTCGGAGCCCCGGCCTGATCCGGCACCATGGTGGCCATGCGGTAGCGCACCGTGGAATCGCCATCGTGCCACGCGACCGTCGCGTAGGGCAGCATCTTGGTCACCGTGCTCGGCGAGGTTCCCGCCAAACGGCCGGCCACCGCGTTCGAACCGACTTCGGCGTCGACCGCCTCGCCAAAGTGCATCATCTCCGAGCTTCGAACCGTAGCCTCATCCAGGCCTGCGTTGCCGCCGCTCACCACTTCCGGATCGATCGACACGGCCGCTACCGACTGCACCGACCCAGCAAATCCCAGATCCTGGCGGAAGCCCAGCATCGATTCCATGCCGCCGTCGCTGCCGGGGGCAAAATCCACCCGCGCCAGCAGCTCGCGGCTGCTCGACGGCGTGTCCTCGACGGCCGTCGAGAAGCGCTCCCCGTTTTCGCCAAAGGTGCCCGCTTCACCGGTTGCCATGATGCGGGCCTTCAGTTTCGGCGTAGCGCCGGGGCCCTCTGAATCCACGATGAGCGGCCCATCTTCAAGCCAGCGCAACAGGGGCCGGTTGGCGGCGGAGCGCAGCGTCCAGGCCCAGTCGTCTTTTTGCGCGTTGCCGGCGCGTGGTTCGGCCGGCAGCCATTGAATCACTTCGTAGAGGGTGTAGAGCGTGAGGTTGACGACCGTGCTGCTATGGACTTTGACGTTCTCGCGCTGCGAGGGCAGGAAGGAGGGTCCCATGGCCTTGAGAATGTAGCGCCCCGGTGTCAGTACGGAAATAAGGAATTTGCCTTCGCCGTTGGTATACACACTGGCGATGACGCTCAGGTCGGGCTGCAGCAACTGGACTTCAGCGCCAATCTGCGGCACGCCGGCGGAATCCCGCACCACTCCCGACACCGAAGCCGTAGCCGCTCCACAGAGCGGAGCAGTCCCTAAGGCGATCAGAACGGCGAACCCGGCGAAATAGGCGCTGCATTTCATCTGCAGATCATGCACTCCGCCGCGTCTCTGGCGATCTTCCCCCAAAAGCGGTACCGCACAACTCCCCGGCTTCTCATGTCCGGTTGTCGCTTGCACAGGATGTCTACTATTCCACGATAAAAGGTGCCGATTGCGCAATCTCTTGTTTCGAAATTGCGTCATTTACTTTCACAGTCACCTTGTACCTGCCCGGGCTCAGGCCAGCGATCGGCAGGGTCCTCTCCACCGTCAACTGGTCGCTGTGTGCTCCTAAATCCTTTGATTCCAATTGCTTCTCCAGAATCACAGTCCCCGTAGAGTCGATGATCTGGTAGGTAACCGTCGCCGAATTACTCTTGGTGGCATCGTCGATGCGAAGATTATAGAACTGCAGCCAGAAGTTCAGGTTCTGGGTGCGCTTGATGCTAACGGGCGTTTTCGAGTTCTCTGAGACCCGCGGCCGAACGTACATATTGCTGATGATGAAGTTGCCGTTTCCAATCTGCTGGGAAGAGACGACATTCATCTGGTCGGCCAGGATCAGCGATGAGGCCCCCAGATTCTCGTCCTGGAATTCCGGAACGTTGAGGCTTTGGCCGTAAATTCCAATGTGATCCGGGTTGTTCACGTCCTTGATCGCAATATCAAGGCGGTAGAGCCCCGGCGGGAGCGGAAGAGCCTTCCAATAGAGCGAACGGCGGTCGAGCGACTTCTCCAGCAGTTCGGAGGGCTCCGTGACCTCCACCGTGTCCTCGAAGGTCTGCACCGTCTTGTGCATGATCGTGGTCACGCGGCCCAGGATGTTCACCACGCCTTTGGAAACGCCGTCCTTGGTCACAAAGGTGATATCGCGGTTGCGGATCTGGAGGGTGATGGGGACCAGGTCCATGCTGTCGGTCACCTTCACGTAATCGGTGCGCACGTCGAAGGGAAAGATCGGCCCCTGCAGCAGCTTGTGTGAGGAGTTATATACGTCAAGGTCGTTCTCAAGGTCCTTGAACTTGACCGGCGGCGGCGCGAACAACTTGGCCGCCTGCTCGATGCGGTCGAACTCCTTGCCCTGGTTGTAGTCGCCCATGGGGCCATTGCCCAACTGCTCCAGCCCGTTGCCCTTGAAGCGGTTGGTCTTGTCCTGGTTGTTCATCTGTTCCCACTGCGTCAGGCCGGCTCCGGGTACATACTTCAGGGCGTCCTTTTCGCTGCGGTCGATGGTGAAGTGATAGTCGCCGCACTGGCAAGTATCCACGAACTCGATATCGATGTTTTCGCCGATGCCCTCGAGATAACGGTAGTGCCATACCTCAAACGGGAAGGTGGACGTCTCGCCCCCACCCTCTTCCATCGGCCGCTCGTACATGCCGCCCGAGGGATGGGAGTCAATGCTGTCGGCCGGGCCGAAAGCGATATAGATGTGACCGCGGTCGGTCTTCCAGCCGGGCTTACCGGCGGCAAAGTGGTCGTTGGCGTACTGGATGCGCCGGTAATGCTCCTCGCGAAACTCGTTCTCAGGAGAATCGGGATTGGGGTTGCGGCGCTGCCAGAAGTTCTCGATGAAGGCCTCGCGCTCTTCATCGTTGCTCAGACTCAGGAAGGCCTTCCTTTCATCGTCGCTAATGATGTACGGGACCTCTTCGTTCAGCCAGGTCTTGTAAGGGCCTTTCAACTCCTGCCGCAGAGCCTTCTGCGCCCGGTACCGCTCCTTATCGGAGAGCTGGCGCCTCATGGGATCGGCTTCCTGGCCCTGGCCTGAATCCTGGCCTTGGCCAGCGGAGGGCTGGGCCTGTTGCGTGGGGGCGGGGGCGGCGTTCTGTTGCGCCAGAAGGCCGGCAGCGGGGACCGAAATGAGGCCGCAACTAAGAGCTGTGAACAGAAAACGGCGGCTATTGAACATCATTGCCTTGGATACTCCTGCGATGCTCTATTTTACGGCTCCCGGAAGCGCCGGGCAAGGTTCCGTCGGCAGTTACAGCGGTTCCAGAATTGCCGCACCCCCAGAACCAGTACTGCTGAGTGGCGTTTTCCTCAAGAAAACGCCACCTTTCCCTGCCCTCAAAAGGGCACGTGAGTGCTGGAACCGCTCTGGTTCCGCTGGTTCGACGTACGGGGCCGGGCAAGGTCACCACGGGAGCAAGCCGGACACGGTAAAAGCGGTCTCGCTTGCCGCATTTGGGCTAGCCAACAAGCCTCCATCCCTTCAAAAAAAAGCAGGCTCATCTCGCTCACCTGCCGCAATTTGCCGTCGTCGAGATGTGAGCTAACGCACAGGATCAGGCGCGGCACCACTCGGCGGCAGGGCGGGGCTGCACTCCGAACGCGAATTCACGGAACCGATTGCCTCCGGCTCGCGTACACTGGATGAGAGAAAAACTCAACGAATTGCCATGAAGAAAATCCTCCTCATTGCTCTTGCTGTGCTCGTGGCCGCCGGGCTTGTAACCTTCATGGTGATCAAGCAGCAATCCGGGTATACCAAGGTCTTCACGTCCACCTTGGCTCGCCAGGATTTGACCCAAGTGGTCAGCGGCACCGGCCAGATCAAGCCCAAGACCTACATGAATGTGGGCGCCACGTCCTTCGGCCGCATCACCCGTTTCTACGTGAAGGAAGGCGATCACGTAAAAAAGGGCGAAGTTCTGGCCACTGTGGAGAGCGTGCAGCAGGAGTCGACGGTCAACGCCCAGCAGGCCACCATCTCCGCCGCCAGGACTGACATTAACTCGTATTTGGCGGCAGAAAAAACCGCCCAGGCCAATGTGCAGCACGCGCAGGCCGATCTGGAGCAGAAAAAGCTGCAATGGGATCGCTCGCAGTCGCTCTATAAGGCCGGCATCATGTCGAAGCAGGATTATGAAACCAACAAGGCCGCCTACGATCTCGACGTCGCGGCTCTGGCCCAGGCTGTCGCAGGGCTCAACCAGGCCAAGGCGCAGACCGATTCCGCCCGCGGCCATCTGCAGACCGCTATCGCCAACCTCCAGGCCGATCAGGACCTGCTGAACAAGACCATCGCCACCGCGCCCTTCGACGGCATCGTCACCAACGAGCCGGTGCGCGAGGGCGAAACCGTCGTCGAGGGCATTCAGAACAGCGAAGGCTCCACGTTGATGACCCTCGCCGACATGAGCGTGGTGACCGCCGAAGTCAAGGTGGATGAGACCGACATCGTGAACGTGCTGCTCGGCCAGACCGCCGATGTGACCGTGGACGCGTTGCCCAACAAGGTCTTTAAAGGCCACGTGACCCTGGTGGGCGATCAGGCGCTCCTGCGCTCCACCGGCGTGGCCACTTCGCAGTCCACCACCGGAACCGAGGAGGCCAAGGATTTCAAGGTGGTGGTCACGCTCGACGACCCCTCTGACGAGTTGCGCCCCGGGCTCTCCTGCACCGCCAAAATCACCACCGCGCATAAAGCCGACGTGCTCACTCTGCCCATCCAGGCATTGACCATGCACGATCCCGCCACGGACAACCAAAAATCGGGTGGCAGCGTCCAGGCGGCTTCGGGTCCGCCCGCGCCTGCGGCGAAACTGAATCCCGTGCAGGGTGTCTTTCTCGTAGAAAAGGATGCGCACGGCAGGCTACGTGCAAAATTTGTTCCTGTCACCACCGGCATTACGGGCACCACGGATATCGAAGTGCTTTCCGGACTCAATCCAGGTCAGGAGGTCGTCACCGGCCCCTACAAAACCTTACGCGATCTCAAGGGCGGCTCGCTGCTCAAGCGCGACACGGAAAAGCCGGTGACGATTACCAGCAACGGAAGCTGAGGAAAACAGTGTGAGTGTGAGTGCGGGTGCGAAAGGCAGTGGGATGGCAAAGTCTTATCGTGAGCTATTGGTTTGGCAAAAGGGAATCGGGTTGTCGGTTCTTGTTTACCGTTTAGCGAAGCAGTTCCCTCGCGAAGAGACTTACGGGCTCTCGAATCAGATGCGCCGGGCGGCGGTATCGATACCAAGCAACATAGCCGAGGGTGCGGGACGGCTGAACACCCAGGAATACAAGCAGTATCTCGGCGTTGCCAGGGGGTCAAGTTTTGAATTGCAGACGCAATTGACCATCGCGAGGGAATTGGGATTCGGAAAGATCGAGCAGCTTCGCGAAGCCGAGTCCGCATGCGACGAGATAGGGAGGATGCTCTTCGGAGTCATTCAAGCGCTGGGAGATAAACATGAATAGCCCAAGGATGCTTACCTCACAGTCGCACTCACACTCACACTCACACTCACACTCACACTCACACTCGCACTCGCACTCGCACTCACACTCACACTGATCACTGAGGAGCGCATGGCACTAAACGGCATCGGCGTCGAAGAGTTACCCAGCACCACGGTTCAGGACGCGAGCCACGTGATCGTGGTTGAGGATCTCTGGCGCACCTACGACATGGGTTCGGAACAGCAGGTGCAGGCCCTGCGCGGCATCTCGCTGAAAATCCGCCACAACGAATACGTCGCCATCATGGGCCCCTCTGGGTCGGGCAAGTCCACGCTGATGAACCTCATCGGCTGCCTCGATACGCCGTCCAAGGGCCGCTACTGGCTCAACGGCCAGTTGGTCAGCGAGCTCGACGACGATCAACTGGCGCGTATCCGCAACAAGGAGATCGGTTTCGTCTTCCAGACCTTTAATCTCCTGGCCCGCGCTACCGCGCTGCACAACGTGGAATTGCCGCTCATCTATAACGGAACCCCCGCCACCGCGCGCCTGGAGCGTGCCAAGCAGGCGCTCGCCGACGTCGGCCTGGAATCGCGCATGATGCACAAACCCAACGAGCTCTCCGGCGGCCAGCGTCAGCGCGTGGCCATCGCGCGCGCCCTGGTCAACAGTCCATCGATCATCCTCGCCGATGAGCCCACGGGAAACCTCGATTCCAAGACCGGCCTTGAGATCATGGCCCTCCTCGATCAGCTCCACGGCCGCGGCAACACCATCGTGCTGGTGACGCATGAGGCGGACATCGCAGATTTTGCGCACCGCGTGGTGCACATCCGCGACGGGCAGATCTTCTCTGACGAGCCTTCCACGCGGCATCGTTAATTCCTGGACCCGGAATTCCTGTCAACTCCTCAAGTGCAAACGACTTCTCCGCGCCCAGCCAACCGATCTTCTCTAAAGATTCATCGAACACGGTTGACAGGGAACGAAAACAGGATCAAGATTTGCACAGAACTTGAGGGAATGGACGCAGGCGGTCAGATCGGCCGCTCGGCGCAATGCACTTCATTCTGGCCTTCCTGCTTTTTCCCCGCTTCAAACCACCATCGGATGTACGGCTGTTCCGCTGGTATTCTCTGGAATTTCCGGCGCTAGGCCGCAAGCAGAGCCCTCCACCATCGGCCCGTCGCAAGGCTTTGCGGAAGCGCCGCATCGTTAATCGGCCCTGACGGTAATACGCGTGTTCCTGATCGGCTGCAATTCTGCCGGTTGATGCTTCGGGATACGACCCCATGCAGAATCCAGACTGCGGGTCTGGCATCCAATTGACTGCAATGGGCATTGCGATGAGCGGAGGGACCCATGGTCGTCACATCTCAATACCGCGGTCACCGGGTGATCGGGATTCTTGTGGGAGAGAGCAACGTACAGCGCTATTTCCCCAGGCACATCACCGAAATCGAACTGCAACTCGATCATCTGCGCATCGAATGCGGGCTGGGGCCGCACTTCTGGAACGGCAAGCCGGAAATCTCCGATCCCCGGCTCGGCCTGTGGCTGGAATCGAAGGACCGCGACGGCAATGGGCGCCGCGCTCCCCTTCCTCTGGCCATGATTCCTTCGGGCAGGAACTCCTTCATCGTCGGTCCCGCCCAACTTGAGGACGCGCTGCAGGGAGCGCATTGAAAAAGGAGGCATGGATGAAAACCGATCGCGCAGCCAGCGAGCTTGAAGTTCGCGCCGCCGAGGCCCTGAGGTCGCTGCTGGAGCAGGTCTCCGCCGTCAAGCTTAAAGAGATGAAGCGCGAGTCGCCGGCGCGCGGCCGCGCTGCCGAAATCCTTGTGCACATCGATATTTACGGCCACAGCCATACCCTGGCCTGCGAGGTGAATGCCGACACGCGACCCAGCAAGGTCCGCGCCTCTCTCAGAAAGCTGCAGGACTGTGCCTCGCATCTTGCCGGCGAGACCACACCGGTTCTCATCGCGCCCTATCTCTCACCCAAGGCGCAGGCGCTCTGCAAAGAGAGCCATGCCGGGTTCCTCGACCTCGAAGGCAATGCCCGCCTGTCCCTGGGTGAGGTCTTCATCGGCAAGCGCTCGCTCCACCAGCATCCCGCCGAGTAAGAAATCGCCGGAGCGCCGCACGCAAGGTCTCGTAGCCATTCCGATCTCTCCGCGATTGCCCTGTGCGCTCCGCTCTTGACAAACCTGAAGGGCGCGGATCACCATTTTCGCAAATTGGCGTTCCCGCCGATGCGGCAGAGATTTGCACGCGAATCTTTGCCCGTCCTGGCGGGCGCCTTTGCTTCACCCGGCTTTCGAATACGGGCTACGCTGCGATGCCGTGCGACCGAGGTGAGTCATGGTGGTGCGAACGCAATCGGATGGGCGCGTTGTGACCGGGCTGTACATCGGTACCCGCAACGCCCGGCGGAAATTCCCTCAACGCAACCCCATCGTTGAACTGCAACTGGGTCACGTGCAGATTTGTTGTGCGCTGGCGCCGGAGTTCTGGCGCGGCAGGCCGGAAATTCGCGACCAGCGTCTCGGCGACTGGCTGGAGTTGAGCCTCTTTCATGGGCGATCGTGCCGTATACCGATCCCACTGCTCATGTCTTTGCAGGAAGGGAATGTCTACAGGTTGCAGCCGCTGCTGCTGCAGCCGCGGCCCTCAAATCATCAGGGGAAGATTACGCCGGCTGCGCCCGCTCAAAAGACCTCGGAAAAGCTGCCGCCATGCGACGGCGCCGTGTGCCGCATGCGGAACTACATCGCCTGCTCAGTGAATACCGCGCCGCCCTTCAGATCTCCAGAATCACCGGCATAATCATCGGCCGCCGCCCTGTGGTCTTCTGGATCAGGCGCTTCAGGTCCACGCGCACGCGCTCGTTCACCATGCCGTAGTCGGACTTCTGCTCGGCGCTCAGCGCATCCAGGGTCTTCAGCACGGTTTCCCGCGCCTGGTCGGTAATATCGGCGCCGCCAAAGCCGCGCATCACCACTTCGGGCTCGCGCTCCACCTTGCCGGTCTTTTTATTGATGGCCAGAACCGCCAGCACCACGCCATCCTCCGACAGAATGCGCCGGTCGCGGATCACCAGGTCCTCCACCACGTCGATGGACGAGCCGGAGTCGATGAGAATGCGCCCCGCTGTCACCTTGTCCAGTTTGCGGGCGTCGTCCTTGTCCAGCTCCAGCACGTCGCCGTCTTCGATCACGATGGCGTGATCCACCGCGCCCGTCTCCATGGCCACCTGCGCATGCCGCCGCAGAAAACGATAGTCGCCGTGGATGGGAATAAAGAACTTGGGCCGCACCAGGTTGATCAGCAGCCGCATCTCCTCCTGGCTGCCGTGGCCGCTGACGTGGATCAGTCCGTGCTGACCGTCGTCGTAAATCACGTTGGCCTCGCGACGGCTCAGGTGATCGATCACGCGGAAAATCCCCTTCTCGTTGCCGGGAATGATGCGCGAGCTCAGCACCACCGTGTCGCCGGGCTCGATGCGCGCGTGCTTGTGGTTGTCCACCGCGGCGCGGCTCAGCGCGCTCAACGGCTCGCCCTGCGTGCCGCTGATCAGCACCATCATCTGCTCGGGCGGAAAATCGCGAATCTGGCCGGGGTTGATCACCAGGCCGGGCGGAATCTCGATATAGCCGAGGTCCTGCGCAATCTCCGTGCTGTCCACCATCGAGCGCCCCACCACGGCCACCTTGCGCCCGTGCTTGCGCGCCAGCTCCATGGCGATGCGGATGCGGTAAATGGACGACGAGAAGCAGCTGAAGAATATCTTTTTTCTCGTTTGGGTGAAGATCTCGTCAAGGCGAGGGATGACGGCGCGCTCGCTGGGCGTGTAGCCGGGTCTTTCGACATTTGTCGAGTCCTGCAGCAGCGCCAGCACGCCCCTCTTGCCGTACTCGGCAAAGGTGTGCAGGTCGAAGGCCTTGTCGTCGAGCGGCGAGAGATCGATCTTGAAGTCGCCGGTATGAATCAGGACGCCCACCGGGGTTTCGATGGCCAGCGCCACGCAATCCACCAGCGAGTGCGTCACGCGGATGGGCTCGATGGTGAACGGCCCGAGGGTGAACTTCACCTTGGGCTGGATTTCAATCAGCTCGATCTCATCGGAAAGTTGGTGCTCTTCCAGCTTGTCGTCGACATAGGCCAGCGTGAACTCTGTGCCGTACACCGGAACCTTCAACTCGTTCAGGATCCACGGCAGGCCGCCGATGTGGTCCTCGTGCCCGTGCGTCAGCACAATGCCGCGCACGTGCTTCTTGTTCTCAATCAGGTAGGTGATGTCGGGCACCACAATGTCGACGCCCAGCAACTCCGTCTCGGGAAACATGAGGCCCGCGTCAATAACAATAATGTCGTCTTCCCAGCGCACCGCAAGGCAGTTCATGCCGAACTCGCCCAGCCCGCCCAGGGGGATAATTTGCAGTTTTTTTGATTTCATCGGTCAACTTTGATGCTACCACCGCGGCCTTTGCGCAAGTGGGACGAGTTTTACGCTGCATGGCATAGCCCAAACTTCTCCCAAGGTTTCCACCGCAGGGCGGTCTGGAATTGTGCAACTGCAAGGGCCCCGTGGCATCAGAACTTCGCTAAGCGAACCGCGGACGATCTGACATTTGGCCTCGTTGTTCAAATTTCAATGCCAGATGCGAAACCATCTTCAGCAAATGTCATCAGATCATGTAAGGGGCGCCATGTCATTGGAGGCCGATTGTGACGAGCGAGTGCCATTTGCGCCGTACTCTAACGTATCGGCAATCTTAAGAAGGCAACGGAGATTTCGTTTCAGAAGGAGGGAGCATGTCAGGCAACGCGACCAAGAATTTCACGACTAAATCTCGTGGCGGGCCGATGACAGATGAGACCCCAGAGCCTCACCCGCAGATTTCACGAGGTGGTGGGTCGGTGGACGGGATACAAACCGTCACCGGCAGCACATTCCAGCCGCTCGTTTTAGAGGGGAAGGGTCCGATGGTAGTTGAGTTCATGTCTTACGGCTGCGCACATTGCCGGGTGATGGAGCCGGTCCTCCAGCAGGTGGCAGAGATGGTCGAGCCGAAAGAGAAGATCTTCCGGGTCAATATCGCCCTCGAGCAGGAACTTGCTGACAGCTACCAGATCGAGGGCACACCGACCTTTGTCATGTTTTTAAATGGAACTGAAGTTGGACGTGTCGAGGGGCCTCCCCCGAAAGTAGCGAGCGTTCTGGCCATGGTGACGGAGCCATTCAAGTCATGAAACGAGGCCGGTTCCAATGAATCCGAAGCAGACCAAGCCAATCCTGTTGTACAACGACGAATGCGGCGTTTGCCGCCACATCGCGCATTGGGTGCTGAAGTCGGCGCCGGACAAATCGGGCGCGGCCGGCATCATCGTACAACCGATTGGGGACGATCCTGAGGCGCTTCGGTCGCTCAACCCGGGCCTCGACATTTGGGACGCCTATGAAACGATCCATGTCCTCATGCCGGATGGCTCGATGAAACTCGGAGGGGAGGCCGTGGCCGAGGTCCTGCGGAATTTGCCCAACTGCAAATGGTTCGCCTGGTGTTTCGCCGTCAGCATATTCGGGTTCCGGCCATTCCAGAAGTTACTCAACCTGGCGTACGCCATCCTGGCAGATGTGCGTCCGCTTTTCGGCTGCGAGAGCTGCGGCACGCCAAGCCCTTGGGTGAGGGCGATCCGGTCGACGATCAAATGGGTGCAAGCCCTATTCGGCGGGACTCGCCAACCCAGCCCGGCTCCGCATTTCACTTCGCTCTCGGCTAAAGGGCGTCTGCCGCTACCGGCCTCGGGAAGGCGACCAGCGCAAGGCCTGCGCTGACGATCCCTGCCCCGCTGGTGTACATTGGGTCCGTTGCGCCCACACGGCGCGAAGGACGATTTCATGATTGCCTCAAGACGCGCTTTTCTCAAGACCTCCGTCTCCGGCGCCCTTGCCGCCGGGTTCCCTGCCATCGTTCCCAGTTCGGTCTTCGGCGCCACCGCGCCCTCCAACCGCATCGCCATCGGCGCCATCGGCGTGGGCCGCATCTCACGCACACACGACATGCCGGGAGTGCTGCAATTTACGGGCGTGGCCGGCCGCGACAATCGTATTGTCGCCGTCTGCGATCTGAGCGAACAGCGCGTGGAGCTCGGGAAGCAGTTTGTGAATGACGCGTACACCAAGAAATTGGGCAAGCCCTACGGCGGCACGCGCGGCTACTCCGATTTCCGCGAGCTGCTGGCCAACAGGGAGATCGACGCCGTCCTGATCTCGACGCCCGATCATCAGCATGCACGATTGGCCGTGGCCGCTGTGGCCGCGGGCAAGGACGTCTATCTTCAGAAGCCGGCATCGCTCACCATCCGCGAAGGGCGCATCATGGCCGATCGCGTGAAGGCCAGCGGCCGCATTCTCGAGGTCGGCTCGCAGCAGCGCTCTTGGAAGCAATTTGCGCGCGCCGTGGAACTGGTGCGCAATGGCCGCATCGGCACCGTACAACGCGTCGAAGTCGGCCTTCCCGGCGATCCCTCCGGCGGCAATCCGCAGACCATGCCCGTGCCCAAGGGATTTAATTACGATGCGTGGCTGGGCTCGACGCCCGTGGTGCCTTACACCGTCGACCGTGTGATGCCCGAGAAAGGCTTCGACCGCCCCGGATGGCTGCGCATGGAGCAATTCGGCGCCGGCATGATCACCGGCTGGGGCGCGCATCATGTCGACACGGCGCACTGGGGCATGGATACCGAGTTCACCGGCCCTGTCGAAATCTGGGGCCAGGCGCAGTTCCCCACCGAGGGCCTCTGGAACGTTCACGGCCCCTTCAAGACTTATGGCCGCTACGCCAACGGCGTGGTCATGACCATCTCCGGCGATTTTGAAAACGGCATCAAGTGGATCGGCGACAAGGGCTGGGTCTTTGTGTGCAGAGACACCGGCACGACACCGACAGCATCCCTCAGCGCTCCCGCGGCGCCCATCGCTCCCCTCCGCGCCAGCGATCCCAAAATCCTCGATTCGGTCATCGGGCCGTCGGAGTGGCACGCGTACACGTCCGACGACCAGCACGGCAACTGGCTGGATTGCATCCGCTCGAGAAAAGCGCCCGTGGCGACGGCCGAGATCGGGCATCGCGCCTGTTCCACGTGCCTGCTGCACTGGATCGCCATGAAGACGCAGCATCGCGTCTTCTGGGATCCGGAGACCGAGACCATTGCGGGCGACGACATTGCCGCCAGTCTCCTCGCCCGGCATCAGCGGCATCCCTACGAAATCGTCTGACGCGCCGCGAACCTTTACCACGCGCAACCAGCAAAAAGCCCGCTGCTGGAGCGGGCTTTCGACACAAATCTCTGGTAGCCTACCGGGAATCGAACCCGGGTTTTAAGATTGAGAATCTAGCAGCCTATCTAGTGTCTTCTGTGAATTACGACCGATTCTGGCGATTCTGTGTACCAAAGTGTGTACCGCACCCGATTCTTAACAAGAAGATCTCGTTCGTAGGTCGAAGACCATTTTCTCCATTGAAATTCGACGAATATCGCTGGGGCTTCGCTTAGTGTCCCTGCCTCCCAAGCTTCTCCGGGCCAGGATTTGGGGCGGTGGGAATGGCGGTCCTGCATTGTCGCGAGCGGCAGCCCGCTCCCCACTGGCCGATTGCGCGGCGGGAGTAGCGACCGGCGACGTCACGCCACCCTGTCGCGTTGCAATTCTCTACGTCGAAGCTCCAGCGAATTGAGTAGATCCAACATTCGCTCGACGCGCTGATGTGCTTGGTGGCGCTCGCTCTTGTGCACACTCAGCTCCTTTTCGAGCGCTTCAATCCGCAGCGCCTGCTCGCTCATCTCCGCTTCCGCATGCAAGGCGCGCTCCTCGGCGGCCGTGCGCTCTTGCCGCTCCTGCTTTACCATCTCAACCACACGAAGGATCCGTTCCTCGAGGGCCGAAATATCGTTCGCACTTACGGTCAATGTCGTATGCTCTACTTCCTGATTCGCGCCTACCTGCTGTTCGTGCTGTTCCAGCCTGTCCACCCCCCGCTCTACAAATTCCCTGAGGACGGAATAATCGCCGGCACTTACCGTCGAAGCCACGAGCTTTGCCCGCGAACCATTCGTGTTTGCTTGCTGACCGCACTGTTCCAGTCCTAGGGCTTGCAACGCGTCATATATCT
>Ga0181536_10003444_pt1 | contig 17234 bp, 11 predicted proteins | sample PEATcosm2014_Bin_41_FD_121105 | JGI IMG/M metagenome (GOLD analysis project Ga0181536, IMG submission 121105) | Peatland microbial communities from MTU Mesocosm Facility, Houghton, MI, USA - PEATcosm2014_Bin17_60_metaG | ecosystem: Environmental > Terrestrial > Soil > Wetlands > Peat | place... | reverse complement strand
GCCCCAGGGAGCGCGACTCCCCCAGAACATCGATCCCACTCTAATCCCACCCCTCAGGCTGCCCTCTTAAAACAGGACATTTCTACTTTGCTCGGAATAGGACATTTCTATTTTGCCTTGACACGGGTGATCACGGCCACTTCGTAATCCCGCACAGCAGGCACCGTGAACGTGACATTCCGGCCTTTGCGCTCCAAAGGAACGGATGTTCCTGCCCGCAGCAAGTCGACACGACCGCCACCGATTCCTTCTGGCAATTCCGCGCGCACGGTTTGCGGGCCGACTGGGTACGTCGCGGTAAACCAACCGCGCAGCATGTTGGGATTTGTGTAGTTCAGGAGATGCAGGGCAAATCCAGGATCGGTCTCCCAGGCGAACACCTCGAGCACTCCATCGCCCGTTACCGTCACCGGCACCTGATCGTGCAACAGCCAACCGATCGTGTTCTTCAATAATCGGCTGAGATCGGGATTTCCGGAGCGCCAAAAGCTGCGATCGAGGTCGCCAGGGATGTACGCCAATCGGCTCTGGCCGTGCTCTCCGAGCACTATCGCGGGTTCGAACGCCGGCTCGGGCTGCGGGTAAACCATCTCTGGCGGAAACGCAGGATACGGTGGCAGCAGGGCAAGGACGGGAGCGGAGGCGCCGGAGCGAACCGGCACACGAAACTCGGCTCCCGGCAGCACTGAGGTATTCTCAAACCCGCGCAGGATGTCGTGCCTTCGCAGGATGCGCGCGTACGAAGCGTTTCCCTTCGGACCCTGGACAGCAGCCGTCTTATTCACTTGAAACAGTTTTGCCAGGCCGAAATCAGGACGCGCGTTGCCCCGCTCGTTAAAAAGGCTGGTCTCGAAAGTTGCGAGCAGCGAACCGCCACTTGCCGCGTACTGCTCCAATTGCCCGCACTGCGCGTCACTCAGCAGCGCCACGTTCGGCAGCAGCAGCGCCGCGTATTTTCCGACCGTCTCCGCGGCCAGGTCATCCTCATGCACGAAATCGAACGGATACCTTGTTTCCAGAAGCGCGTAATATAGCCCTTGAAGAAATTCAGCGGGATCACTTCCGCCGGGCGGTTTGTAGAACGCATTGCCGCGCTCGGAGAACACCACGCCGATGTTGGCCACCGATCGTCTATTGATGAAGTGCTGTTCATGCGTGGCGATCCAATCGAAGAACTGCCGTCCCGTTTCGCGCCAGCGCAAGTCTTTTGGCGCACCGCCCAGCCAGTGGTACCAGGGCACCATGCCGCTCGCCGTGGTTTGCGCCATCCACATGGTCGCTTCCTCGGGCGCCTTCGCCGTGTGCCGCCAGAGCGGATGACTGTTAGCATAGGCGCCGGTCACATTGGTGATCGTGCGGCCTTTCATGACGCACTGCGCCACGCGCCCTTGCTGCGCGCAGTCCCAAATCGGTGTATTGCCCGTGCGCCCTTGGTGATCGGCGTTGAACCAGCCGGCGACGCCGGCAAGTTGTTTCAAATCCGTCGACGCGTGAATGCCGCCGCCCAAATTGCCGACGTAGACGCTGTCCCACTTCTTCTGCTTTGCCGTGGCATCCCACAATTTCCAGATATCGAGCACTCGCGACAGGTGGCGGTCGCGAAATTCAGGACTCGCGGGATCGCCCATGCCGCGACACTCCCCACAGTGGCAGGACGATGGGCCCTCGGCTCCCGGCCAACCGTTAGTAAAGAACCCATCGACATCATAAAGGGAGTTGATCTCGCGAAGGATCGCCGGTATCTGCTCGGTAAAGTACGTCGAGTACATGCACGTCTTGTAGAGCCAGGTGGATTCGTCCTGACGCACCGGCGAGCCGTCAGCGTTTCGCTCGAACCACTCCGGGTGCGCCGTCCACGCCTCTTGCCACGCGTAGTTGCAATCCATCCGCGCCACCACGCGAAGGCCGCGGCTCTTGGCCGCTTTGGTGAAGTCGCCGAAAAGGTCGTGGCTGCCGAGATACTGGCTCTTATGGTGATACGGGATTCGCGTTGGGTAGAACGCCAGAATACCGCCTGCATTCAGCAGGAGCGCGTTGATCTTCAGACTCGTCCAGTAATCCAGCCACTCCTCGATATTCAGCTCGATGGGATCGCGCTCATTGAAGTTCACTTGCCCGCAGCGCCGCATGGTCTGGTACCAAGGGGTGCGCGCGTCACTTTGGGGGCTGGCCAGCAGCGCCTGACCGAATGCAGCGCCAGACCCGAGGATCATTTCGCGGCGGGAGATGGACATGGCCGATCAGACATATACTTTATCGTGAACCCGACAGGAGGATCTCAATGAACATGCCGGAAGACGTTGTGAAACCAGTTTCCGGGCGGCGGCAGATCGCCCGGGCCGCCGCGCTAGGCGGAGTGTGGTTGACGATGAGGCCGGGGGTGAGCCCCGCCGCCCAGGCCGGATCGGACACCGTTTTAAACGCTCGGCAGTTCGGAGCCAAGGGCGATGGAAGAAGCGACGACACCAAATCGATCCAGAGTGCGATCGACGCCGCGGCCGCGCGAGGCGGCGCCGTGTTCCTGCCGCCTGGCGTCTATCGGAGCGCCGAACTGCAAATGCGCCCGCACGTCTCACTCAGTGGCATTCCAGCCTGGGATTATGAACACGGATTTGGCTCCGTCATCCGGCTGGGTGATGAGCACGCGGCGTGCCTGCTCAACATCACAGGCGCGTTTGGCGTGACCATCGAAGGACTTTCCCTCGATGGAGGCAAACTCGGCGCGGGCGTGCACGGCGTCTGGCTCAACAAGCCGGACTATGGCAAGCAGGAAGACACGTTCCGTATCGAGCGGTGCCAGATTGCCAATTTCACCGGTGACGGCGTACGTCTCACGCGCGCCTGGTGCTTCTCTATCCGCCATTCGATGATCGCCTATAACCGCGGCGACGGCATTTCGCTTCGTGGTTGGGACGGATTCTTCCTCGACAATTGGCTTTCCGGAAACGACGGCGCCGGTTTTGCCGCGCGCGAAGAGAACGCCTCTTGCACGTTCACCGGCAATCGCATCGAGTGGAATCGCGAAGGGATTCTGATTGTGGGCGGTGACGGCTACAATATCACCGGGAATTTTCTCGACCGTGCGGGAACTTGCGGGTTAGCCGTCCTGGGAGGCGAGCAGATGAGCATCACCGGCAATTTTCTCAAGCGCAGCGGGAAGAATGCCAAACCCGGCACATACGATTCCTCCCAGATCCGGCTGGAGCGCACGCGCGGGGTCACCTGTTCCACCAACAACTTGCAAGTTGGACGCGATGATGGCGGTCAGGGCGTCTGGTCGCCCTCCTACGGCATCGTCTACAAAGAACTGCAACACTGCGTCATCAGCAACAACGTGCTGCACGATGGCGCGATCCAGCAACTGATGGTGGATTTGGGAGGCCATGGCGAGGGAGCCGTCGTAAAGGACAACCCGGGCTGTCTTTCGCCGCACGCCGGCTGAAATTACCCAATTGCGGCGCCCGTCAGATCCGCGACGCCGTAACTTGACTTCCTCGTAGGCTACTCTTAAATGACGCTTAGGTCTGGCCGAATTTCACGTGAGTGCCGTGTCTGCGCACGCTTCGGATGGTGCTGCTATGCAACGGAAAACAATTCGTGCTCCCGCGTGCTTCTTGCTTGTCTTCGCGCACGGAATGCTTGCGCAAACCACGGGAACAATTCAGGGCACGGTCAAAGACTCTTCGGGCTTGCTGATTCCGGGTGCCAAAGTGACAGCGAAACTGGAAGACGCCGCCGTTAAGCGGTCTGTAACCTCTGACTCCTCGGGCGAGTTCGTTCTCCCGTCTCTGCCGGTGGGGATGTATACGGTTGAGATTGAGGCAACCGGATTTGAGAAATTTTCGCAACCGCACGTGGAAGTAACGCTTGGCCACGTAATCAACATAGGCGGCGCGCTGGAACTTGGCGAGATTACGGAGACGGTCACCGTCTATGGCGAAGCCGCGTCAGTGGAGACGAGCAGTACACAACTCGGCGCGGTGATGAATTCCCGGGCCGTGGTCAACTTGCCCCTAAACTCTCGGGACACTTACCAGCTATTGCAACTACAGCCCGGCGTGCAGTCCCAGCAGGGCTACGACCTTTTTGCCGGCAGTGAGAACGCCGGAGTGGTGTCGGTGAACGGCGGCCGCGGCCGCTCAAATAACTTCAACGTAAACGGCGGTGACGCCAATGACCTATTCATCGCCACGCCGGCCGTCGAGCCTTCGCCCGATACCATCGAAGAGTTTCGCGTCCTGACCAATACCTTCGATGCCGAGTATGGCCGCAACTCCGGCTCGGTCGTCAACGTCGTCACCAAAGGCGGCACCAATGAGTTTCACGGAGACCTCTACGAATTCTTCCGCAATACTGCCTTGGACACTCGCGGATTCTTTGACACCGCGAAGCCCAAGTTCAACCAGAATCAGTACGGCGGCACTCTCGGGGGACCCGTCAAGAAGAACCGGACGTTCTTTTTCCTTTCGGCTGAAAATCGCGTCATTCGTCAGGGCATACCTTCCGATCTCGTGATCGTCCCCACGGCCGCGGAGCGCACCGGCGACTTCTCGCAAGGCCCAAACGGACCGCAGAACGCTTTTAGCGGCACGCTGACGGACGGCTTTCTCGCCAACGCTATGAATCAGAGGCCGGGCTGCGCCGGGTCCGTGGCTCAGGAAGGCGGGTCTCCCATCGCCGCCGGGACTGCGTGGAGCGCCATCTTTCCCAACAACAAAATCCCCACACAGTGTTTCGATCCCACCGCCGTCGACTTGATGAACCAACACGTTCCCCTGCCCAACCTCGGCTCGAATCAGCTCCAGCTCGTGCCCGTGGAGGCGAGCCGGGATGTCCAAACCACCACGCGCATCGACCATCGCATCAGCGACCGGCACCAGCTCAGCTTTTACTATTTCTTCAGCGATTCCACCGACAATCGGCCGTTTTCGAGCTTCCAGGCGGCTGGTGCCAATGTGCCCGGGTTCGGTTCCAACTACAGCACGCGCAGCCAGCAATACAATCTGAGCGAAACCTGGACCGCAAGCCCCACCATCGTGAACGAAGCGCGATTCACTTACTTTCGCGAGGGCCAGCTCAATTTCAACCACCCCCTCAACACCGAATTAGTGCAAGATTCCTGCAAGATCGTTCCGGCCAGCCAGTGCTTTTCCGATCCCGCCAACCCCAAATTAGGCATCACCCCCGGCCTGGGCGACGATCACGAAGGTGTTCCCTTCATTCAGTTGAGCGGCGGATTCACCATCGGCAACAACTCCGAGGGCGAGTTACCGCAGGTCGGCAATAGCTTCCAGTGGTCCGATAGCGTCACCAAGGTCGCCGGGTCCCACACTTTGAAGTTCGGCGTTGACGTGCGCCGCATGCGTTTCGACCAGACGCTCTACTTCAATGTGAACGGACAATTTCTGTTCAACCACGGTGGCACCAACGACGTCGGCGGCGACAACATTTTCCCCGATTACCTTCTGGGCCTTCCCAGCAGCTACAGCCAAGGTTCGGCGCAAACCGAAAACGTGCGGAGCACGGCGCTTTACCTGTTCGCGCAAGACAGTTGGAAAGTCCGCAAGAACGTCACGCTCAACTACGGCCTGCGCTGGGAACTTACCACGCCGCTCAAAGATATCGGACGGCGCGTCCAGACTTTCCGGCCTGGCCAGGAAACACAGACCTACCCCTGCCAGCTCAGTGCCGGCAATCCCCTGGTCCAAATCTTTGGCAGTACGGATTGCAGCCCAACCGGTCCCGCCGCGGCTGTCAACCCCTTGGGATTAATCTTTCCCGGCGACACCGGCGTCCCCGACGCGCTCATTCCGACCTACTACAAGTCTTTCGCGCCGCGCATCGGCCTCGCCTGGAGCCCTACATCGGACTCCGGCTTCTGGAACAAAGTGTTCGGGTCGGCCGGGAAAACCAGCATCCGCACCGGCTACGGCATCTTTTACAATCCAGTCGAACAACTCGTTCTCGAACAATTCAGCGCCGAGCCTCCTTTCGGCGGCAGCTCTTCGTTCAGCAACGTGTTCTTCAACACGCCGTTCCTCGGGCAAAATGGCACAGTCAATCCGAACCCGTTTGACGGAATCTTGAATCCCCCGCGCGGCCAACCCGTTGATTGGTCGCGCTTCCGGCCCATCACCCTCTACGGCGAGTTTCAACCCAACGAGCGCACCCAATACGCTGAGCAGTACAATTTCACGATTCAACGTGAGTTGCCAGCCGACACTCTGCTGCAAATTGCCTACGTCGGCTCGCAAGGCCACCGTCTTCTCGCCTCCCACGACCTCAACTACGGCCTCGCCCAGCCATGTCTCGACCTAAATGCCCTTTCCAAGCTCGCCAACGATCCCAATCTCGCTTGCGGGCCGTTTCAGGCCGATTCCTCCTTCACCATCGCCCCCAACGAAATTCCCGCCGGCTTCACGCTGCACCTCCCCTATGGTTCCGTGAAGACCGTGACTGGCCCCAATCCAAATTCCATCACCCTCGTCGGCCTGCGCCCGTATTCGTCTCCGCTTTGCCAGCCCACCACCGGCGTTGGTTGTCCGCCCGACGGCGTGCCCGTCTTCTCCGATATCTTCGCCGAAGACACCATCGGCAATTCCAACTACAACTCGCTTCAGGTCAGCGCCGAGAAGCGGTTCTCCAAAGGTCTCCAATTTCAAGCCGCCTACACCTTCAGCAAATCTATTGACGATGCCTCGAGTTTCGAAAACAGCCTGAACCCTCTCAACTACCGCCTCAGCCGTTCCCTGTCCTTGTTCGACGCCCCCCAGCGATTCGTCTTCAGCTACTTCTACCAGTTGCCCAAGTTCGCTCTCCACGGATTTGCGGACAAGCTTCTCAACGGATGGGAAACTTCGGGCATCATCACGTTCCAGAGCGGTTTCCCGGTCGCCATTACTTCATCCTCCGATCTCGAGCTGATGGACAGCTATCAGTTCACCTATCCGGGCGAGCCCAACCAGGTCGCGCCGCTCCAGCGCCTCAACCCGCGCAACCCATACAACCTGGCCTTCAATCCAGCGTCGTTCCAGCAGCCCACGCAGTTAGGAATCATCGGAGACTCTCCCCGTTCGGTCTGCTGCGGCCCCGGTATCAATAATGTTGACTTCAGCATGCTGAAGGACGCCACGCTCACCGAACGCTTTAAGCTCGAGTTCCGGGCCGAATTCTTCAACATTGCCAATCACGCGCAATTCACCAAGGTCGACGGCAACATTTCCGATGGTTTCGTCCAGTCCGGCGGAACCTTCGGTAAAGTCTTACAGGCACGCGATCCTCGTCTGATCCAGCTCGCGATGAAGCTGATGTTCTGACTTCCTAAGCGCTCATGTTCTACTCCAAGCCCGTTGGCAATTATCGCGACTGGTACAACATCGATCAGGTTGCCGAGGCGCACGAGCGCCAGAGCGTTTCGCTGCACGCGTAAGCCATCATGGCGACCGGAAGCACACAATCCACCGTCACAACCGCCGCGATGCAGCTTAGACGCGTCCTCGGCGCTTGGGATCTCACGTGGCTCTGCGTAGTGGCCATCACCAACCTCAACGTTGTCCCCGTCATCGCCTCCAACGGTCCCGTCACCACCTGGCTCTGGCTGCTGGCACTCGCTTTTTTCTTCTGGCCCCAGGGTGTCGCCGTCATCGAGCTTGCCCATTGCTTCCCCGCGGAGGGCGGCATTTACATCTGGACCAAGGAAACGTTCGGTGATTTTCACGGGTTCATGTGTGGCTGGTGCTACTGGACCACCAACATGTTCTACATCCCCACGCTGCTGTTTTATCTCGCCGGCATCCCCGCCTATATCGGCGGCAAAGCCACCGCCAACCTCTCCGACAGCGGCGTCTTCTTCTTTCTACTCACCACCGGACTCCTCTGGCTCACCGTCATCCAATATCCGCGGCATGGGCGTCGGCAAATGGATCAACAACCTCGGCGGCATGGGCACCATGGCCGCTACTCTCGTATTGATCGCGCTCGGCGTCTCCGTCATGCTGCGTGGCGGCTCTGGATTGAAGTTCAGCGATTTCTCCTTCGGTGGCGACTACCGTCTTATCTCGTCCTTCGGCATCATCTGCTTCGGGCTCGTGGGCCTCGAGCTCGGCCCCATCATGGGCGATGAAATCCGCGACCCTGTCCACACCGTTCCCAAGTCCGTGCTCAACGGGGGCCTACTCTCTGGCGTGCTCTATGTAGGCGCCACGCTCTCCGTGCTGCTCTCCGTCCCCCGACGCGACGTCGCGGTCGTGCAGGGCGTCCTGCAAGCCGTCGACAAGATGACCGCCGGCCAGAACCTCGGTTGGATACTGGCCCCACTCGGCGTCCTGATGTCTGCCGCCATCGCCGGATCGGTTTCCGCCTGGACCGCCGGTACCGCCCGCATCATGTTCGTCAGCGGTCTGGATCGCTATCTCCCCGCCGTACTCGGCAAGATTCATCCGCGCTATCACACGCCACACGTCGCTCTGATTGCTCAGGCCGTCATCTGCACAACGCTCATCGCCATGAGCTTCATCGGCGCCGGCGTCAAGGACGCGTACATAACGCTGCTCGACATGGCCGTCGTATTACAGATGTTGTCGTATCTTTATTTGTTCGCCGCTCTGCTCGCCGTGGTCCGCCGCAGTAAAAGCACCGGCGCCTACCTCGGCCGCAAAAAGCTGTGGTTTGCCGCGACCAGCGGTCTCACAACCACAACCATCGGCCTGATCGTGGCCTTCATCCCGTCCCACCAGATCAACTCCATCTGGATCTTCGAGAGCAAAATGGTAATCTGCTGCACCGTGTTCCTCAGCATCGCCGGCGCCCTGTTCCACTACTACTCGCGTCACCGTGCGCCCATCATAGCTGCGTCATCGACGACATGAGACTGTTTGGAGAATCTGCCTGGCTCTGAAACTGTAACAGGCATATGTGGACCTATCCGTTTCTATAGAGTAAGGCGCGGGCGACGGGACGAAGGCGTTCGACCTGGGCGGCGGGGACGGAGGAGACGAACGGGGGGACGGGGCCGGTTTCGGCTAGGCCGGCGGCTTCCACGCCGGCATGCAGGACGGGCGCGGCGCCCCAGGCATCGCGGAGATCTTCGAAGGGGAGAAAGGCGCGGCGGATCTCTTCGGCGGCGGCGTAATCTTTTCGCGCACAGGCATTGAGTAGATCAAGACTCAAGCGTGGGGCCAAGACGCCGGAGCCGGTGGTGAAGCCGTTGAGCTTGAAGTCGCGCAGATGCACGATGGCGGGCCGCTCACCGATGCCGCTGATGACGCGGTCAGCGGGGAGGCGACGCAACAAGCTGGCGAGATAGGCATCGTCGGCCGGATCTTTGCGAACGACGGCGTACTTGATGGAGCCGCAGACTTTGGTATCTACGAGGCGGCCGACGGCGTCGAGACCGGCGTCGCGGTCGGGGCCGAAATCGCCTTCGTGCTTGATGTAAACGGAAAGCGGAACGCCGCAGGCTTCGGCGATTTCACGGAGACCGGTTTCGAGTCCCGCGGCGTCGCGCGGATCGCCGCAGGGCAACACGAGCACGGAAGGGAACCGATGTTTGCGAACGAGCGGGGCTTGATCCATGGCGCGGCCGTAGGATGGTCCAACGGCCGGAACGATGGAAAACTCGCGGGCGAAACCGGCGGCCCACTCGATGAGCTCGTGGTACTCGGACAGAGTGACGTGGTAGAGGAAGGCGTTACCGCCATAAACCACGTTGGTGATCCCGTGTTTTTGCAGGTGGCGGAGCACTTTCTCGTTCTGCACGAAGTCAAGAGAGCGGTGGGCATCGCGCTTTCGCGCAAGAGGCGGAACGGGGTACACGCCGGGCGGCTCCGCCGAGCCAGCCGAAGCGGCCATGCCAATGCTGCTGATGGCGGCTTGCTGCAAGAACTCTTTACGCGTCATGTCTGATCACCGGCCGTCCCAGATATGGTCCAGTTTACGCCATCCCATGCTCGGTACAATGACATATTCACCGTGCTCGAACTCATTTCTGCTGGTGTCCGTGAACGCGCCGACGCTTTGCGCGGCGAGTTTCAGTCTGCCACGCCGTTTCGGCACTTGGTGATCGATAATTTCCTTACGCCCGAGTTGTGCCGGGAATTGATGGCAGAGTTTCCCGCCTTTGATCCGAACAAGGCGCGAAACGAGTTGGGCGAAGTGGGCGGAAAAGCGGTGTTCACGAACCTGCCGCGGCTAGGCCCCGCTTATGAGCGCCTGGACAAGATGCTGGGGAGCCGCGAGTTTCTTTCATTCATGGGGCGGATCACGGGCGTTCCGGACTTGCTTTACGATCCAGATTACGTGGGCGGGGGAACGCACGAAAACCTTGAGGGCCAGGATCTGGACCCGCACGTGGATTTCAATTACCATCCGACCACGCATCTGCACCGGCGGCTGAACCTGATCATCTTCCTGAATCCGGAATGGCAGGAGGAGTGGGGAGGGTCGCTGGAACTGCATGTGAATCCCTGGCTGCCGGCGGAGGAGAATCCGTTAAAGACAATTGTGCCGCTGGCGAATCGCGCCGTGGTGTTTGAAACGTCGGAGATCTCGTGGCACGGGTTCAAACGGATCGGCCTGCCGCCAGAGAAGAAGCTTTCGCGGCGGTCGATTGCGGTTTACTACTACACGAAGAGACGTCCCGCTGAGGAGGTTGCTTCGCCGCATTCCACGATATATGTTCCGCGACCCCTTCCGGCGCAGTTCCAAACGGGGCACACACTGAGCCAAGAGGATGTGGACGCGTTGCGCACGCTGGTGGTACGGCGCGACATGCAAATCCGGTTTCTATACGAGCGGGAGAAAGAATTTTCGACGGCGGTACAGGTGATGATGGGATCGAAGGCGTACCGCTTTTACATGATGATGATCCAACCTGTGAGGAAGCCGTGGTCGTGGTTCAAGACGCGACATCTGCGTTAAAGCGAAATCTGGCGGCCTCTGCCTTGTTCTCGCGCGCGGGCACATACGAGTTGCGCGGCGGCTATGTCCTCGACGGCCAATCCGAGAGATTTGAATACGACGACCTCGCCGGCGGTGCGGCGGCCGGGCGCGCGGCGGAGGATGAGTTCCCCCAACTCGGCGGCGATGTGAGCATCGGTCCACAGGCCCTCACGAATTCCCTGGACGATGTCACCGGCTTCCACCAGAGCGGCAGCACGCGAATCGACGATGAGACGCGACCGGATTACGAGCGCCGGGTCCATTTCGCGCATGTGCGGACGGCATGCGCCCACCGAAATGACAAGCGCGCCGGCTGATACCCAGCCGTTCTGGAGAACCGGCGTGGCGGAGGAAGTGACCAGCGCGATGACGTCGGCGCCGCGCACGGCTTGTTCGGGACCGGTGGCAGCGTGGACGGAGCCGCGCGAAAGGGAAGCAGCATCGGAGACGAAGCGATGCAAATGGTCGGGGGTCGGGCTCCACGCACGGACATCACAAAAATGTCGTGCCAGAGGCAATAGCTGCACATGGCTGCGGGCCTGGACGCCCGAGCCAAGGATCGCCAGGGTGCCGGCATCTTCGCGTGCTAGCCGCCGGACGGCAACCGCTGAGACCGCCGCGGTGCGGAGGGCCGTGATGTAGCGCCCATCCATGACGACTTCGAGCGCGCCCGTATCCGGATTCAACAGCAGGATGGTGGCGAGATGAGTAGGCAAGCTGAACGCCGAGTTTCCGTCGAACGACGTTACCAGCTTGACTCCTAGTGCCGCGGGCGATGGGAGATAGGCCGGCATCACACCGAAAAAATGCCGCGCTGGGCCGACCTGGACCGCGGTGCGCACTGGTTGGTTTACTTGGCCGCTGGAGAATGCGGCGAGGGCACCGTCCATGGTGTCGATAAGTTCAGAGGTAGGGAGCAAGTCTCGTACGTCGGATTCGGTGAGCAGTAGCGCCATGATGTTGGATACCCTGTGGCGGGAAAGAGCACACGGTGGACTAATATCATACAGAACAGCCGCGAAAGGAAAATGTCAAATGAATCGCTCGCAGATCTGCGCGCTTTTTGTTGCTCTCATCATGCCCGCTCTCATGCCGGCCGCCCAGCCGATGCTTTTGCGTCAACATTGGGCAATTCAATCCTCTGCCGAGATCCACGACACTGGCGCCACCCTATCCACCGCAGGCTACAACACTCGCGACTGGTATCGGGCTACGCTGCCATCCACCGTGTTCAGCGCGCTTGTCAAGGAACATGCTTATTCCGATCCTTACGTCGGCATGAACCTGCGTACCATTCCCGGCACAACATATCCCATCTACTCCAACTTTTCCGAATACCCCATGCCTCCCGATAGCCCGTTCCGGCACTCTTGGTGGTTCCGCACCGAATTCAAGCTGCCTGACGAATACCGCGGCAAGACGATCTGGCTCGGCTTTGACGGCATCAACTACCGAGCGAACGTCTGGATGAACGGCCGTCAGATCGCGTCCGCAGAAAAAATGGCCGGCGCGTGGCGTTTGTTCGATTTCGACGTCACCGCCGCAGCGCTGCCTGGTGCGAACAACGTGCTCGCCATTGAGGTGTTCCCCCCGCGCCCGCGCGACCTCGCCATTACACTGGTCGATTGGGCGCCGATGCCGCCCGATAAGGAGATGGGTATCTGGCGCGACGTCCACATCACCGCCAGCGGCCCCGTCGCGATTCGATACCCGGTGGTTCTCACGAAACTCAACCTGCCTGCCACCGACCAGGCTCAGCTCACTGTGAGGGCCGAATTGAAAAACGCTGCCAGTCAATCCAGTGAGGGCATTCTGAAGGGCAGGATCGAAAACGTCGAGTTCTCGATGCCCGTGCGCCTCGGCCCGAACGAGACGCGGACCATCCGCTTCACGCCGGATAAGTTTCCGCAGCTCAAGATTGCGAATCCCCGCTTGTGGTGGCCCGCTCAAGTGGGCGAACAGAACCTCTACCCGCTCGACCTTCAGTTTGAAACCAGCGGCCAGGTTTCGGACACGAGCCGCATCCAGTTCGGCATCCGCGAAGTGACCTCCGAGGTCGACGCCAGCGGCCACCGCGTCTTCCGCATCAACGGCAAGAGGATCTTGATACGTGGCGCGGGATACAGCTTTGATCTGCTCCTGCGCTCGTCGCCTGAGCGCCAAGCGGCGGAGCTGAAGTACGTCCGCGATCTAAACCTCAACGCCATCCGCCTCGAAGGCAAGCTGGAAGACGATCACTTCTTCCAACTTACCGACGCTTTGGGTATCCTGGTCATGCCCGGCTGGTGCTGCTGCGACGCATGGGAGCAGTGGGACACATGGGACGACGAAACTGAGGGGATCGCCGGCGAGTCCTTGCGCGATCAGATCCGCCGTCTCGAGCGGCACCCGTCGGTGTTCACGTGGCTCGACGGCAGCGATTTTCCGCCGCCACCCAAGATCGAAAGAATGTACCTTCGGATTCTCCAGGAGTGCGAGTGGCCGAATCCGTCGGTGTCCTCCGCGTCAGGCAAACAGACTATGACGGGCCCGAGTGGAGTGAAAATGTCCGGGCCGTACGAATACGTCGCCCCATCGTTCTGGTATCTCGATACCAAACTCGGTGGTGCCCACGGCTTCAATACCGAGACCAGCCCCGGCCCCGCAATTCCGCCCATGGAGAGTCTACGCCGCATGCTCCCTGAAGATCACCTCTGGCCGATCGACTCATGGTGGGAATACCATGCGGGTGGCATGTCGCGAACGCTGAGCATCTTTACCGAGGCTCTCAACAAGCGCTACGGCACAGCCACGTCGGCCGAGGAGTACTCCCGCAAAGCCCAGATGCAGGCTTACGAGGGCCACCGCGCCATGATGGAAGCCTACGGGCGCAATAAGTACACTTCCACCGGCATCATCCAGTGGATGTTGAACAACGCGTGGCCCGGCATGATCTGGCACCTGTACGACTGGTATCTCCGGCCCGGCGGGTCCTATTTTGGCGTCAAGAGTGCGTGCGAGCCCCTGCACGTCCAGTATTCGTATGACGACCGCTCGATCGTGATCGTCAATTCCTATTACAAGTCCTTCCCACAGCTCAAAGTCACGGCCAAGGTTTATAACCTCGACATGACGGAGAAGTTTTCGAAGGACGCTATGCTCGACGTAGGTTCCGACAGCAGCACGCGTGTGTTTACTATCCCAGAGATCGATGGACTTACTCCCACTTACTTTGTGGATCTGAAGCTCGAATCCTCGGGTAAGCTCGCGAGCCGCAACTTCTACTGGCTTTCCACCAAGCCGGAGACGCTCGATTGGGACAGATCCGAGCGCGATTCATCCGGAGAGTACCAGATCTCGACCTGGACGCCCACGAAGACTTTTGCCGACTACACAGCGCTGAACACGCTGCCGCAGGTTGAGCTCGATGTGAAGGCGCAATCACGGCAAGGCGAAGCCGAAAGCAGCACCAAAGTGACCGTTCGCAATCCGAGTGGCACCCTTGCCTTCGCGATTCGCCTGAAGGTCAACCCGGCGCCCAGGGGACATGAGGAAAGGGAGTCGGCGCCCGAAGACGAGGTGCTGCCCGTCCTCTGGCAGGATAATTACTTCCCGCTGCTTCCCGGCGAAACCCGGCAAGTGGTCGCGACATACAACACGAAGGATCTTGGGAAATCCGCGCCGGTCGTGGAAGTGGAGGGCTGGAATGTCAAAAAGAAGGTGGTCAATCCCTGAGTGCGGAGTAGGTCAGACGAACTTCAGAAACGCCGCCAGCGCGCGCTGGGCGACCGCCTCGTGATTGCGCCCGAGATCGTGCCCCGTGCCTTCTGTTGCGAGCAGCTCGGCCGGTGCAGGAATCAAACGGAGCGCGGCTTGCATTTCCTCGAGCGAACCGAAGGGGTCCCGGGATCCGTGCACGAACACAGCAGGTGTGTGCAGCTTTGAAAAATGGGCGGTGCGGAGTTGCGCGGGCTTGCCGGGCGGGTGAAGAGGATACGACAGCAGCAGAAGTCCGTCGGCGAGGTTCGGGTCTTCGGCGGCCAGCATGCTTGCCTGGCGGCCACCGTACGAATGGCCGCCGAGAAACATGGGTCCGGGAGCAATCTCGTGCAAGGCTTGCGCGGCACGGCGCAGCCCCGCTCGATCGTTGCTGCCGTTGCCGAACGGCGGCCCGTGGGGACGCAATTGCCGGAATGGCAGGTCGCAACGTAGCACAGTGATTCCGGCGCCGGCGAAGGCTTCAGCCATGGCTACCAGCAGCGGCGCACCGCAGTTCGAGCCTGCACCGTGGGTGAGTACCAGCGCCGCGCGGGCTGCAGTCTCTGGCCGATGCAGGAAACCGCGGACCCCCGGTTGACCGGGTAGGTCATTTACGAAACGCTCAGCCATACTCATGCCCGCCGTTGTGCGCCCCTCCGCCGACCGGATACACTGGAAAGTCAGTTTCTAACCACAATAATAAGGAATCCATTATGGCCCAGGAGAAGGACTTGACCAGGCGTGACGTGGTGAAGGCGGCAGGCGCGGCAACGGTCATCGCGGCGGCGCGAAAACTCGAGGGCGCCCCCGCTATCCAAACGGTGAAGGCTGCGAACGATCAGGTCCAGTTCGGCGTGATTGGGACCGGCAGCCGCGGCTCTTATCTGCTGAAGCACCTGAAGAGCATCGACACGGGCCGATGTGTGGCGCTGTGCGACATCCAGCAGCAGAACCTCGAGCATGGGGTCCAAACGATCGGCAACAATCCGAAGACCTTCAAGGACTATCGCGAATTGCTGGTGGAGAAGGATGTCGATGCGGTATTCGTGACGGTGCCGTTGTTTGTGCACTTTCCGATCACCCGCGACGCGTTGACCGCCGGCAAGCACGTTTTCTGCGAAAAATGCCTGGTGTTCAAGCCGGAGGAGGTGCACGCGCTGCGTGCGCTGGCGGGCGAACATCCCAAGCAGACTCTGCAAACAGGTCTGCAGCGGCGCTACAGCTACTTTTACCAGACCGTGAAGAGCATGGTAGACAAAGGGATTCTGGGGAAAGTACACCACATCCACGCGCAATGGCACCGGAACATGATCAACAAGCCGAGTTCCTTGTGGACCATGAAGCCGGGCGGCGAGTCCAACATTGCGAATTGGCGGCTCTACCGGTCGATGTCCGGAGGATTAACGGCGGAGTTGACGTCGCACCAGGCGGATGTTTCTGACTGGATGTTCGGTGCCTCGCCGGAGTTTGTCATGGGGCTGGGAAGCCTGGACATGCTGAAGGACGGTCGCGACGTCTACGACAACATCCAATTAATCTACAAATACCCGCAAGGCCAAAAACTGACTTATTCGGCCATCAGCACAAACCAGTTTCTGCCGTACTTCAACGGGAACCGCCCAGAGATGGGCGAGATAATCATGGGGACGGATGGCACCGTGGAGATAACCGTCGGCGAGGACGTACATCCGGCGATCGCGTGGTGGTATCGCGAGCCGCCGCGGACAACCACGGTGACCAAGGCCGACGAGAAGAAAAAGGAAACGTTTGTCGCGGGAGCAACCATGGTGGCGTCGGGCGGAGCGAACGGGCCCATTCCCATCATGACCAACGACCTGGAGTTTACCGGCAACGAAAGCTTCCTGAATCGTGAGATGAAGTTTGCGCGGCGGTGGCTCACGTCCAAGGGGGTGATGCTTCAGGAAGAGCAGCGCAATCCGGTGGACGTGGAGCTTGAGAGTTTCTTCCAGAATTGCCGCGATGGAAAACGACCGCTAGCCGACCTGGAGATTGGGCTCGCGGACTCGGTATCGGTCATCCTTTCGAATCTGGCGATGGACGAAGGCCGCAAGGTTTATTACAGCGAGATGGAGAAGATGGGGCGGGGAAGCGCGGCGACTGCGAAGAAAGCGTAGGTTGATACTAATTCGTTGAGTGGCCGAACCGGGGTGCCCGAGTCCTACCAGCGCGTCTTTGGTGTCTCAATGACGTTGTCTTCGACCAACTCCCAATCACCCAATGGAAGCTCGACTTCCACGAAACCTTTGAAACGGCCTCGTCCGTAGCCGGCGGGTACGGACTCGCAAGCCGTCACGCCTTTGGGGAAGCCCATGGCGTGAGTCGACACGCCGAGTGATTCGAGGGGCTGCCCGGTAGCGGAGAGCCAGCGTCTTGCGATCAGTCTCCAAGCGGCGGTTAGGGCCATCAAACTGCCCATTACCACCATGGCGCCCTGCAGAACGAGCATGCCGAGCGGTACGGTTGCCACGCCCTGGTTCGCGGAGCCCGCGGCCAACAGAGCGCCTGGCACCAAAGTAGTTAAACCGAGAGAAGACATC
>Ga0181536_10003443_pt1 | contig 17235 bp, 18 predicted proteins | sample PEATcosm2014_Bin_41_FD_121105 | JGI IMG/M metagenome (GOLD analysis project Ga0181536, IMG submission 121105) | Peatland microbial communities from MTU Mesocosm Facility, Houghton, MI, USA - PEATcosm2014_Bin17_60_metaG | ecosystem: Environmental > Terrestrial > Soil > Wetlands > Peat | place... | reverse complement strand
TCCGCGGCCGACGCCCTCGTCGGCCACCAGCAGGCACAAACGCATTTTGATGTGTCCCGATGATGTATATTATGAAATCTGCCTCTCGGGCCTACAGAATGAAGTTCCCGGCGCGGTAGGTGTTTCTTTCGATATCTCAGGAGGCTCACGATGAAGCGAACCCTCATTCGATACGGCGTTCCCGCCCTCGCACTCGGCATGTGTGGATCATGGGCGATCTACGCGCAAGCGCCGCAGGGAAAGGACCTCAGCTGGGCGTTTCCCGTCCCGGATAAGGTGCAGGCGGACGTGGATACCAAAAAGCTCCACCAGCTTCCAGGCAGCACGCTTTCGCTCACCGCGCCTCAAATCGACGATCTGCTGAATCCGCCGGATTGGTTCCCGAATGAGCATCCCGCGCCGCCTAAGATCGTGGTGCACGGCACTCCGCCGAACGCATTGGCGTGCGGCTCCTGTCACCTGATGTCCGGCGGAGGCCATCCCGAATCCGCCGGTTTGGCCGGTCTGCCGGCGAACTACATTATTCGCCAGATGGAGTATTTCAAGAGCAGCGTGCGTAAAGATCCGGCTCGCATGAACGGCATCGCCAAACAAGTGACCGACGAGGAAGTCCGTCAGGCCGCCGAATACTTCGCCGCATTGAAGCCCACGCAGTGGACCAAGGTCGTGGAGGCCGATATGGTTCCCAAGAGCCGGGTGTTGCGCTCACGGATGCGTCTGCCGGCCGAAGGCGGCGGCATGGAGCCGCTCGGAAAGCGCATCATCACCATGCCTCTTGACGCCGAGCGCATAGAGGAACGCGATCCGCACACGGGCTTCACGGCTTATGTCCCCAAGGGCAGCCTGAAAAAGGGCGAAGCACTGGTGAAGAACACCAAGAATAAGACGATCCAGTGCGCCATCTGCCACGGCAGCGATCTCCACGGCATTGGCGACGTGCCCGCCATCGCCGGAATGCAACCGATTTACATCGTTCGCCAGCTTTACAATTTCAAGAACGGCGGAGCGAACGGCGGTCTGGATCAGTTGATGAAAGGCGTCGTGGAGAAGCTCGACGACGATGATATTTTGAACATCGCCGCTTACGTCGCCTCAGTTCCTCGGTAAGAGGAACTCAAGAAAAAGACCCTCGGTAAGAGGAACTCAAGAAAAAGACCCTCGATAAGAGGAGCGCAAGAAAAACCTCCTCGATAAGAGGAGCTCAAAGATGACCCTCCGATAAGAGGAGCTCGAAAACGCGCCCTGTCGGCGAGTAAATCGCTTCCGAAGTCGCGGCGCACGCCTGGCGGGATGCCGCCCACCGCAGCGTTGGCGTTATTCAGCGGCCGTTTTCAGTAGCCGTTTTTCACCGGAAGCCTCGCCGCGCGAAGACGTGCTGGCCACCAGTCCGTTCATCGAATCGACGTCCAGCGAGTCGGGTGACGGCTTCGGCGGCATTTTACGACCCGAGATCGCCGTAGGTTTGATGAACGGCATCACCTCCTCCGGCTTCGGCCGGTTGCCTTCCAGGTAATCCATGCCCTCCACCGTGATCTGGATGTTGCTCTTGTCGTCGTTGGCGACGTAGCCGCGTTGTTTCACATACCACAGCGCGAAAGTCAGCGCTTCCAGGGGCGCCTCGAGCATGGCTTCGACGTGCCGCATGGAGAGCGCCGGCGTCGCGGGCTTCGTCCGGCGGCGGTCGTAAAGAATGCACAGCAATGCGGTGCGCAACCCGATCTCTCGCCCCAGAGCCTCGAAGAAATCGACGCCCAGGAACATGGGGCGCCCATGATCGCCCGCCAGGCCTTTTAAGCTGTCGAACGCTTTCCGCAGTTCCGAATTCGACAGCGTTTCGTAGGCCGCGTTGATGACCTTGAGCTTCTCGTCGTCCCGGAAGTCGATATTATCCGCGCCATATTTTTCCACCATTTTGGCGTAGGCCCGCTCAATGAGGTTCGTATCCGCGCTGGGGTCGATTCCCAGAATTGCGTAGTGATCGTTGAATTTGCCTGAGGGAGGTGCGGACATATGGCTCTAACTCACAGTATCGGTGGTTTGCCCCTCCAATGCCCTCAGGGAAAATACCTAGTAGCCCGTGAGGGCAGCACCTACGCTCGCCCGCGGCGAGAGTTATTGAAAAGACGAGAGTGATCGAACAACGGCCAGCATGTCCTGGGGGCCGCGCTCGCGAAAACGCGGCCCGTGCAAGAAGGTTCTATTTGCCGGCGTTGAAGCGACGTTCCGCTTCCGGCCAGTTCACGACGTTCCACCAGGCCGTGATGTAATCCGGACGGCGGTTCTGATACTTCAGGTAATAGGCGTGTTCCCACACGTCCAGGCCGATCACTGGGAATTTGCCTTCCATGACCGGCGAATCCTGATTGGCAGTGGAATAAATTTCGATCCCGGAGCCCGTCTTCACTAGCCACGCCCAGCCCGATCCGAAGCGTGTCGCGGCCGCTGTGTTGAATTTCTCTTTGAAAGTGTCGAAGCTGCCGAAGGTGGAATGGATCGCGGCGGCGAGATTGCCCACCGGAGCTGCCTCGATCCCCGGTCCCAGAATCTTCCAGAACATCGAGTGGTTGATGTGGCCTCCGCCGTTGTTGCGCACGGCCGTTTTAATGGCGTCCGGCACGATGGCGCAATTGTTGGCGAGCAACTCCTCGATAGTTTTGGATGCCAAGTCCGGCGCCGACTCCAGCGCCTTGTTTAAATTCGTCACGTACGCGTTGTGGTGCTTGCCATGGTGGATTTCCATGGTTATTTTGTCGATGTGCGGCTCTAGCGCGTCTGTCGCGTAGGGCAATGCAGGTAAGGTAAATGCCATTCGTTCTCTCCTTCGTTTAAGGTAACGCCTTTGTCGCCCCTGGGGCGACTGGTCAGCTTCGCCGTCCTGACTACTCTTTGCGGCCCTATGGCTACTTTTCAGTTAGATGCGCTTTGATAGGCGTCCGCCACACGAAACATGGTGGCTTCATCAAAATGCTTCGTCAAAATCTGCAAGCCGACCGGCAACCCGTCGGGCGTCTGACCGCACGGGACGCTCATGCACGGAATTCCAGCGAGCGAACCGGTAATGGTGTAGATGTCGGAGAGATACATCGCCACCGGATCGTCCACTTTTTCCCCGATCTTGAAGGCGGGGAACGGCGACACGGGCGCGACGATCGCGTCCACTTGCTCGAAGGCCTGCGCGAAATCGCGGGCGATCAGAGTCCGGACCTTCTGGGCTTTCAAGTAATACGCGTCGTAATAGCCCGCGCTCAGGACGTAGGTTCCCAGCATGATGCGGCGCTTCACCTCGTCTCCGAAGCCCTCCTCGCGCGTCAGGCGATACATATCGGCGAGCGTCTGCGCCGCGGCCGAGCGTTCCGTATACCGCACGCCGTCGTAGCGCGCCAGATTCGCGCTCGCCTCCGCGGTCGCGATGATGTAGTAGCAGGCGACGGCGTAGGGCGTGTGCGGCAGCGCGATATCGCGCACTTCACATCCCAGCTTGCGAAGCGTCTCGACGGCAGCGTGGATGCGGTCGCCGGTGTCGCTGGCCAGCCCTTCAAAATATTCCCGAGGTACGCCGATCTTCAGGCCGCGCAGATCGTCAGCCCCGCGCATATCAACCAGTCCCGCCGTATAATCCGGCACCGGCGCGAACGCGGAAGTAGCGTCCATCTCATCGCGGCCAGCGATCGCGCCGAGCAGCGTCGCCGCGTCCCGAACCGAACGGGCAAACGGGCCGATGTGATCGAGCGAGCTCGCGAAGGCCGTTAATCCATACCGCGAAACTCGTCCATAGGTCGGCGTCACGCCCGCGATGCCGCAAAACGACGCCGGCTGGCGAATCGAGCCCCCGGTATCGGACCCCAAAGAAAGTACCGCCGTACCCTGTGCGACCACCGCCGCTGATCCGCCGCTCGACCCTCCGGGCACGCGATCGAGCGCCACGGGATTGCGCACCGGCCCGAACGCCGAATTTTCGTTCGATGAGCCCATCGCGAACTCGTCGCAATTCGTCTTGCCGAGGATCACGCCGCCGGCCTGCTCCAGCCGGATGATCGCCGTCGCATCGTACGGCGGAACGTAGTGTTCCAGAATTTTGGACGCGCACGTGGTGCGCAGCCCACGCGTGACAATCACATCTTTCACGGCAATGGGCACGCCCGCGAGCGGTCCCGGATCTTCGCCCCTGGCGATCTTGGCATCGACCGCCCGTGCCGAAGCCAGCGCCCGCTCCGGCGAAAACATCAGGTACGCGTTGGTCTTCGGATTCTCCGCTTCCGCATAGGCCAGCGCCTGACGCGTGAACTCTTCGGCACTAAATTCCTTCGCGTTCAAACCCCTGCGAATCGACGCGATCGAATGCGAGGCGAGCGAATGAAAATCCCTCATCGCTCGATCACCTTCGGAACCTTGAAATAGCCGCCTCCCGAAACAGGCGCGTTCGCGACGGCTTCCGCGTTAGGCAACGGCGCTCGCTCAACGTCCTCGCGCAGTGTCGCGGTTTCGTCCGCCGCGGGGAACAGCACCTGGGCCATCGGCTCCGAGTTCGTCGTATCGAGCTCGTTTAGTTTTTCGATGTGGCTCAAAATGCCGTCGAGATCGCGCGCCATGCGGGAGATCTCCTCTTCGGTCAGTGCCAGGTTGGCCAATTCCGCCACGCGCTGGACGTCTTGCTCGTTGATTCTCACGCAGTATTCCTATTCCGGGATTGGCGATAAAGAAGGTCGAGCACCGGATCTTCAATCTGCCCCGGCCGCGCCGTAGTGGCCTTTTGCGGCCGCCTGCGCGCAGGCATGGGCCGGAAATCGATATCGGTAATCATCGCTTCTCCCAGCACGCCGGTCAGATTGCGCAGCAGGAAATGGCGCAAGGTATTGAGTTGCCGTTGCCACACCACGTCTTCGACCTCGACGATCAGCGAGCCTCGCACCACGGCGGTGGCGCGAGTATGCTCGGCGATCTTCTTTCCGGCGGCCACCTTCCATGCCGCCAGCGCGCGTGCCTCTGCATCGGCGGGGTCGCGCGACATCTTCAGCTTGCCAATGAGTTGGCCGGCGCGTTGCATGGTTTCGGTTGGCGGGGGAATTTCGATTCTACCACGCAGGATCCTATTCGCGGATCCGCATAAACGGATTTGTGTACGAATAATGATGTTATACCTGTCACGTGGCGAAACGTGTACCGGAACTGATCCTGGCCTCGCGGTCTCCGCGGCGCAAAGAACTACTCAAGCGCGCCGGTTTCAAATTTATAGTCCGCTCGCGTCCGGTCGAGGAGGCGCACCGCACGGGCGAGGCTCCCGTGGAGTATGCACGCAGGCTCGCCCGCGAAAAAGCGCACGCGTCATGGGAACGTCTAGGAGAAGTAGTGCTCGGCGCGGATACGATCGTCGTCGTGGGCGATACCGTTCTCGAGAAGCCAAGGGATTCCGCCGACGCGCGCGCCATGCTCGAAATGCTCTCCGGGCGGGAGCATGTCGTCATCACCGGCATCTGCCTGCGCCACGCCGCCGGCGCGATCGTCGATCATGCCGAGACTTCCGTGCGCTTTGTGAAAATGACGGCTCCCGAGATCGCCGACTATGTCGCGAGCGGCGAACCGATGGACAAAGCCGGCGCGTATGCGATCCAGGGCCTCGCGTCAAAATTTGTGGATAGGATCGACGGCTGCTACTACAACGTGGTCGGCTTGCCCGTGTCGCTGGTGTACCGTCATTGGAAATTGCTGACGGGCGGGTAACCTTCCTACCGGGCCGCGACAAGTTATGGAGCGGGGCCGGCGTGTGCGTAGTTGTGTGGGACGCACTGGGAGCCTCGCCGCTGCGGTGGGTTGCGCGTTAGCACTAAGCCGCTCGCTCGTACGCTATCCACCGGGGCACCTCCGATAAGAATCTAGCGTTACACAGCCAAGTGGGATAGCTTCCGTGCGCGCCGTCACCCAGGACCGATGAGCCATTTCCAAGAAGCCGATTGCCAAGGCGGCCTCTGCGGCGTAGCCTATGAGTACCGAGGGCCGCTCACTTTCAACGGAGTTCTGGCGATCTCACGGCCTTCGGCGCACTGGTTTATAGAAGGAAGGAGAGGAGCAGGTAATGAAAACACGATTGGTTCTATTGGCTCTCATGATCACTCTGGCTTTGGCTTCCGCTGTGGCACAGCGCCGCGGCGAGGCGCCACGCTCCAACCCGCCACGCTCCAACCAAGGACGCATTCCCGCGCCGCCTGTCAGGCGCGAGCCGCGTGCCATGCCCGAAACGGAACATAGCACTACGGGGCACGTGAACAGCATGCCGCACGTGAGAGATGACCATTGGTACGGCCACGACGCCCCGAACGACGCGCGGTACCATTTGGGGCGTTCGTTTGAGCATGGACGATTTGCAAATGTTGGTCCCGCGTACCGCTACAATATCCTCCGGATCGATACTGGCCTGCACCGCTTCTGGCTCGCTGGCGGTTTCTATTTTGACATTGCTGCCTGGGACTGGCCCCTTTGCGCGGACTGGTGCTGGATGTGCGGCGACGATTTCATTGTGTACGATGATCCGGACCACCCCGGTTGGTACTTGGTCTACAACATCCACACCGGCTTATACGTCCACGCGCTCTACATGGGCATTTAGATCAGGAAGCGAGACCACGACGGCCACGGTAACGGCGCGAATTTCCGTTAACATTTTCAATGGGAAACGTGTTGCCGGATCGTGGACGGATGCTCGGCAACTCGGCAGCTGTCCTCGGCGACGTAAAAGTCCAAAGGGCGTTTACTCGGGTTCTTCGTCGGGCGATGGGGGCGAATAGCCGAGCTGTTCCTCGGTGTCGCCAGCTGAAGACAGCGATACTTGATCCGTCAGCTCTTCTTGTGCTTCGAAGTGCCGTGGCTTGGATCGCTTCTTCGATCCATCCTTCGTCTGGTCGCCGAGCGAATCATCGAAACCAAGGGAGCCAATTCGCAATTCTTCCATAAGACACCCCCTGGTAACGATTCGCCCACAAGCAAAGGAGGAAGTCAAAGGGGGGTGCCTCCCATCTGACTCGGATCGGCAACATCCAAGATTGGCCAGTCTGGATGACGTTGTATCCCGCCGTAGACAGCACAAAGCGAGAGATGCCTTGCCGTCTTTACGGGATAGCGAAGGGGTAATCGGGATGCCAGACGTTGTGAACGCCCTCGCCCAGTTGTTGCATCGTGGGAACGGCGGCGCTGCGTTCATAAGTGACATAGCCACCCAACGCGAAGACGGCTCCCAGAATCAGGAATGCCAAGCCTGCTAGCCAATTCAACATAGCAGACACCTCCTTGGCGGGTACGATATCACAAATGTGTGTTGGCGTCACGCTGGCAGTCCTGCATCGGCATTGGAAATCGCCCTGGGGAGCTAGCTACCTACCGAGCCGCGACAGTTATGGCTTCGACACTTCGTTGCTTTGTGAGTCAGCTTCCTTCGTATCCCCGCCGAATGATCCCTGCGGTCATACGCCTGACATCCGCCCCTTCGCCCGTCCGATCTAAAATGGAATTGCCGCCCTCGCATGCCCGCCGACGATAGCGCTCTCAAATACCGCGCCCTCACGGAAATCTCCGAAGCGTTTCTAGGGTGCCGCGATCTCGATGCACTCTTCCGCAGCCTGTGGGACACGCTCCAACAGTTGATTCGCTTCGATTGGGTCGTGCTCGTACTGATCAATGAAAAGACTCGCAGCTATCGCATCGAAACCATCGCCGGGGACGTGCCTCAAGGTACCTTGGTGGGTCTCGAAATGCCACTTCATGGTTCGCCCTCGGAGGTCGCCTGGGAGACTCAAGAAGCGCTCTATCTCCCCGACATCGAGACCGCAACGCGCTTTCGGCCGGACATTATTAATCAAATGCGGCAAAACGAAGTGCGCAGCGGATTCTGGGTGCCTTTGACCACGGCCCGGCACAAGCTCGGCAGCATGATTTTCGCTTCGCGCCATAGGGATCCCTACAGTGCCGAGGAGCGCGAATTTCTGCATCACGTGGCTCGTCAGGTGGCCATCGCTGTGGATAACGCACTGGCCTTCGAGGAGATCAACGAGCTGCGCCAGAAAATCGAGGAAGAGAAAGTTTATCTCGAAGAGGAAATCCGCAGCGAGTTCCGCTTCGATGACATCGTCGGACGCAGCGCGGCATTGAAACGCGTCCTGGAACAGGTGGAAACCGCGGCGCCCACCGACGCCGCCGTGTTGATCGAAGGTGAAACCGGCACCGGCAAGGAACTCATTGCGCGCGCCGTCCACCGCCTCAGCCGCCGCGGCCAATCGACTTTCGTCAAGCTGAACTGCTCGGCCGTCCCCGTGGGATTGGTCGAAAGCGAAATGTTCGGGCACGAAAAAGGCGCGTTCACGGGAGCCGTCAGCCAGCGTCTGGGCCGCGTCGAACTGGCCCATCAGGGGACGCTCTTTCTCGACGAAGTCGCCGATCTGCCCCTGGAGTTGCAGCCGAAACTGCTTAGTGTTCTGCAAGACAAGCAATTCGAGAGACTCGGAGGAACTCGTACCATCACGGCGGATTTTCGTCTGATCGCGGCGACGAATCGCGATCTGCGCGGGATGGCCGCGCGGCAGGAGTTTCGCTCCGATCTTTTTTACCGCTTGAACGTTTTTCCCATCACCGTTCCGCCCTTGCGCGAGCGGCGTCAAGATATCCCTCCGCTGGTGCGCTTCTTCGTCCAGGATTTCGCGGCCCGCATGCGCAAACAAATCGACGCGATACCCGCGGACACCATGCAGGCGCTGGTGAATTACTCTTGGCCGGGCAACGTCCGCGAACTGCGCAACGTGGTGGAACGCTCCGTCATTCTGACCACCGGCAAGCGTCTGACCATCCCGCATGACGCGCTATATTCGCTCGATTCGGGAAATTTGGCGGCCGTGGTTCCCATGGCGGAAGCCGAGAAGCGCCACATCCTGGAAGCGCTCAACGCTGCGAAATGGGTGGTTGGCGGACCGCAAGGCGCCGCGATTCTGCTCGGCCTCAAGCGCAGTACGCTGCAATCTCGCATGGAAAAGTTGGGCATCCGGCGGCAGAGCCGATATTTCGGCGAATGACGATATATCGTCTCATAAACTTCCAGAACTATTTGATAATACAATAGTTTTATTGCTGGAAGAAAGCTTGCGGCTTTTCCGCCGTGCACTCATCTCTAACAGAGAGGCCAACACCCAAGTATGCCCATGAGTATTCAAGAACTCTCGCGTACGTTAGCGGTATTCATCTGCCTGGCCGCGTTTGCCGAGGCACAGCCCGCCCAGACGCAGACTGCTACGCAGACCGGAGCGCAGCCTCCGGCCGTACTCAATCTCTCGCTCGACGAAGCGATCCAGAGAGGATTGAAGAACAACCTGAGCGTCCTGGAGCGAGAATCGTCGGATCGGATGGTGCGAGCCGACCGCATCCGCGCGCTGAGCGCGTTGCTGCCGCAGGTGTCGGCCTACGCCGCCGAGGACGCGCAGACGCTCAGCCTTGCGACGTTCGGCTTCCATATCGCGGGGATCCCGCAGATCATCGGGCCCTTCGCATACTTGGACGGGCGGGCCACGGCGAACGTGAATGTTTTCGATCGGCATGCTCGCAAGAACTTTCAGTCGGCGGCGATGAATCTGCGTGCCTCCCAACTCAGCTTGCAGGACGCCCGGGACTTGGTGGTGCAGGCCGTGGCCAACACGTATCTGACGATCATCGCCGACGGAGCGAGCGTCGATTCCACGCGCGCTGAAGTCGCGACGGCTCAGGCGTTGTATGAACGGGCGCGCGATCAGCACGCGGCGGGCGTCTCGCCGGCCATTGATGAACTGCGCTCGCAAGTCGAACTGAAGTCGCGCCAGCAGCAGCTTCTCGCCGCCCAGAACCGGTTCGCCAAGGACAAATTGACGCTGCAGCAAGCGATCGGCTTACCGGGCTCGCAAGCGATCGAGCTGACCGACACCGCGCCCTTTGCGCCTCTCGAAAACCTGACGCCGGAACAATTGAATGAACGCGCCAAGGCATCGCGCTCCGATTACCTCAGTTTGAAAGCCCAGCTCGAGGCGGCGCAGTTATCGCGGCAGGCGGCGCTGGCGCAACGCTATCCGGTGCTTGCGTTGAACGGCAATTATGGATACGTCGGCGTGGTTCCGGCACAATCGCGCGCGACGTTCCAGCTTACAGGCCAGGTGAAGGTTAATGTCTTCGACGGCGGACGCATTCGCGCGGACGTGCTGCAGGCCGACGCAACCATCCAACAGCGCAAGGACGAAATAGCGGATTTGGAGCGCCGCATGGATACGGATATCCGTTCCGCGCTGCTCGATCTGCAATCGGCCGCGGACCAGGTGTCCGTGGCGCAGGACAGCCTGCAATTGGCGGATCAGACGCTGACCCAGGCGCGCGACCGCTTCACCGCGGGCGTCACCGACAACATCGAAGTGGTGCAGGCGCAGGATTCGCTCGCCGGCGCGCAGGACAGCCTGATTTCCGCCTTGTACGCGCACAACCTCGCGAAGGTCGCGCTGGCGCGGGCCATCGGCATGACGGAGACGAATTTGAAGCAGTTCATCGGAGGCAAATAAAGTGGCCGAACCCATCGTTACGGGAAAAACGAAAGGCAACGCAGGGAAAAAGATCGCCGCCGCGGTGGTCGTTCTGTTGCTCGCCGCGGGCGGCTTCTATTACTGGACGGAGCTGCAGAAGGTGGAATCCACCGACGACGCGCAAATCGACGGGCACATCATCGCCATCAGCCCGCGCGTCGCCGGACACGTCCTCCAGGTTTTGGTCGAAGACGAGCAGGTGGTGAAAAAGGGCGACCTGCTTGTGCGGCTGGATCCCAAGGATTTCGAGGTCGCGGTCGCCAAGGCGCGCGCCGATCTGGAAGATGCCACCGCATCGCTGGAAACTTCGCGCACCGATGTTCCGCTCACCACCATGACCACCAGCAGCACGCTCACGGGAGCGAAATCGGCGCGTCAGGATGCCGCGGCGTTCGTGGCGTACGCGCAGCGCCAATTAGCCGTCGCGCAGGCCAAGCTCGTTTCCGCGCAGGCCAATGTGAAAGTGGCCGAGGCGAACTCGCTGCGTAACGAGCAGGACGTGAATCGCTACAAGATGCTGGTTGCCAAGGATGAGATTTCGAAACAGCAGTACGATCAGGCCGAGACCGCGCTGGCCGCGTCCCGCGCCACCATTGACGCGCAAAAAGCCGGCGTGATGGAAGCGCAGCAGAGCGTGCAGGCCGCCGAAGTCGCCGTGGAGCAGGCCAAGGCGAAGCTCGCGCAAGCCGACGCCAACGTGGAAGCCGCCATGACCGGGCCCGAGCAGATTTCCATGACGAAATCCCGAGTGCAGACCGCGCAGGCGAAAGTGGCGCAGCAAAGGGCGGCGCTCGAACAAGCCGAATTGAATCTTTCTTACGTCACGATTAGCGCGCCGGCTGACGGCGTCATCGGCAAGTCCAGCGTGAACCCCGGGCAGAACGTGGAGGCCGGACAGGAGATGATGGCGCTGGTTCCGCTCGACGATCTGTGGGTGACGGCGAATTTTAAGGAGAACCAGCTGCGCACTCTGAAATCCGGGCAGAAAGTCAATATCAAGGTGGATGCGAACGGGCGCGAATACAAGGGACGCGTCGAGCGTGTGGCCGGCGCGAGCGGCGCGCGCATGAGCCTGCTGCCGCCGGAAAATGCCACCGGCAATTACGTGAAAGTGGTGCAGCGCATTCCGGTGCGCATCTCCCTCGATCCCGGCCAGAATCAGGATCATGCGCTCCGTCCGGGAATGTCCGTGACGCCCGAGGTGGCCATCAAATGAGGCCGCTCGGATGAGGGCCATCGGATGAGTACGACGCTCGAAACGCCAGGAACGGGCGGGCCTTCCGGGATTGTCGCGCCTGCCGCGCCCGCCGCGCCCTGGAAACCCTCGCACAATCCGTGGACCATCGCCATGGTGGTGACGATGGCGACGTTCATGGAGGTGCTGGACACCAGCATCGCCAATGTCGCGCTTCCGCACATGGCTGGAAATCTGTCCATCAGTGAAGACGAAGCCACTTGGGTACTGACGTCCTATTTGGTGGCGAACGCCATCATCCTGCCGATCAGCGCGTGGCTTTCCACGAAATTCGGCCGCAAGCGCTTCTACATGACGTGCGTAACCATCTTCGGCATCAGCTCACTGATGTGCGGCCTGGCGCCGAATTTGCCGGTCCTGGTTTTCTTTCGCGTGCTGCAAGGACTGGGGGGCGGGGGATTGGCTCCCACCGAACAAGCCATTCTCGCAGACACGTTCGCGCCCGAGAAACGAGGGCAAGCGTTCTCGGTCTACGGCATGGCGGTGATCGCCGCGCCGGTGATCGGGCCGACGCTCGGCGGGTTCATCACCGATAACTACAATTGGCGCTGGTTGTTTCTGATCAACGTCCCGGTGGCGATCCTCTCGCTCTTTCTGAGCGCGCGCGTGCTGGAAGATCCGCCGTTCCTCGCCGATCTGCGCAAGAAGATCCTCAAAGTGGATTACGTCGGTTTGGCCCTTCTGGCCATTGGCATCGGCGCGCTGCAGGTTACGCTCGACAAAGGCGAACGCGAGGACTGGTTCGGCTCGCCGTTCATCGTGACGTTCGCGACTATCGCGGCGGTGTGCCTCATCGTGGCGATTATTTGGGAATACTATCAGGCCAATCCCGTGCTGGATGTCCGGCTGTTCAAGGCGCGCAATTTTTCGGTGGCCTGCCTGATGATGTTCATGCTGGGCGCGGGACTGTACGGCGCAACCGTGCTGATCCCTCAGTTCCTGCAAACGCTGATGGGCTACACGGCGCTACAGGCCGGATTGGTGCTGTCGCCCGGAAGCTTGCTGATCATCATCACCATGCCGCTGGTGGGGCGCATGGTGTCCCGCGTGGACGCGCGTTGGATGATCGCGTTCGGGTTCGCCGCGACGTCGCTCTCCTTATTCCATATGACGACGCTCAACCTGGACGTCGATTTCTTCACGCCGCTGATGATGCGCGTGTATCAATGCGTCGGCCTGGGATTCCTGTGGGTGCCGATTTCGACGTTGTGCTACGAAGGTGTCCCGCCGGAAAAGAACAACAACGTTTCCGGCATGACCAACCTGGCGCGCAACCTGGGCGGGAGCCTGGGCATCGCGTCGATCTCCATCATTCTTTCGCGGCGCTCGCAATTTCATCAGAACGTGCTGGTCGCTAACCTCACGGGATCCAACTCGATATTGCGGGACCGCGTCGCGTCGATGGCGCATAACTTCGTGTCCCTGGGCATCGACCGGGCACAAGCCACGCAGCGCGCCTACGGCATGATCTACGCCGACGTCCAGAGGCAGGCCGCCATGCTCGGCTACCTCGATGCGATCTTCGTGTTCGCATGCGTGCTCGCGCTGATGACGCCGGCGGCGTTCCTGATGAAGAAAGTCACCGGCCGCGCCCCGAAGCGCATGGGACATTGATCGGATCGCCACGACTTGCCCGGAATTGCGGCCCGGCGAGCAGCCGTTTGTCGGCGCTATGCGTCGGCCCGCTCGATGACTCTCGCGGTTCAGTTGTCGGTGTTGCGAGAAACTACGATTTACAGAACCGCGAATGTGAATGAGCGGGCAGAAAAACCGGACGCCTGCACGTGCTCCCGCAACTGCCTTACGGCGGTCGCCATGCCGTTCATAATCGTCACAACGCCGCTATCGACGCCGCAGTCGCCGGTGATCGTTCACCACAAGCCGATGATTAACAGCGCGCCATAGACGCTTGAAAGCGCCAAAGCCTGCAGCCCCACGCGCCTGAGCGGCATTTTCAAGGACGCGGAATCGGTCTGTCGTCGCAGTTCCCACGTATAGCCGGACGCGGCGAGCAGCAGAGCGGCAGAAATGATCCATCGAAAATCCAATATCACGGCGGCCGTGGCGGCGGCGGCCATCCCCGCGATCGCGATTTTGGCCGCGCGTCGGCTGCCGGGTTGCGAAAGCGTCCGGTGCGTGGCGACACGCGCGTCGAGCCTCGCATGCACGACGAAGATTGCCGCCGACGCCTGCAGGCAACAGAGCGCCCATAAAACCCAGCCCCACAAAGGAATCCCGCCGAGGGCCGCGAGGCACGCCGCGAGCGACGTGGCGGCGAGCGCGACCGCGCTGATTACTTGAAACCATTCCGAGCGTTGCTGGTTGCTGACGTTCATCCACACGGCGAGCGCGCCGAACGCGCCTTCGCAGAGACCGAGGAGTGCATATTCCCGGCGCGGACCGTGAACCAGGAGGGCTGCGCCGCACGCCAGCAGAACAGGGATCTCAACGGCCAGCCAGCGCCACGCGACGGCCGTTTCGGGATGCGGCTGCTTCCATACGAAACGCTGACGAAAGACGGCTACGAGCGGATCTTTGACGGCGAAAGCAAAAACGGTCGCGATCAAAGCGGCTGCTTCAAGCGCAATGGATTCCAGCGAGAATCGCCGCGCCAGGATCACGGCGCACACGAAGGGCGACAGGAGCATGGCGGTCGCGCCGTGCTCGCGCGGGAAGAAAGAGACGGATTTAGAATCGGTCGCGGCCATCGGCCACCGCGAAAATCAGTATGCTTAACTTTGCAACCATTCCGTCATCCCGAGCGAAATCGAGAGATCTGTTTTTGTCGGGCGTATCAAAAAACCAGCAGCAGATCCCTCGACTTCGCTCGGGATGACAGGGTTAATTGACCACCTTACTTCACGACGGGCTGCAGAGCGCGGCTCGAAATGATGTGATCGATCAGACCGTATTGAACCGCCTGCGACGGTTCCATAATGTAGTCGCGATCCACGTCGCGAGAGATGCGTTCGACATCCTGGCCGGTCGCGTCGGCGAGGATCTGGTTCAAGGTTTCGCGCATACGGAGGATTTCACGGGCGTAAATATCGATATCGGTGGCTTGGCCCGCGAGGCCGCTCATCGACGGCTGGTGGATCAGAATGCGCGAGTGCGGCAGGCTATAGCGCTTGCCCTTGTTGCCGCAGGCGAGCAGCACCGCGGCCATGGACGCGGCCTGTCCGACGCAGTAGGTGACGATGTCAGGCTCGACCAGGCGCATGGTGTCGAGGATGGCGAGGCCCGCCGTGATCGATCCGCCGGGAGAATTGATGTACAGCGAGATGTCCTTCTCCGGATCCTCCGCGGCGAGGAACAGCATCTGGGCGATGACCAGATTCGCGACGTTGTCGTCGATCGGCGTTCCCAGGAAAATGATATTTTCTTTCAACAGGCGCGAGTAAATGTCGAACGCGCGTTCGCCGCGCGACGTCTGTTCGACCACCATCGGCACCAGTACGGAATTCTGCATTGCTTGCTCTCCTTGAACCGGGTTTCCCCGGGCAACCTCTACCCCGACCCACATCCATACCCCGGACTTCAGACGCGTCCCGCGAGCTTTTGCGTTCCTCGCCGCCGCGCTCGGGCGAGCAGACGGCGCTTCTCGCCGAGGGCTTTCGCCAGATCAGCGATGGAAGTCCCTCCCAAGTAATCCATGATACGCGACCGGAGGACCATCCATCCATCGTGCATTCCGCAGGCGACTTTCTCGTTACATTCGGAACTGCCGCCGAGACAGCGGTCGAAGCGGCCGGGGCCGTCGATGGCTTCTATGACGCGCAGCATGGAAATCTCCTCGGGCGGCTGGTTCAGACGGAATCCGCCGTGAGGGCCCTTAGTCGATCTGAGTAATCCCAGGCGCGCCAGATCCTGCAGGAGCTTGGCGAGAAAATGCGCCGGTATGCCGGTGTCGGCCGCCACGTTTTTCACCAGCGCGAATTCGCCTGGAGGCAGGTCGGCGAGCGGAATCAGGGCGCGGATGGCGTATTCGGCCGAACGGGAATAGAGCATGGCGTGGAAAAATATAAGTTTATCCTTAAATAGCGTCCTTAAAACAAACGATGGTGGAGAATACCAACTCGATGCGGCCAGGCACTCTCGACGCTCGCGGGAAATCCAGCCGCATGTTCGTAATCATTTTCGTGACCGTTATCGTGGCTGTTGTGGCCGGCGTGATGGTGTACGTGTGGCGAGGCAGAATACCGGCGCGGCCCGGAATGTTATACGTCCCCGAAGGCACTTTCCTGGCGGGTCCGAATAAGAAGTCCACGCAGTTGAACGCCTTTTTCATCGACGAGACAGAAGTCACGAACGCGGAGTTCGCGGAGTTCTGCAAGGCCACCTTTTCCCAAAGATGCGCGATACCTCCCGGCGCGCCCGATCTTCCGGTGGTGAACATCACGGCGCCGCAGGCGCGCGCCTTCGCGCAATGGAAAGGCAAGCGTCTTCCGACGCAACTGGAATGGGAGCGCATCGCGCGCGGCGTGGATGGGGATCGCTATCCATGGGGCGATGCCGACGATCCCAGACAGGCGAATGTTCGCGATAACCCGACGCTGACGACGCATGCGCTGATGCCCGTGAAATCCTTCAAAGCGCAACCGGCGTATCAGATGGCGGGCAATGCGTGGGAGATGGTGGAAGGCAACATCGCGCCGAGCGAGGCGGCCGTGGCTATGTTCGCGACGCTCCTGAGCCCTCCGCCGACGGCCGAGGAGAAATGGATTGAGATTCGCGGGGGATCATTCAATACGCCGCTCGCCGCCGCGGTGTCCTACGAAGGGAGCCCCATTCCAGAGCGCTATGCGTCCTCCGATATCGGATTCCGGTGCGCGAAGACGCCCTAGGGGCAGAGGATAGAGGTCAGGGGACACCGTCAGCGAAGAGCGCGTGGACGCTGGATTATCGCCGGCTGCGGATGGTGGCGGTGAAGAAGTAGGAGACGGGAGCCAGGAAACAGGATACAGAAGCAGAAGGGAGACGCCAGACGGAGACGAAACGAGCACCTGCGTGAATGGACACACTTCTCCCACACATCTGTGATCTCTGCATTTCGATGGCGTCGCGGCGGATGTGTTTCGGCCCGCTCATTCCACGAGCTGGAAATTCTGGAAATTAATGCTGCGCGACTCTCGCCCCGCTCGATCACTCTCGCGGCTCGGTTCGCGGCCCGCTCATTGACATTCGCGGTTCTGTCTTCAACTCTAGCCCGGCTCGATGACGCTCGCGGCTCTGTAGTTCATTTCGGAAGCGCGCTTCCTCCGGTTTGTTGACTCGCCACGGAGGCGGGCTGCCGTTTTGTTACGCGACAGGCGCAGCCGTTTGTTTGCCCGCAACGGCGTGGGTTCACTGTAACGCATCGTGACGCTCGGTTCACTGTAACGCTCGCACGCTCGGCTCATCGCGCTGGGG
>Ga0181536_10003438_pt1 | contig 17250 bp, 14 predicted proteins | sample PEATcosm2014_Bin_41_FD_121105 | JGI IMG/M metagenome (GOLD analysis project Ga0181536, IMG submission 121105) | Peatland microbial communities from MTU Mesocosm Facility, Houghton, MI, USA - PEATcosm2014_Bin17_60_metaG | ecosystem: Environmental > Terrestrial > Soil > Wetlands > Peat | place... | reverse complement strand
CGCCTTTGCCGAAGAGTAGATCGCCATTCCCGCATCGGCCCGCCCGCTCAAAACATTTACGGCGATGCTCATATGCGTGAATTCTTCCTGGTCGTACCCGTTGATCTCCTTAGCCGGAAGGCCGCGCTGGTGCAGACAGTAGTCAAAGAGCACGCGCGTTCCCGAACCGGCCTGCCGGTTTATAAAGACCACATCCGGCCGCAGAAGGTCTTCTATTCCATTTATCCCTTTAGGGTTCGCTTTGCCGACAAGCAGCCCCTGCTCCCGCATGGCAAGTTGAACCAGCCGCACCGGGGTCCCTTTGAGATAGCGTTCCACGTAATAGTAGTTGTACTCTCCTGTTTGCGTATCCAGCAGATGCGAGCCGGCAAAATGGGTCTGTCTTCGCCTTAGCGCCATCAGTCCGCCGAGGCTGCCCACATTGCTCGATGAGAGATGAATCCTGCTGTCCCTGCCCTTCAGTTCGTTGGCTATCAGGTCAATAGTGTTGTCGTGGCTTCCGATCATGATAAGCGTATAATCGAGTTGGTCTTTCGACCGAAGGAGCCTCACCTCTACCCCGGATCCCTCATCGACGCCCTCCTGCTCCTGGGGGATCTGCAGGATTCCGTCCGCACGGGTAAGTGATGTGATTATGCCCGCCCCTCTCTGGATTGGCATTGCAACCAATCTGCCATCGACACGGCCCAGGATCACGCGGACAAATTCTTCCAGGCCCAGCTTTGAAGGCAACTTCCTGCCAAGAACGGCCGAAATGGTGGGAAAATCAGGGCTTTGGCTTCCCTGAAGAGAGTAGAGCAGCGGTCTTACGAACTGTTCGAAGGCCATGATAGCCGAAACGGGATATCCTGGAATTCCGACAACCGGTTTTCCGCCCACCACCCCGAGGATAACGGGTTTTCCAGGCATCATGGCGACCCCGTGCGTCAACACTTCCCCAAGTTCCTCGATAACCGCCGCCGTGTAGTCTTCCGATCCGGCGGAAGACCCGGCGTTTATCAAGACCACATCGGCCGAAGACTCAACCCCTTCCCGCAGCGCCTCCTTTATCGAGTCATATTCGTCGGGCACAACGTTACGCAGTATCGGAGTCCCCCGGCATTCCTCGACCATTCCCGCAAGAATGGCCCCGTTGAACTCGACGATTTGACCAGGCATTGCTTCAGCCGCCCTGTCGGCCGGAATGATTTCAGTACCGGTGGGCTGAATAAATACTCGCGGTCTGGCAAAAACGCTTACCGTCAAAGTGCCTGCCGCCAGGATGGAACCGACGTCGGCAGGCCGCAAAACATGCTGCCGGGGCAAGAGCAACTCGCCGGTCACGATGTCTTCACCCACCTTGCGCACGTGTTGCCAGGGGAATGCGGCGGATCGGATTTCTATTTCCGAATCCGATACGCGCTCGACATCCTCGATCATGATGACCGCGTCCGCCTCTTTGGGAAGCGGGTCGCCCGTGTCGACGGGCTGGGCGCTTTGTCCGGTAAGGCGAAGGGGTGCAGCGTCGCTCGCGCCGTATGTATCGCGAGCGCGCACCGCATAGCCGTCCATCGCCGCTCCATGATAGTGCGGGACCGAGCGTATGGCGATAACTGGCCGCGAAGTGACACGCCCAAGACTTGAAGCCGCCTGGACCTGCTCTTCGGCCGTGCGGAGCGTGCCGGTCCGGCCCTGCCAGATTTCCCGCGCTTCCGCGAGGGTTTTCATTTTGAGATAGATATTTCTCTTCATTAGAGCCTTTTGAAACCAAAGCGCTTGAAAAAATCCATTCGAAAGCGCCTGGGGGCGGTCAGGTTCACTTCGGCGATATACACCTGTTCGAGTTGGTCGAGTTCTGCCTGAACCCAGTTTTCAATGTTGTCCAATCCCCTTACCCACTGATTGAAATCGTCTTTGTCCAGCATTTTGGGAGGCTGGAGTATGAAACTGCCGCCCCCGTACTGGTGAACGCGCTTTTCACCGAACACAGCGTTGTAATCGGCAGTGTTGACCCCAACGACCGGAACGAAATTATCGAAGGCCCGGACCATCGCCCCCGTTTTCCAGTGGCCGCGCAAGACCGGGAAGATGCTTGGATTGAAAACGATATCGACCCCCTGCTCAGAAAGCTGGCGCCCGGCTTCGGGCTGTCCCCAGAAATCGATGCAAACCGGCATGCCGAGCTTTCCGAAATCGGTTGCAAAGACCCTGAACACTCCGTCTCCCGAAGAGATTCCAAGCCTGTCGCGCTCCAGTGCTCCGACACTGAGCTTGCGCTGTCTGCCCGCCACTCGTCCGGCCCGGTTGAAAAGAGTAGCGGTATTGTAGCGCTTGCCGCCCTCTTCTTCCACTATGCCCGCTATCAGATAACACTTAAAATTGCGGGCTGCCGAACCCATCTCTCGTTCGCCCATGAATGGGAAATATTCCGGAAAACAGATTAGGTCCAGCTCTTCTCCCCGGCACTTCTCCATTAGTTGCAGGGCGTGTCCGATATTGCGCGGATCGTCGAAGGAAGGGTACGGCTTTGGCTGAATGATAGCTATTCGTATATTGTCTTTCATAGAAACCCCTTGACTCTGGTCGTGCAGATTCGGCAAAAATGGCTAAGCGCCGAGGATTCTTCCTGCCATTGCGACGATGTGGCTTGCTATGGCCAGAGAGGAAGTGGCGGCCGGAGAGGGTGCGTTCAGCAGGTGAATAACTTTCTCTGTCTGCTGGATGACGAAATCGTCGAGAAGTTTTCCGTCATGACCCAGGGCCTGGGCCCGCACCCCCGCTCCGCCCGGCTCGAGATCGCCCCTGGAAACATCGGGCACTAATTTCTGGAGAGCCCTGGTAAAAAGGGATTTGGAAAATGAGCGCATCATTTCGCCCATTCCGGTTCTCCAGTGTTTCGAAACGAGGCGCCAAAAACCATCATAGCTCAGGGTCTCCCACAGTTCCAGGGGAGAAAACCGCGTTCTACTGTATCCCTCGCGGGCAAAGGCGAGCACGGCGTTCGGTCCGGCCTCGACTTTCCCGTCGATCGTTCGTGTAAAATGTACCCCAAGGAAAGGGAATCCGGGGTCTGGGACCGGATAAATGAGGTTTCTGACAAGATATTCGCGCTTTGGTTTTATCCGGTAGTATTCGCCCCGGAAAGGAACGATCCGGCAGGGGGGACGCATGCCCGAAGACCGAGCGACACGATCTGAGTAGAGCCCGGCGCAATTTATGAGGACCCGGCTTTGAAATTCACCACGGCCGGTTTCTATCCGCAGTGTTTTCGAATCGAGGTCCTTTACTTTTTTGACTTTAGCTCCCAGGAAAAGCTCTCCGCCCTTTTTCCCGAATACCTCGGCATAAGCTTTGGCGACTTGCCTGAAGTCCACAATTCCTGCGCCCGGAACCAGCATTCCCCGGATGCACTTCGCATGTGGCTCGAACTCTCTCACCTCGCCGGGACTGAGCATCTGCAGGCCGGCAACACCGTTTTCACGGCCTCTGCGAAACAGTTCGGCAAGGGCCGGGAGTTGTTCGTCGCGCGCCGCTATGACCACCTTCCCGCAAATCTCATGCTTGACATTGTGGGCCGGGCAGAAACGTATGAGTTCGTCGCGGCCCGAAGTACACATACGAGCCTTGAAGGAGCCGGGCCGGTAGTAGAGTCCGGAATGAATGACGCCGCTGTTGTGCCCGGTCTGATGAGCGGCAATCATGTTCTCCTTCTCTAAAATCGCCGCCCTCAGTCCGGGGAACTCTTCCAGCAGTCTCATTCCTGTGGCCAGACCGATTATTCCGGCCCCTATAATTGCGACATCGAATGGATCGTTCATAATTTGAGTATACCAGATTCCAGTTCGGACATCGACCATCAACACCGCAGCACAACCTCGCTCCTCCACTCCGTCCTCCGTCCTCCGTTTTCCGTCCTCTGTTTTATAGCCCCCTATTTCCTTCTTCAACGAGATGGTTATATTTTTGCCGCTCAACATGGTGCTGGGCAGCGGCTCAAATATTTTCAATTCCAGATCGTGGAGGACCACTGCAATGGCTGAAAAGATTGAAGTTTGTCACTGCGAAAAGTGCGGAAACGAAGCTGAAATGACCATCTCCTGCCAGATGGTCGAGGTTCGGGCGGCCTCAGGCGAGATCAAAGAAAAACAGCGTGAAACCCGCACATGCAAAGTGTGCGGAAACGAAGCAGACCTTATCGTAGACTTCGATTAGTTTGCCTCATCGAATCTCGGTAGTAATTTATTGCGCCTGGTCTACGAGAGATATCTGTGGGATTACTTCGGTTGACATGGAGCCTTGCCCGGAGTATACTCCAATCTGTTGCCGCGGGGTGGAGCAGTCAGGTAGCTCGTCGGGCTCATAACCCGAAGGTCCTTGGTTCAAATCCAAGCCCCGCTACCAAGACAAATTAGGGACTTAGCGAAAAATCTAAGTCCCTCACTTTATGCTTTGGACGTCCGTTCCCGCGCCGTTCCCCACACCCAAGGCAGAAAACCTCTGAAAAATAACTTGGCCCCACAGTGTAATTTCTTTAAACGCTCAGAGGATTTTAGCCGTCATGCCGATAAACAACAAAGATGAAGACTATTTCATCCCGGTTCTGGCTCCATACGTCCAATGGGTAAAGAGGTATAGACAGCTTATATCTTCGCTCTACAAAGAGCACAAAACGGTCCGGAAGGCATGGAAAGCCTTCAGGGATTCGGTGCCTGGTGTCGAGAGGAGGCTCGAATTCGGTATTTTTGAGCAAATCCTGCTCTTCAGCCTTTTTCTTTCGGAATGGAATACCAGTGAAAAGGGAGATGACCCCGTTGACCAGGGTCGGCACGCGAGGCTGGGCAGAACTTACGGGGAGGATTATCCGGGCGGTCAGTTAGACACAGTTATACAGAAGCTCCAGAATGCTTTCGAGGAAAGAGACAGGGCCTTATGGAACCTAAAGCACGTTGAACAGAGCGCTCTGACGCTGAGGGACCAAAAAGCGGATTTGGCAACCCAGGTGAGCAGCCTCCGGAAAAATGTCGAGGCGCTTCAAATTGAATTGGACGCGGCCAATGAACACTTGGCGCGGGTTATACAAGAGCTGGACGGCTACAGGGTTGAAAACGCCGGCCTAAGGGGAAACAACGTTGTTTTCAAAGAGAAGGAAGCTTCTTTGGAACAGCAGATCGAGAGGCTGCGCAAAAAGCTCGACAAGCTTTCCACAGCTAAATCGCAAACCCGCCAGATTGTTGCAGTAAAGAACCTAGGTCCCGAAGAGGGATTTTCCCAGGCAGTTATACAATGGGTTAGACAATGGGGCGGCCAAGGAGTTAGACGTGAGGTTATACACAATCCCGAGCGAAGGACCTCTCCCAAGAAGATAGGCAGGTGGAATGCCCAACGTTCAAAAGACGGCTACTACCGGCTGTACCGGAAAATCGGAGGCAGGGTCCATTCGATCTATGTTGGAAAAGAGCTTGATATTGACAAGGCCGAGCGGAGGATAGCCGACAGGGAAAGAAAATTGTTGACCCCCAATCCCCCCACAGGCGGGACCGAGACCACCTATAGCAAGCGTCAAATGAAAATGCAGGCGCCTCCCCGATCTATCGACGCCCCGACAACTTAGCGGCCAGACTGGATCACTTAGGGGAAAAATCGTTCGCTTTCGCCTTGGATAGCCTTTGGTCCCTCTTTTGCTGCAAGACCTGGGCTTGTTCAACAAGAGACAGACTGCTTTGCCAACTCTGTTCGCAAAAGACATAGAACTTATCAAAAGCGGCCCCCTCGTGCAAAAGCTCCGTGTCGCGGGAAGGCGCGCCATAGGTTGACGTGTATTCGGCAAGCGCCATGATGTAATCGTAGCGCTTTTCCTTTTCGATAATGACCGGAGGATATCCCGCCTTCAGGCACGGAAGGTTTGCAATCAGCCGCGCAATCCTGCCGTTGCCGTCCCAAAAGGGATGTATGACCGCAAAAGATACGTGCAACCTCGCGTAAGATCTTAGGACTTCATGGGCATCCTTGAGGGTCTTGGTTTCTGCGTTCAGGAGCTGCAGCCAACGTTCCATCAGCTCGGGAACTTCCCAATGATCTGAAAACTCGATGGCCGTCAGGCGATTATTGAGGGTTACGTTGACGGAGTTGTTTTCCTTTTTCCAGCCGCCCATGGGCTTATAGACATCAAAAATCTCTTCGTTGATAACCAGCCTGTGCAGATCGAATAAATCCGTGGCCGCGATTTCATCTTTGGCGACCAGGGCGTACATAAGATCGACCGCGCGGGCATGCCCCTCGATGTCGCGGTGGTCCTTGAGGGATTTCCCGTTGATCGTCAGGCCCTCGCTTAAAACAAAGGCGGTTTCTCCCAAGGTAAGGGTATTCCCCTCAATGGCCGTGGATGTGTGTGTCCATAGGACCCTGAGCTGTTCCAGAAGATTTTTTCTGATGTCTTCCGACAATCCATCAAGGAACTTCATGGGCGGCCTTCTTCGCTGGGTTCGCCGGTTGGCGGAGGATGCGCTTGTGCCCCTGTCCCGCATGAAAATTGTACCATTTTCAGCACTATAACGCGAGAGGCAAAGTTTAATGAAATCGAACCACGGATGCACACGGATGCACACAGATAATAGGTTTCAATGCAGCGGAGCAACTTCACTCCGGAAATCAACCTATGACCTCTCACCCCTCACCCCTAACCCGTTTCGACCGCTTCAATGCGGCGAAGAAACTTCAGCTCGGCAAATCCTATTCACCTATTCACCCATTTGCCCACTCACCTGCTCTCAGGCGCTTCAACGAGGCCGGACCAATTCAGCTCCAGAAATCCACACTCCAACTGCTTAAATCGTTTCCGCGCACGTGCTCGACGCCTTTCGGCATCAAAGATCAGCTCAGTGAACGCTGTTAAGATAATGTTGAAAGTGACGAATTGAGCAACTGAGGGATTTAATAAAGCAGATTGAGGAGTTGGCCAGCTGAGGGATTGAGGCATTGAATTCCTAAATTTCTAAGTTACTAAATTGGAGTTTTGAGATGGATTTAGGGATTTAGGAATTTAGGGATTGAGGATATAGGAATTTGATTTTTTCCCGCTCCCTGCTTCCTGCTTCTCACTTCCCTCTGCCCGCTTAGCCATTGACTTAGTCCAGTTATTGATCTATATTTGACCTAACTAATTGCTCAATTAAGGTTTGAATCATGATCAGACTCAACATTCATGAAGCCAAGACCCATCTGTCGCAGTATCTTGACCGCCTGGCCGGAGGGGAAACGATATTGCTCTGCAAGCGCAATGTGCCCATAGCGGAGATCCGTCCACTCTCACCGGAGCGACGCGCCCCGCGGCCCATCGGACTTGCCGGCGGAGCATTCAGGCTGCCGCCCTCTTTTTTCGAGCCGTTGCCGGATGAGCTGAGCGCTGCTTTTCGCGGAGAGCAGACGTGAATATTCTACTGGACACCTGCACTTTTCTGTGGATCGTGACGGATGCCTCGGAACTCTCCGCACAGGCGCGTGAGCTGTTTCAAGATCCCGCCAACGCAGTCTATTTGAGCAGTGTTTCCGCCTGGGAGATCGCCGTTAAGTATATGCTGGGGCGCCTGCCGCTTCCCGAGCCTCCGGACCGTTTTGTCGGCCCAATGCGGACAAGCCACGGCATCGAGCCGTTGCCGCTGGAGGAGGAAGCGGTCCTGATGCTGCCCCGGCTGCCGGACCTGCACAAGGACCCCTTTGACCGGATGCTGGTCTGCCAGGCGCTGACCCGCCAATTGGCGCTGCTCACTCCCGACGCCCTGATCCGCCAATACCCGGTCCGGGTTGTCTGGTAATCTGTGTCTCTACAGAAATGGCTATGGATTTGGGGATTCGCGAATCCATCGGAAACTCAGTCCCTGTTACGCCGCTGAACGTTCGCATTTTCGCGGGACGGCAGGCGTCTGGCGGTATAGAAAAGCACTGACGACACAAAAATCGTAATGCAGGCTACTGTAAATGCGAGCGACTTCCCGTGCCATAACCCGATAAACCAGCGCCTTAACTCGTCGGCGAGCACATTTGCCGTTCCGCCGTAGAGTTCCAGACCCCGCAGGTACGGTTTGGAATCTTCAGGCAAAATCGGATAAACGGATCCGCCTGCATCTTCGTAACCCAGGACGCTTGTCGAACGATCCAGAGATGTCTCATAAATCAGGACGGCACTGCCCAGCCCGGCCAGCAGGACAACGCCGCTGAGGAAATAAAGGAATGCAGGCAGATTCGTGGTTGTCCATTTCATGATGTGACTATATTTTCAACAACCCGGTGCTAAAGCCCTTTGATATGCCTGTGAAGTTCGGCTGTGTTCTTCATTCGCATACGGTCGCGGTCCTTCCTGATTTCCTCGAGTTCCTGCCAGAGGACGAGCAGGCCGGGATCGTCATGCCGCGCTCCTGCGCTCCAGGCCCGGATCAGACTGCGGTATATGTAGATCATCCTGCTGACGAGATCCACCGGGTATTCGCGTCCCTGGACTTTGAGCGTGTGAAGGCCCAGGTCCATGTACTTCCAAAGCTCTTCCCCGGAAACAACGAACGCGACGTTGGGATTTCGCCGGATACGCTCGCTGATGGACTCGATCTCTTCAGGCTTTTTCCCTCTCTGACCAAGGACTTTTCGCCTCTGCTCATCCGTCAGCATACAGAGCCGAAAGCAGCTTCCCGACCGGTCGGGCCATCCTTCGAATTCGATGATTTCATTGCCGTCTTCATCCCGGCACCTGCGCTCAATATAGGAATCGCCGATCAGCTCGTGAAACGAGCAGTTCCCTACCCCGCCCACGCAACGGTTGCCGTGGATCAGGACTTCCGTGGCCACTCCGAGGGAGTCTGCGGCGCTTTTGAAACCGGAGAGCTGTTCGACGGTTTTGATCTCGGTGCTTGCTACTACCTGGGTAGCGCCGTAGCCAACGTACTCGGCTATCTGCTCCCGCGTCTGGATATTACATCCCACACTGGCGTGAATCACCAGTTCGGGGAAGTTGTCGCGAGCCATCTGCATGACGAAAGGGGTCTTCACAATTATGCCCTCGGCCCCCCATGAGGCATATTTCGCGATTTTTCCAAGAAGGACCATTGCCTTGTCTCGAGGGACCTCCGCGTTGAGGGCAATTCGCACCTTCCCACCGAATCGGCCAGCGATCCGGACAGCCTCGCGAACCTTCGAATCTTCAAGCTCCCAGGCGCTTTTCCTGCGGCTAAACCCCTTCGATCCCACGTAGACGGCATCGGCGCCCTTCTCGAAAACGGCTTCCACCATTTCAAGACTTCCGCCGGGCGCCAGCAGTTCGTTCACGAATTTCTCCTCCACATCATAAGGCCCCTTTCAGCCGGCAGGTTGCAGACTCGTGAACTCTTGAGCAAGAGTACCCGGGCGCAGGCTGAAAGGGGCAGAATAGTACACTGCAAAAGCGCAGACCTCAGTATGGATCTGATTCAAATAACAGGATTACTCCCCGGCATTATCCCTCTACAATCTTAAAGAACTGATCAACCGGCAGAGCTTTGTATACTTCATACGAAACCGTGCCGTGCTGGACGGTGTTGACCATACTTTTCACTCTGGCGTCTTCATCGGGGAATTCGGCTATGATAAGATACTCTCCACGCGATACGATGTAGTAAGCTGAAATGATTTTCCCGCCGAACTTTTCGACATTTTTCCGGCCCTGTTCGAAGCGATCCCGTGACTTCTTGATTTCTTTGTTCCCTTCCGCTGTAACTTTCAAGAAAGAAGCATAGACAGGCATAAAACTCCTCCTTTTTAGAGAAAATGTTAATGTGTTTATGGCACAAGCATGCCGACAAGCAACCTCAAACGCCCTCCGGCGCATTACGGAGGGGAATACTCCGCGACGTGCTCACGGATAAGGAGTCAAACACCAGGCGGCCTGGGCAAGAAGCATGCCCCAGAGACTCAAGGGCCTCTTCCAAACCAGGTGGAGAGAGATTCAGGACCTGGCAAGATGCTTCGGCGGCAATCACATCAATGCTGTGACGCCCTTTTTGCTTGACTTTTATATTTAGCTTGTTAACTCTCATTTTGCAAGCAAAAGAGATAGTGCCGGGAGATTTAGATTGATTTGAAGTGGCCGTTCTATTTCTGTTTTCCGTTCCTGCGCCGTTGGATCTCGGCGAGTTTTCCAAATCCTTTATCTCGACTGTTCGTGTACCAAGCCACACCGGTAGCCGGCAACCCGCCTGTTACCGGGCAATGTGCGCGGGGAAAGGCATATGAGGAAAAAAATATCACCCCAGTCCGAACCTCTATCCTTTGAAATGTTATTCCAAAGCCTGAATGAACCCATGTTCATCTGCGATTCAAATCTTCGCATCCTCCAGGTCAACGAAGCTTTTTCCATGCTTTTTAAGGGCAATGGCGGACCATCGGTTGGAAAGCTATGCCATGAACTGTTTGCCGGCGAGAGCGGCGAGGATTTGGCCTCACGTTTTGATGCAGTGTTTCGGACGAAAACTGCCCAATCATGGGACATATCTCTTCCCCTGTCCGACGGAACATGGGGCAGTTTTGAATTCATCGCCTCCCCCATCTCGCATCCCGACGGTTCAATTACGAAAGCCATTGGGCACGCACACGATATTTCAAAGCGCAAGAACCTGGAAAAAGAATTACAGCTATCCGACGAACGATATAGAAAAATAGTCGAAACTGCTCGCGAAGGTATTTATATAATCGATAGCGAGGCGAGGATAAGTTTCGCCAACAAGCGACTGTCGACCATGCTTGGCTATCAACTCGATGAAGTACTGGGCAGGCGCATTTTCGATTTCATGGACGAAGCTTCGGAAGCACTTGCGCGGGCAAAGTTCCAAAGGCGACGGATGGGTTTATCCGACACCTTCGAAATAAAACTTATCAGAAAAGACGCTTCCAGCATCCATTGTCTTGTCTCGGCTTCCCCCATTATGGAGGATGGAATTTTTCAGGGCGCCCTGGCCATTTTGACAAATATCACGTGCCTTAAGGAGATCGAGGCTGCCCTGGTCTCCGCAAAAACCTTTTCTGAGAAGATCATCAACAGCATCACTGAAAAACTGATGGTGATCGATCCATCAACCTACCGGATAGTGCAGGTAAACGATCATTTTCTCTCCAGGACGATGTTTCAGAATGCCGAGGAGCTCTCGGGCAGGACCTGCTACGAAGTTCTTTTTGGCAGGAGTTTTCCGTGTCATGAAGCGGGAATTTTCTGCCCGGTGCGAAAGACCTACGAGACCGGACAGCCGCTCGTGTGCGACTCGATTCATCCCGAACTGGTGGAGAACGGAAGAGTCAAGCAGATCGCCACATACCCGATTATGGACAACGGGGGTAAAGTCGATCTGGTAATCCGAACCGAGCGGGACGTTACGGAGAAGAAAAATCTCGAACAGGCCCTGGCCCTCCGCTCCGAGGAACTGCTCCGGACGCAGCGCAGACTCGAAGAGCTGTTCAATCTTTCCCGCGAGGTGGGGACAAAGGCTACTTTGCCGGAGCTTGTGGAGTTTCTGCTGGAGTTTACCATCAAACTTCTTCCCGGTTCGGAGCCTGCTTTTTTGCTCCTGGACTCCTCGTGCGAGCAATTCCTGCGCCTGGAGAATTGCGAGCCAAAGTATGTTGAGAAGCTCCTGCGGATTTTGCAGAAACTGGAGTTATGCGCCCTTAGCTCGGAACTGGTTCACCAGATCAAAAAGTACAGGGTCAGGGACCTCATTGGGCCCTCGGACAAATCCCAGGTATTTCCTCTTCTTAAAATCGTCGCCGACTCGGACCCTACCTGGTCGGCTATCCCGCTGTTCGTGCGCAGGCAATGCATCGGCCTGCTCTTTTTGGGGTCAAAGACCTTCAACCGCTATCCGCCCGAGGACATCAGGTTCCTCGCGGCGCTGTGCGAACAGGCTTCGGGACACCTCAGAAATCTTGTAATGCACGAGACCGAAGTCAAAAACCTCAAATCACAGGTCACCGAACGCTCCGCATATGGCGACATTATCGGCCAGAGCAAGAGCATGCAGGAAATCTATGAGCTCATCGACCTTGTTTCCAGCTCAGACGCCACCGTGTTGATCTCGGGAGAAAACGGGACGGGCAAAGAACTGGTCGCCAATGCTATTCACAAGCAGAGTCATCGGCGAAAAGGCCCTTTTGTGGTCGCCAACTGCTCCGCTTACTCCCCCACCCTGCTCGAGAGCGAGATTTTCGGTCACGAAAAAGGCGCATTCACCGGTGCGACCCATCAGAAAAAGGGCCGGATCGAGCGTGCTCATGGCGGGACGCTTTTTCTGGACGAAATCGGGGAGATAGCTCCTTCCGTACAGATATTCCTGCTGCGGTTCCTCCAGGATCACTGCTTCGAAAGAGTGGGCGGGGAGAAGGTCATTTCGGTCGATGTCAGGGTTCTTGCGGCAACCAACCGCGATCTTCACCACGAGGTACAGGCGGGCAGGTTCAGAGATGATCTTTTTTACCGCCTGAACGTAATAGCGATCCATCTGCCGAGCCTGAGGGAGCACAAGGAGGACATTGCCCTGCTGGCCCATCATTTGCTTGCCAAACACAACCTAAGAGAACACAAGAATATCCATAACTTTTCATCCGGCGCCATGCAGGCCCTTCTGGATCATGACTGGCCTGGAAACGTCCGTCAACTCGAGAACGCCATCAGTCATGCGGTGGTGTTGTCCCAGGGAGACTTGATCCGCAGAAAGCACCTGCCAAGATTCCTTTGGGAGATAGGCTCAAACAGAACTTTGACCTCACTTTCCGAGAGCGAACGGGGACTTATCCTCGAAGCACTTGAGAGATCCAACTGGAACAAGCATGAAGCGGCCCGGTGTCTCAAAATCAGCAGAAGCACTCTATACAGCAAAATGAGTCGATACGGACTGGTGGAGGAGTCCAACGTGAGGTGTCTGGGGGGACGCTAAGGGGGTCGATTTTTAGACAGGTCCTCCAGTGCTTGATTTTAGGCCCTTTGCGCCTGATTTCACTAATAGTTGGGACGTATTTCGTACACTTTCTCGATTCCAGCCCTCCGTCAGATCTGGGAAAAAAAATTAAAAGCTAAAAATATTTTTTCTCCGGTTATTTTCACTCTCAGAAGCCCATTCTCTAGTTTTTCGCTCGGACTTTCATCCAGCGCGCGGGCGGCACTGCCTAAACAATCGGTTCAGTCCGGCAAGGCATGGCGACATCTCACGGCAATCAGACCGTTCTGATTCCTCGCGGGCACAAATCTTGTAAGGAGTTGATGGGTTTTTATAAATATTATAAAATGGGTTACGTAAATCTCTGCAGGTCTATTCGTCAGCCCTGAGACACCGGTTCAAAAGTGCAATTTTACGATTTCGGCACTATTCATACCCGATCCCGCTCCTTTCTCATCCTGACCGCCCACTCCCTTCATGCGCTGGGTGCCGACACCCCCTGGGGCGTGTTGTTTTCAATCCCCGCAGGGCCAATTCGTCTGATGACACCGCGCGACAGGAAAGGCCTCTGCTTTACGGTAACCGTGAGGAATATTTTATCGGTGATCTTTCGTGGTTCAGAGTCAATCCTTATTTTGCTCGCATTGAACATACGTCTTACCGGAAATCAATCGAGGACTGCAAATACGACTATTACAGTGAATATGGATTGAGAGGAGGTGGTCAAGGGACTGCGATTTCCCATTATGAGTTCTGGCTCTTTTTCGGGAGAATGATTGTTGTGCGGAGGTCCTTTCTCACCGGGACAAATAACGCGAGCCAGGCCGATTGCTAAACCACGTGGTGGCGCTGAGGAAACAACATTGTTTCGTGAACTCGGAAACAGAGGTCACCACGAACAAGGGAGGTAAAAGATGCCGGAAAAACGAGATATCGAGATAAAGAGTCGGGCCGATACCATAGGCCTGATGGATCTGGATGTAAGGCCCTACCCGGTCACCCCGCCGCCTTCGTACGAGGAGGTAAAGCCGATATATGAGAGAAGAAAGGCGCTGGAGTTCTGTGATTGGGCCGAGGACAGTTTAAGATTCGAAAAAAGATACACGAAGGATGAGGCCCTGACAGGATACAGGATTCTGGACATCGGCCTGTGGAGACTTGGCCACAAATTTTGCGCCTCTCTGTATGGCGAAGCAGGGGCCGAGGTCGTTTCGATCGAACCGCCCAAAGGCGATCCCTTGCGGAAGCTGACACCTTTCGGCCGCGAAGAGTACCTTCTCCAAAACAAGGAGAGCGGCGAAAAATGCGGCATGGAGTTCGTCAACGAGACGGTGAACACCCATTGCGTAACCCTTGATGTGGAGACAGAGGAAGGGCAGGAAATTTTCAAGAGAATGGCAATGAACGTCGACGTATTGATCGACGGGATGCCGCCCGGTTACATGGATAATCTGGGCATCGGGTACCGGCAGCTCAAGGAAGCCAACCCCAGAATGGTCTACGTCTGGATCGGCATGCTCGGCCAATGGGGTCCCTGGAAGGACAAGCAATCCAAGTTCGGTCAGTGGATGATCGAGCCCTTCGCCAGCGCTGCCAACTCCTGGATCCACAACACCGGATTGGCCCAGGACCTGCTCCCTCGCGGCAAGGGCGGCGATCCGACCCGCGCAGGCATTTGGCTTGCCGACTATGTCGCCGGCGCCCAGTCGTTCCTCAACTCCATTGCGGCCCTATATTGGAGAGACGAATTAGGCGGCACCGGGCAGATGATCGAGGTCACCGGCGCCGAAGCTTTAATGGATATTCTCGACTTCGACATTACCTGGTATGGTTTTAATTCAAGTATAAAGGCCCGTACCGGCGGCTGGGATGCATGCCTAAACCAGTATGCCTGGAACCCCTGTAAAGACGGCTACATGATGATCGGCGGCCAGACCGACAAGCTCTGGTATAATATAGGTTTTTGCCTTGAGCGTGATGTCCCCCAGTTCGGCCGGCTGATCCACGAAGATCCCCTCCTCAAGGAAATGGCGGCCAGAAACGCTTTGCACGCTCTTATAAAGACCTACACCCTGACCACCCGGTGGCTTAGAGACACCAACCGTGTGGAAGCCGAAACCAAGCTGCTCGAGTACCAGGTTGCGGCCGGGCCGGTCCTCTACATCGACGAGGTCTGCGAGTTCCCCCACTTCAAGTATCGGCCCTGGGTCTACGTACATGAGACCGATTACGGCCCTCTGCTGATCGCTTCGAGCCCGGCGTCCTACCAGGTCCGCGCTCCTTTCAGGTGCAAGTGGATGGGCAGAGATATCGGTTATGACAACTACGAGATCTATTTGAAATGGACTGGAATGGGCCAGACAGCAGTGAATGCAATGAAACAAAAGGGGGTGATATAATGGCGCAAGACCCAAGAGTAACACGTATGGAAGACCTGCCAGGCCCCAAGAGCAAAGGTGAAATGGACGAGTTCAAGATGCCCTACGAGGAGTACTGCAAGAAACTCTTCGATGTTGGCAATGAACACACCAAGCCCAAGCCTCTTAACGGGATTCGGTGGCTGAGCTGCACCATGTATATCTTCACGCCGCACGCCGTGGCCAACCTGGCCGAGTTGGGGGCCGAAGTCATAAAGCTTGAGATACCCAGGATGGGTGAACCCATGCGGCACACATCACCCTTCAACGAGGTCTATCTCTATCCGTTTCACGATATGCGCCCCATGACCGGCACAGGCCTTGGTTACACGAACGCCAACCCCAACAAGTATTTTGTGACAATGGACTACCACATCCCCGAGATGAGAGAGGTGTTCTACAGCCTGGTGAAAAAATCCGACGGGCTCACCGAGCTCTACCGGCCGGGCACCCTGGACAAATGGAAAATGAGCTATCGGTACCTGAGTGAAATCAACCCCAGGTTCATTTACGTCTGGGGCGGCGGTTTCGGCTACGGTCCAAAGGTTTTCGGCGGTTCATACGACATCCTGGGCCAGGCCCATGCCGGACTCGCCTCGATAACCGGCATGCACGAGTACATGGGCGGGCATTGTTCCAAATGTACCAACTGGGTCATTGACTGGCAATCGGGCAACCTTATAAGCTGCTCAATTATGGCGGCCATCCACCATCGCAGAAAGACCGGGCTGGGCACCATGATAGAATTCTCTCAAGTGCAGGTCCCGACCAGGATGCTGGGCCATACCACGACGATGTACGGCAAGTTCGGCATCGTGCGCCAGCGATGGGGCAACTGGGACACCCAATTGGCGGCGCACGGCATCATTTTGTGCGGCAAGTCCGATTTCCCGGATGCCGAAAATCCGCAGGACAAGTTCGATGCAAGATATGTCATGGTCAGCGCCTTCCAGGATCAGGACTTCAAGGAGCTGTGCGCCATTACCGGCCTGAAGGAGCTCTACGAAAAGTACAAGGCTCACAAAGACCGGGTCGAAGGCGAAGCTCAAGTGGAGATTTACACCGGTCTGGAAAGATGGGCCGCAGACAAGAGCAGGTCCCAGGTCGCCAAGATCCTTTCCGATGCAGGTCTTTTGGCGGAACCCGTGCGAAACGACCGCGAAGTTTACGAGAGCCCGCACTACAGGGAAAGAGGCACTGTCCGGTGGATGGACGATCCTCTGTTCGGTGATTTGGTGGTCCATGGCGGCTACAGCACCGGGTTGATGGAAAAGTCCCCCAGGAGGATTAACTGGCACTGGCGTCCGCTGGGTGCGGACAACAAGAAGATCTACCGTGACTTGCTAGGTGTTCCGCTGACCAAGATCGAAGAATGGTATAAAAAAGCCTACATCTAAGAGGAGGCGCCCGTGTGTGATATCATTTGGTGCAAAAAGGACAAGGGTGGAAAACCATGTGACACGATCAACTACCTGGACCCCTACTGCTTCTGGAACTGGGAAGGCAAGATCAACTGCGCCGAGTGCGGTACGGTCTATTACATCCACATGATCCAGGGCTTCATGTACATGGGACCTGAAGAAAGACCGGGAGAGAAGCCGGACACCTCGCCCCTTTACGCGGACAAGCCTTATGACGGCTATTCCAACTATAGACCGGGGGTCGAGGGCCGGACCAGACCTTTCCAGTGTATCCCCAGAAAAAAATTGCTGGGAGTTGCCGACATGGTCAAGTTCAGCGTCCGGGGCCGTCCGGTGCGTGGATGGCGTCCGCAGCCACCCTCCGCCGGTTTGGCCGGAAGCCAGGGCTTCAGCTGGGATATTCAGAAACTGTCGCCCGAGGTCTGGGAGGAATATCAGAAGAAGCTGGCCAAAGGCGAAGTCAAGGACTGGTAACTAGAGAAAGGAGTG
>Ga0181536_10003437_pt1 | contig 17251 bp, 15 predicted proteins | sample PEATcosm2014_Bin_41_FD_121105 | JGI IMG/M metagenome (GOLD analysis project Ga0181536, IMG submission 121105) | Peatland microbial communities from MTU Mesocosm Facility, Houghton, MI, USA - PEATcosm2014_Bin17_60_metaG | ecosystem: Environmental > Terrestrial > Soil > Wetlands > Peat | place... | reverse complement strand
GCTCCGCCCAGATAACGCGCCAACTCGCTCCAACCAATTTCCATCGTGATGCCCGCTCGAGTTAGCGCTGCGGCTGCGGTTGCTTGAAATACTTGAAGTAGGCGTTGTCCGGAGCGATGACCAACACATCGCTCTGCGTGCCGACGGCGTCACGATAGGACTGCATGCTGCGGTAGAAACTGTAGAACTCCGCATTTTTCGAATACGACTTCGCGTACACCTCGCTCGCCGAGGCATCGCCCTGCCCGCGGATCTGCGCAGCATCGCGCGCGGCGTCGGCCAGGATCTCGGTTTGCTGCTTGTTCGCTTCGGCGCGGGTCCGTTCCGACGTCTCGATGCCTTCGGCGCGCAGCTTCGCCGCCTGCGCCTTGAAGGTCGCACGCATGCGATCGAAAACCGAATCCCGTACCTGTTGCGGTAGATCGATCTTCGTGATGCGCACATCGACGAGTTGCACGCCCAACTGTTCCGCGGCGGGACGGGCATTCTTCATCATCGCATCGGTGAACTCCGCGCGTTCGGCGGTGATCACTTGCTGCAGCGTGCGCTGCGTGACGACGCTCTTGATGCTGTCCTTGATGGTTTCACCCAAGCGAGCATTGGCAACCTCTTCAGTGCCGCCGGTCGCCTCGTAATAGCGGCGCAGGTCGTTGATGCGCCACTTGACGTAAAAATCGACGTTGAGCTGTTCCTGTTCCCGCGTCAGAAACCGCTCGGCCGGATACAACTGCGTGATGATGCGCTTGTCGAACAGCGCCACTTCCTCGACCAGGGGAATTCGAAAGTGCAGCCCCGGCGCGATATTCGAGTCGACGATGTTGCCGCCGACGGACTTGATGGCGAGTCTTCCCTCGGTGACCGTGAAAACGCTGGCGCGGATCACGAGGATGGCCGCCACGAGGCCCAACAAAATATACAAAACCTTATTTTGCATCATCGCACTCCGCGCGCGCGCGCCGGATCCTCGACAGGAGCCACTTGCACTTCGGGCATCCGGGCCGGAGCGACCGTCATCGTGTCGTTGGGCATCGTGATCGACTGCGGTCCCGGCATCATCAACTTTTCCAACGGCAGGTACATCATGTTGTTGCCGTTCTTGACGTCGACGACGATCTTGCGGGAATTCTTGAACACGTTACCCATGGTGTCGAGATACATGCGCTCACGCGTCACCGCCGGCGAACGCTCATATTGTTCCAACACCTGGTCGAAACGGGACGTGTCGCCTTGCGCTATCGCAAGCACCTGCAGCTGATAAGCCTCAGCATCCTGGATTTGTTTGGCGGCTTCACCGCGCGCGCGCGGCAGCACGTCGTTGCGATACAGCTCCGCTTCCTGTTGGTAGCGCTGGCGGTCCTTGTCCGCCTTGATCGCATCCCGTTGCGCGTCCTGAACCGCCTCGGGAACGTTCACATCCGTGAGGTTGACGCTCAAGATGCGGATTCCCATGTCGTATGAATCAAGCGTGCGCTGTAACAACGTCCGCGCGCGATCCGTGATCGACGGATCGAACGCCAATGCCTTGTCGAGCGACGCTTGGCCCACCGCCTCGCGCATCGCGCTCTCGCTGACCTGACTCAAGGTCTCCTCCACGTCGCGCACTTTGAACAACAGCTTCATGGGATCCGGCTGCGTGTACTGGACGGCGGATTTCACTTCCACGAGATTGGTGTCGGCGGTCAACATGCTGGCGTCATCCGTGACGCTGTACTGGCGCGACACGTTGACGATGATCCGGCGCTCGATCGGCCAGGGCAGATGCCAGTTGTATCCGGGGCCGGTAATCTGCTCGTACTTGCCGAAACGCAGAATGACGGCGCGCTCCTGCGCGTCGACGCGGTACACGCCGCTGCCGATCCACACGGCCGCGATCAGGATCAAGGCGATGCCCAACCCCTTATTGAAGTTCGCCGAACTCTGGCCTCCGCCCGCTCCGCCGCCACGCCCGAACAGCGCCGCCAGGCGACGCTGCAAATTGCGCAATACGTCATCCAAATCGTTCTGCGATTGTTGCGGGCGATTCCACGGATTGCGTTTCTCGCCGCCAGGTTCGTTCCAAGCCATGCGTAATGCCTAATAAGGTTTGCGGACTGTTGTTCGATTGTAAGCAGCCGGGCATTCTAACAGCCGACACGGCTCCCACAAGAGGGCTATGCCACGCGCTGTGCGCGGCTCGTATTGCTATTATCCACCAAGTTGACTCCGCGACCGCCCAGCAATTTAGCGATCTCGGACAAATCAAGTTCGACGTCCAGCTCCCAACTGCCGTCATCGCATTGACGTTCGGCGCGCACCGCATTTCGTCGATACAGATCCGACCGAACGGCAGCCGCCGGTAATTCCAAGTGTAAAGTGCGGCGCACTTGATTGGGCCGCACGGCGTGTGCGAGCGCCGCGCGCAAGTCATCGAGGCCGGCGCCGGTTGCCGCAGACACCCAGGCCTGTGACGCCACGCCATCGGCGCCCATGACGATTTTGGGCTCGCCCCCCAGAAGATCCACCTTGTTGAAGACCAACAACTCCCGGATATCGCCCGCGCCGATGCTCTTCAATACCTCGCGAACTTGCAGGGTGCGCTCGTTTCGCAGCGGATCACTCGCATCGACGACATGCAAGAGGAGGTCGGCATCCCGCGCTTCCTGCAGCGTCGATCGAAACGCGGCCACCAACTCATGGGGTAGCGCCCTGACAAAACCTACGGTGTCCGCCAACACGACTTCGCCGACGCCGGCCAATTTGACCTGGCGCACCGTGGGATCCAAGGTTGCGAAGAGCTGATCGGCGACATAAGTGGTCGCACCGGTCAGCGCATTGAACAAGGTCGATTTACCGGCGTTCGTGTAGCCCACGAGAGCTACCGTGGGCACGGGCACTTCACGCCGCACGTGCCGGCTCGTGTCCCGCTGCCGCCCCAATTTCTCGAGGCGGGCCTTCAGCGTGCGGATGCGCTTGGCGATGAGGCGCCGATCCGTCTCGAGCTGAGTCTCGCCGGGACCGCGCAGGCCGATGCCGCCCTTTTGCCGCTCGAGGTGGGTCCAACCGCGCACCAAACGACTCGCCAGATGCGATAGCTGGGCGAGTTCGACTTGCAGTTTACCCTCGAAACTACGGGCACGCTGGGCAAAGATGTCCAAAATCAGGCCGTTACGATCCAATACTCGACGATTTGTGAGCTTCTCGAGGTTGCGCTCTTGACTTGGAGTCAATGTCTGATCGACCAGCACCAGATCGGCAGCGTGCTCTTCTGCGCAAGCTCTGATCTCCTCCGCCTTACCGGACCCGACGAAGTATTTGGGGTCCGGTCGCGGTCGCGTCGACAACACCAAGCCGACGCCCTCTGCGCCCGCCGACGCAGCGAGCGCCCTGAACTCCGACGTATCATGGGGATCTACCGGGTGTCCGATTCCGACGCCCACCAAAATGGCGCGCTCGCCACCCCGGGGGCGTTCAAACAATTGCAGAGCGCCGCTCACTCATTCGACGATCGCCGGTTCCGTTACTTCGCCATCCTCGCCGGTGGGCAAGCGCACATTGCGCGCAGGCACCACCGTGGAAATGGCGTGCTTATAGACCATTTGGCTCACGCTGTTTCTGAGCAAAACGACGAACTGGTCGAATGAATCGATCTGGCCTTGAAGCTTGATGCCGTTCACAAGATAAATTGAGACAGGCACGCGTTCTTTGCGCAGGGCGTTCAAAAAAGGGTCCTGGAGGGACTGGCCACGGGCCATGGGAGAGCTCCTTGTTTTTTGTGTCATTTGCATTGCCGCATCACTTCCGTGTGGCACAACGCACATACCGATTGCATGCTAGCACAGCCACCTCGAGCGGAGTAACAACCTAAACCCACTGTAAGATTCCGCTCTCTGACAGTGCATTCGAAACCATCGATGCGACATCGCGATGCGCAGAGTCGAACCACTGCGCCTGCGGACGCGCGCGCAGCCACGTCAGCTGACGCTTCGCAAGTTGTCGCGTCGCGACAATTGCCTGTTCACTCGCCTCGTCCACCGTACAGTCTCCTGCCAAATGTCGCCATACCTGGCGATATCCGACCGCGCGCATCGACGGATGTTCCGCGGTTAGATCGCTTCTTCCCCGCAAGGTTCGAACTTCCTCGAGAAATCCCGCCGCCAGCATCGTTTCGAACCGCGCCTGGAGGCGCGCGTGCAGGATATTTCTGTCGAGCGGCGCCAAGGCAATTTCGAGCACGTCGACGCCCGCCAGCACCGATACTCGCGATTGTTGCAACCGCGAGATGGGTTGCCCCGTCAGTTGATACACCTCGAGCGCACGTTGAATGCGTTGTGGATCGTTGATGTGAATCCGCGAGGCGGCTTCGGGATCCACTCGAGCGAGCTCTCGATGCACCTCGGCCCACCCCGCGGTTGCGGCCCGCGCGTCGATCTCCGCTCGAACCCCTAAATCTCCCCCAGGCAATGCCGCTATTCCGTGCGACAGGGCGTGGAAATACAGCATCGTACCGCCGACGAACAGCGGCTGGCGCCCGCGCCGCCAAATGTCTTCCATCGTGGCCGCGGCATCCGCGACGAAATCGCCGGCGGAATACGTCGCGGCCGGATCGCGAATGTCGATCAGGTGATGGGGCACGGCCCGTCGCGAGTCGAGACCCGGTTTCGCGGTGCCGATGTCCATGCCGCGGTAAACCAGCGCCGAATCCACGCTCACGATCTCGAGCGGAAACTCGCGCGCCAGGCGCACGGCAAGATCCGATTTTCCAGCGCCCGTCGGCCCCATCAAGAGTACCGCACCGCGGCGGCATGCGGACGCCCCCGCCATCAACGGCCGCGCATGAACAGCCGATCGAGATCGCCGAGCGACAACCGTACCCAGGTCGGGCGCCCATGATTGCACTGGTCGGCTCGGTCCGTGCGTTCCATTTCCCGCAGCAGGGCGTTCATTTCCGGCAGCGTCAAGCTGCGCTGTGCGCGCACCGCAGCATGGCAGGCCATCGTGCCGAGCAAGTGATTGATCGACTCTTCTACGCGCCGCGAATGGCCGGTTTCCACCAGATCCGACAACACGTCGCGCACCACGCTGGCCGGATCGCGCCCCGACAGCAAACTCGGCACGGCCCGCAATGCGAGCTGATCCGGCGCCAACCGCGTCACGGCGAATCCCAAGGCAGAGAATTCCGCCGCATGCTCCTCTGCAGCCTCGGCCTGCGCCGGCGTCACCTGCAAAACTTCAGGAACCAGCAGCTGTTGCTGTGCCGTCTGCCCCTGTAACAATTTCTTCATACCTTCGTACATCACGCGCTCGTGCGCCGCGTGCATGTCGACCAAAACCATCCCTTCCGCGGTTTGCGCCAAAATATAGACTCCATGGAGCTGCGCTATGGCGTAGCCCAGCGGGGCATCCACGGCGGAGGGTGGGGCACCGTTCGACAGGGCAGCCGCAGAGTCGTGTACTGCGGCGTCCGGGCCCTGAGGCGGCATGGTTTCCAAGAAGCTGCGATAAGCGTCGGTGCTCGGCCGCGGCTTCGACTCCGGCAACACGAAACGCGCCTGAGTCGGCGGCGCCACGTTGGTGTAAGTCGCACTGCCGGTGAGCCAATCGAGGGGCGCGCTGCCCGCCGACTCGGTCGTGGGCCGAGTATCCGCCAGTGCGCGCTCGACCGTGCGGAACAGGAAATCATGGATGCGGCGCGAGTCGCGAAAGCGCACTTCCAACTTTTGTGGGTGCGCGTTGACGTCCACCATGGTCGGATCCAACTCGAGGTACAGCAGGTACGCCGGGAATCGACCGTTGAACAGCACGTCGTGGTACGCCAGTCGCGCCGCACCGGCCACCAACCTGTCGCGCACGAACCGGCCATTCAAGAACGCGAACTGAAGATCGGATTGCGTGCGAGAAAACGTCGGGAGCGCCAGCCAACCGTGCAAGCGCAGGCTCTCCGTCTCGTGGCGAAATTCAATCACATGCGAGGCAAAATCCTCGCCGCAGACCTTCGCCACGCGCGCCAACCGCTCGGCCGGCGAACCTGCGGGCGGCAATGTCCAAACCCTTTTGCCGTTGTGCGCCAGCGTGAATCCGACATCGAAGCGCGACAGGGCCAAACGTTCCAGCATGCGCACGGCATGCTGGAACTCGGTGGCTTCGGTGCGCAGAAACTTGCGCCGCGCCGGGACGTTGAAGAACAAATCGCGCACTTCCAGGCTGGTACCCTGAGGGTGAGAGGCAGGTTTGGGTGCGCTCAACTCCCCGTCGCGGGCCTCCACCGCCCAGGCGTGCTCCGCCTCGGCGCATCGCGAAATCAGCGATAAGCGCGACACCGAGGCAATGCTCGGCAGCGCCTCGCCTCTGAAACCCAATGTCGCAATGTTTTCCAGATCATCGAGCGACGCGATTTTGCTGGTCGCATGCCGCGCGAGGGCGATGCCGATTTCGCGCGGACTGATTCCGATGCCATCGTCGCGCACGCGGATCAAACCGCATCCGCCGCGCTCCAACTCCACGTCGATGCGCTTTGCCGCTGCGTCGAGGGAATTCTCGACCAGCTCCTTGACCACGGACGCCGGCCGTTCGATAACCTCGCCGGCAGCGATTTGATTGATGAGTTCGTCGGATAGGACTTGAATGGACAACGGGGCCACCTCGCGAATTGTCCATTTTCGCACAGCGCGCCCGAGTTGAAGTGAACAACGGCTGGCCGCCCCCGTCTCGGCGACCGCCGGCCGTCGCGTCTGGGCGAAGCCCTCGCTAGCCGCCCGAATCCGCCTGGGCGGTGGCTAGTACCGTGCGAGCCGGCCCAGCGCTTGCGGCCGGTCCGGTGCCTGCGGCCGCCCCGGCGAGTTCAGCAATCCGCGTACCCGCCGGCGGGTCGTCATAAAAAAAGGCGCGCAAGCCTTGATGGATGGCGGCGGCCAGCTTGGCCTGGTGCAGCGCTCCGCGCAGACGCAGCTCCTCTTGCGGATTGGAAATGTAGGCCGTCTCGACCAGCATCGACGGCATGTCCGGCGACTTCAGCACGACGAAGCGCGCCTGCTGCACCTGCGGCTTGCGGATCTCACCGACTCGGTTGAGTTGATGCAGTACGTGCTCGGCCGCGGCTTGACTCGCGGTCAAAGATGCTGACTGGGACAGATCCAGCAGCACCGAGGCAAGCACATTACCCTTGTCTTCGAGCGACACGCCGCCGATCAAGTCCGATGCGTTTTCGCGCTCAGCCAGCCAACGCGATGCTTCATCGGTGGCTCCACGTTGCGACAAGATGTAGACGGACGAGCCGTCGACGCTGCGGTCGCGGATGGAATCGGCGTGAATCGACACGAACAAGTCAGCTTGGTGCGCGCGTGCACGACGCATACGGTCACGCAGCGGCACGAAGTAGTCGCCGTCGCGGGTCAGGACGGCTTTCATGCCAGGCTCGTCGTTGACGCGCAGCGCGACGGCGCGGGCAATGGCGAGAACCACGTCCTTTTCTTGAGTACCGTACTTACCGATGGCGCCGGGATCTTCTCCGCCGTGGCCGGCGTCGATCGCGATGATGAGATTCCGGGCATCCGGCCGCGCGTGTTCGACCTTGACGGGAGTTTCCGCCGCCGCGGCGCCGTTGAGCTCGATGACCAGGCGGTAGCCGGAGTGCTTATTGGGCTCCGCCAGATAACTCTTGGCACGAATCTGCCGCGACAGATCGAACACGATGCGTAGTTCGCCGGTCGGCCGTCTGCCGATGCGCACTTGCTTGACCGCTCCGGCGGCGACGGGCGATGCAAGGGCGCCGCGGGCCAATCGTGCGCCGGCGAGGTCGAGCACGACCCGATCCGGATTCTTCAGCATCGCCAAGCTATGCGGCACGCTGCCCGAGAGGTCGAGAACTACCCGTGTGCCGTCCGGTCCCGCCGTCAACTGCACGTCCCGCACTTCCACGGCGTGCACCCGAGATGCGAGCACGGAAGATGCAAGCACGGCCGCCAGGAGTGCCAGCATATTCAAGAAACGCAGTCGGATGGCCATGACTCGACAAGTTAACGCTTCCCTTAATTTTTTTTCAAGTTAAATTAGATACATAGGGAGTTAAGCTAGTGTCATGCAGCAAGAGCGTCAGCCACTGGCGTCCGCGCGCCGTGGGCGCATCGAGTCGCGCTAGACGCGACTCTTCTTGGTAGGTGAGCAGCAATTCCAGGTCCGCGGGCGGTAGCGCCGATCCACCCTTCTCGGGCCACTCCACCAACAACAGGCATTCGCGGTCGAAATAGTCTCGCAAGCCAAGCTCATCCACTTCGACCGGCCCTTGCAGGCGATATAAGTCGACGTGAACGCAGCTGATGCCACGGGGCTGGTACGCCTCCACCAACGTATAGGTCGGACTTCGGATCAGTCCGTCGACGCCAAGCGTGCGCAGCAAGCTGCGCACGCAGGTGGTCTTGCCGGCCCCTAACTCGCCGCGCAAATACACGACCGCGCTGCCCTCACCGCCGCGGAGGTAGGCGCGCGCGAGCGCCGCGCCGAGAACCTCGGTCGCGTGCGCATCGCCCAACAAGAATTCGATTTGAGATTCGGACATGCCGCTGTATTCAAGCACCGATTCGCGGCGTTATCGCGCATTAGTGGCGTTATGCCGCATTATAAGCGCGATGCATACCCACGATGTCGTCGACACCGCCCCGCATGCAGCCGATCTGGCGGCGGACATCAAGCGCTGGGGCGCCGACTTGGGATTTGCACGCGTGGGCGTCGCCCAAATCGATCTCGCCGACGATGGGGCGCACTTTCGCAACTGGCTGCTCGCGGGATTCCACGGCGAGATGGAGTACATGTCCCGCCACGGCACCAAACGCTCACGCCCCGCCGAGCTGGTGTCGGGAACGGTCAGTTGCGTGAGCGCACGGATGGACTACTGGCCTGCCGCTGCCGCCGACCCGGCGCAAATTCTGGCAAGCGGCACCTTGGCGTATGTCTCCCGCTATGCGCTGGGCCGCGACTACCACAAACTCATGCGCGCGCGCCTGCAGAAGCTCTGTGATCGCATCGCCGCGGCCGTCGGCCCCTTCGGCTACCGCGCATTCGCGGACAGCGCCCCGGTCCTCGAGAAGGCGCTGGCACGCAATGCCGGTCTGGGTTGGATCGGCAAGCATACCAATCTGATCGACAGTAACGCCGGCTCGTATTTTTTCCTCGGCGAGATCTACCTGGATCTCGCCCTTCCCGCCGACGAAGCCAGCACCGCACACTGCGGGAGCTGCAGTGCCTGCATCCCCGCCTGCCCGACCGGGGCCATCGTGGCGCCCTATCGGCTGGATGCGCGGCGCTGCATTTCCTATCTCACCATCGAACTCAAAGGGTCGATTCCGCTCGAGTTCCGCCGCGCCATCGGCAATCGGATATTTGGCTGCGATGATTGCCAGCTGTTCTGCCCGTGGAACAAATTTGCGCGCCCGACTCGCGAGCCGGGTTTCGCCGTGCGGCACGGTCTCGATCACGCGGAACTCGCGGCGCTGTTTGCCTGGAGCGAAGCGCAGTTCGTGCAATACACCCGCGGCAGCGCCATCAGCCGCATCGGGTATGAGCGTTGGCTGCGCAACCTCGCGGTGGCGCTCGGTAATGCACCCTCATCCGAACTCATCATCGGCGCACTACGGGCACGCGCGGACGAGCCATCCGCGCTGGTGCGCGAGCATGTGCAATGGGCCCTCGAGGAGCACGAGCGCCGCGCGCACGCGGCGCCCGCCACCGGCGATCGCTCAGCCTGACCGGCAGTCGGGGTTGCGCGGAGCGCGCCCCAGCGTGATCCCGTCAATTGGCTTGCAGCAAGCTACTGCCGGTGGGATTGAAGAAGTGCCGGCCCCGCCGTGTCTTGGTGATCTGCGTGAACAACAATTGATAATCGACGTCGTTATTCACCGGGTCGATGGCCGCCGAGTTGACGATGAGCAAGGGCGAGGCATCGTAGCTATGGAAAAACCGCGCGTAGGCCTGGGTGAGCTTCTCGAGATAGCTGCGCTCGATATGTTGCTCATAACGGATGCCGCGCTTCGCGATGCGATCGACCAGCACATCCACCGGCGCTTGCAAATAAACGACGAGGTCGGGCTTCGGCGCATCGACGACAACCCGTTCGTAGACACGCTCGTAGAGGGCGTATTCCGCATCATCCAACGTCACGCGCGCGAACAAACGATCCTTGTCGAGCAGGTAGTCCGCGATGCGCACCGCGCCGAACAGGTCTTCCTGGCGTACTTCTTCCAACTGCCGCGCGCGCTGGAACAGGAAAAATAGTTGTGTTTGAAACGCCGCCGCTCGCGGGTTCTTGTAGAACCGCTCCAGGAACGGATTCTGATCGGCCTGTTCCAGGACCAACTGCCCGCTCAAGGATTGCGCCAGGCGGCGCGCCAGACTGGTTTTACCCACTCCGATCGGACCTTCGATGACGACGAATTTCTGCGGAATTGCGCTCACGTGAGGACTCTCGATTTTAGAGAACGTAAATTCCGTCGCCGGCCACACGCGACTTCAGATTCGCGACACGCCCGTGTCCCGGAATCAGCAAGGTAGGGGCGATATCACAGAGAGGATACAGGACGAAGTTGCGCTCAGACACTCCGGGGTGCGGCAGCTTCAGACCCGGCTCATCGATAGGTGCGCCCGTCATCCAGAGGAGATCCAAGTCGATGATGCGCGGACCCCATCGCTCTTGGCGATTTCGCCCCATGGCGCGCTCGATATCGAGCAACTCGTCGAGGAGTTCCCGCGCCATGAGGTGCGTCAACATGCCGGCCACCGCGTTGGCGAAATTCGGCTGATCCTGCGGCCCCATGGGTCGCGTGAGATAAATCCGCGACCGCAGCTCGAGCCGCGTCTCCCGCAAAATGGACAGCCGCTCGAAGGCTTCCATGACCCGCTCACGCGGCTGATTGAGATTGCTGCCCAGCGCGACATACGCAGAGCGCCAAAGAGGACCCATGGAGCTAACTGCGCGCCGCTCCGCCGCGTCGCCGCCGCCGGCGCCGGCGGCCCGGCGCTGCCGCCGCACCGTTCTCAGCCGTCGCAACCGAGCCCGACGTAGCAATGCCCGGGCCATCCGCGGGACGGGATTGAACCAGCGCGACACGCTCCTCCTGCGGCAACAATTGCACGTCGGTCCACCACTGCGCCAGCTCGGGATCGGCCACTCCCGCTTGCGCTCGCAGCAGCAGGAAATCGTAAGCCGCGCGAAAGCGCGGATGCTGCAACAGACTCAAGGATTTGATGCCGCTGCGGCGACTGAACCGCGGCTGCAACATCAGCAGCTCGCGCATGGGAACACCGAAGCGCCGCGGAATGGCTACGCGCGACTGCTGCGCTCTTAAGACCGTGTCGCAGGCTTGCATGAGCTGAGCCAGATCCGGCGCCGGGCCTGCCTGCCGCTCATTGAGCTCGCGCAGTACCGCACCCCACAACAAAATGGCGAATAGGAACGTGGGCGTCACCGGTTTGTCCGCGGCAATGCGCGCATCGGTGTTTGCGAGACCCAATTCGAGCATCTCTTGCGCATAGGCATAGGGCGGCAGCTTCATCGCAGCGGCCGACATGGGAAACAGATGCTCGAAAAGACCATATTGCTGAAGCAACCGGAATGATTTCAGCCCAAATCCCGATAGGAACAATTTCAGGCACTCATCGAACAAACGCGCAGGCGGCACGCCGTCCAAGAGATACGCCAGGCGCTGAATCGGTTGCTCGGTGCCGGGCTCGATGGAGAAATCCAGCTTTGCCGCGAACCGCACCGCGCGCAGCATGCGCACCGGATCTTCGCGGTAGCGCGTCTCGGGATCGCCGATGAGCTTCAGGCGGCGCGCTCGTACATCGCTCACCCCGTCGACAAAGTCCCAGATCGAAAAGTCGTCGATGTTGTAGTAGACCCCGTTCGCCGTAAAGTCGCGCCGCCACACATCCTCTTCGATGGTCCCGTAGATGTTGTCTCGCAGGATGCGCCCGGTGGTGTCGAAGGCGCGGTGCGCGGAATCGTCCGAGGCGGTCGCTGCAGATCTCGCCGCGGCCTCCTCGTCCCCGTCGTCCTCGGCATCCTCGCGCTCCGGCGCAGCAGCAGCGCGAAAGGTAGCCACTTCGATGATTTCCTGACCGAAGTGCACATGCGCTAGGCGAAAGCGGCGCCCGATGAGGCGGCAGTTGCGAAACAGACGACGCACCTCGTCCGGCAATGCGTTGGTGGCGACGTCGAAGTCTTTGGGGGTAATCCCCAACAACAGATCGCGCACCGCGCCGCCAACCAAAAAGCCTTGATATCCAGCCTCTTTCAGCCGGTAGAGCACTTTCAACGCGTTAGGGGAAATCGCCGCGCGCGATATCGAATGCTCGGATCTGGGGATTACCAGATGAGGGAATTGAGTCGAAGGTTGATTCAAAAAAAGGAGTTCCGCTTGAGTCCAAAAAATTGCTGGCTATACTACCAGCCCTCTTGGGTTCAGGCGGCCCAAGATCTTAAGTCCCCGCTCCCTTCGTCTAGAGGCCTAGGACACGGCCCTCTCAAGGCTGTAACACGAGTTCGAATCTCGTAGGGAGCGCCAATTAATCAAGTACTTACAAGTGGATACCGAAGCATAATTTAGGCTGAGGTAAGTTTTAGGTAACTCTCGAGCCCCCGCGCACCTGCTACGGTAGTCTTGGTGTACCTCATTACTCGCAAGGATTTCGATGGGACCGAGACTTCGGTACGCTACGGCGCCTCGACCGAAGGCGGCGCCGACGAAGTCACCGCGTCGCAAATGATTGGCCATTCGTGGAGCACGGGAAACGCTCTTCTCGATTATGAATTGGATGATCAAAATGGCTTGAGCGCATCGCAGAGAGCCTATATCCCGGACCTTGGTGGCCCGGTTTCACTCATTCCACAAAATCGACGTAACAGTATATTCGTCAGTAGTAGCCAGGAGTTGGGCGCGAAGACGACGATTTCCGCTGGCGTTCTCTACAGCGATCGACGCCCGGGATAGTGATGCCAATAATATCGCTACAGTTCGGGGGCCCCGACGTACTCGTCGGCGACCACCATGTCTCACAGCTTGGCGTAACTCGTCGGTCAGTGCGACTGGGTTCAGCGAAGTCTTCTTTTCCTCAATGTCGGCCTGGAGCAAGGGCCGACCTGCTGTATATATCGCCCATCCGCGCCACGCGCGTCAAGCGATCAAACCGTCGTGTAAGTTGAGAAAGGCACCGGCGGCAAGCGCTCAAGCCGCATAGGAAGTCGTAGACATTCGCTGCCCCATTTCTCGTTGATATAGAATTGAGTCATGACCTTGCAAGAGCTCCTGGGCATAGAGTTTCCGATCATTCAGGCGCCGATGGCAGGGGTCCAGGGCAGCGAGCTGACGGTAGCGGTGTCCAACGCCGGGGGCCTTGGCTCTCGAGCGCTTCAGGCCACCGGTCGTAAGTTTTCACTTCGGTGTGCCCTCAGCCGGCCTACTGGCACGCGTGAAAAGCTGGGGCTCGAAGGTGCTGGCTGCAGCAACAACCGTTGAGGAGGCACGTTGGCTTGAGTCGCGCGATGTCGATGCGATTGTTGCTCAAGGCCTCGAAGCAGGCGGCCATCGCGGCATGTTCCTCACTGATGACCTGACTTCTCAAGTTGGGCCGAATCTCTAGGACGCGGCGACTTCTCACCGCTCTGGTGTGGTCAGAATGCTACAGGTTGCCGCGAGGTACCGGCCGGCTTGTTGACGCAAATCCTGGCCGGCCGCGCCAACTGAGGGACCTCCGGGACGGATCTGGTCGATGCAGGGGGTTCAGCAACTCGCCGGATGGCTGTCGATGTCACACCCGCCGAAATCGGCTCCTTTGTAGAGTAAGTAAATCGGCCAGAGAGCGTGCAAGCGCGTACGAGAAACAATCGCCGAAGCGTCCTTGATAGGTCCCGCTTATCAATGCATTCATGCAAACGATTAGACGATTCCCGCGCTTGATTCCACACTGAAATCACCCGGTTTCAGTTGTCGATGCCGGCCGCGCCTGATGGCGGCGGCCATGCGAGGAGAAGTTCATGGATTGCAGAGTTGAGCTTGAGCACTACGAATTGTTTATCGACGGGAAGCATGTTGCTCCCAGCAGCGGCGAGTATTCCATCGATTTGAATCCCGCTACCGAAGAGCCGATCGCCGAGGTGGCCCTAGGCGGCAAAGCCGACGTTGACCATGCCGTTAGTGCGGCACGAGCGGCGCTGAAGGTGTGGAGCGGAATGCGAGCTGCCGAACGCGGCCGCATTCTGCAGCGCGCGGCATCGCTTCTCGAGCAGCATCAAGAGGAACTCGTCGAGCTGGAAAGCTTGGATGCCGGCAAACCGCTGGCGGCCGTACGGCGGCAGGACATGGCCGCGGTCATCGACACGGTTCGTTATTATGCAGGTTGGTGCGACAAGATTACCGGACAGGTGATACCGGCGCGGCCGGATGCCTTGACGTACACCGTGCGTGAACCGGTCGGCGTGGTCGCAGCCATCGTGCCGTGGAATTTTCCGCTGATGATCGGCATGTGGAAAATCGCGCCGGCGCTCGCCTGCGGTTGCACGTTGGTGGTCAAACCGGCCGAACTCACGCCGCTCTCCATGTTGCGCGTCGCCGAACTGTTTCTCGATGCGGGATTGCCGCCGGGTGCGCTCAACGTGGTGTGCGGCAAGGGTAGCGTGGTCGGAGAGGCATTGGTGCGGCATCCCGGCGTCGACAAGGTTACGTTCACGGGTTCGCCAAAAGTCGGTCGAGGAATTTTGCAGGGCGCCGCCGGCAACTTCAAGAAGGTGACGCTTGAGCTAGGTGGAAAATCCGCCAACGTGATCTTCGCCGATGCCAATCTGGATCGGGCGGCACGTTCCGCGGCGTCGGGAATCTTCTTCAACGCCGGGCAGGTGTGCTCCGCCGGCTCGCGAGTGTTGGTTCAGCGACCGGTCTACGACGACGTGGTGCAACGCTTGACGGAGCGTGCGCGCGCCATTCGCGTCGGCGATCCGAGCGCACCGGGAACCACGATGGGTCCCGTGATTTCGGCAGGGCAGATGAAGACGGTGCTGGACTACATAAAGATCGGCAAGGCGGAAGGGGCATCGGCGGTGACGGGCGGTGCGCGCCTCGGCGACACCGGCTACTTCGTGGAGCCGACAGTGTTCGCGAATGTCGAGCATGAAATGCGAATTTCGCAGGAAGAAATCTTCGGACCCGTGCTATCCGTGATTCCCTTCGATGACGAAGCGGACGCCCTGCGCATCGCCAATGGCACTGCGTACAGCCTTGCGGCAGGCGTTTGGAGCGCAGACACCGGACGCGTGCATCGCATGGCCGCCGGTTTAAAGGCGGGCACCGTGTGGATCAACACCTACGGATATACCGACGTGCGTTTGCCTTGGGGCGGATCCGGGGAGTCGGGCTTCGGTCGAGAACACGGCGAAGCAGCGATTGAGAATTTCACCGAGCCAAAAGCGGTTTGGCTGGCGCTCGATCAGTAATACATTCGCGTGTCCCGATAGAGTCAAAGCTTGCCGCCATGCCTACTGTCGCCCTCCTTCACGGGTGAACGCCGGCGGGCGTTCTTCGCCGTCGACGCGCCGAGGCGAGTTGCCGGCGGGCCGGTCTTGCCGCGCGCATCAGCCAGTGTCCACCCATCGAGAATCGCTGCCGTACTGTCGCGCAGCACGCGAAAAAGTTTCTTCAGCTCGCAGGTCCGGGCGTCAGCACAGTCCGCGCACCGACGGTATTGCGTCACGCTGACGCAGGGAAGCAAGGCCAGAGGACCTTCCATCAGCCGGACCACGCTGCCGAAAGAGATGTCTTCGGCGCTTCGCGCAAGCTGGTACCCACCGCTTCGCCCGCGCTGACCGCGAACCAATCCGTCGCGTTTCAATTCGACGAGAATGGCCTCGAGAAACTTGACCGGAATGGTGCGCCGCGCCGAGATCGCTGCCGAAGATAACGTGGCGCCGGCGGGAAGTGCGGCAAGTTCCAGCAAGGCCTTCAGGGCGTAACGGGTTTTTTGAGAGAGCACGCGGAGCAATCCTTTTTTCTTCAGCTGCCTTATGCCAATTCAGTATTTGACAAGTTTAATTCTGTATTAGGCCAAGTTAGTATAAATTCATATAATCCCTATCGCAGTACTAGGCATTTAAGAATTCTACGCCTAGCCTATAAGGGAAGAGGGAAAACCAATGAATTACACGCGTATAACGCGTCTGCCGGGACGTAATTGTATCGCGCTCGCGTTCACCCCTTCTTCCATGGGTTCGAGCGGTTTGAGGCTCGGGTGGTGCGGACTGGTTTTGTTGGGCGCCATGACCGCATCGGTCCCCGCGCTCGCACAGCAGAAGACCGGACCGGGCATCACGGGCGACGACAGCCTGACATGGCATGGCATTACGCTGTACGGCGTCATCGATATCGGTCTTCAATACGATACGCATGGTGCGCCGTTCAGCGACTACCGTCCGGCCGCCAGTGCGAACATCGTGCAGAAGAACAGCCGTCAGTCGGTGTTCGGCGTCACGCCCAGCAACATGGGCCAGTCGAGAATCGGGCTGCACGGCATTGAGCCCCTGTACGGCGATTGGTCGGCCGTGTTCCAGGTGGAATCTTTTTTCAACCCCCAGTCCGGCGAAATTGCCGATTCTCTGAAGTCGTTGGTCGTGAACAATGGTCGAACCCCGGCCACCTCTAGCACCAATCTCGATGGCAGCTCGGCGGGTCAGGCCTTCCAGACCGCCTATGTCGGGCTGAAGTCGAAACTATTCGGTACCATCACCTTCGGTCGTCAGTTGACGCTGCTGACGGAAGGCACTATCAAGTACGATCCCAACTACGACGCCTCAGCGTTCGGCCTGATCGGCGCGTCGGGAGCATATCAGGGTGGCGGCAGCACCGAAGACAAGCGACTCGATTCGATGTTGAAGTACTCTTTAACCTTTAACGATCTGGTGCACTTCGGCGCGCTTTATAAGTTCAACGAATCCACTGGGGCGGCCAACACTGCCTTCCAGGCGGATATAGGCGGTGATTTCGCGGGCGCATCGGTCGATGCCTACTATTCGAAGATCAACGATGCCATCTCGGCTTCGGCCTTGACCGCAGCCCAGGTGGCTGAGTTGCCCTCGTTGGGATATTCGGTGACGAATTCCCTGTCGGCGACGATCTCCGACAATACGGCGTTCGCCGTCATGGCGTTGTATAAGCTCGAGCCGTTGAAGTTCTTTGCCGGCTACGAGCACATCAAGTATGCCAATCCAACGACGCCGTTGGGCGCCGGGTTCAGCGACATC
>Ga0181536_10003435_pt1 | contig 17252 bp, 16 predicted proteins | sample PEATcosm2014_Bin_41_FD_121105 | JGI IMG/M metagenome (GOLD analysis project Ga0181536, IMG submission 121105) | Peatland microbial communities from MTU Mesocosm Facility, Houghton, MI, USA - PEATcosm2014_Bin17_60_metaG | ecosystem: Environmental > Terrestrial > Soil > Wetlands > Peat | place... | reverse complement strand
GGGCAAAGTCGACGGCTCCGCCGAACCAGTCGATTGGAACTCCATTGATTTCAACCAGATTGTAGTCGGAATCGCCGCCGCGGATAAACAATGAAGTTTCCCCCCCGCGCGACCCCGTCATGTTTACGCTCACCCCGGGTAGATAGCGGATGAGGTCAACCGCCTGCGCTTCGTTGCGCTCGGCAATCTCCTCATGCGAGATCACGCTGACGCTGGAGCCCTGCTGGCTCAACGGGATATCCATGGTTGTGCCGGCCACAGTCACCGAATCGCTTTGCGGGGCAATAGACAGCGTGATGGTATCTATTGGAAAAGAAACGGTTTTTGTCTCAAATCCAGGCGCGGTTATTAGCAAATTTGTGTTGGCCGCATCGGGAACCGAGATTTGAAAGGAGCCCGCTGAATCCGTCGCCGCCTGCGCTACCACCCCGACGCGGTTAACGGCGGCGACTGTAGCTCCGGCGATGGCAGCGCCGGACGGGTCAACTACTTTTCCTTGAAAGGTTTCAGCGCGCAGCACAAAAGCCACGCAAGCCAGAAGCAATACACCGAGTTTGAGTGGACGTGTCATAGTTCAAGCAGCCCTCCGCTGCCGGACTTCCTGCCTGAAATTGGTTCAACAGGATTCCTGCTGAATCACCTCGGTCGGTCTCCTGACTTGCGTTTCCTCGGGCCGGTCCGCCTTCCCATTCCTTGCCGGAACAGTGGCTTGATTGGACCGGCCCTCCACGCTTACAGTGGCGGGGCCGTGCTGGATTTTCACCAGCTTCCCGTGTTGCTACCAAGGGGCTTTCAGGGCATTTCGAGAATAACACAAAGGCGCGTGTGGTATTCTTAGAAATTGAAATCTTTATGGCAAATCATCTTTCCGCGCTGAAGCGGGTACGGCAGGACGAAAAGCGCACCGAGTTCAACCGGCGCAATACGACTCAGTTGCGTCACCAGATCCGCAGCATGCGCAAGCTCATCGCGGCGAACGACGCCGATGCGGCCCTGAAGCTGTTGCCTGAGACGTTTTCGGTGATCGACCGCTCGGCTAAGCTGGGCGTAATCAAGAAAAACACGGCCGCACGGTACAAGTCGACGCTTCACCTGCACGTCAAGTCGCTGGCTACGAAGTAAGCTCCAACACAAACCGCTCCATAATGATGCGGTCGTCGGGCCGGGCGCTGCGCAGGTCGCGGTCCGCGGCGAAGATCAGCTTCATTCCCCGCTCCAACTTTTCTCTAGAAAATTTTGAGACGGTCTGGCAAACCTGTTCCGCACGCGAACTCCACATGGGCACGCCGGATCGCGAAAAGTGCCCCTGGATCTGCTGGGGAGTACGCAAACCGCTTTCTCTCGCCACCAGCGCTAGCCGGAATTGTGTAGACAAAAATGACAGCGCCAGGGGCAGGTACTCGCCTTCCCGGCACAAGGTGTCGAGAATCTCAAGGCCCCGGGTGCGGTCGCGGCGGCCTAGCGCGTTGACCAGGGCGAAAATGGTGGCCGAGCGCGCATCGGGCACCAGAGCCGTGATGTCGTTTACCGAAACCGCACGCTTTCCAGCGCTGAAGAGCGCAAGTTTCTCTATTTCAACGGCGATTCGGGCGACATCGCCGCCGAGCGCTTCCACTAGAAGATCGAGGGCTTCGGCATCGATCGATATCTGGGCGCTTTTCGCCAATGAGCGGGCCTCGGCCCTGGCTTCGTCGATGGAGAACCGATCGAGTTCCACGACATCGGAGATGGCCGCGTAGAACTTTCGTACGCGCTCGAGTTTCTTCTTTTCTTCGCCCTCGAACGCAAAACGTGCCGCCTCGAACAACAGGATCACGCCGGGCGACGGATCTTTCAGATAAGCGGCCAGCTCGCTCGCGCCATCGCCTGGGCTCGATGTTTCATCCTCTTCCTCCGACTTCTGACGAGGCAGCGCGGCTTCGGCACCGGTGACGAGAATTACACGGCCGGCGGCGAATAGCGAGAGGGACCGGGCGTCATCGACCACCTGCACCAAGGAGCTCTCCGCCAGGTCGTATTGCGCGAGGCCGTTCTCGCGCCCATCGGGGCCGAGCGCGGCATCGAGCAGCGCTTCGCGGCAGCGGCGCCCCTGGTAGACTTCCGCGCCCAGGAAAAGATAAGCGGAAGCGAGTTCCTTGCGCTTCACGCGCGCGAGAAATTGCGCGGGAGTCATCAGAAGTTCTCGAGAATCGCGCTGACCACGGATCGCGCCACCTCGCGGCTGAGGCGCTCTAGGCCCACGGTGCTTTCATCCACGTAACTGTTGGGATCGATGCTGAGCTCGTAGACCTGGCGAGCGTCGAAACGGGGCCGATCGAACAGCACGGCGTTGGTGGCGCGGTCGCGGAGCGTAAGCTGCATGGTCACGACGATCTGCACGGTTGATGCCTTGTTGGTAGCCGGGTCGAAGGTCAGAGGAAAGGAGTTGAACCGGACAATGCTGCCGGTGAGCACCGCGTCGGCATCTTTCGGATCGGTGACCACGCGATAGTGGGTGCGGGAGATGAACTCCCGTGTGATAGCCGCCGGCAGGTAGGCGGTGAGCTTGTAACGGATAGTCGAGTTGTAGAAGGCGGGGATGGCGATGGTTTTGACGCTCGCCGGGAATGTGTTGGAGGTGCTGTTGGTGGCTACGTGGTAGCCGCAGGAGAGAAAGGCAAAAGACAAAAGGCAAAAGACAAAAGACAAAAGGGGGCGGCGAAGACCAATCATAAAAGTTCTTGAGCTACGGTGATGGCGTTTTCGGCGCGGAGACGAAGGTTGTCGGCTACGACCCAGAGCCATGCGGCATGAGGGTCGTTGCGATCCGCACCGATGGAACCGATGGCGAGTCCGCTCTGGCCGGCCATTTCCACCACATTCGGGGGCTCGGTGCCGGCGGTGCGAACGTCGACTGAATCGCCTTCGAGCGCCCGCTCGATGGCGGCAACGCCGGGGCTGGACTCGAATTCGATCCAAAGCGAGATGCCGTAGCCGTGGAAGACCGGCGCTTGCACCAAACGCAACGACGGGATGGGAGCGCCACCAGAAACGGCAAGCAACGTGGCGAGGTGCCGTTCGATGCGCAGTTCGGCCTCCTCGAGCGCAGCGGGCGCCGCCTCGCCAAACCGGGAGAGCATGTTGAAAGCCAATTGGGCGTCGAAGACTTCCTTGGGCTGTCCCTTGAAAGACAGCAAACCGATGGTTTGCTGCTGCAACTCCTCCACGCCGGCGGCGCCGCGCTCGCTGGCCGGCTCGAAAACGTGGGCGAGGGCGCGCTGAATCCGATGGGAGGCGTGCAAGCGGCCGAGAACCAGAGCGATGGCAATGGCCGCGGCGTTCGCAATGACATGCACGGAACCGGCGGGCGCCTGATATCCAGCCGGCTCCACCATGGGGGCACGCAAACGAGCGTTGGGCAATTCTTCGGCGGCATAGGTGAGATCGACCAGGGGCGTTCGCGGTGCCAGCCGGCGCACGTTCCCGACCGACGCTACTGCGCCGGCTAGAAAGATCACGCCCGCCAGCTCCAGATTATGCCCTTCGAGCGGGTTGAGCAGGGCTGGTTCACCGGCTTGCACCGTCAGCTTGCCCGGTTCTTCCCCTTCGGCAGCGACAAGCCGCAGGTCCTGCCCCAGAGCGGTTCCGGACAACAGGTCGCGAATCTCGCGGCCCATAAGAGATTCGCTGCCGACGAGGGCCAGCGTCTGGGATCTAGCCAACCTGATGCTCCGGCTGCCCCGGTGGATTGGGCCGCAAGTGGCGCCGGATGATTCCACCGACACGAATGGCGATGCCGCTTGCGACATAGCATGTCGCGCAAATGAGCAACAAGGGATGCGAGTAGAGCCAGGTGAGCGCTATCAGGATTCCGACCAGAATGATAGTGAGAGGGGAATGCGGCCGCAGCAGGTTTACGTCCTTGAAACTGTAATAGCGCCAGGTGCTCACCATGAGGAAGGAAAGGAGCGCGAGCAACACCAGCCACGCAACGGTGAAGGGCCAGAATGTGAGGGGCTCGGAGTCCGCCGCATATACGACGGCCGCCACCATGCCGGCAGCGGCGGGAATGGGCAGGCCGACGAAGTATTTGCGATTGGGGCGGCCGGGATTCTTAGGGATCGGATTCTTCTGTACGTTGAAGCGCGCCAGGCGCGCGGAGCCGCACAACAGAAACAGAAACGCAAAAAAGCTGCCCACGCCCATGATTTGATCGTGGAGCGCGCGGCCGAGGCCGGGATCGATGAACTGCACGCCCCAGGCATAGGCCAGCACTGCGGGCGCAATACCGAAGCTGATGACGTCGGCGAGCGAATCCATTTCCCGGCCGAAATCACTGGTGGTGTTCGTCATGCGCGCGATGCGGCCATCCAAGCCATCCAAAAGGAACGCCAGACCGATTGCCTTGGCGGCGATTTCGAAATGATGCTCGGTTCCGGCGGTGCCATCATGCGCCACCATGGCGCCCTGCACGGACTGAATCACAGAAACAAACCCAAGAAAAATGTTCCCGGCGGTGAACAGCGTGGGAAGCGCGTAGGCGGCACGCGGCGGACGATGATCGGGCGAGCGCGGATTGAGAAACCGGCGTCTGAGTCTCAACCCTGGCATGCGACGGGCTCCAAAGTGTGGGCTTCGGCGGAAGCTTCACGGAGAGGCCGCACATCATTGCGGCGGGCCAGGATGCTCGATCCAGCGGCGACCCGTGCTCCTTCCCGCACAACGATGTCCCACTCGGGACCGAACAACACGTCCACGCGCGAGCCGAACTTGATGAGGCCGACCCGCTCGCCGGCGGCGACCGTGTCTCCGGGCTTCTTATTGAAGACGATGCGGCGCGCGATCAGACCGGCGATCTGCTTGAACACCACGCGCGTGCCGTCGCCCTCCACGATGACCTTGTTCTGCTCGTTCTGCACGGAGGCTTTCTCCTTGCTGGCCACGAGAAACCGGCCCTTATGATATTCCACGTTGGTGATGGTGCCGGCGATGGGCGTGCGGTTCACATGCACGTCGAAGATGTTCAGAAAAATGCTCACACGGCGCTGCGAAGGGCCTTCGGGGCGCACGGCGACGACCTTGCCATCCGCCGGCGAAACGGCCACGGGGCCGACGGGGATTTCGCGGTCCGGATCGCGGAAGAAGTAGAGACAGAACGCCGCAAGAATGAAAAACGGGAGTGCCGCCCACGGCTGGACCCACGCAAACAAAATGCCAGCGGCAGTGAGGCCGGCACCGTAGTAGAGTCCGTCGCGAACCATATGAGTCAGAGGCTGCATTCATTTTCTCACGGGTTGGTTGGAGAATCGCAGCGAGTGTGGTTACCTGACTTATTGCGGGCGGCTATCTGGCACCGGCATGCGGAGCGTGTTCCAGATCCGCCGAGACTTTGGCCAGCTCCTTGCGGATGAGCGGATTGGCGGGGAATTCGGAATTCAGCGCCGCCAGCAGCGTTTGCGTCTCGCGGGGCTGCTTCTCACGCATGTAACAAATGGCCAGCAGAATCTTGGCGAAGGGCCGCAAGTAGTGGCCGGAACGCGAGACCAGCTTCAGATTTTCAATGCCGGTAGCTTTATCGCCATTGACGCCATCGAAGTGTACGAACCAGCGGACATAGAACGGCAGGCTGCCCAACAAATACTCGTTGATGCCGGTGGTGAGGTAGGCGTCATAGAACTGCGGGTTGACTTTGAGCAGTTGATGGGCGTAATTATTGGCGCGGCGGGCGGAGGCGAGGCTGGTCAACTGGCGCTTCTCGACGAGCGCGGTGTAATCCATGAGGACGCCCTGCGTGATGGCCATGGAGAAGAGCGCATTTTGGTCGCTGGCGTTCGCCGCCAGAAGCTTGGCGCCGCGCGACTGCGCGTCATTGACGGCCTGCTGGAACTTGTTTCCGATCCCGGGATCGGGCTGGAGCTTTTTCTTCTCGATGATGCGCTTGTCGTCGGCGAAAAACTCGCTTTCAAGGATGCCGAGCCGAACCAGCTCCGAGAACAGATAGGCACTGGCGCGGACGGCGTAGCCGAACGGATCGGAGGGTTGGGCCGCGACGTAGCGATTGATGTGCACATGCGCGGCAGGAAAATCGGTGTCGTACATGCGCGCAAACGCTTCGTCGATCTCGGCTGTGGGCGCGGTGCCAGACAGGGGCAACGCGAGCACAGAGAGTAGGAACAGGCGGCGCAGGGCGTTAGAGGTCTGTCGCAGCCAGAACGTTAGTACCGCTTCCTCCGGTCGCGGCTCAGCAAAGCTTGCCCGATGCCGCGCCGTGACCAAAGGGGGTGGTTGCGTCATGCTAGCGAACTCACCGCCACAGCGCGACCGACTTCCGCGTCGCCTTCCGTTTCTGCCGTGATGGCAGAGCCGGACCAGGGGGTCCGGCGCGGACGAGGGCGTCCGCCTCACGGCGCTAGCTGAATATGCGGTCAAAGAATTCCCTCGTGCGGGTGCGAATTTGCGTGAGCTTCGCGTCGAGGCTCCCGCTATGCAGGTGTTCCGGGGTCCAGCGGTGGACCAGTTCGGTGAGGATACGCATTTGTTCGGGGGACGATGGGAGGCTGCCTTCGGCGTGGCCGGCGGCGATGCGCACGCCGTGATCGATGGCACGGTAGAACGTGGCCGCGTCGCGGAGGAACTCGGCATCCTCGCGCTCGAGATGCCCCATTTTCTCGATCACATCGATGCGTTCGGGTGTGTTCAGCACCTTGAAGAAAATGCCTGCTCCTTTCAAGCGCAGGTACATCAGGGCGAAATCGATATCGTAGTAGCCGCCGCGGCCGGCTTTGAGGGGGTTGCGCGGGCCCTGCTCCTTCTCCAGACGCGCCCGCATTTGCGCGAGTTCCTTCCGCGAACGGCCGCTTTGCCCGTAACGGCGCCAGTCGACATCCTGCAACTCGTGCAGGAACTCGGTGGCGCGGGCCATGTTGCCGGCCACGCCGCGCGATTTCATATACGCAATGCCTTCCCAAGCTTCGGCGCGTTTGGCGAAGTAATCTTTGTAAACGGCTTCGGACTGGACCAGCGCGCCCTCACGGCCGTGGGGGCGCAGGCGCGTATCGACGGTGAACATGACGCCCTGACCGGTATAGACGCTAATGGCCTGGATCATGCGTTCGGCCACGCAAGTCCAAAAGAGCTGTTCTGAGACGTCGGCATCGGGCAGAACGAAAAGCAGGTCGGCGTCGGAGGCGAGGTCGAATTCACGCATGCCCAGACGGCCGAGGGTGATGACCAGCATTTGATCCGCGGGATTGTAGGCGGCGCTCACGGGCGGGTTGCTGGCTTTGGTCTCCTCGAGAGCGATGCGATAGGCGGCGGCAATCACGGCGTCGGCGAGATCGGAAGTGTGATCGAGCGTCGAAAAAATGGGCTGGCGCAAGAACACACTTTGGCACTGGATGCGCAACATCTGTTGCAGGTAAAAGCGGCGCAGAGCGGCGGTCTCCTGGGGCGAACCGGCGTCGAGCTGGAAATCAGGCGAGGCGCAGGCGCGGCCGAGCTCATCGAGCAGTTCAGGATAGCGGAGGAGCTGATCGGCGAAGTAGTGGCTGTGCTCGAACATATCGACGGCGCAAGCCGCGACGACCGAATCGCCGTCGAGACGGGCGAGCAGCTCGGGAGTGGCAATCGCCTTCTCCAGAAAGTGCTCGAAGCGGTCCCGGCCACGGCGCAGAGGCACTTGGCTCAACAACTCGGCGAGGCGTGGGGCGCGCTGATCGAGAAGCTTGATGAGACTACTGGAGGCTGGCAACGGCGGTTCGAGCGGGGGCAATTCGGGCTCGTCGACCTCCGGTTCAGCAGGCAGCGGCGAGTAATACATCGGCTTCTGCGCGTTGATGAGGCGGTCGTAGAGCTCCTGCACTTCTCCGAGATGTGCGTCGAGCTCGCGCTCAAACGTGTCGGCAGTGGTGGGAGCGGACGGGCCCGCGGGCATGCGGCGCGCGAGAATCTCGAGGGCTTCGGGATCAGTGGGCAACGTGTGCGTTTGGCGGTCTTCATCGAATTGCAGCCGGTGCTCGACGTTGCGAAGAAACTCGTAGGCTTCGGCCAGGCGCGCGTACTCGGAGCCGGAGAGCAGCGACTTATCGCGCAGGCGGAAGAGCGCGAACTGCGTGCCGCCGTGGCGCACCCAGGGCTCGCGGCCGCCGTGCAGCCTTTGCAGGCACTGCACGAGAAATTCAATATCGCGGATGCCGCCGCGAGTGAGCTTGATATCGAGGCCGGAATCGCCGCGCTTGGCTGCGAGCTTCTCATGAATGCGCGCGCGCGTTTCGGAGACAGCTTCGACGGCGCGGAAGTCGAGGGTGGTGGAGTAGATCAGGGGTTCGACGTGTTCGAGCAGTGCGCGGCCCGGCTCGCTCTCCCCGGCGGAGATGCGGGCTTTGATGAGCATCTGCAATTCCCAGTCGCGGCCACGCTGCCTGTAGTACTGGCAGGCGCCATCTATGGAGATGCACACTTCGCCGTAGCGGCCGTCCGGGCGGAGGCGCAGATCGACGCGGTAACACTGGCCTTCGGCGGTATAGGTGGAGAGCAGCTCGGTCAAGCGGTTGGCAACTTTTTTAAAAAACTCCTTGTTGGTGACGGACTGGGCGCCATCGGTCTGGCCGTTGGCCGAGTAGACGAACATGAGGTCGATGTCGGAGGAATAATTCAGCTCGTTGCCGCCGAGCTTACCGAGGGAGACGACGGAAAATCCGCACACGCTGCCGTCGTCCGATCGTGGAACACCGTGGCGGGCAGCCACCTCTCGCCAGATGCGGCGGTAGATGAGGTCGAGGATCGCGTCGGCGAGGTGTGACAGCTCTGCGGTGACGTCGGAGAGTGAAGCGAGGCCGAGCACATCGCGCAGCACGATGCGCAGCAACTGCTGCCGGCGGAACCGGGCGAGGTCGAGGGCCTCCGGGACACCTTCCGGCGGGACCAGAGCCGCGAGACGGCGCACGTAATCTTCGGTTGTGAGCGCGCGGTGCAGGTCTCCGGTGGTGGTCAACTCGACAAGCCATTCGGGATGGCGCAGAACCTCGTCGGAGAGAAAGTTACTGTGAGAAAAAATGGTGATCAAATAACCGAGGGCCGTGGGCGAGTTGGCGATGCGGCCGAACCAGGCAGGGTTTCCCGTGCGCAGACGATCCAAGTAATGGGCGGCCTGATCGGGATCGGGGACGGACGCCACCAGAACCTGGATGCGATGGGCGATGGCCTCGGGAAAGTCCGACACGACGTCCGACATCTGAGCGCGGGCGCGGGTGGGATTGCGAAACTCAATCTCTTCGAGGAGGCGCGGCATGCGGCAACGAAGCCAGAACGAACCGGCAAGGGTCCTGGGGCGATTATAGCGGAATCGCAAAAACGGGATTTGGGATTTAGGATTTGGGATTTGGTGGGTGGGTGCTGAGGAGGGCGGGAGGCGTTATCATTCGTTCATGGAGAAAACGCGCGCTCCGGCACCTTTGTGGGCTCGTGCTTAATTCAATCGAAGAACAAATTCCAAATGCCACGGTGACGGTTCGGAGGGGTGGGGTGCAATTGGCGACTGTGCAGACCGGTTCGGACGGCAGGTTCTCGTTTGAAAGCTTAGAGGCGGGAAATTATGAGGTTCGCGTCGACGCCCCCGGCTATATCACGGCGCAGGATTCCATCGTCATCGTCAGACCAGCGACGAAATGTAATCGGGGCCTGTTAGTTTCTCTCAATTTGATGGCATGCTCCGGCATGAGGCGAGCGAAGCATTAGGTTCCGAAGGAGCGGCCGGCCGCTCACGATAAGCCCGCCGACCGCCAAATCCTAAATCCCAGGTCCCAAATCCTGCTTTTTAGACGTCGTAGTACAGCGCAAACTCGTAGGGGTGCGGGCGGAGGCGGATCGCATCGGCTTCGTTCTTGCGCTTGTAGTCGATGAAGGTTTCGATCAGCTCTTCGGTGAAGACGTCACCCTTGGTGAGGAATGCGTGGTCGTCCTCGAGACAGCTCAGAGCTTCTTCGAGAGATGCCGGCATCGACGGAACACTCTTCATCTCCTCGGGAGAGAGATCGTAGATGTCCTTGTCGAGCGGCTCGCCAGGCTCCAGCTTGTTGAGCACGCCGTCGAGGCCGGCCATCAGCATGGCTGAGAAGGCTAGGTACGGATTGGCTGCCGGATCCGGCGGACGGAATTCGACGCGCTTGGCCTTGGGGCTGGCAGAGTACATGGGGATCCGGCAGGCGGCCGAGCGGTTGCGGCGCGAGTACGCCAGATTCACCGGGGCCTCATAGCCCGGCACCAGACGCTTGTAGCTGTTGGTGGTGGGCGCAATGATGGCCGAGAGCGCGCGGGCGTGCTTCAGCAGGCCGCCGATGTATGAGAGCGCCAACGGGCTCAGCCCGGCGTAACCATCTCCGGCAAACAGCGGCTTGCCGCCCTTCCAGATACTCTGGTGCGTGTGCATGCCGCTGCCGTTATCGGCAAACAGCGGCTTGGGCATGAACGTTACCGTTTTGCCGTACTGATTGGCCACGTTGCGGATGATGTACTTGTACAGCATCATGTTGTCGGCCGATTTCACCAGCGTGTCGAAACGCTGATCGATCTCGCACTGCCCGCCGGTTGCGACCTCGTGGTGATGGCACTCGATGACCATGCCGCACTTTTCCATGGTCTGCACCATTTCGCTGCGCAGATCCTGGTAGTGGTCCGTCGGCGGCACCGGGAAGTAGCCTTCTTTGTAGCGCGGCCGGTAACCGAGGTTGTTCTCCTTGCGGCCGGAGTTCCAGCGGCCTTCTTCCGCGTCGATGAAATAGAAGCCGGAATGCTGGTTCTGATCGAAGCGGACATTATCGAAAATGAAAAACTCGGCTTCGGCGCCGAAGAAAGCCGTGTCGCCCACGCCGCTGTTCTTGAGGTAAAGTTCGGCCTTCTTGGAGATCCAGCGCGGGTCGCGCTCGTAGTGCTGCTTGGTGATCGGGTCGATGACGTCGCCTAACATGACGAGGGTCGGTGTCTCGGCAAACGGATCCATGAAGGCGGTTTTCGGATCGGGAACCAGCAGCATGTCGCTCTCGTGGATGGCGGCCCAGCCCCGGATGCTCGAACCATCCATGCCAAAGCCGTCTTCGAATGAGCTCAGGTCTACCTGGCTGATCGGATAGGAGACGTGGTGTTGCAGACTCGGGATGTCCGTGAAGCGAAGATCGAGCTGCTTGGCGTCGTTCTTCTTGGCAAAATCCAACACTTCTTGGGGACTCATCAAACCTCCAAATGTAGGTGTATTAGAAACGTGCAGGCGTAACTCGAATTTTAAACAGTACCGCTTCAGGGTGACCCAGTCAACCATGAAAACAGTGATGGGGCGGATAAAAACTACTTATACCGTTCACCAGTCGGCGACCGATCCGTCGCGGTGGAAGGCGGGCATGGTTACTTCCGGCGCAAAGGGGTGCTTGGCAGCCTCTTTTTCGTTGATTTCGATGCCGAGGCCGGGCGCGGACGGAGCGCGTGCGACACCTTTTTCGAGAACGAGGGGATTCGTGACTACATCGTTGCGCCAGGTAACGTCATTACGAACCATCTCCTGGATCAGGTAATTCGGCGTGGCGAAACCGACGTGCAGCGCCGCCGCCGTGCCGACTGGTCCTGTGGGATTGTGGCAGGCGACCGCGATTTGGTGCGTTTCGGCCATGGCTGCGATGCGCCGCGCTTCGCTGATGCCACCGCAGTGAGAAACGTCGGGCTGCACAACGGCGCAGGCGCGTTTTTCGAGCAAGTCGCGGAATTGCCAGCGGCCAGCCAGGCGCTCGCCGGTGGCGATGGGAAAGGGCAGCGCGCGCGCCACTTCGACCAGACCGTCCACGTCCTCATGCCAGCACGGCTCTTCATACCAGTAGAGGTTGTAGTCGGCCAGCATGCGGCCAAACTGGATGGCGGCGGCCGGCGTGGTTCGTGCATGGAGGTCGAGCATGATGTCGAGGGTGTCGCCGCCGGCCTTGCGCATGGCCTCTACGGAACGCGCGCCTTGCTTGAGTGTAGCCGGGCTTTCGATCAGCTCCGCGACGGGAATGGGCATGGCTTTCACGGCGGTGAAACCGGCGTCGAGACTCTCCTGGATACGTGCGCCGAACTCGGCAGGCTCGATGGACTTGTACATTCCTTCGAGGCTGCCGCCGCCCAGATGATCGTAGAAGCGGAGGGTATTGCGAACCGGTCCGCCGAGCAGTTCACACACGGGCCTGCCCAGTTCCTTGCCCTTGATATCCCACAACGCCTGGTCGATGCCGCTGATCGCGGTCATATCCGTGATTCCGCCACGCCAGAAGAACTGGCGATGCATGGTCTGCCACAGGTGCTCGATGGGCCGGGGGTCCTGGCCGATGAGGAGAACGGAGAGGTCCTCGATCGCGCCCACGACGGCCCTGGTCTTCCATTCCAGCGTGGCTTCGCCCCAGCCCCACAGGCCCGGCTGATCGGTCTCAACCTTCACAAAGACCCAATTGCGCATGCGCGCGTTCACCACCAGCGTAGAGATTCGAGTGATCTTCATGAAAGGCTCACCGGAAAGCGATGCTAGCACGAAGCCGCGGCAGGAGCCTTACTTTGCCCCACAAAGTACCTTGTACGGGACCGCGGATGGAGTATAATGTCCTGGATGGGTTCGATCCCAGGGCGCGCGAAATCCCGTGAGCCCGTGGCGCTGCACGCGCACGCCATGGATAATTTGCGCTTCATCCGGGAAACCATGGAGCGCGCCGGTTCGTTTACGGCTGTGCCGGGCGTGGGCGGCATGCTGATGGGGTTGAGCGCGCTGGGTGCGGCGCTTCTGGCGGTACGTCAGCCGAGTCTGGACCGTTGGCTGGCCGTTTGGGTAGGGGAAGCGCTGGTGGCCGTGCTGATTGGAGTTGTGACCGCCACACGGAAAGCCCGTGCCGTGAGGGTTTCCCTGCTCTCCGGTCCCGGCCGCAAGTTCGCGCTCGGCCTGGTCCCCTCGATTTTTGTGGCGGCGCTGCTCACTTTCGTGCTGTATCGGGCTGGACTTTACGCCATCATTCCGGGCATCTGGCTGCTGCTCTACGGCACGGGCATTCTGTCAGGCGGCGCATTCTCGGTGCCGGTGGTGCCAGTGATGGGCATGTGCTTCGTCGCTCTGGGCGCGGTGGCTTTATTTTGCCCGCTCGAATGGTCGCGCTGGTTCTTGGCCGCCGGCTTCGGAGGGTTGCATCTGGTGTTCGGCGCGCTGATTGCCGCGCGCTATGGAGGTTAACGATTGGCAAAAACCAGCACGTTACGACAAGAACGCAGGCCGGCCTTACAGTCGATCGCGGAAGTTGCTCCGGCCAAACTCGACCGCCTCATTCATGAGCGCTTGCGCCTGGGCATTGTGAGCGCACTGGCGGCCAATGAATCGCTGACGTTCAATGAGCTGAAAAAGCTGCTGAAGACGACGGACGGCAACCTGAGCGTGCACGCGCGCAAACTGGAGGACGCCCACTACGTCACGTGCACCAAGTCGTTTGAAGGACGGCTGCCCAAAACGGAATACAGGCTGACGGCAGGCGGCCGCCGGGCGCTCGAACGGTACCTCAATCACATGGAGGCGTTGATTCAGGCCATGCGCGAGCGGTAAAAAAATTTGGGATGTAACTTCATGATAAAAAGTACTTCGCAATGTAATGTTCACGTGGCCATCATCATGGATGGTAACGGCCGCTGGGCTACCGCACGCGGGTTGCCGCGCCTAGCCGGCCACCAGGCAGGAGCCGTTGCGGTGCGCCGCACTGTTGAAGCGGCGGTGGAACTGGGAATCGGCGCGCTCACACTCTACGCCTTTTCCTCCGACAACTGGAAGCGCCCCTCCGCCGAGGTAAAGGGTCTCATGCAATTGTTCCGGGCGCACCTCATCGACGAGATGCCGCGATGCATCCGGAATGGGATTCGCCTCGAAGTGATCGGGCGGCGGGATCGCCTGGACCCGGCGCTGGCCGCGGTCATCGAGGAAGTGGAGCGTCAGACTCAGAGCGGGCGAAACCTGCGCCTGCGCATCGCTGTCGATTATTCGGCGCGCGAATCGATCCTGCGCGCGGCTTCGCTGGCTATCGCGAACCGCCCCGTTTCTTCGGAGCAGTTTTCGGATCTGCTCGGCAATGGAGGCGATGTCGACTTGCTTATCCGCACCGGCGGCGAGCAACGTTTGAGTGACTTTCTCCTTTGGGAAAGCGCCTACGCAGAGCTCGTATTCACGCGCCGCATGTGGCCCGACTTCACACGCGAGGATCTGGAATCCGCGCTCAGCGAGTTCGCCGGGCGCGAGCGCCGGTTCGGCGGGCTGGAGTATCGCGAGGTAGTCCCGGCGCGCGGAGTGTAGGAAAATGAAACCTTCCCGATGCGAGACCGTGGGCGTTTCATCACTTTCGAGGGAATCGACGGCAGCGGCAAGACGACGCAAATGCGCCTTCTTGGCGAACGGCTGCGCGCCCAGGGGCACGATGTGTTCGAAACCGTCGAGCCCGGAGGAACGGAAGTAGGACGGCAGATCCGCCGCATCCTGCTCGACTCTGCCAACCAAGATCTCCGCCCGACTACGGAACTCCTGCTCTACTTTGCGAGCCGCGCGCAGAACGTCGAGCAATCGATTCTCCCTGCGCTCGCCGAGGGAAAAGTTGTTCTGTGCGATCGGTTCACGGACTCGACGCTCGCGTACCAGGGCTACGCGCGCGGCCTGGGGGCGGAAACGGTCCTCACGCTCGATCGCATCGCTTGCCGGGGCTTAGTTCCCGATCTCACGGTGTTGATCGATTTGGACCTAAACACAGGAATCGAGCGCACCCGCACGCGCAACGCCGCCGGCACGACGAGCGAAACCCGCCTGGATGAAGAATCCGCCGAATTTCACCGGCGAGTTCGCGAGGCCTATTTGACGATCGCCCGGCAGCACGCCGAACGCTTCCGGGTCATCGACGGCCGCGGAACTCCCGAGGATGTCGCCCTCAAAGTCTGGAAGGAAGTCGCCCCTCATGTTTGAAAACTTCTGGGGCAATACCCACGTGACGCGCGCCCTCGATCGGATGGTTGCGCAGGATCGCATTCCGCAGACGCTGCTGTTCGCCGGCCCGGAGGGTACAGGCAAAGCCACGCTGGCGCGGCGCTTTGCCGCCCGGTTGCTGGGAGACTCCGCCAAAATCGAGCAGGACGATCTCAGCCTGCCGCATAATACTGAGATTGTCGCCGCCCGCGAGCGCTGGCCGGCGGACAAACGCAATCAGGACCCGCTGCTTTTTTCGACGCATCCCGACTTCGTGACGTTTGCGCCCGATGGGCCGTTGCGGCAGATCTCCATCGAACAAATGCGCCTACTGAAGGAGCGCGCCCCGTTCAAGCCACTACACGGCAGCCGGCGCGTATTTCTGATCGATCATCTCGACCGCGCGGGCGAACACGCCGCCAATTCGCTGCTCAAAACACTCGAGGAACCCCCCGAGCACCTCATCCTGCTGCTCACGGCGGAAAATGCATACGACCTGCTGGCCACCATCCGTTCCCGCGCCGTGCCGTTTTGGTTTGCGCCGCTTGCGAACGAGGAGATGCAGGAATTCGCGGCCGCGCGCAAACTGGACGAGCCGGCCCGGCGCATCGTGCTCGCCGCCGGTTGCCCCGGCCTCGCCGTTTCTCTGGATCTCGAAGCTTACGGCAAGCGCCGCGCGGCCATGCTGGCACTGGTGGAGGTCGCAGCCGGCCAGGCGCCCTTTGACGCATGGATTCCGTATTCGGAAATCATCGGCCGGAGCAAGAACGAAAAGCTGGAACTGTATTTGAAAGTGCTCTATGAGCTGCTGCGCGACCTGCTGATCCTGCGCGAGAGCCACGCCGCCATTCGCAACGAGGACGCGCGGCCTCGCCTCGAATCTGTGGCCAAGAAAGTCACGTTTCGCTGGATTCGCACGGCAGTGAAGAAAGCGGACGAGCTGAACGAACTGCTGCGGCGTAATATTCAAAAGACGATTGCGTTGGACGATCTGATTATTGCGCTGCGCGAGGCCTGATACGCCGCGGCCAAACATGGTAAGGTGCGAATTGCACCTTCCAAGTTCCTTCTGATGCCGCCAATCGTGTCCCGCCTGTTGATCGACTGCCTGTCGATCATCGTGATCGACCTGTTGTTGGCCAGTGACAACGCACTGGTGATCGCACTGGCGGCGCGCTCGCTGCCACCGCGGCAGCGGCGAATGGGCATCATTTTCGGCGCAGCAACCGCCGTCGTGCTGCGCGTTCTCATCACCATCGCCGCCGCCCAGTTACTGAACGTCCAATTAATCAAACTGGCGGGCGGCGCCTTTGTCGTCTGGATTGCTGTCAAGGTTCTCGCCGACGCGAGCCAGCCGGAGGGGGAACCGGCGGCGCCCATGCCTCTTCTTCGGGCCATCTGGTTCATTGCCATTGCGGATATCACGATGTCGTTGGACAACGTGCTGGCCGTTGCCGGAGCGTCGCACGGCAACATCCCGCTGATCATTTTGGGCCTCGGCCTGAGCATCCCATTCGTAATGTTCTCGAGCAACCTGATTGTCCTGCTGATGGACCGCTATCCGTGGACGGTGTATCTGGGAGCTGCGATTCTGGGCAAGGTGGGCGGAGAAATGATGGCTACCGATCCTCTCGTCACGCGCTACCTGCATCCGACGCAAACGGCGGTTTACGCGGTCGAAGGTTTGGCCGTGATCGGAATTCTGGTTGCTGGAAGAATGCGCACGCGCCGCTTTAGAAACTAATCACCGCGCGGCCCGCCACCTCGCCGCGGCGCAATTTTTCGAATAGCAAGGGCGCATCCTCGATCCCGTGGGCCTCGACGTGTGGGCGCACGACACCCGCGGCCGCCAGACGAAAGACTTCTTCCAGGTCCTCGCGTGTGCCCAGGAAACTGCCGCGAATCGTAATTCCCTTGCGGACCATATCGACGACGGGCAGTTCCGCCATACCGTGCGCGAGTCCAACCAGCACCAGCGTTCCGCAGCGTTTGAGCGAGCGCAGGGCTTGCCCGACTGCTGCCACCGAAGCGGTAAGTACAACGGCGGCGTCCACTCCTCCGCACTGTTTTTGTAACGCGCGTCCGGCATTTTCGGCCGGCACCGTGATCTCTGCTCCTTCGCTGCGCGCCAATGCCAGTTTCTCTTCGGAGACATCCACCGCGGCCACACGCAGCCCCGCATGGCGCGCAAACTGCACCGCCAGGTGCCCCAGCCCGCCCATCCCGAATATCGCGACCGTCGTTCCCGGCGCGCCGGCGGATTCCTTCACGGCCCGGTACGCGG